>OFFS01000046.1_pt1 | contig 113318 bp, 96 predicted proteins | sample 1521541 | NCBI WGS metagenome assembly OFFS01 (sample SAMEA3504127, study PRJEB24116) | mouse gut metagenome | biome: mouse gut; feature: mouse-associated habitat; material: faeces | place: Denmark | collected 2011 | reverse complement strand
ATTTTACAAACATGCATTTCGATTTATAAAGCTGCACCTCGTTTTACAATTGACCATGCAGATCTGGCTGCTCTGTTGTGACTTCATTATATATTAAAAAATCACCATTTTCTTTTCAAATCTCTCCACAAATATTGCAAATACTGAACACTCCCCCTATAATAAAAGGAACAGAACCGTATGCAGGAAAGGATCACCGCGCATGAAAGAATTTTCCTCCTGTCAGCAGGCCATTGAAAACTGTGCCTCCACCCAGACCTTCTCCATCGCTCATTTATATAAAGAAGAAAAAACCATGGACATGCATATCCATGATTGCTATGAAATCTACTATTCTATCTCCGGCGGCAGGCAGTTTCTGATCGACAACAGATTCTACTCCATTGAACCCGGCGACCTCTTCATTATCAATCAATATGAAAGCCACAAGATCACGCAGGCAGACAAGGCTGTCCATGAGCGCATTGTCCTGTCCATCCATCCGGAATATACCAAACAGCTTTCCTCCCCTGAGACAAATCTGGATGCCTGTTTTACGAACCGCCCCGGGAACTTCTGCCATAAGCTTTCGCTGAACAAGGAACAGCAGAACCGTTTTCTCTACTACATCAACAAAATCACGGGAGCCGAAGGCTATGGGCATGACATTCTGGAGCGAACTGCCTTCATGGAGCTTCTGGTCCTGGTGGGCCGTCTCACGCTGTTAAACCAACCGTCCTCGATCGTCAATCCCAGAGGATACAATCATCAGGTAGACGATATTCTGAAATACATCAACCAGAATATTACCGCCCCGCTGACCATCGGACAGCTTGCCGGTGAATTCTACATAAGCGAATCCTATATCTGCCGCATCTTCAAAGCTGCCACCGGCACTACCGTAGGTAAATACATCACCGCAAGACGGATCAGCATTGCCAAAGCTCTCCTGAGTGACGGCACAGGTGTGATGGAAACTTTTGAAAAAAGCGGGTTCACCGATTACAGTAACTTCTTTAAATCGTTTACCAAAGCGGTCGGTATTTCTCCCAAAAAATACGCCCAGTGCAGTGTCAGCTGACACTGCGCCGGACGTGCTTCCACCTCAGGTGTATTTAAGATATTCTTCATGCAGACAGCGGATTGGTCCGGGACTGCTCCATGAAGAATAATGTAAGATCGCCGAATATCAGAATCTCTTGATCTTCTTCGTCGTATTCTTCTCAAACTCGACGTCACGCACCTTCAATTTGAAGACTCTCTTGTAGAGCGGTGCGGTCTTATTATAGTCGTCGATGACAGACTGCAGCTGTGCCTGCAGATCCTTGATCTTCTTCTTGGACGCATACTCGTAATCCGGGAAGATCTCCGCCTCGATCACGCCTTCGCTGTCACGCACCAGCACTTCCTGTACCAGCCGGTGGGCGCCGATCCTGTTCTCAATCTCTTCCGGCGACACATTCTCGCCGTTCGGCGTAATGATCAGGTTCTTCTTGCGTCCGGTCAGGAACAGGAAACCGTCCTCGTCTATGTACCCCAGATCTCCCGTCTTCAGCCAGCCGTCCTCTAACGTCTGCTCCGTCTCCTCCGGCATCTGGTAATAGCCCTGCATCACGCTGGTGCCCTTGACCCAGATCTCCTCGTCCACGATCTTCACTTCGCAGTTGGGCAGGCATCTGCCGACAGAACCGGCCTTGAACGCGCTGTTGGAGTTGGCGCTGATAACCGGAGCGCACTCCGTCATGCCGTACCCCTGCAGGATCTTGATCCCATACTTTTTAAACAGATCGATATAGGCCGGATTCAGGTAGGCTCCGCCGCTGCAGATGGTATGGAACTGCTTACCAAACACCTTGATCTTCACCAGCGGGGCAGGGATCAAAGACGCTTCCTCCAGCTTCTTTGCTAACGTCTCCACCATCAACGGCACCATCAGAATCATATTCGGCTCGAAAAGTTTGATATTCTTAGCCACCCGCAGCAACGAATCGTTGATGCAGATGACCGCTCCCACGGAGGTGCCTTTCAGGATATCCATGCTCAGACAGTAGGCGTGATGGATGGGCAGTACACTCATCAGCACCGTTCCCGGCTCATAGCCCATATCCAACGCCGTCGCATTCTCCGCCAGATTCCTGTGTGTAAGCATGACGCCCTTGCTCTTGCCTGTAGTTCCCGAAGTAAACATGATCATCGCCAGGTCTTCCGGCTGCGGCTCGAAGTCCGGCCGCTGCGGCGCCTCTGCGATCAGATTCCACATGGAAAGGGCGCCTGGCACATCCGTTTCCTCTTCCATCGCAATCAGGTGCTGCAGCTTGGGACATTTCTCCGCCGCCATAAGCGCCACATTTTCCTTCGACGCATCATAGAGAAAAGTGGTCGCATCCGCCCTGTCGATCAGCTCACACAAATCTTCTGCCGGCAGATTGGCATCCAGGGGCACCGCCACGCTGCCGCCGTTCACGATCCCGTAATACCCGGCAATCCAGGAGTAGGAAGTAGCTCCCACAAGAGCGATATGCTTCCCCTGCTCTCCCAGCTTATTCAGCGCGGCCGAAAAATGTTCGCTGTCTTGCCGCAGCTGCGTGTACGTCTTTGCAGCCACCTTCGTTTCCTTTTTGCCGCCGTCTCCGGCTTCTTTTACCTTATACCGGATGGCATCCAGCGCGCCATATGCTTCCTGTGCTTTCACAAGCAGCTCATAGATCGTACTGCGCAATTCGTTCATAGCTTTTCCCTCTTTCTTCCCTCTGCGTGCCCTGCACGCTTGTCAACGCCGGTATCACCCGCGATAAACATCCACCCTTTATCATAGATCATACCGACCATATTAAATGCCTGCGAACGTCCACCTGTCTCGATGACGGTTCCTTACGCCAGCTTCTCCAGATAATCCACCGCTTCCTGCACGGTGCGGATATCCACCACCTGCTCCTGATCGATCTCGACATCCATCACATCCTCGATCTCACCAAGCATACTCATAAAGTCAAAAGAAGTAAATCCCAGGTCTTCGATAAAACGTGACTCCGGCTTGATATCTTCCTTCTTCACTTCCACATAATTTACAATGATATCCTTCAACTGTTCTAACATAATCTCTCATCCTTTCCTATACGCTCTTTTCTGATGCGCTCTGAAACACGCTCCGGAGCCGGGCTCGAGAGGGGCTTTTGTGTATGCTGCCCTCTCAACCGCGAAGCTCCTTTATCCCTTAACCCCGATTACACAAGTCTGATAATCTCTCCAATCTTCAGATCCGGATTCTCAATCCCCTTAAACATGATCTTACAGATATAATAATAGAAATACTCCAGCTGCTCCTTCGTATACGCCTTCGTCTGGTGCTCGAAGCTGAAATCCAGCCCGTTGTCTTCCGCTCTGTGCATCACCGTCAGATACAGCCCGTCCGAATAATATCCGTTGCAGTACCGCTTTGTCTTGTAGCGGATGCCGCCTAAATCCGTCAGTCCTTTTTCCCGCAGAGTGGCCGGCTGATAGGTAAGGGACACCGTCTCATACCCCATCCCGCGCGGCAGCTTATACAGCTGGCTCCTGTAGCCAAGATACTCTCCGGGGTTGAAATTCACATACCGGAACACCTCATTCTGCTTATCCCTGATCTCGAAGATACCTTCCAGGAAGGTCTTATCCTCGGGAATGACCGTTCTGAACGGGAAACAGTGAATCCTCGTACCGCCCGACTTTTTCTCCTGTAAGGTAGCACGGCGCGCATAAGCGATCTGCATGGACACATCGTCGCACGTGTTGATCTTCTGTAAATAGGTACGGATGCCCATCACCAGCAGACACTGCAGGGAAATATGCTGCTGTTCACAGAAAGTCATCAGTCTTCTGGTAGGCTCTTCTTCCAGATGGAAAACGTCGATAGCCGCCGCGAAACTGTCCGATCCGGTGGGCGCTGCCCGCAGATTCGGATTGCCTGTCGCCGCCCTGGCTTCCTCCAGCTTCTTCGGCCCTTCGATCCCGTTGTAGATCGGCTCCGACTCCTCGATCAGTTTGTGGAAATAAGCCCGGTCTCTCGCCTGCGCCCTGCTGCCTGCCTCATAGGCCAGATCCTTCTCCACCTGTTCGATATAGGAACGCATATCCGCCGGATAAGGAATCCCCTCGAAATTCGCGTTACAGTATAACTCGATCACATCCTTCATAAAACCGATCAGCGACTGTGCATCGAGAAATCTGTGGTCACCCATAAGAAACATACCCTCAAAACCGTCCGGCGTCTTGATGATAACGACCTTGTTCATCGGCGCATCTTCCTTGTCAAAGGGCACCCGCGTCCACGCCGTCATCTCCGCCTCCGCTTCCTCCATGGTCTTACCTGTGAAATCCACATACTCTATCTCGCGGTCTTCTTTTTCCACGATATACTGATACCATTCTTCCTCTTTCCTGTCATACACAAGCCGTGCACGCATGGACTCACTGCGTTCATACGCCTTGTAGATCGCCTTGCGAAGCTCATCAATATTCAGTTCAAATTCTATCGTCAGGCTCGTGCCCACATTCAGAATCTCTTTGCCCGGACAATAATCCGCATAGTAAAAGTGGAACTTCTGCGCTACCGTCAGCGGATATGTCTTATATCCTTTTCTAGTCTTCATATCGTAATTCCTTCCATACTTTCTCTTATGCCGCCGAAACGGCACAGATCCTGCCAGGCCTTCTAAAAAATCTCCTCGGCAAACTCATCCAGCGTCTTCTCATAAAGCGCCATTTCCTTGTAGTAACTCTCCGCATGGGCTGCCCCCTCGACGATCAGCTTCCGCTTCGGAGAACGGCAGTTCTCATAGATCTCATGACACATGCTGCAGGGCACGAAAGTGTCCGCTGAGCCGTGTATGAAAAGGATCGGCACCTTCGCCTTCTGCACCTCATACTTGGCATTACACTCGTCCATACCGTAACCCGCAAGCTTTCTGTTGATCAGGTCCGCCCCCTGAATAGCCGGGAAAGCCGGCAGATGATACATCGTATTCAGCACATGGGTAAATACTTCTTTGGGAGAGGTAAATCCACAGTCGGACACGATCCCCTTCACGTTGTCCGGCAGCTCCAGGCCGCTTGTCATCAGCACCGTAGCGCCACCCATCGAAGTACCGAAAAGCATGATCTCCACATCCTCGCCGCACTCCCGGATCATCCAGTCGATCCAGCCCTTCGCATCTTTCCTGTCCAGACAGCCGAACCCGATATACTCTCCCTCGCTCTCGCCGTGCGCCCGCGCATCCGGCATCAATATGGCATATCCGTGTTTGAGGAAATAATCGGCGATCGCCATGTGGTTGCTTAAACCTTCGCCCGTATAACCATGAAAACAGATCACGGCCTTGTTGATCCCCGACTCCTTCTGGTACTCTTCCAGCGCCGGAAAATAAGTTGCGTGCAGACGCAGCCCGTCAAAAGCGGTCATATACACGTCGCTGTGCGGCTGCTCCATCACAAACCCTTTTCTCTCCTCCATCAGCGGAAAGTACTTCTCCCAGTCCGTACCGGACATCTTCGTCGTCCGCTCCGTCTTCGCATTCCCCCGCTTCATGGTCCTGTTGTAAAAATATACCGTCTCTCCTATCCCTGCCGCGGTCAAAATTCCTGCTGCCGCAACGATGTTTTTCAATACTCCCATCGTTATATCATCTTCTTTCTTTATGGTTTTATGCTCTTAAATGTTTTGGCTTTTTACTTCCCGCTCTTCTTGCTTTACTCTCTTAACGCTTTGCTCTTTACTTCCTACTCTTCTTACTTTGTACTCTTAGCGCTTTCCTTTTTACTTTACGCTCTTAAATACTTCTGCTCTTACTTCTTATTCTTCTTGTTCTCTTTCTCCACTACTTTCTTGGCTACAGTCTTCACAACCGTGTCTACCACCTTATCTGCCGCCTTCTTCGCCAGGCTCTTCTCCTGCGCGGCCTTCTTCATCTCGATGATCTCTTTGAGCCGCAGCGCCTTCTCGATATTGCCTTCCACCCGCAGCTTCTGCTCTGTAAAGGCAGCCACCGGATCCATCGTTCCGTCCGCGATGGCAAACAGTACCTCGGGCGCACAGATGAACATAGCGTCCCTGTCATAATACTCGTAAGGTTCCACATAAAGCACGCCGTCCTTCACTTCCACATAGAACGCGCCGCCCGCTTCCTCGTCTTCAATGTTGAACTGGAATGCAAGATGCTCATGAATATCACTCACATCAGCTCCCATAAATTTTCCCTTAATCTCATAAAATAAATCTGCGTAGGTCATTTTACCTTATCCTCCTTTTTCTCCCCTCATAGTGTAACATCGCTTTGCGGCAGTGCAGATATCTCTCCTGCCGCACCATTTCCTGTCTTATAGGATGCGCCGTTGTGACTGACATGATGTATACGCTCCATAATTCGCGGCATTTCGACCGATGGTCGAACGCCTCTAAACAAACAGTACCACACTTTTCGACCATCGGTCAACTACATTTTTATCTAATTTACACATCAGTTTTTCCGGTTTTTATGGCACTATTTATAATTGTATGGAAATCCCGTTTATGATATGATTGCTTATATTATTCGCGAAATATTCATGAAAAGCGCTGTGTTTTCCAGGAAACGTGTCAGAGACAGCGACAGCAAAGGACGCAGGTACGCCATGCACGCGTTCCTCAGCAAAAACGCTTCGGAATGGAGGAAACTATGCCGGACACAAAGAAATATGACAGAATCTTAGACGCACTCCACCAGCTTCTGGAGGACGAGACAATACAGAATATCTCCGTCAGCGATATTGCGAAAAAAGCCGGAATCGGCAAGGGAAGCATCTACTACTATTTCCCTTCCAAGGAAGCGATCCTTGACGCACTGATCAAACGAAACTATGAGAAGCCGTTGAAAACGGCCAAAACCCTGGCCGGACAGACAGAGATCTCTCCCTTTACCCGCATGGCCATGATCCTGCAGGCGTGCCGCAACTCTTCGGACGCCTTCTTAAGCCAGGATAACAGTGCCGCCGTCATGGCAAACGCCCAGGAAAGCGCTTTTCTGCACCAGAAATACATGAATCATCTGATTTCCGAGTTGAAACCCAGCCTGACCGAGATCATCAAGCAGGGCATCGCCATCGGCGATATTCAGTTTGAATACCCGGCTGCCCTTGCCGAGATCGTCCTGATCGTACTCGCCGTCAAGCTGGACAACACCTTCCTGTCCGCCACCGCCGAAGACTCGGAAGGTACGATCCGTGGGCTGGTAGCCCTGCTGGAACGGGGTACGGGCGTGCCGGAAGGAGCGCTCAATTACCTGACGCTGCCGGTAACGGATCTCTGATATTATCCTGATTCCCGGCCGTGCGCATCCATCCGGCCCTGCGCCGGGAGCAGGATAAAATACTCTTGCCCCGTTCAGTTCCCACATCTTTTCCATACATATAGTTTCCCCTTTTACTGCTTTCCGAATCATGTTCCGTGACGGGAAAATTCAAGCCCGTGCACGACATTTTAAAAAAACCGAAAAAATCTGTGACCTTTGCATCGTCTCTATCATCTAATTATTGTAAAATGAAACGGCCGTTTCATAAAAACAGGCAAACCGCCTGCAATTTAACGATAAGGACTATAAAAGAATGAACAAGAAACAGTTTACGGCACAGGTACTTGAGGCTGAGAAGAGCCTGTATCACATCGCAAAGTCTATTCTAAAAAATGATGACGACTGCGCCGATGCGATGCAAAACGCAATCTTACATGCTTTCGAAAAATTACATACCTTACGGAATGAGATGTATTTCAAAACATGGCTTACCAGAATACTGATCAACGAATGCAACTATATTATCCGTTCCAGAAAGGCGCAGGTTCCTTACGAAGATTACTGTGAAAGTCTTCGACTTTCACAGCATGGATGGCCATGCGGCCGGACCGACGGCAGGCTGAGCATGATGGAGGTTTACTGTGAAAGTCTTCGACTTTCACAGCATGGATCGCCATGCGGCCCGCTAAGCGGCAGACTGAGCATGATGAAGGTTTACCATGAAAACAATCCGGACAATACGGGCGTTTACTATGAAGATGCGAAGGCTGCTGCAGGGCAGGAGGATTACCCGGATGTATTCGAGGCGGTCATGGAATTGGATGAGCATTACAGAATTCCCCTGGTACTGTTTTATGTGGAGGAATTTTCCATCAAAGAAATCTGCCGGATATTAAAGCTGTCACAAGGTACTGTAAAAACAAGGCTGTATCGGGGCAGAAGACTTTTAAAAGAAAAATTAGAGGGAGTATATGGATATGAAAAAAAAGAACTGGTACGATGAATTTCCCGAGGTGCCGGAGCATGTGCATCAGACAGTATTAAGTACCCTTGCCGGGCTGGATGACAGAAAGGTCAAAAAGGTGAAACGGATGAAAAAGAATAAGATCATTATTTTAGCGGCTGCCATGACAGCTGTACTTGGAATGACTGTGAGCGCGTCAGAGATCTTTAAGTGGAACAAACAGGCACAGGAGGTCTTTGAGGCAGACGAGGAACAGCAAAAAGAGCTGGTGATGGATCAGATCGCACAGGAAGCGTATCAGACAATATCGGATGGCGGGCTTACCCTGCAGGCGATACAGACCATTCAGGATAATAACTGCTTCTACGCGCTGTTTGAAATAACGGCAGCGGATGAATCGATCCAGATCACACCCGGCCATAATATGGAATTTTCTATCGATTACCCGGACGGCTCCGATCCCTTCAGTATGTTAAACTGGAATTTTGTAGACGAACACAGACAGGCCGTCTCCAACAGCAGATACTTTGAGATCACAGGGACGAAACAGAATCCCGGTGAGGAAGACCTGACTATGAAGATTCAGTTTACCTCGCTGAATGCTCCGGGAGAAAAGGCAGTCGCCGGTAGTCCGGTCTTAGAAGGAAACTGGGAATTCGCACTCAATCTGCACACTACAAAACCTGTCCGTTATGAAATCAACAAAGATTACCAGATCGCAGGCTGCGAAGTCACGGTTAAAACAGTAGAACTTACACCGATCAGCGTGAAAGTAACCTGCGAGGAAGAAGATATCAGACAGCTGGAAACACTGGAAGGAATCAATCTGGATCAGGCGGACACCCTGCGTTCTTTATTCGTCAACGGCATCCGGTATGAGGACGGCACAGTTATAGAAGAAATGGGATACCAGGAACTCACAGCCGGATACAGTGATGGCAATTATACGAAGACAGCGCGATTCTCCAACGTAATTGACGTGGACAAGGCCAGCGCACTCTTAGTCGGCGATGCCATGGATGAGATCCTGCTTCCATAAGTATGCCGGAACAGTATACCACAATGATCAGAAAGAGACCGGTCCTCTCACAAACGGACCGGTCTCTTCCACTCTTAAAATCTTCTATGCAATTCAGTACTGCACAAGCACTGTCTTCTGGGGGATATCGTTATGCCCTCCCATACAGACAATGCACGCCCGAAGCTCCGGAAACAGACAGACTTTGGGAGAACGGTAGAACATCTCTTCTCTGTCATCCTCAATCACTTCTTTATGCAGTAAGGAGAAATCCGACGTCCGCCAGACCGCAATCTCCATCCGGGTCGTATCCAGAGCCGCCGTGACATAGACCGATCCGTCATCGGAAAAGAAAGGTCCGCTTACCGGCAGTGAACTTACCTTCTCCGTATTGTACGCCGCCTTTCCCGTTTTCGTATCGATCACACCCATTCCGCCCTCAAAGAACAGGCTGTCCTCTCCAAACAGCAGCTTTCCACCGCTGTACCCTGCCGCCGTGCCAAGATCATACTGCAGGATATGATTTTCATAGCCTTTGCCGTCTATGCCAACCAGCCCCCACGACGGAACCGTTGTGCCATTCTGATCCGTCTGACCGCTAAACACAATATGACTGTCGTCTTCATCAAAGAAGAGCGCTGAAGCCCCCAAAAGATCAATGTTGTTTTCACTCGTCCACAAATCCGTCACTTTCTGTTTCTTCCGGCTGTTGAGATCGTAAAGATTCATCCCCTCCCAATTATCGCAATAGGCAAGCAGTGTTCCGTCATGTGAAACAGTCCATTCTGCCAGCGCTGCGGTCGGTACAATATCATTCAAAACCATTCTCCGCGTCTCTTTCAGGACATTATCGTAAAAAATGCACAGACAGCCCATCTCCCCTTCAAAGCTGAATCCCACCATCTGTTCCCCCTCTTTCTCCGCATCCGCATAGGGTAATCCGCTTTTGGGTACACCGATCGCACAATATCCATCCTTATACGAATAAAAGTCAAGCATATCCCATTCTTCTGTCTTCGTCTGCGCCACGATCTGTGCCGACACCGCGTCATAAAGATACAGCATATCTTCCTTTAAAGTCAGAAGCGTATTTTCCTTCCCCTTCCAGATCTGCATGCTCCGGCCGTCGAACAATTCCCCGTTGAGGGCCGCCGCACGCTTATCCTGTCTGCCCTTCGACGCAGCCTTCGTTTCCGCAGACACCTTTTCTGCCAGATCCTGACCGGACTCTGCTTCCTTCGCCATCACGCCATCCGAAAGCGGTCCTGCCGCATCCTTCACCCCGCATCCGGCCATGCAGACCACGGCCAGTGTCACCGCCAGTGTTTTTATCCATTTGTTCTTCATAACAGTCTCCTTTTTACCAGGTTTCATAACAATCTCTTTATCCAATCTCAAATCTATCGCCGACAATCGGCGTTATATTTTTCTTTTTCACAAACAATATCAGTTAATTAAGCCAGTACACAACCTGATAGAACAGGATTCTTCTGAAGACCGTTGGAAAACGCCGGTACTTGGTGAGGTTTTTCACGAACCTGGTACCGCTGCGTTTGGAACCGAGCGAAAGCGTGTTCGCAGAAGAACCTATCCTGTCAGGTGCGTCCGCCTTAACCTGATGACATTTGAACGTCAACAATCACTGTTTTTACCTACGGCCACGGAATCCCAAGTTTCGCCTTGGCATTCTCCAGCCAGACGGGATTGATCGTTTCTCCCACTTTTCCTGACGTGAAATATCCCCCGACCCATGCCGGATTTTTATTCTCATCATACAGAAATTCCGCATAGCTGAACGTTTCCGGATCGCCGCCCAGGATCAGATAATGCTTGATCCCCTGGCTGTCCCTGTAATCATAAATATACGCCTGACTGTCGGAAATCTGCTCCGTAATATCGATATTTTCTCCGTTCGCCGTAAACCAGAGACAGCCATCCTTATAGACTGCCGGCGCCGTCGCATTTGCCGTGTCAAGCGTGGCGCTGGAAACCATATTCCCCTCTTCATCCACCGATTCCGTAAATATGGCATTGTTGGCAAAAGATAAAATCCGGCTGATGATCCCCTCTCCGGTATATGCATATGCGGTTCCGTTGACCAGCACCAGCAGCAGAGCCGTTGCCAACGCGACTGCCGGCCCCGGAAGCCGTCTGTATCCCACCGGACTTTTTGATGTGTCCGCCTGCTTATTTCGCTGTTTATTTCGCATTGCCTCTTCAATACGCTGGCTGCACTGCTCCGGCATTCTAATCTGTCCGTATACTTCTTTCACTCTGTTTTCCATCAATCAGACCTCCTCCTTTAACGCTTCCTCCAATATCCTCCTTGCCCGCGACATTCGTGTTGTGACAGCGCTGTCAGAAATATGCAGTATCTCTCCGATTTCCCGGACCGTATATCCTTCATAATAGAAAAGATAGACGACGATACGATATTTGGGTTTCAGCCTGCCGATACATTCCCAGACATCACTCTGTGCGGACTGTTCAAACACTATCTCTTCCCTGTGTGCTTCTTCAAACGGCCCCGTCCTTTTCCTCCAGACAGAGCGCAGGAGACTCCGGCACTGGTTGGCCGTCACCTGCATCAGCCATGCCTTCTCCCTGCCGGGCGTCAGGCTGCTCTGCTCCATCAGTTTCAGAAAGACCGTCTGACAGACATCTTCCGCATCCTGGATGGAATGGGTGTAACTGACCGCCAGCCTGTAGACATCATCCTTATAGAGCTGGAACAATTCCATCACGTCATACATGAATGCATCTCCTTTCTGCGTTGTTATGTAAGTTTGCTATAGCTTCCGTGTGATGTTGCAATCTTGAGATCTCATAGATAAGACGCGCCAGCCCCTCTTTTTGTCACAAACTATTTGTAATAATAATTTGCTTCTTTATTTCCCCGTCTTCATACGGTATAATTTTTTTGTCACACATTTATCAAGGAAACGGGGACGAAAAAATGCAGTCATTCAGAGCAGACAACTCGCCAATTACTTATTATATCAGCGGACGCGACCACAGGGAATGGGTTCTCTTTCTCCATGCCGCATTTGTGGACCACAGAATGTTTGACGCACAAACGGCGTATTTCAAAGACAATTATAACGTGCTGGCAGTCGATCTCATCGGGCATGGACAGTCGACAGACACCAGAAGGGGCGACAGTATCAATAAAATGTCCCTCTGGATATACAATATCCTGAAAAAGGAAAAGATAGAGAAAGTGCACATTGTCGGCGTTTCTCTGGGAGCCGTCCTGGCACAGGATTTTGCAAACAGGTATCCTGCCGCGGTAAGTTCCCTTGCCTGCTTCGGCGGCTACGATATCAATCATTTTGACCCCGGAATGCAGAAAGAAAATTTCGCATCCCAGATGCTTATGATGCTGAAAGCCCTGATCTCCATCAAATGGTTTGCCCGGGCAAACAGGAAAATATCCGCCTATACGCAGCAGGCGCAGGATCAATTCTACGCTATGAATATCCGGTTTCCAAAGAGATCCTTTCAATATCTGTCCTCTCTGGGCAGTATGGTAAACAGACAAGAGACGGCACCCAGAACATATCCACTGCTGATCGGGTGTGGAAAATACGATCTGCCAATGGAACTGAGCGCCGTAGAGATGTGGAAGAAAGCAGAGCCGCAAAGCAGGATGGTCATCTTTGATGATGCCGGGCACTGCGTGAATATGGATGTACCGCAGAAATTCAATGAAGTGCTGCAGGATTTTTGGGCGGAGCACAATATTCTCTGCAGAGATTAGAACCAGGATATTAATGGTTAACGGCGGTTTTGAAATCCGTATCAAACCCGCCGTTTATAATATTGCCGCCGTTTACAGCATTTAAATCCGGCAGGCGTTAACACTGAAAGTAATAGTCTGAGGCATTTCTGCCTTCAGGCCTATATCCCCCTTCTCGAGCAGACTTTTAACCTGACTTCGAGACAATCCCAAAACCATGGCAATTTGCTTTTCCGGATGAATCTTTAATTGACAGGGATTGTTTATCGTGATCACAACCTGCTCTCCAAATTCACAGTTTTCCATAGTCTCATGCTGCTTTACAAATTCATAATGCAGTTTGTCAGGATCAATGTCCACTTTATTTGTCCGAAACAGCTGCATCCTTTTGCCATACATTTCCGCCAGCGTTTCATCATTTTCCAGAAAACATTGATATTCTTCTTTTGGTATCGAAGAAACCTTCTTCCGTTCATAAATGGCTATATTGAGCGTGTGTTTACATTCCGTACAATGATAGATCAGCCAGACATCCAGTTTATTGCCATTGGCATTGATGCGGAATTTATTTGTGTTTCTATAATGCGTCTTTCTGCCACATTTCGGACAGCTCCTGATCACCCAAAAGGAATCTTTCAGGACAATTTCATATTCAATTTTCCTTAAATAGCTCATTTGCATCTCCCGTTCATTCCATATCACGATGCATGGGCTATCACATTATTTCATCCTGTTTTTTGCAATAGCCATGCTATGCAAAATAATCGGGTGTAGTCATAAAGCCTGTCTCTCCTTTCGTTATAATATCAAAATCGCTCCGTCAGAACGGTCACAGTTCCCCTTTGCCCGCTATCAGTATCGTTGCGTTGCCATCCAGTACTTTTTCGATCACAAATCCTGCGCTTTGCAGCAATTCTTTTTCATGCGCCAGCGTCAGGGGAATATCAAAATGCACGTAACAATCGGCCGGTATTGCCGACCGTTTTCTTTTGTCCAAATACACAGTGCGCAAAAGCTCCTCTTCTTCGTCGCAGCAGGCAATGTAATCTCCCACGATAAAAACGCCCTGTTCTTTCAGGCTGCGGCAGATCTTCCGGTACAATTCCCTTTTGCGTTCCGGCAGGAAATGATGCAGACTCTCAAAGGATATGACGGCATCCCATTTATCATAGCCAAACTCATATTGAAAGTAATCCTCACATATTGTGGTGAGGGGTTTGTCATGATGTTTTGCAAGCAGTTTGTCCAGCATATCAGCACACAGATCTACCCCTGTCACTTCAATCTGCGGATTTATCTGCCAGATCTTATCCAGTTCCAGGCCGGTTCCGCACCCCAAGTCTAAAATGTTTTCGCATCTTAAAGGCAGGTTTTCGGCAAATATCCGATAAGATTCCTCCCAGTTCGACATATGTTCTTCGTAATCATCCAGCCGCTTCGTAAAGAAATCTGACATTTCTTCCAGCGGCGTATCTGCCGTATCCCGAAGCCATTGTTTTAAATTCTGCATGTATTCTTTCGATGATCCCACCATGGCATGTTAACCATAGAATCCTGCTCCGGATTCCATGACAGTTCCTCCTTCCACAACTCTGTTGTACGCAGACTGCTGTTTCCTTTGTGGTATAGCGCAGCATATTTTCATCCTGCCATCCACCTCACGCATTTTTACAAAAAAAGATGAGCCGCTTCCATATGCCGGCTCATCCTGTACGAACAACACGCTATCCGACCAGGGATATGCCCGTTGCTTCCTTATTTTTCAAGAATACTTTTGTATTCTCAGGATACGCTGTATGCTTTTTTCTGACAGATAATATTTGCAGGCTAATTCCCCAACCCTGCTTCCCGCAAGATACTCCTCGTAAATCTGTCTGTCACGCCGCGAAAGCTCCTGCCTGATCTGTGTACCGGTTCCCCATCCCTGCCTGTGTGATGTCTTGCGCGGGATATAGATACTGGTTCCGTCAACATACTGCTGTATCAACTCTATTATCTCATTTGGCAGAATTTCTTCTGCTCTCCTATAGCCCATGTCTGCCTCCCTGAAATTTATTGCCGGGAATAGCATTGGCTATAACAATTCCTTGCAATAGCCAGTGCTATGCAGACATAACATATCTTCTCATATAGAAATCCCCCTTCCAAAGTTCCTTCCTTATAGTATCCTATAGTACCATGATCCGCCGATTAAATCAATTTCTAACCGGCCTGTGTGCATGGGTAACGTAACAGTTCAGCCTTCGGCTTTCCTGTTACGGAATCTACCCATTGAGCAAAGCTCAATTTTTCCAAGTCGCCTTCGGCGAGGGGCAGATTCTTTTGGCCCAATTTACATATTCTCACGGCCTTTGCAGTAAATGCAAAGGCCTGGACTGAACTGTTACCGGGCAACAGCATTTTGGCCCAGACATTATATACGATCTGACACCATTGTCATTACTTTGCAGCGTTTTTTGTAACATGCAATCCCATATTTGTGTATCCTGGTCATGCCGTCGTCAGCCAGACGTTCCGCATAATTCCTGTCCTCGATCTGCTTAAGCGCCGCCCTGCAGGCATCATCAAATGCCGCCTGTTCGGCATATTTACATTCTATGATGATGCCGATCTCCTTCTCCTCAACCTCTACGATGATATCGCTGTAGCCCTCACCGGCCTCAGCATTGGACTTGACTTTCCATCCCTCCATGCCGGCAAACAACCCCAGCAGGATTCCGTGATAAAAATTCTCTTTCATTTCCTTCCGGACACTGACGTCACGGATACTGATCGTCTTTCGCAGGTATGCCGTAAACCCTTTCTCTATAGCAGCTGCATCATGTTCCTCAAATGCCCTGCAAAAACGCTCCAGCTTCTGCATATCCCTTTTCGACTCCGTTTCAAACCATTCCTGTATCTGTTCTCTAAAAATCCACTGTATTTCCCTGTTTGGAATGGCCAGTGCGGTCCTCCCTCCCTCGTCCTGTCCACACTGTGTCAGATAACCCGCCGCAAAAAGAATGCTCCATAGGTTATCGGCTCTGGAATCCAGATCTCTGTATGTCAATTCCTGCCGTACTTTTTTATAAATTCGTTCACCACTGATCAGCAGCTCGATTTCATCTCTGGCAGTTGCGTCCGCCTTCTCTATGAATTTCCTGATGATGATGTTGCTGCTTGTATTTACCCAATAGTTCTGCGGCATCACAGACGAATGCATCCTGAGCGCATGGCAGTAGCTCACCACATCCCACGGGCAGTATACTTCCAATTCACCAAAGCGGTAACCGTCATACCATTCCTTAACGATATCAAATTTCTCCAAAAATCCGTAGTATGCAAGCATTTCTTTTACTTCTGCATCTGAAAATCCAAAATACTCATTATACTGTACATCCTTTACCGTATATACATTAAAGTTATTGAAACCGGTAAAGATACTTTCCTTGGAGATCCGCAGGCATCCGGTCAAAACCGCAAAATGCAGGCTGCTGTTTGTCTTAAGGGCTCTTCCAAACAGATTCCTGATCAGCTCAACCATGGCGTCATAATACCCAGCCTGGTATGCCTTATCAAGCGGCACATCATATTCATCGATCAATATGATCGTACTCTGTTCATAATGCTTTTGCAGAAAACGGGATAATGTCAGAAGGCTTTTCGATAAAAGCTCATCCGACATTGCATATTCACCGTTGTGATCCAGTTCCACAAGTTTCCGGTACTGCTGACGCTCTATTTCCGTCAATCTTTCGCTCTCCGAAAGAAACGGGAATCTGATCGCCTCATCGCCAATAACCGAACGCAGAATCCTTTTTGCCGCTTCGAGATCCTCTCCTCCCACCTCTTTTAAGCTGATTGAAATGACCGGAAATTTTCCCATATATTTGTCACAAAGTTCCTTCTCCCCGGCAATCTCCAGCCCCTCAAAAAGCGTGCCGTCGCTGCCCGTCTCAAAGAAATACTGCAGCATACTCATATTCAGGGTTTTACCAAACCGTCTCGGACGCGTAAAGAGATTTACATACGCAGTATGCTCCAGAAGATCTTTGATCAGTCTCGTTTTGTCAACATAGTAAAATCCTTCTCTACGGATCCGTCCGTAATCCTCAATCCCAATGGGAAGACTTGCTTTTTCCGCCATATTTCACCGCCTTACTCTCTGCGCCCATCCATATCTTACACATTCCTGCTGCGCTGTGACAGGCCGTAACCTCACTCTGCTGTGCTGCCGCGCAGGTGCACCTCTACAGTCATAATATCGTGTCATTGATTATATTGAATATACCACATTGTTACTGCATTTAAAACTGTTTTCCCTGATAAGGGAACGCTCTTCGTTGCAGCTGCTTAATTCGATACCCATGTAAACAAACAATCACATTTTCTCCCCGCATATGTTTCCGGTATGCTATAATAGTGCAGGGAAATTACGAAAAATTTACACCATACCCCTGCAAATCTGCAGACTTTTACTAAACGACATAAGAAATTTCTTTCCTGATATCATAAACAACAGGAAAAAGAAACGGGGACTACAATGAGACAACTACAGACACAGGAGATCAAAGCAGTGTGGGAAGCGCAGCCGGATCGTTTTCCGGATTTTCTGGCAGAAAACGCCGACCTCTTTCCGCACATAACACCGGCGCAGAAAAAAGAAAATGAAGCGCTCGTACAGGACTTTTCCCAGAAAATGCAAAAGAAGCTGCGCCAGAAACCGAAAGACAAAGCAGCGCAGGATGCACTGGAACAGGAACTGGAAGCAGATCTCATGGAACTTCTGGAAAAGGAAAAAATCCTCTCGCTCTATAACTGGATGGATCGTCAACAGCTGGAAGCCTTCAAACGTGAGGCAAAACACTTTACAAACAGCGTTAGAGCCTTCGACGAATCCCTGCGTCCGGCACAGATCTGGCAGACTCTGCGCAACTATTTTATCTATGCCATGATTCTGGATATGCAGGGAAAGGAACAGCATGCCGGAGACCCGATTCTGGCATACAGCCTGCTCTATCCCTATACCGACAATTATATTGACGACGCCCGGATTACCCGGCAGGACAAAGAGCGGTACAACCGGATGATCGCCTCCAAATTAAGAGACGAAGCCGTCACGCCGCACAATGCACTGGAAGAAAAGACCTGCCGGCTTTTGGATATGATCCTGACGGCATATGAGGGTTCTGCCAGAAAGAAGATCATGGAGACACTGCTGGAGCTTCTGGAAGCCCAGAATAACAGTATCCGGCAGCAGAAAACCCCGCTGACGGAAGCTCAGATCCTGGAAATCTCCATCCGCAAAGGGAGTACCTCCGTATTGGCGGATTACCTTTTTGCCGCCACGGACTGGCGGGAATATGAAGAGAACTTCTATCTGAAATTCGGTTTTCTCTTACAGCTGGTGGACGATCTGCAGGATATCGAAGAAGACAGGAATGCAGGAAGTCAAACGCTGATGACGGGGGCCGAAAGCCGACAGCAGTTAGAACAGTACACCAACCGCCTGCTTTGGTTCTCCTGGCATGTGATCCGGGATTTCGAGCCGGTCAATCCCGGACTGAAAAGATTTGTCCTGAAACACTGTGTGGAAATCTCCCTCCTGACCGCCGCCGCGAATCAGCAGTTCTTTTCCAGAGAATATTTGAAGGTGCTGGAGATGTATCTGCCGTTTTCGTTGGATTTCCTGAAAAAGATGAAAAAACAGATGCTGCAGAGCAGGCAGAAAATAAGCTGAAAAAGATTTATTGTATTTCTACCCACATTCTACTCATTCTAACCAAACGTTTGACAAGAATGAGTAGAATGGGTAGAATGTGAGTAGAATATACTCAGGAGGCGGGCAGATGATTCCTTGCAAAGAAACGTTATATTTGTTGTGAAAATGCACCTCATCAGGCGCGACGGAGCCATGTCAAAATAAAAGAGCTGTCCGATTTGCAAACGAATTTTTATTTTGTTTTACCCATTCTTCATAATTATTCCCATAATATCTCCTTCGGCAACTTCCAATCCTGTTTTTGAATCGGTAAAATGTTTACTTCTTCCACCACTCTTTATTCAGCACCTTTCAGCGCATAAATCTGTTTCAGGTCATCAATGGCCATCTCAACATCAAAAGTATGAAAACCAGGCCAGCATTCATTCATTGTTTTGGCATCCGCCGTCTTATAGATTTCACGACTGCACTCATTCGTATAGTAATGCCAATAACGGTAAGTATATCCCGCCCAGTACATTACTTCCTGAGAATAGGTTATGCCGGCTTTCCCTAGTCCTTTCACTTCATCGTCCAATTCTTCCAGAATATATTCTTCCCCTGCCCATTGCAGGCGGTCATAGACATCATCAAGAGCGGCAGCGGTTTTGCTGTTCATAAAAGCTTCTATAAAGGCCGGACAATCTAACCCCGTTTTCAACGCAAGTTCAAACAATCGTCCCTGTATATCGCAAAGCTGGCGCTTTTCAAGCGTAAGACTTTCCATCTTTACCTCCATGCCGAAGCAATTTTTTGCGAAGGCTGCGAGCCAAATCTCAAATTTGGCTCTGCAATTTCGAGTTTGTGGCTCCGACACAAACTCGCAGTTGAAAAATCAGCACATCAGTGTGATTTTTCAACCTTATCTCCATTACGAAGCGCCACAAATTCCCATATTATCTGCAGATGCCCGACACTAATCTCTTCGTCTGTCATTGTTCCCAAACAGCAGGACCAGCCTGAGAAGCTGCAGGATCGCCGATGCAGCCGCCGCTACATAAGTAAGCGCCGCCGCACTCAGCACTCTCCGGCATCCGTTCGTCTCCTCACGCTCCAACATGCCATAATCTCCCAGCATGGCAAGCGCGCGGCCGGAAGCATTGAATTCCACCGGCAGCGTGACCAGCTGAAACAGCACCGCGATCGCAAATACCCAGATACCCACCTGAATCAGAATATTGTTCATCCCCAGAAAAACGCCAAGAAAGATCAGGGGAATCCCTGCCTTCGACCCGATGTTCGCCGCCGGCACAAGCGCAGTCCGTATTTTCAAAGGCGCATATCCCCTGTCGTGCTGCACCGCGTGGCCGCACTCATGAGCCGCAACCCCGATGGCCGCGATGGAGGAAGATCCATATACGGAATCGGACAGCCGCAGGACTTTATGCGCCGGGTCATAATGGTCCGTCAGTTCTCCGCGCACATGTTCGATACGGACGTCATGGATGCCGGATAGCTGCAGGATCCGCTGCGCCGCCTGCGCCCCGGTCAGGCCGCTCTTACTCCTGACACCGGAATATTTCCTGTAAGTAGAAGATACCCGCATCTGCGCAGCTATGCATAAGATTGCCCCGATCAGTACCAGCAAATAAGTCGGATCCATGTAATACCCATAATAATATCCCATTGTTCACTCCATTTCTGCGCCGCCTTACTTCTCTTTCCTCTGGGCCGCGCCAGCAGTTAACGTTCCCGAACTTCCTGTATAAGCAGGTTATGACACCGGAAGCAGTATGCAGATCTGTTCGTCACTGCAGCTGCTCCCCCACTTTCACCTGGTAACCGAGAAGAAACTCCTTCACCGGCATCCGTTTCTTCCCCTCCGGCTGAACCGCCAGTATCTTCAAGAGCCCTTCCCCGGTTTTCACATAGAATGCTTCCCGCGTGACGGCAACCACCGTGCCCGGCAGAACCGCATCCGGATCCGGACGCGCTGCCGAATCTTCCGGTGCACTTCCCGATCCCGCAACTGCCTCCCAGATCTTCAGGTTCTTCCCCCGCAGTACGGTATAAGCGCCCGGCCAGGAGATCAGACCTCTGATCAGACAGTCCAGCTTCCCCGCACTCTGCTGCCAGTCGATCCTGCCCATGGACTTCTGGAGCCGCTTCGCGTAGCAGGTCTCCTCCTCGTTCTGTTTCTCAGGCACCAGTTCACCGCGCTCCAACCTGGCCAGTGCTCTCACGATCAGCCCTGCACCCACCGCTGCCAGTTTATCATGCAGGCTGTCCCCGGTCTCCTTCGGATCGATTACAACCTCTTCCTTCAACAGCATATCGCCGGTGTCCAGCCCTTTATCCATCTGCATAATGGTAACGCCGGTCTTCTCTTCTCCGTTGATGATCGCCCACTGGATCGGCCCTGCCCCTCTGTATTTCGGCAGCAGCGAAGCATGGATGTTCACACAGCCATATTTCGGCATCGACAGGATCTCTTCCGACAACAGCTGTCCAAACGCGGCCACCACAAAAATATCGGCGTTATATCCGCGAAGGGTTTCCACGGCTTCCTTTTCCTTCACTTTGACAGGCTGGAACACCGGAATCCCATGGGCCATGGCGCAGGCTTTGACCGGTGTCACCTGTATCTCTTTTCCTCTGCCCTTAGGCTTATCGGGCTGAGTCACTACCGCCGCCACCTGATGACCTGCCTGCAGGATGGCTTCCAGCGCCCCCACCGCAAAGTCCGGCGTTCCCATAAATACGATTCTCATCTACACCATGCCTCCTCTGTTTCGTCATTTACTGTGCTTCTTCCAGATCCTCCGTATTGACAAGCGGCCCTTCTACCCGCTCCACATAAAGGTGTCCCTCCAGATGATCCATTTCATGGCAGATCGCTCTGGCAAGCAGTTCTGTCCCCTCCAACTCAAAAGGATTCAGATTCTCATCATAAGCAATAACCTTGACATAATTCGGCCGGGTCACATTGCCCTGTTTGCCGGGTACACTCAGGCAGCCTTCGTATCCTGTCTGCTCTCCGCTGGATTCGATCAGCTTCGGATTGATTAACAGCAGCGGATCCTCACCGGTCACATCAATCACCACGATCCTTTTCAGGATGCCTACCTGCGGCGCCGCAAGTCCCACGCCTTCCGCCTCATACAAAGTCTCAAACATATCGTCGATCAGTTCCTGGATCCTGGGTGTGATCTCTGTCACTTCCTTACAGCACTTACTCAAAACCGGATCTCCGATCTCCCTGATTTTTCTGATTGCCATTTCATCCTCCATTCCAAAACGTTCCGATACACTATAACCAGGCTTCCTGTTTGAATCCTGTCCCCAATTGCCGATACAGAATATCAATATGTATTCATCGGATCGAAATCATATTGTACCGTCTGATTCTTAAGTTCTTTCTCTTTACAAAAATGTTCCAATATATCCTTAATTCGTACCAGCACCTGGTAATCCGGATGCTTTATATAGAAAACATGGCGATACTGATCATTGATCTTACTGATCGATGCTTCCGCCGGCCCTATTACCTGCAGCCGCTGCCACGCTTTCTCTGTTTCGGCCTTCGTTTCGGCCGTATCTTCCCCCGCAGACTCCCCGTCGGCGCGCATCCGGGCATCGATCACCGCCGCCATTTCACGGCTCAGCGCTTCTCCCTGCTCCTGCTGTCTGGAAGTGATCAGCACTGCCAGCATATGCGCTGCCGGTGGATACTGCATAAGCTCCCGATAAGTAATCTCCTCCTCATAGAATCCCTGATAATCCTGCATCGCTGCATGGACGATGCTGTAGTGTTCCGGCTGATAAGTCTGGATCACCACCTCACCCGGCTTATCTCCCCGGCCGGCGCGCCCGGCCGCCTGGGTCAGCAGCTGAAACGTCCGCTCCCCGGCACGGTAATCATTCTGGTTCAACGACAAATCCGCTGCCAGAACACCGACCAGCGTTACATCCGGAAAATCATGCCCTTTCACGATCATCTGGGTTCCCACCAGAATATCCGCCCGTTTATCAGCAAAAGCTGACAGTATCTTCTCATAGCTTTCCTTACTCTTCGTGGTATCGGCGTCCATACGCAGCACCCGCACGCCCGGAAACTCCTTATACAGCGCTTCCTCGATCTGCTCCGTGCCTGCTTTAAAGCCCAGCAGATATTTAGAACCGCATACCGGACAGCTGGCTGCTCTTTGCTCCTCATAACCACAATAATGACATAATAACATATTTCCCCGGTGTTCGGAAAGAGAAACATCACAATGCGGGCATTTCATCACATGCCCGCATGCCCGGCAGGAGACGAAACCGGCATAGCCCCTCCTGTTCAGGAAAAGCATGCTCTGTTCTCCCGCCTGTAACCGTCTGCCGATCAGCTCCCGCAGCTTCCTGCTGAAGACCGAACGGTTGCCCTGCTTTAATTCTTCCCTTAAATCTATGGTATATACCCTGGGAAGCCTGCTGGCTCCATGCCTCCCTGTCATCTCAAACAGTTTATATTCTCCCTTTTTCGCCCTGTAATAAGCTTCCGTGGAAGGAGTCGCCGATCCCAGAACAACACTGGCACGGTGCATGGAAGCAATCTGAACCGCCGTCTCCCTGGCATGGTACTTCGGCATGGATTCGCTTTTATAGCTGCTCTCGTGCTCCTCATCCACTATAATGACACCCAGATCTGGAAAAGGTGTAAACAGCGCCGATCTGGGCCCAATGATCACATCCAGTTCCCTGGCCTTTGCCCTTCTGATCTGGTCATATTTCTCTCCCTGGGAGAGGGAAGAATTGATCACCGACACTCTGTCGCCAAATCTCCTGTAAAACCGCAGCAGAGTCTGATACGTAAGTGCGATCTCCGGGATCAGCATAATGGCCTGCTTCCCCATCCGGATCATCTGTTCTATGATCCCCAGATAGACTTCCGTCTTACCGCTCCCCGTAACGCCATGCACCAGATAGGTTCCCGGCTTTCCCGCTCTGTAATCCCCGATCACATTCTCTATGATCTCCTGCTGTGTTCTGCTTGGAATCACCCGTTTCTCTTCCCCCGGCGCACATTTGACCGGATTACGATAGTAAGCTTCCGCCTCTATTTTCAGACAGCCCTGTTTTTCCAGCGCAGCAAGTGTAGCCGGAGCCACGTTCAGCTTCTGTCTGATCAGTTCATAGGGAAGGACCTCATCCGTCATCAACGCCTGCAGTACCCTGGCCTTTGCCGTCTGGTGCTTCTTCTCGCACTGCCGGAGCGCCTCCAGAAGGGCTTCCCCTTCCATGCACCGTGTTACCTTCCTGTGTTCCAGCTGCTTCAGTTTCTGCTTTACGGGAAGCACCGTCTTAAGCGCCGCAATCATGGTTGATCCATACTGCCGTTTCAACCAGTAAGCCACCTGAATCTGGCTGCCCTGCGCCGTAATCCCTTTCCCGTCCACGGCAGTAATGGACTTGATCTTTTCCTCGGGATAATCCGTATGCCCGGAAATATCCACCACATACCCTGCCTTATCCAGATTTCCTTTCCCGAAAGGCACATGCACACGAACTCCCGGATACACCTCCCCTGCCAGCTCCGGCGGTATCCGGTACTGAAACGGACGGTCTACTTTATCGTGGGAAATATCTATGATCACATCCGCATACTGCTTCACCATACCCTCTCCTTCCCGCCATCACCGGTTTCACAGCCCTTCCCGACAGTCCAGGTATCTTCATCACTTCCTTGACCAGTACCCTTGTCAGCCCTGCTGCGTGTGCTGTCGTTCCGACAGGATCTCCTGGATCAGCACTCTCTCATCCATAGGATACTTCACACCGCAGATCTCCTGATAATCCTCATGACCCTTGCCGGCCAGTACGATGATGTCTCCTGGTTCTCCATGGTCAATCGCGTAGGCGATCGCTTCTTTTCTGTCACAGATCTCCACATAGGCGCCTTCTGTCTTATAGATGCCCGCCTTGATATCATCGATGATCGCCTGCGGTTCTTCGTGCCTCGGGTTATCCGAAGTGATGATCGTCAGGTCCGCCATACTGCCGCTGACTTCCCCCATCTCATACCGCCTCGACTTCGCCCTGTTGCCGCCGCAGCCGAAAAGACAGATGAGCCGGTGCGGCTCATAAGCCCGCAGCGTGGCAAGAAGGCTCTTAAGCGCCATGGCGTTGTGCGCATAATCTATCATCACCGTAAATTGATCCGACACCTTGACAGGCTCGATCCTTCCTTTCACTTTCGCCTGCTTAAGCGCCTTCCTGACCGCTTCCTCCGGCACTCCGAAATGCCTGCAGATCGCGATAGCCGTCAACGCATTGTACACGCTGAATTTGCCGGGCGTTGCTGTCTGTACTGCAAAGTTCACAAGGCCAGTCACTTCAAAGCCCATGCCAAGACTGCCTGCCTCCTTCACAAATGTGATATTCCCTGCACGAAGATCCGCATCCTCGTCGATACCATACGTTTCCAACGCACAAGTATGTCCGGCAGTCACGGCCTCCCAATGCTCATCATCCTTATTCACAATCCCTGTCCTGCACTGTTTAAAGAGCAGGCCTTTACAATACAGATAATCCTCGAAATCCCTGTGTTCTCCTTTGCCGATATGATCCGGCTCTAAATTTGTGAAAATACCATAATCAAAAATAAATCCCTGTGTCCTGTGCAGCATCAGTCCCTGCGAAGAGACTTCCATCACCACCGTATCACAACCGGCGTCCGCCATCTGCCGAAAATATTTCTGGATCAGATAAGATTCCGGCGTCGTATGGTCCGCATGAATATGCGTATCACCAATAATGATCTCAATGGTACCGATCAGCCCGACCTTCCTGCCGGCCTGCTCCAGAATAGACTTCACCAGGTATGTGGTGGTAGTCTTCCCCTTGGTCCCGGTAATTCCAATGATCTTCATCTCCTCCGCCGGATCGCCAAAGAAAGCCGCCGAAACAAACGCCATGGCATAATGGGTATCCTCCACCAGGATCACCGTCACATCCGCCCCCTCCGGCAGCTCCACATCCTTCTCTACAAGCAGAACGCCTGCACCGGCTTTCACAGCATCACCGGCAAACTTATGTCCATCCACGACAGCCCCGGGAATACAGACAAACATGCTGCCCGGCACTACCTTACGGGAATCATATATAATGTCCGTCACCTCCCGTTCCAACGTACCGCAGATACATTCATGATCGATCTTCCTCAACAATTCTTTTAACGCAGCCATCTGACATTCTACTCCTCTCTGTTTCGGATTTTATCTTTGTGCCATATCGGCCTTAACATAAACCATTGTCTCGCAATTTTTACTATATTAAGATAGCACGAAAGCCGCACTATTTCAATATTTACTACATTTATGTGGGATTCACCATTACTTTATAATCTCTTTAATCTTTCTTAAGTTATTTTTATTTTTTTCTAATAAACTGAACACATTTTGGACACATTTTCAATTTATGATAGTATCAAGATAGTTGATGAACTCACTATCTCCCCCCTCATAAGAAAATGCGAAAAAGTCTGGGACGCCCCAGACTTTTTTGTTGTCCGTAACCCCCTTCTGCCGCCGCTCCCTTCCTAAGAGCATCCATCGCCGGGCGCATAGTCCTGCATAATCATCTGCAGCCGCTCCCGCCCCTGATACACATCCACTTCCGGATAATAAATCACATGAATCCTGATATCTGTTCTGCTCCCGTATCCGCCCTTGTACAGACTCTCACAGGCTCTCTGCCCGAAATTCTCCGTAAGAAAATCATGCCAGACCTCCAGATTACCAAAATACATCATTTCGTACTGTCTGCCGCCTTCATCCTCCACCCGGTACTTACCCACATTACTGTTTCTGCCGAGTATACGTCCGTTAAGCAGCCTGATATTCTTCTGCGCAAAAACAGGCTTTGCATTACCGTTGCCGAAAGGTTCCAGCACCGACAGCTGCTTCACAAACTCCGCCGTCACATAAGACATGGGCATCGGCACGTCAATATGTACTGTTTCTTCAAAATCCTCTTCCGTCAATCCACAATGTTCATTCAGGTAGATCCGAAAGGGTTCCACATTCGCTTCCGGCATGGAGACACCTGCCGCCAGCTTATGACCGCCATATTTCGTATAGAGTTCTTTGCATTCACTCATCTTCTCATACATGGAATAGGCATCTATAGACCGTCCCGAACCCTTCACGCCGTCCTCAGCCAGTGTCAGCACAAAGGTCGGTTTACAGTAACGTTCCCTGACCCTGCCTGCTATAATTCCCGCCAGACTTTCGTGACACTCCGGCAGATAGATGACAAGCACTTTGTCCTTTTCCATGCCCCTGGCCTCTATCATTTCCATGGCCGCCTGTGTGCCCTGCAGTGTCATATCCTTACGATTATCATTTAACACTTTCAATTCCCCCGCGATCACCGCCGCCTCTGCTTCTTCCGTCGTCCGAAATAGACAAAGCGCCCTGTCTGCCGTATCCAGCCTCCCCGTAGCATTGAGGCAGGGACCCAACACAAAACCGATATGGTAGGCAGTCAGCCTCTTATCCTGCAGGCCATTAGCCGCTACCAGCGCCCGCAGGCCGCAATTGGCCGTACATGCGATCTGCCGAAGCCCATACCGGACGATGATCCGGTTCTCGTCAACAAGCTCCATCACATCCCCCACAGTGGCGAAAGCTGCAAATGCCAGCAGCTCCTGCAGCAGTGCATCCGTCCCCGGCACACGCTTCTCCCCGCAGGATACAGACAATACCTGTAAAAACTTATATGCAACTACGGCGCCGCAGATACCATCAAAAGGATATTTACACTCCTCTCTTTTCGGATCGATCACTGCATCCGCCTGCGGCAGACATTCCATCCTGCTTTTGTCCTCCCGGATCTCATAAGGCACCTCATGATGATCGGTCACGATCACCGTCATTCCCAACGATCTGGCATAAGCGATCTGCTCCCCTGCCGCAATGCCGTTGTCACAGGTCACGATCGTATCCGTCCCCGCTTCCCACGCCTCTTTGATCAGATGATCGTTCAATCCATATCCGTCATGGATCCGGTGCGGGATCACCGCATCCACAACCGCTCCAAGATGACTCAGACCCGCATACAATATATAAGTGGCACAGACCCCGTCAATATCATAATCCCCTATGATACGGATCGAACTGCCTTCCTCTATCTTCCCTCTCAAAATTTCCGCTGCCTTTTCCACATCCTGCAGCAGGAAAGGATCGTGCAGCTCTGCAGGCGTACCGTATAAAAACCGCTCGATGTTTTCATCCCCCACAATGTCCCTGTTACGAATGATCCTGGCTATTACCGGATCAATATGAAATTTCTCTGATATTGCATTAAAATCCGCCTTCCTGGCGGAAACCATCCACTTCGCCATTTTCCCTGCTCCATTGACAAAAGGCGCTCCGCACACCGCAGAACGCCTTTGCATATTTAAATTAGTGTACTGCTTATTTTGCCCTCGCTGTTTTCTTTCCGGCCCGTGTGCGGAGTACATACCACATCGCCCCTGTCAGGCAGATAGAAGAATACGTACCGCAGATGATACCTGCAATCAACGGCAATGCAAATTCCCTGATCGAAGACACGCCGAATACTTCCAATGCCGCCACCATAAAGAAAGTCGTCAGAGACGTAAAGATACTTCTTGACAGTGTCTGGGATATACTCCTGTTAACCAGCTCCTGCAGTTCCTCCTTGTTCCGCATCTCCTTTAAGTTCTCACGAATACGGTCAAAGATAACGATCGTCGCATTGATGGAATAACCCACGATGGTCAGCATACATGCAATGAAGGTATTACCCACCGAGATCTTTACGATCGCATAGAAAGCAAGCACCACCAATACATCATGTACCAATGCCGCCACAGCGCTGGCGCCGAAACGGATATCCTTAAACCGGAACCAAATGTACAGAAGCATCAGGACCGTCGCCACGACGATCGCCTTGACCGCCCCCGTCTGCATCTCGGAACTGATGGTGGCGCTGATGGTCTCTGCCGTAATACTGTCCTCCGCCACACCAAAGTTATTCACCATAACATCCGCAAATTCTTTCCGTTCTTCTACATTCAAGGTCCTGGTCTTGATGATCACCTGATTGGAACCTGCCACTTTCGTGGTCTGCACATTACCGTCCCCCGTGATCTCCTCGATCAAAGGTACGATCTGTGCATCGATCTCTTCAATACTCATATCTTCATTCAGTGTCATCGTCGTGGAAGTACCGCCCACAAAATCAAGACTGTAATTCAGCGGCATACCTATTCCCGACTGATTGACGCCCATCACCACGAAACCGATCAGGATCACACCGATGGACAGACCGAAAAATGCTTTTCTCTTCGACAGGAAATTGATGGTCTTCTTTTCCTTGCCCACGCCGTACGCCTTCTCACTCTGTACGCCCAGTGCATACAGCACATTGATCAGGAATTTCGTCACAAAAAGCGCCGTAAACATAGACAAAACAATACCCAGCATCAAAGTGATCGAGAAGCCCTTAATCGTACCGCTTCCCATCAGATACAGGACGACTGCCGCGATAAACGTCGTGACATTACCATCCAGAATCGCTGACAGCGCCTTGCTGAAACCGATCTTGATCGAAGACTGTACCGTCTTGCCGGTAGCCAGCTCTTCCCTGATACGCGCAAAAATAATCACGTTGGCATCAACTGCCATACCTACTGACAGGATGATACCCGCAATACCCGGCAATGTCAAAGTTGCCTCAAATGCATAGAGCAGAATCACCATCAGTTCTATATATAAACACAGGGCCAAAGCCGCTGCAAAGCCCGATATATAGTAAACGGCGATCATAAACACCACCACCAGTGCAAAACCGACTCCCGCCGCGATCAGGCTGGTATGGATCGCCTCAGAACCAAGCTGGGCTCCGACTACGTTGGAACGAAGTTCTTCCAGTTCCAGTTTCAGACCACCGATACGAATGGTGGATGCCAGCTGTTCCGCTTCCGCCGGTGTACTCTGTCCTGTGATCACCGCGTTGCCGTCCGTGATCACCGCCTCTACACCGGGTACGCTGACAAATTCGTCATCGTAATAAATCGCGATCGTCTCACCATTCTCAAAAGCCTTCTGGGTAGCCTCAGCAAAGGCCTGTTTCCCTGTCTCATTGAGTGTCAGCGCTACCACATTCTGGGAATTACCCATGGAGTCCTGCTGCGCTCTCGCCTGTGCACTGTCCACTTCCGTACCGGTCAGGACGATGGAACCGTCTTCCAGCATCTCTTCGATCGTCTTATTGAGCATATACTGTGGAACCATATTACCTGCCGCGTCCACACCGTAGGTGCTGACGTAGTTCTGATTGCCTTCACTGTCCGTCTGGGCAATAAAATACAGGCTTCCCGGTTTACCAAGTTCCTCCAGGATCGCATTGGCGTCCGACACACCCGGGATCTCAATATTGATCCTGTCGGAGCCCTCCTGATATACCTGCGCCTCCGTGCTGTAATTCTGTACACGCTGCTGCAGCTTGTAAATCGTGTCGTTCATATCCTCGGCATCCGGATTCTCATCTCCCACCACCTGATATGTGATGCTGACACCACCTGCCAGATCCAGTCCCAGCTTAATACTTGACGCCGAACCGGACTTGTCCGAACCCACACCAAAAACTGCCGTGTAACCGAGCAGTCCGAGTATCAGGACAAATACGATCAGACTGATCATCGCTTTGTTTTTTTTCATAACACTTTCTCCTTTTCCTCATCGGCCAGCGCCGCTTTTATCATAATTGCGCATTCCACGCGTTTCCTTTGCAGCTCACAGCCGAGATCGTAAGCGCCGTTTATGCTGCCGCTGAAATTATAAGCGTTGGCGGCACATCCGCCGCTGCAGTAGAATTTTGCAAAACAGTCCTTACACTTCTCCCTGGCATACACATTGCAGGCCTTAAAGGTATCCCTGATATCCGTGCGGACAATTCCTTCCTCCACATTCCCCATCAGAAATTCTTCCTGTCCCACAAACTGATGACAGGGATAAAAATCCCCCCAGGGCGTAACCGCCAGGTATTCCGTTCCGGACCCGCAGCCCGACAGCCGCTTTGCCACACATGGGCCACCTTCTAAATCTATCATAAAATGAAAGAAATTGAAACCTTTTCCTTCTTTTTTTCTGCGAATATATTCCCGGGCAAGCTTATCATACTCGGCAAGAATCGTCGGAACGTCTTCCTCCCTCAGTGCATACTCTTCCGTGTCTGCCGCCACCACCGGCTCCACGGAAATCTGCTCGAATCCCTCGTCCGCCAGATGCATGACATCTTCCGCAAAGTCCAGATTGTGCCGGGTAAAGGTTCCCCTGACATAATAATTCATCTGCTTCCTGCTCTCAGCCACCTTCTTATATTCAGGGACCACCTCGTCGTAACTTCCCTGCCCCCCTCTGTGCGGGCGCATCAGATCATGGATCTCTTTCCTGCCATCGATGCTCAGTACAATATTCGCCATCTCCCTGTTGACAAAGTCCAGGATCTCATCATTCAACAGCACGCCGTTGGTTGTCAGCGTAAAGCGAAACTTCTTATGATGCGGCTCTTCCAGGCTTCTGCCATAGGCTACCAGATCTTTCACCACCTGCCAGTTTAAAAGCGGTTCCCCTCCGAAAAAGTCCACTTCCAGATTGATTCGGCTGCCGGAAGCCGCCACCAGAAAATCCAGCGCCTTCTTCCCAACCTCAAAACTCATGAGCGCTTTTCGTCCATGGTACTCGCCTTCTTCCGCAAAGCAATACCTGCAGGCCAGATTGCAGTCATGGGCGATATGAAGGCAGAGCGCTTTCACCACCGTCTCCCGATTCCTGAATTCACCGATGTACTGCTCATAGACATCCCCGGTATACAACATACCCGCCTCTTTCAACTCCAGGATCTCTTCAATCACTTCCCGTAAAGCAGTCTCCTCCACCGGTTCTTCGCCGTTGTCTGCCAGTCCTGCCGCCACATGGGCCATCACACTCTCTATTCCTTCCGCCTTCTGCGCAAGCGCTTTCTCCACAAACGGTATCACACGGTACGTTATCTCATCCACCACGTGCACACAACCGCTGTTGACATCCAGCACGATGTTATACCCGTTGCTTACATATTGATGTATCACGTCATTTCTCCTACTTATTTCAAATTCTGTAACGGTCTTCCCCGGCTTCTATGTTACCAGATTACCAAAGTCTTCCGTAATTATATCTCTACGCATAATAAGCAGCGATCACGAATCGCTGCTTACATTTCTTAATCTTTAATATCTAAAGCTTACTGTAAACCGCCATGGCTGTAATATATAGTAGACGACACAACAGATCTCTGCTTCCGGCGTCTGACTATCTGGCTTTCTCACAGCTCTGATTTCCTACGGTACAGGATGTCTTACAGGCTGACTGGCAGGATGTCTGACATTCTCCGCATCCGCCCATCTTCATGGATTCCTTTAAATCTCTCGTCGTCAAAGTCTTAATATGTTTCATAGATTGTTTCCTCCTTACGTTTCATCCCAAATGAGACTTGATCCCATAACTTTATGTAGTATATCACACTTTTTACCGCCGGAAAAGCATTTTTACAAAAAAATTTCCATCAGCTGATCATCCCTCCCAACATGCCGCTGCCGGCACATAGAATAAACACCGTCAGCATATTCCCGGCCACATCCTGCGGCCCTCTGTTAACGATCATGGATACTGCCACAAGAATCACATAGTAGGTAATTCCCATCGCCAGTCCCCACAGAAATTTCTTCTTACCGGCATGTTTCCCGGATAACATTCCGATCAGAAATGTAACCGCAATATAAATACCAATAATGCATATAGACACTATTTTTTCGGAAAGCCCGAATCTGTACAGCATAAAAGCCAGTAACAGCAACAGTCCGGCTGTCAGTATATACGCTGCCAGCATACACTTAGTCACGAAGACCGCCTTCTGTGCATAAATCTCCTTTTTCCCCATATTCCCTCCATTACTCTTGCATATCTGCCGGAACCATCACTTCTTGTTACAATAATATATATTCCAACCTCTGGAAAAACTTGACACATTATTGGGTTTCATAGTAAACTATTTTCATACTCAGCCTGCCGTCGGGCAGGCTGCAGTCATAATAATACATAGTATAAGGAGTGAACATTTCAATTGGATACCACAGGTGTCATACAAATCGTATCGTTACTGATTCTCGTGCTGTTATCAGCATTTTTCTCATCTGCCGAAACATCATTTTCGACAGTCAACCGGGTACGCCTTCGTACTCTAGCCAGCGAAGACCACAAAGGAGCAATCAGGGTTCTTGGCATACTGGATCAATATGGCAAGATGTTAAGCGCAATCCTGATCGGCAATAACATAGTCAATCTGTCCGCATCTTCCGTTGCCACTACCTTTGCCATCAGAACATGGGGCAACCATGCTGTCGGAATCGTGACCGGTGTGCTTACCTTTACTATTTTGATGTTTGGCGAGATCGTACCCAAGACCTGGGCCATGCAGAGAGCCGAATCGATCGCGCTGCTTTACAGCGGCATCATAAGACTGCTTATGACGGCCTTAACGCCCGTCATCTATGTCGTGGACCTGATCTCCAACTGGATCCTTCGCTTTATGCACATCAGTTCGGACGGCAATAATTTCAGCATTACCGAGAAGGAATTGAAAACCTATGTGGACGTAAGTCATGAAGGGGGCGTAATCGAGACCGAAGAGCGTGAATTGATCTATAATGTATTTGACTTCGGAGATACCGTAGCCAAAGATATTATGATCCCCAGGATCCAGATGACCACCGTGCCCATCGATGCAACGTATCAGGAACTGCTCTCCACTTTCCAGGCTTCCATGTTTACCCGGATTCCTGTCTATGAAGGAGATCCCGACCATATCGTCGGTGTCGTTAATATCAAGGATTTCATTCTGGTGAAAGATCCGGAGAAATTCCAGATCAAGAAAATACTGCGGGATGCCTATTATACATATGAATACAAGAGCGTATCAGACCTGCTGATGGAGATCCGCGAGAAATCGCTCAGCATCGCTTTTGTCTTAAGCGAATACGGCACGACAGTGGGCATGATCACCATGGAAGATATGATCGAGGAACTGGTGGGCGAAATCCGGGATGAATACGATGCGGACGAAGAAGAACTGATCCAGCAGACGGCGGACGACCAGTATCTGGTAGTCGGAAGCATGAAAATTCATGACATCAATGATGCATTGGACATCGAACTTGATTCCGAAGATTATGACTCGGTAGGCGGACTGATCATCGAGAAACTGGAGCGCCTGCCAAAGGATCAGGAGACCATCGTTCTGGATAACGGCATCACACTGCGGGCAGACGGTGTGAAAGATAACCGTATCCTGAAAGTACTGATCACACTGCCCGGTCCGGATGCCGGAGAAAGTGCGGAAGCTCCTGCGGAGTCCTGATCATATTCTCAGCTGCAACGCCGGCTTTAAGCAGTTCCTCTTCCGTCCTGAATCCCCACAAAACACTGATACAGGGCATGGGCACATTGGCGGCTGTCTGCAGATCCACCTCCGAATCTCCCACATACACGGCACACGCAGCATCTGCGTTCAACTCGGCCAGCGCCTGATACACCATAGCAGGCGCCGGCTTTTTCTCTGTCCCGGGATGCTCTCCTATGGCCGCCTGCACCCAGGCCGCAAAATATTTTTCATAAAGCTGCTTCACCGCATCATCGGGTTTATTGGACACAATCGCCATGCAATACCCATCTCCATGCAGCTGCTCCAGCATCTCTCGAACGCCGTCGTAAGGCCCTGTCTTTTCCTCACAGTGTTCCTGATAATGCTTCCTGAAAACATCCAGGATCTCTCCGTAAGAAGCATTCTCTCTGCCCTCCGGGATGGCACGCTCGATCAGTTTCGCCGCCCCGTTTCCCACAAAAGTCCTGATCTCCTCGATGGTATGCTCCGGCAGCTGAAACTGCCGCATCGCATGATTGACACTGTCTGTCAAGTCTTCCAGTGTATTCAGAAGCGTACCGTCCAAATCAAAAACTATAGTATCTATAACATTCATCTTCTCTCTCCATTTATTTCAAATCGTACCGCCTATGCCCTGCTCTCGGCCAGACGCATGACTGCTTCAATCTCCGCTCCGTTATCCGGCGCGCTCTCGATCACCTCATGCTGTCCCTCCGGTGTGATCTTCCCGATCTGGTCTCCCTGCTCCGTCTTCTCAAAGGTATAATAAAGAATTTCCTCCGTATCCCGCATCCACACCGCGTAAACGCGGTAACACATCCCTTTTCTTACCGTCTCTGCCGGCATGTCTATCCTGGTCATCTGCATGTTATCCGTAAGATTCAAGGTCATAACAGAGAAATCTTCCGCTTTCACCGCCACCGCATCTTTCCTGCCCTCCGGATATGCTTCCCTGTAAAACTGCAGAATAAAATCTCCTTCTTCTTTCTGCAGACTGACAAGCCCCTCCTCCTTATGCGCAAACAGATACTTTGGCAGCAGATGCATCACGACTCTGTTATGCACCAGATCCTGGAACTGCTTCTCTGTCAGCTTGACTGCTTTCGTCTGCTGCAGCGCATTTCTGCGTTTGTCCGCCACCTCAAGAATCCCCTTGGGCAATATCACATTATGCGTAAAAGGGTTCAAAGCAATCGTTGTCACCTGCTCCTTACTGCCCATCACCATTGCTACACAGGAAAAAAACGGCATGGCCACCACGGCAGGACTCTTCTTATCCTGTGGGATCTGCGGAAAAGATGTGAAAACCGGAAATACCTGCTCACCGTTCTCTTTCCGCAGCAGACAGGGCATGATCCTGGCATCTTTGGGAAGTTTTACCTGCCCGCCCTCCCGCATCTGCTTCTGCATCTCTTCATCCAGTCCCTGAGGCGCCATCGTAGGCACCAGAACCATTGCCTTCTCCAGAAGTTCCATGACTTCAGCATATTTCTCCCGCTGCCTGTCCTTCACAAATTCCGCCACCGCTGTTTCCAGTTTCGTATTATCCAGTTTATTTTCTGCCATCTTTCTTCTCCATTTCCATACGCTTGGTTTTTAGTATATCAAATTTTTATTTTCCTGCCAATATGTCTTTCTTCCTGTCCGGTAATTGTGCAAAAATAATCGCCATCAGCATCATCAGACAGCCGAATAACTCCCTGCGACTCATAGCCTGCCCCAACAGCAAAAACCCGGCGATAACCGATACCACGGATTCCAGGCTCAGGATCAACGATGCCACCGTCGGATTCATTCCCTTCTGCCCTACGATCTGCAGCGTGTAAGCCACACCACAGGACATGATACCGCCATAACAGACCGGCAGCCAGGAGATCACAATGCTGTGCAGATCCGGCGATTCAAACAGAACACTGCAAAGCAATGAAAGAATACCACATACCCAGAACTGAATACAGGACATCTTAACGCCATCCACTTTCTGTGAGAAATGATCAATCACCAATATATGCAGAGAAAAGATAAACGCGCACACCAACACAAGCGCATCTCCCCTGTCCAGTCGAAGGCTGTCCTGCATACACAGAAGATAAAGCCCTGTCACGCCAAACAGCACACCGATCCAGACCTGCAGCCCCGCTTTCTTATGAAACAAAAGCCCCAGCACCGGCACAATCAGAATATACATGGCAGTGATAAAGCCTGCCTTACCCACTGTCGTATACTGAATGCCAAACTGTTGGAAATTGCTGGCTGCAAACAGAATAATGCCACAGCACAGGCCGCCTGTCAGCAGCTGCCTGTTATTGCTATGAAAGTCTCTGACTTTCACAGCATGGATGTCCATGCGGCCCGCCAGGCGGCAGGTTGAGCATGATGATAATTTACTGTGAACCGTCCCATCCACTGCCGGATTCTGCTGTAAACGGCCGTCGGTATCTCTCTCCTCTGATCCGTTCCTGCCCTGTATCCTGTTGAGCAGTACAATACAGGGAATCAGTACCAGACCGCCCAACACAGACCGCACGCCATTATAGGTAAAAGGCCCCAGATGTTCCATTCCAGCGCTCTGGGCTACGAACGCCACGCCCCAGATCACCGCCGTTAAAAATAATATCAGAGATTGTCTCATTGTATAATCCTTCTCTCTCGTATAAATCGTATTATATCCTGTTTTCCATGGCACAAAAAAGTTACCTTTCCAGTACATGAAAACATTTCACTCTCCGTTAAGGTAACTTGTATCTGTAAATTTAACAGCTCACATCTTTGCTATTTGCCGAAAGACATATTCTTAAGCTGCTCGATCATTTCCATATCGTCCGCCGTAATCTTCAGATTAGAGTCAAAACTCTCGCCTGCGGCAGTCGTCACCCTGACCTCTATAATACTGCCCTCCTTAATCCCGTTCTGCGTCACTGCAGATAGGAACTTCGGAAATTTGGGGTGATTTTTCTGAAAGCGGCTCCATAAATTCATCAATTGAAAAAATGCCGCGGGATTTTGTAAATTCATATCCGGTTCTCCTCTGGTCGAATATTTATTCCTTCCGGGTACTGCGTCCCTGATTCGCCGTGAAATATACTAATGCCTCAGTTCTTCCCGGTAAAACTCTTTAAATTCCTCATAGCCCTGCGCGGTAAGCTGTTCCTTCTGGAATTTCTTGTTCTTATTCATACGGGCCACCAGAACCTGATTGCCGCCTTCCCGTTCCTTCTGCGCCTGTGACATCACCTCACACAATCTGTCAGAGCCTAATCCCTTCTCCAAAAGATAAGCGATCTTCTTACCCGCTTTAGGAACCTTAAATCCGCTCTCCAAAAGCAGCAGGATGATACGCTCAAAGCCAATGGAAAATCCACAGGCCGGCACATCGTACCCGGTAAACTTCCCTATCATCTTATCGTATCTTCCGCCGCCGCCGCAGCTGCCGCCGAACTCCGGCATGTCGATCTCAAAGATCGTGCCTGTATAATAAGACATGCCGCGCACCAGCGTCGGATCGAATACCAGCTCAAAATAGTCTCCTTTGGTCGCTTCCACACTGGCAACGATCTCCCGGAAGCTCTCCATGACACCCTCCGGAAGCGTCTGCTTCGTCTTCTCCGTAATATAACCAATGGCATCGCCGGCAGTTTCCAGACCTCTGTAGAGTTCCATATATCTGACTACGCTCTCCTGATCAAAGCCGGCTTTCAGCAATTCCGACTCCACACCATCCGCACCGATCTTGTCCATTTTATCCAGAATAATGAATACCTGATCGTAATCTTCCTCGGAAAAACCGCTGCAGGATGCCATAGCCTTCAGGATCTGCCTGTCGTTGATCCGTATCCTGAAATTCTTAAAACCCAGTCTTCCCAGCGTTGTCGTCGTAGCCAGAATCAATTCAATCTCCGCTAAGTTACCCGCCTCACCCAGAATATCGATATCGCACTGCATAAATTGACGATACCGCCCTCTCTGCGGCCTGTCCGCCCGCCACACATTCCCTATCTGCAGTGCTTTAAACGGCGCAGGCAGTTCATTGGCATGATTGGAGTAATATCGCACAAGCGGGACAGTCAGATCGTAGCGCAGTCCTCCATCCACCAGATCGTCTTCATTCTGCGCTTCCTGCAGCCGCAGCTTCTCCCCCCGCTTTAAGATCTTAAAGATCAGCTTCTCATTCTCACCGCCTGCCTTACAGTTCAAATTCGCAAGATTCTCCACACAGGGTGTCTCAATAGATGTAAATCCAAAGTTCCCATATGTCTCCTTGATCACATCGATGACATAGTCGCGGATTTCCATCTCCTCCGGCAGAATATCCTTCATACCGGTTACCGGTTTCTTACTCAGCGCCATAATTTCCTTCTTATCCTTCCATACTGTTTACTGGTAAAATTTTACACTGTTTGTAAAAAATTTTCAAGGGGAAAATATTGAGCGCTATTCCCCGCAGGCCATGAACTCCCAGCGGCTTCCCCTGCATCCCCAATAAATATTGAAGTTACTCAGGAAAGAAATTCCCTGTCTGTAGCTGGCATTGTCTTCCCAGCGGCTGGAACTGCCGTAATGCTTCGAATCAAGAAGAAGACTTCCGCCCATCTCCGTGGGCCGTGCCGAAGCCATAATAAACATCATGGAATCATATCCCTTCCTGCGGTTCCCGATCTCCTCCTGAATCCCCTCCGTGTCTCCTTTTCCATTCCAGACATAGCCTGAACTGCAATATACGAATCCTCTGGGCGGCGCCATATTCTGATCGGTCATACCGCCCTTGACCGCACTCTGTGAACTCATCTGCCATACACGGGCACTCCACACACCGTTGTAAGTAATGCCTCCATCCAGCGTAAACCTGGTATTCTCCTCCACATATTTAAAGTCCACATGTTCCACACCGAATTCGTCGGCCAGTTCATTGGCCGTATCCCGAAAAAGTTCCTGCATCTCTTCACATGCGTAATACCAGTCTGCATTATAATAGATCGATCCGTTCGAGCTCATTCCATTGCCTTCCATAAGCTCCCTGCCCTCTTTCCGGTTCTGCGTACACGCATTTCTGGTGTTGGCCCTGCTGAAATGCTCATACAATCCTGCGAGATATTTCGTGGCAAGCGCCGTTCCGTCTCCGCTGCGCAGAACAGCCTTCTGTGTCTCCTGCTTCCCCGCATCCTTCACACAAGTCCCCATATAGTGGTAAAAGTATTCCCTGAAAATATCCTTCACTTCATCCCGGCTCAGTTTCCCGTCATAATAGTCCTGCATCACCTCATAAGTCTCATAAAACATCCGATTCGGAAGGGCAGTAATCTTACCACCGTTCTGTGCTTTCAGCATATTTCGTACTTCTTCATAATTATCTGCCGTAGGCGGGATCTTGAAAGAATCCACCGAAATTTCCACACAGTCCTTTGCATAATATACCTTTTCCTGCCCTTTTCCATTCTGATAGGAATAAGTCCTGAATAAGATATCATCCGGCTTCCTTTCATTTATCCTGTTCGTTTCGGCTCCTCTGTATCCGATCTCTGTCACTGCCATGCGATTTTCCTCCTGCCCTTCCTTTGCTTCTCATCCCTGCATTTTCCACATCTTCTCCGTACAAAGGATCATTTAATAAAGTTATCGGCCTGCTCCTGTCCTTCCCCTACCTTTATGTCATCAATAGAAGCGGAAATGCAACAAAAAAACTCTTCTTTGTGAAATTCGTCATCACACAAAAAAGAGTCTCTGCCATTAATCATACAGCACAAACAGCCAGATCACAGCCGCCACACCGCCAAGCAGAACCGCACCGATCAGGAATGCCGCACCAAGCGCCATCACGATATAACGCATCCGTTCCCGCCAGGTAAAAGGCGTATCTTCCCAGGGCTTCTTTCCCGCCCCGCTGTCCCCGCCTCCACCGGCGTCGTCTCTTCTATCGCCCTTTGGCGCACTCTGCCATGCAGAAGAGTGCCTGCCGAACAGTCCGACGCCTGCCAGGTCGCTCATATCAGCGACGGTACGACCGTCATCTTCAAATTCATCCCGCCGCCCCATGTCTGCACCTCCACATTCTCATCGATTCAAACTCCAGTGTGCTGCCTGGTACGGACAGTACACCGGCTCTTATAAGAAGAATCGCCGAAAAGCGATTCTTCAAGACAGCCTGTATTCTTCTTATACGTCATCATACAAGTGGCACACCACATAGTGTCCGGGTTCGATCTCCTTCTGTTCCGGAGCCACTTCCTTACACTTAGCCATACAGTTGGCGCAGCGGGTGTGGAACTTACAGCCGGAAGGCGGATTGGCCGGGGACGGAATGCTGCCCTCCAGCACGATCCGGTTCATTTTCGCATCGGGATCCGGAATCGGGATCGCCGAGAACAGTGCTTTCGTATAGGGATGCAGCGGATTTTTGAAGATATCCTTCGTTTCCCCGTACTCCACCAGATTGCCCAGATACATAACGCCCACCGTATCCGATATATGCTCTACCACACTCAGATCGTGAGAGATAAACAGGTAAGTCAGTTTGTACTTCTCCTGCAGGTCTTTTAACAGATTGATGATCTGCGCCTGGATGGAAACATCCAGCGCCGATACCGGCTCGTCACAGACCACGAACTCCGGATTTAAAGCCAGCGCCCTGGCGATACAGATACGCTGTCTCTGCCCGCCGGAGAACTCATGGGGATAACGGTCCTTATGGAAAGGCTGCAGACCGCAGTGATCCATGATCCGGTCGATATAGTCATCGAACTCTCCCTTAGAAGCCAGTCCGTGTTCCCGCACCGCCTCACCGATGATCTCACCTACCGGCAGTCTCGGCGACAGGCTGGAAAAGGGATCCTGGAAGATGATCTGCATCTTCGTCCGCATGGCCCGCATCTCTTTATTGGAAAGGTCATAGACCTCTTTGCCGTTAAACAGCACCTGCCCGCCGGTCTTCTCCCCGGACAGGCGTAAGATGGTACGCCCCGTGGTGGTCTTGCCGCAGCCGGACTCTCCCACCAGTCCCATGGTCGTGCCGCGCCTTAAGTTAAACGTAACGCCGTCCACGGCTTTCACATGGCCGATGGTTCTGGCAACCATACCGCTTTTAATCGGAAAATGCTTCTTTAACTCATTGACCATCAGGATATACTGCGGGTCATAAGTTACAGGGGTAAACTCTTTCTTTGTGGTATTTGTATCCGCCATTTACTTCTCCCCCTTTCCGTCATAGAAACGATAGCAGCTGACCTTATGGGTGGGTGACAGGCTGATCTCACCGGGATATTCTCCCGCACAGCGGTCCACACACATCTCACAACGGTCTTTATAATAGCAGTAATCAGGCATATTAACAGGGTTCGGCACCTTGCCGGGGATCGAATAAAGTCTGTCCACCTGCTTGCCCACCACCGGTTTCGATGCCATCAGGCCGATCGTATAGGGATGACAGGGATTGGTGAAGATCTCCCGCACCGTTCCTTTCTCCACCACGCGCCCTGCGTACATGACTACCACATAATCCGCCATCTCCGCGATCACGCCCAGGTCATGGGTGATCAGCATGATGGAGGAATTGATCTTGTCTTTCAAATGTCTTAACAGATCCAGAATCTGCGCCTGAATGGTCACATCAAGCGCCGTGGTCGGCTCGTCCGCGATGATGATCCGCGGGCTGCAGGCAAGCGCCATGGCGATCATCACACGCTGCCGCATACCGCCTGACAGTTCATGCGGATACATCTGATAAACACCCTCACTGTTGGCGATGCCTACCATCTTCAACAGCTCGATCGTCTTCTCTTTGATGGTCTCTTTGGACTTACCCTCCTCGTCATGCAGGGATATAACCTCGTCCACCTGTTCGCCGATGCGGAAGACAGGATTTAAGCTGGTCATGGGTTCCTGGAAGATCATGGATACATAGTTGCCGCGCAGTTTCATCATCTTCTCATTGGGTGTTTTGGCGATGTTATACGCCTTGCCGTCCCCCAGATTCAGACGGATCTCGCCCTCCACGATCTGTCCCTGGGGACGCTGGATCAGCTGCATCAGGGACAGGCTGGTTACGGACTTGCCGCAGCCCGACTCGCCCACCACGCCCACGGTCTTGCCGATGGGTACTTCAAAACTGACGCCGTCCACCGATTTAACTGTACCGGCATCGGTGAAAAAGTAGGTGTGCAGATCGTCAAATTCCACCGCATTTTCCGGATTGTGCATGGTCGTCAGATACTCGGACTCAGGCACATTCTTACGTTTTCTCTGTTTTTCAAACTGATTGGTGATACGTCGGTTTTCTTTGGATATCTTCCGGGACTCTTTCGCGGTAAGATATCCTTCCGGTTTATTTTTAGCCATACTCTACTTGCACCTCCTAGCGTTTCATTCTGGGATCGAAAGCATCCCGCAGGCCGTCGCCCACGAAGTTAAATCCCAGAACTGCCAGCGACAGACAGACGCCGGCCGGAATCCAGATAAACCAGTAATTGGTCAAAACATAGGAGTTCTTTACATCATTGATGATATTGCCCCAGGAAGCAAAGGGGAACTTCACGCCCAGTCCCAGGAAGGACAAAGTTGCTTCCGTCAGCATCACGGAACCCAGCTGCATCGTACAGGTAACGATCAGCTGCGGGACCACGTTAGGGATCAGATGCTTGAAGATCCGGCGGGATACCCGGATGCCGCAGGCTTCTGTAGCTGTCATAAACTCCTGCTCACGCAGGGAAAGGATCTGTCCACGGACAAGACGGGCGATACCCGGCCAGCCCAGAATACCGAGGATCAGCATCAGATACAGCATGCGCAGCTTCGGATCCACCCGCATACCGTCCATAGCCGCACCGAGGATGATGATCAGGGGCATTGAAGGGATACAGTAGAAAATATCCACGATACGCATGATCAGGTTATCCACCCACTTGCCGAAATATCCTGAAAGCCCCCCCAGAATCACGCCCAGCAGACACTCGATGACCACGACAATGAAACCGATGATCAGGGACACTCTGCCGCCGTACATCAGACGGGTCAACATATCCATACCGTTGGTATCCGTACCCAGCGGATGCTTCGCGGAAGGAGCCTCATACTGGCTGTACACATAAGTCTCCGTCTCCTGCATAACGGACCAGATCTTGGTGCTGGCGTCATAAGTGATCGTATAGTTATGCTCCTCACCATCCTCGCCCGTGTAGGCGAATTCCGTGCCCTCCGCATCCAGCACCTGCTCTAAACTTTCCTTGAAATCTCTGGGGATAACGACGCCGTTCTCCTTCGACTGCACGACAAAGCGGCTGATATAGCCAAGCACTTCCTCACCCTGCAGGATGTTGCCGTCCTCGTCCAGTGAAAGCTCCATGCCGTCTGCCGTGAAACTGCCGGTGCCGTCATTGGTGTACAGCTTAAGCGCCTCGTATTTCACGTTAAAAGCCGGCTCTTCTTTATTATCCGCAGCATTTACGATATCCTTATAAGCGATGGCGATCACAGAACCGTCCACGGAAACCGAATAGAAATCCTTCCCTTCTTCCGCCACGCCATAAGTCACGTCTTTATAATCAAACTCCGTCTTGCCCATCATCTGCGCCATCAGAAACTGCGCCTGCGCCGCCGAGCCGAAATCCGCTCCTTCGGCCGAGACATAACGGAAGTCTTCATTCCTCGTCACACCTACATATTCTTTTTCCATATAAGTATAGGTATAAAACTGCTCATCCTCACGATAAGGAGAGATCATGCCGCCCACAAAAGAAAACAAAAACATGATCGCAAGGATCACAAGCCCCAGCACCGCCAGCCGGTTGCGGAAAAACCGCTTCACCACCAGTGCACCGGGAGAGAGTGTCTTCACACGCCGGTCATCATTTAAAGAGAGAGTTTCTCCGGAAGTGCTGTTCGCCTGTTCGTTCGGCTTATTCATATCAGACATATCCATACTCCTCCTTCCTATGCGATCCGCACGCGGGGATCAACCACGGCATACAATATATCGGTGAGCAGGTTGCTCGCCAGTGTTAAAACAGCAATAAAGGTCATATAGAACATGGTAAACGGAATATCACCGATGATCATGGACTGATAGGACGTAAAGCCGATACCCGGAATGGAGAACAGCGTCTCCGTGATCAGCGCGCCGGTAAAAAAGCCGGGCAGAGATCCGCCGATGATCGTCACCAGAGTGACCAGTGTATTACGAAAAGCATGTTTGTACACAACAGTATGTTCACTTAAGCCTTTGGCTCTCGCCGTCCGTATGTAATCGGCATTCAGAACCTCAAGCATATTGGTTCTCGTATAACGCATCAGCGGACCGATGGACGTGATCACAAGCGTAGCGATCGGCAGGACCAGATGATGCGCCTTATCCATGAACTGCCCCCAGGAATCGAGCTGGGCGTAAGTACGGCCTACAAGGCCGGACACATCGAACCACTGCAGATTCACGGCAAAGACAAGTTTCAGCAACGTTGCAAAGAAGAAAGGCGGTAACGATATACCAAGCAGCGCACCCGCCGTGATCACATAGTCTGTTCTGGAATACTGTTTGGTCGCAGCAATGATACCGAGCGGTATCGCGATCAGAATCTGCAGCGTAAAAGAGATCGCTGACATCACAAAAGACAACCAGATCACGTCATGAAACTTCTGGATCACCGGAACCGTAAATTTCCAGCTGTCCCCGAAATTTCCCCGGGCAAAGTCTCCCAGCCAGGTAAAATACCCGGCAATGATACCCTTATCCAATCCGTACGATGCATTCAGCTGTGCGATCCATTCTTCATAGGGCTTCGCCCCCGGCGCAGTCGCCAGCTGCATGGCCATCGACTCCACATAGGAAGCCGGCAGGCAGCGCAGAACGGCATAGATGATCAACGTCACGCTGAAAAGGATAAGGATTGATAACAAAATGCGCTTGATGATATAGGTACGCACAACTATCCCTCCTTCTTAAAAAAATTCCCTGCCCCAACGGAGCAGGGAATCCTCTGTTCTTGCTATTTTTTCAATATCTGTCTCTGCTTATTCGAGTTTGCCGAAGGCAAATCTCGCAAAGTAAATTTGCAAAGCAAATTTACTTTTATTATTTCATTTCCAGATTCTGTACTTCCTGCTGCCATGACAGATAAGGCGTCATGTCGGTCGGAAGCGTATCTCTGTTCACGCGCTCGGTAGAGAGCATTACGCACTCGGAACGCTGATATACAGGAAGCTCTACGCCCCAGTCCATGATGATTTCCATCGCTGCTTTGTACAGGCCTTTACGATACGTCTGGTCTGTGGACAGACGTGCTGCCTCGATCATCTCATCCAGCTCTGCATCATTGATCTGATAGTAGTTGGTAGAACCGTCGCTGTGGTACAGCTGGAACATATCCGGGTCAGTACCTGCCTGCCATGCCGCACACCACATATCCGCTACACCTGTCTGGTAAGAAGCATACAGGTCACTTGCATTCGCAAGGTCATTAACTGTCAGTGTGAGACCGATGGTAGCCAGAGCATCGCTGGCATTCTTTAAGATCAGGAAAGTAGGATGGTCACCTGCTCCACCTGCGCCGATGTTTACCACATACTCCATCTTCGCGCCTGCGGGTGCTGCCGTAACCTTACCGTCTGCTACGGTATAACCTGCTGCCTCCAGATAGCCAAGCGCTGCTTCCAAAGCTGCCGCATATCTGTCTTCTGTGGACATACCCTCTGTGTAGATCGGATTGCCTTCCACGTCTACAGAGTAAGCCAGCTGATAACCGTCGTCCGTAACCTGAGGCGCTGCCCAGGATGTATTGGAGATCGGGTAGTTGATCACGGATGCCGTATTGCCGTAGTAGGAATCGATACCCTCATCGCGGTAAGCGGAGATCACGGTCGAAATCGCTTTACGCAGGTTGCGGGATTCCTCAGAGGAACCGTCCTGGCCAACCTTCACGTTGTTCGCTGCAAGACCTACATAACCATAACCGCGGTAGTCGATCAGACGGGTAGTGATCACATCGCCGTCCAGATCCGCATTGCCGCCGTTAAGATCAGCAACCTGGTTTGCCACATCTGTGGAATAGCTGGGATCTGTGATATCCATTGTACCTGCTGTGATACCTGTCACCCTATCTGCCTCTGCAGACTCCATGAAGTTCAGGTGCGGAATCTTCGGTGCGCCCTTGAAGTAATCCGGGTTTGCATCCATGTAAACAACACCGTTGGAGTAATCCTTGAAGATGTACGGGCCTGCGCCTAACGACTTGCCGGTCTTCGCCTTCACGCCGGACAGGTCACCCTTCGGGAAACCGAAACTGTTGTTCTCATAATCATACAGGCTCTCGTCACCATAGTAGTGCATCGGTGAGATCGGAATCTGCAGCTGATAGATCATCGTAGCGTCAACCTTATCTGCTACCACACGCATGGAGTAATCACCTGTACGCTGGATACCGGAAACGTTCGGAGCGGACTCGCCGGTCTCAACACCAACCTGGTAAGCTGCGTCAAGCAGGCTCCAGATCGTAACGCCGTCTGCTGCTTCTGTCTCGGACAGTACATTGTAATCGCCTTCATATTTTTCTAACATGGCATCGAAGAAATCCTGAACGGTAGCGCCTTCCGGCAGTCCCTCGAATCCCCAGTTGGGAGCGATCACTTCTACCGGATCACCTTCTGCTGCCGCACCCTGTGCGATGCAGTAATCCAGGATCGCCTGTGCGAAGCCCTGCTGCGCTGCCGGGAAATCTGTCTCCCAGAATGCCTTCTGGGTCGCTTCATCCCAGTTGGTGAAATCAGTGTTGTCTGCGCCTGCCTTTACCAACAGGCTGTAGAGCGGTTCCATACCGCTGCGGTATGCCTCGATACCCTCGATCGCTGTGGAGTAAAGAGTTGCGTTACCGTCATAAGTAGGATCCAGATACACATACATACCGAAAATAACATCGTCGATATCTGCGGTCGTGCCGTCTGTGAACTTGATGTCGTCACGAATCGTCATATCGTAGAAAACAGTGCCGTCTTCGTTCTCTGTGATCACGATATCGGATGCCGTATAATAAGTATAGTCTGTTCCGTTGTAGGAACGGGTCTCTCCTTCGATACCGTTCAGAATCGGGTTACCCACGCGGTCAACTTCCAGCGTGTAAACACGAACCATCTCGTCGATCATCACATCATTGGCTGCCAGAGCGAAATACGGAGAGAATTTACCCTCCAGACCCTGTTCTACGCTGGCTACCAGTGTATCATTGGCAGGAGCTGCCGCAGAATCAGTTTCCTCTGTCTCGGAAGCGTCACTCTCTTCCGGCGCTGCCGTCTCTTCCCCGCTGCTCTCAGCAGGCGCTTCATCAGTTGCCGGAGCGTCGCTTCCGCCGCCGCAGGCAGTCAATGAAAGTACCATCGCTGCAGAAAGCAGCAAGGCTACATGTTTCTTCTTCATTGAAAAAACCTCCCTTTCTTAAGTGCTTCTTATTTTTTCCTTATATATTTTACATAAGATTATCTTTCTCGTCAAATAAAAAGTGAGAAATTCCATAAATTCTCTGGATTTTGGTGCATTTTTCAGGATTTCCGCTTTGTCTGATCTCCTTCATTGCAATTTCTGACAAAGTATGCTACCCTCTTTTTATGAAAAAACAGGCGGAGGTGCATATGGAATATCATTCCTTAAACAACTTAAATGACAGTGACAGGTCTTCGCTGACTTCCGTTTTTCAGGGCATCCTTACAAGCCTTAAACACAGTTCTGTCAATAAGGCGGTCTCTTATCTTCGCTACATACCCGAACAATGCCGGATGCACCATAATTCCATTGAAAACAGAAAACTACGTTCTTCTCATGAAAAGAAATTCCATCCCGTAAAGCCTTATCGCGGAGAAATCTACAATGCATTCATCACGGAAGGGGTTGGCAGCGAACTGTGCGGAAATCACCTTGTTGTCGTCATCCAGAACAAAAAGGCCAATATTTACAGCGAAAAAGTAAATGTCCTCCCCATTGAAGGCGACGGCACAAAAATAAACCTTATTTATCAGGTGCGCCTTTCATCCGCTGAACTGGCAGACGGACAGCTGGACAAAGAACCTTCCCGCATTATCGTGACAGATATCACCACGATCGACAAAGCCCGGCTCGGTAGACGCATCGGCCGTTTAACGCCGGAATGTCTTGTCACCGTTGAAAAACTGCTGAAAAACCACCTGGAACTGTAAATTTTCTTGACTTTCCCATTAGCAATGCTATAATGAAGTCATAGAGAAATAAGTTATCTAGTCTCAGAGGAGACATTGGCCGCAGGGCTTTTCTAGGAAAAAGAGTTGTTTTATGCAACTCTTTTTTCATATCTACATATACTGTTATCGTGATCTGGCCCGCAAATCGGGCATTGGCGCACAGCTTTTTCTAAAAGACTCTCCTTGACAGGGGGAGTCTTTATTTGGATTTCCAGAGGTCAACCACCCTGCACCGCCCTGCCATGACAGATGCCGCGATCTGCACTGCACTGCAGATGAGGCACACCACCGCCCCTTCTCCACTGCCGTCCCGCAGGAGAAAAACAAGCAGGCCAACGGCCGTCAGCGCCGCCCCCGTGAGGGGTAACAGGGTACGAAACGCATAGCGGACCACGCTGCGTTCGTAAATATAGTCCCGCAGCGGGTTGCCGCCAAACGTCATACTCCCCAGCGTATAGGTGAGCGCGATATCCGAAATAAGCCAGAGCATATAGGGCAGGATCACATAGAAAGTATTCTGCAGCCCCGCCGTCGTCACGAAGCCGGGAAGGATGACCGACAGAAGCATCCCTGCCTGCAGCGCCCAGAGTTTTACAAGCATCCGGCGCCGCGAAACAGGGTCTGCATGCCACATCTTCCCGGTATAGACATAGGTGCCGTCCGCATTTTTCACAAAATCACGGAGATAACTTCTTCTATTCTTCTTCGGACTGTCTTTATCATCCTGTTTCCTGTCCTGTCTTTCCAGCTGCGTCATTCATCGTTCTCCATTCCTGTCTTTCCAACTGCGACACTCATCGCTCTCCATGCCTCTGCCCTGCATCCGTTTAAAACGCTTCACGCCGCTTTCCGCAATGCCGCATTGCGTGCGCCTCTCACCTTATGCCAATCCTTCCAGATCGTACTCTTCCAGCCATTTGCGTGCAGCCGCACATACTTCCTTCAGGCACTTGTCGCCGAAAGGATTGTCCAGTCCGGCATTCTTAAGCAGTTCGGTAAATACGGCACTGCCGCCCTGCTTCGTGTATGCCATATAGTTTTCCCATGCCGCCTGCGGGTCTTTCTGGATCCTTGCCCAGAACTGCAGGGCCACCGTCTGTGCCAGACAGTAGTCAATATAATAGAAGGGACGGTCATAAATATGATGCTGTCTCTGCCAGCCTTCCCCGTCGGCATAGAACGGAATATCCCCGTCCAGACGCATCCAGGGCATATAGATCCCCAGCAGCTCTTTCCAGACCGCGTGGCGCTGTGCCGGCGTCAGATCCGGCTCCTCGAATACTCTGTGCTGGAAATGGTCTACCATGGTGCCATACGGAATAAACGTCAGCGCATCGGACAGGTGAGAGTAGTAGAACTTACGGGTATCCGCACCGAAGAAGCCTTCCGCCCATTTCCAGGCAAAGAATTCCATGGACATGGAATGAACCTCACACGCCTCAAGAGACGGCCACACCGACGCCATGGGCACACGTTCTCTGTTCATCCATGCCGCAAAGGCATGTCCTGCCTCGTGGGTCACCACCTCCACGTCATGCTGCGTACCGTTGAAATTTGCAAAGATAAAAGGCACTTCGTAATCGGGAATGCTGGTGCAGAAACCGCCGCCCGCCTTGCCTTCCGTGGAGAGCACGTCAAGCAGCTGTCTGTCCAGCATCATGCGGAAGAACTCGCTTGTCTCGGGACTTAATTCGTCATAGAACTTCCGGCCCTGCGCCAGAATGTCGTCCGGCGTCCCTACAGGTTTTGCATTGCCGGAACGGAATGCCAATGCGTTATCTGCAAAGCTCATGGGGTATTCCTTACCAAGACGCTTCGCCTGCTCCTTATAGATCTCCGTCGCCACCGGCACCAGATATTTCACCACGGCCGCACGGAACTTCTCCACGTCTTCCTTCGTATAGCAGTTGCGCATCATCCGGTAGTAACCAAGCTGCATATAGCCGTCATAGCCCAGTTTGCGTCCCATCTTGTCCCGCAGATGCACAAGTTCGTCATACAGACGGTCGAGATCCGCCTGATGATCCTTGTACCACTGTCCCTCCGCCTTCCATGCGGCCAGACGGCGTGCGTCATCCGGATCGGACTTAAAAGGCGTGATCTGGGAAAGGGTGTAAGTGCCATCCTCAAAAGGGATCTGCGCCGAAGCCAGCAGCTTGGTATACTCCTGCTTCAGATCATTCTCCTGCTGCAGTTCCTGAATGATCTCCGGGGAAAAGGTCTTAAGCTCCATCTCCGTATTCAGGAACATCATGTTGCCGTACTCCGCCTCAAATTCCGTCCGGAACGGACTTTCCAGCATTGCCAGGTTCCATGCCTGGAAATCCTCTTCCATCTCCGGCATGGCGCCGCTCCAGAATTTCACTTCCTCATCGTAGAACGTATCCCGGGTATCGATGTCATGCCGGATATGGGCAAGCGTAGCCTGCGTCTCGATACTTTTTCCCAGTTTTTCCTTCTCCAGAAAAACTTCTTTCGCCGCAGCATAATCTGCCGCTTCCTTCAGGCGCTTTGTCAGCGCCGCCAGCTGTGCTCTCAGTTCCTGTACATCAGGACGGGTGTAAAGCATTTCAGAAAATTTCATGGTCTTGTTGTCCTCCTTTTATAATCACATGACCTGTGATATCTTTACCCTCAGTGAACAAAAGAATATACGCCTTTGTTCACTGAGAGTAATGAAAAATAATATCTTCTACCGTCAGCAGGTAACAGGCACTATTATACCACATCCGGAATAAATTCCCAATTAAAAATATAAATAAAAAATATCATGACTTATCGTCCCGGAACACATCGATAATATTTTCATCATTCCGGTTTCCCCTGCAGTTCGGCCAGCAGCCTTTCATATTCTGCATTTCCTCTGACAAAGGCAAACTCCTCACCATTTACCAGCTCATTGCAGATGGTATCCAACAATCTTTTCGAGAAAGCCGCGTTCGTCCTGCCGTCCAGGTTCCGATAAAGCGGACTTTCCTCCGGCTTCCAGCTTTCTTTCATGACCGGCAGCATTTTTGCCAGGACAGCCAGACACCTGCCGCTGTCCTTCTGTGCTACGGCAAGCTGCAACTGCGCGGTACAGGCGATCCATTTTGTAAGATGGAACTGTTCGGACAGTTTCTCATACAGATCGGCATAAAACGCCGCATCCTCTTCCCGCTCCTCCCGCAGGGCAATCTCCATCATGTTCATCAAAGCCGTCTGTATCTGACTGACTCCGCCCAACACTCTGTGTTCCCACAGTTTCTTCGCTTCCTCATGCTTCCCCTGCCAGGTGTAAAGAGCCGCCAGCTGTTCTTCCCGGTTTATTTGGGAGAAGGGCAGGCCATTGATCAACTCTTCCGCCCTGGCGTAATCTCCCCTGTTTCGATTGTAGGGAATCAACATTCCAATCGCAGTATCTCTGATCTCGGCCGTCTCACTCTTCGACAGACGCAGATAAAACTCCTCCAGCACATCCTTGTACCGTTTCTGCTGCGGCACACCATACAAAAACAACGCCCCCTCCAGATAGAATGAAACCTGGTAGAGCAGGTTATCACAGGTAGGATATTCATGTATCTTATCCAGCGCCATTTGAAATGCAGTCTCATACCCCTGCTCCTGCGCCGTTTTGTCAACCTCGTTCACAAAGCTCTCAATCTCTATATCAGTCAAATCTTCCTGAAAGGACAACAGCGTATTGACATCCGTCTTGAGCAGCCGGGCCAATGCCGGCAGCAGTGTTATGTCCGGATACGTGGCACCCTTTTCCCATTTGTGGACCGCAGGAGCGGATACTCCTAAACATGCTGCCATCTGTTCCTGCGTCATGGACAGTTCTTTGCGTTTTTCATGGATAAACCGGTTGATCTTCATACCGCACCTCTCTTTCCTAAACATCCATATCCCGTACCATCATACCACCATAAACAGAAGTGGATGTTTAATAACATATGCACACATGCATTCATACAGACAAGCCTCATGAATGCATGGCGCAGTCACGAACAGCGCAGCAGGTGCGCAGTTCTGATTGCCAGTTACTTCTATAATAAAATAAATATAGTCTCATCATAACAAAGCAGATCAGGCGGCACAATGGCGCAGCTGTTAAATTATCGGTAACAAAAGTTTCCCGAAAGTTAAAATCTTCCCATAAACAGGTATTTCGCCAAACAAACATTCCATCAGTTGAATGCAATAAGGGAACCAGGCGGACGAACGCTGCGTGCCGCATGATTCCCTTTGCTTTTTGTTTTCTGTTTTCATGTGAATTTCCCGCACATTGTTAAACGGGTATTTGCAGGCTCCTGTAAACACATCCTACAACGTCCAGTCTCCAAACACACTGTTCCCGTAAAATGACGATACCGAATTCCCGAAACCAAGCCCTCCGATCAGGTTCTGCATCATGTAATTCTGCAGAATGTTCTGTCCCGTCAAAGTCCGGTAGCCATTTCGCATACTTCCCGCAGCACGGTCTCCGGTATAGTACTCTTTCACTTTATTGATGACCGTCTTCTCCCATGCCGGATCGGTCTCCATCTTCGCAAAGGCTTCCCGGATAATGATGTCGTCCACCGTGGCGTATGCTGGATTCACCGCAGCCGCCTGCCGTTCCACCGCTTTCTTCATCGTCGTGGCATAATCGGCATACCGTTCCGTATTCTTTCTTCGCATCGCACTGCCGACCTTCACACTGTGGTCCGAGACGGCCCTGCCTATGCCAAGATCATTGATATACATATCGCTCTCCCCTTCCTGCCTTCAATTGACAAGGCAGTACACGGTCAATTGAAAGTATTTTCGGCTATTGTAACACAGAAAACGCCGCCTGCGGGCGAAATGTCACCAAACCATGTGAAAATGTCATAAAAAAAACAGTGAATTGACATCTCCCCGGTTTCCCCTTATACTGTTAATATACTTATTACATTCGTAAGAATTAAGGAGCACACAGCATTGAAAAAACTACCACAGATTTCAGAAGCAGAATATGAAGTGATGAAGATCGTATGGAAGCACGCCCCGATCAATACCAACCAGATCACCGGGATGCTGACCCAGACTACCGCCTGGAGCCCGAAGACGATCCAGACCCTGATCAAGCGGCTTGTGACCAAGGGCGTTCTTTCCTATGAAAAGCAAAGCCGGGTATTCGTCTACACCCCGCTGGTCGCAGAAAAGGAATACATCGGACAGGAAAGCCGTTCCTTTCTCGCCCGGTACTATGACGGAGATATTACGGCAATGCTCTCCGCCTACATCGAAGACGACCAGCTTTCCGCATCAGAGATTGATGCCCTGCGTTCCCTTCTCGCAAAAGGCCGGGCGGACAGGAGGCAGTAACATGGCAGATTTCGGAATCCGGTTTTTCCTGTGTAATCTTATCATCTGTATGATCACAGTTGCACTTCTTGCGGCAAAACGGATATGCCGGCATATCCTCACCAGCCGGATGCAGTTTCATTTATGGTATCTGCTGCTCGCTCTTCTCATCGTTCCCTTCCTGCCTGTCCGCCCGGCCGGTATCCTGCAGATCCTCTCGTGGTTTGCCGCAGTACGGCACTCCGGGGAAACAGGCACGGATCCGGTCCAGGGAACTGCTGCCGGCATCCATCTTCCCGGCACGCTCCGGCAGATGGACGATCTCACCCTGTCTGTCAGCAGCGCAGCGCCCTCCATTGCCGGCTTTATCCTGTGTTCCATCTGGCTTACGGGCGTCATCGCAATGCTCTTGATCGTGATGCGCTCCAGCGTCCGTTTAACCGCCCTGCAAAGATCTGCGCTTCCCCTGCAGAGCAGATCGGTCCGCGCACTATACGACGACTGTCTGCGTGAGCTGCACATAAAGCGGCCCGTTCCAGTCTACAGCGCCGCTTACCTGAAATCCCCGCTTATCATGGGCATATGCAGGCCGCGTATCTATCTGCCAATCCATCTGATCTCGGATTTTGATGCCAAAGAGATGCGCTATATACTGCTGCACGAATTACAGCATTACAGACACAAAGACACGCTGGCCGGTCTCTTTATGACCCTGACCGGCATACTCTACTGGTGCAATCCGCTGGTACGGTATGCCCTGAAAGAAATGCGCAACGACCGGGAGATCGCCTGCGACGCCGCCGTCCTGAAAAGGCTTCCTGAAAGCGACTACGAAGAATACGGCGCAGCTTTGATCAATTTTGCCGAAAAGGTTTCACATATGCCCTTTCCCTTTGCTGCCGGCATGAGCGGGAGCATGAAGCAGATGCGGCAGCGGATCGCTGCCATCTCCACCTATGAAAAGCCTGACGCTTTCAGGAAAGCAAAAGGATGCACCGCCTTCGCTCTGATCGGTGCTTTGCTCCTCACCCCTGCCCCGCTGCTCTCCACCCAGGCCGCCGGGCAGGAACAATACCGGTGGAATCCGTCCCCCGACAGGATTTCTACACTCGACCTGTCCTCATACTTCGACGGTTATGAAGGCAGCTTCGTCCTCTACGACCTCAAAAACGACCACTGGCACATTTATGACATGGAACACGCCCTTTCGCGGACGTCCCCGGACTCCACCTACAAGATCTATGACGCGCTGTTTGCGCTGGAGGAAGGCGTGATCACGCCTGCGAATTCTTCCATGGCATGGGACGGGACCGCGTATCCTTTTGCGGCATGGAATAAGGACCAGGATCTGGACACCGCCATGCGCGCCTCCGTCAACTGGTATTTCGAAAAGATAGACCGGCAGCTCGGTTCCTCCGTCATCCGGGACTATCTTCACAGGATCGGATACGGCAACGAAACCATACCGGCAGACATCACCACCGGCAGTTCCCCTTACTGGCTGCAGTCCTCCCTGAAGATCTCGCCGGTAGAGCAGGTGCAGCTTCTGGCGGCGCTTTACGACAACCGTCCCGGCTTTGCCCCGGAACATGTAAATGCCATAAAAGATTCCATCCACCTGTATTCCACCGCCGACACTTCTCTGGAAAACGCTTCTGCCGGGAATGCTTCTGCCGCCGGCACTTCTCCTGAAAACGCTTCTGCCGGGAATACAGCTTTTTACGGCAAAACCGGCACCGGACGTGTGGACGGTCAGGACAGAAACGGCTGGTTTATCGGCTTCTTTGAAGTGCCCGACAACACCTGTTTCTTTGCCGTCAACATCCAGGGTAGTTCCGGCGCTGCCGGAAGCAGGGCGGCCGGGATAGCGAAAGCCGTCCTGTCTGCCCTTGCCGGCAGCGACAGCTCCTTCTCCTCCACCGAGTTGGACAGATACCTGAATGTGCCGTCCGCAAACGGCTGAACCACGACCTGATCCGTAAAGGCCTGATCTGAATTGCGGTCGATCCAGACCACATCCACAGTAAGTATCAGTGTTCCGTCTTCCTGCTCCCTGTAATCCACCACTTCCCCGAAAGGCGGGAACTGTCTTGAAAAGATCATCTCATACTCATAACTGTCCGTTTCCCCGTCGTAACCGCAATGCTCCCGCAGCTGTTCGACGGTCACCGGCAGGCATGTCGTCATGACCTGCTCGTAGATTCGTGCCGGTATCCTGCCATTTTCCGGCACAAATGGCTCTCTGGTGAATGCCCGGTAGAGATCCTCGAACATACAGGGCTCCAAAACAGCTTCCACCGTACCGGCGTCCCAGTCTGCCGCCAGCAGGCTGTAATTGACGAAGCTCAGCCCGTACAGATAGCGATCGGTCAGCTTCCGGCATGATTCGGACAACGGCTTTACCCTGTAATAATCCCGCAGACTGCCATGCATGACCGTCACCGTATTTGTATAGATGAAATATCCTTTTTCCGTCAACCGCATTTCTTCCAGATCATGGGTGCCGTCTCCTTTTATCCTCGGCACGCCCCCTTCACGCCAGCCCACCAGAACATAGTAAGATTGTGTCCTCCCGTCCCTGCTTATAAATGTCTTCGCACACAGATCCCCCTCCCTGTATACTTCAAACACGGTAACCATCGCATCCCCGCCGGAGGCATAGATATCATAAAACGCTTCCACCTGCCGGCCGTTTTCCATATTGATGCCGTCTGAGACACTTACAAGCCCCTGTCCGCCAAGACAGTTCACTACCGCTTTCCTCTGCTCTGCAGAAAAACTGTCAATCCGGGAATAGCCTGTCTCCGCATCAATAATGCTGCTGTCCCGGTAGTATTCCGCACACCGTTCTGCCGCCGCCATCGCCTCCTTCTGCAGACGCATTTCTTCCGCCGCCGTCAGAATATTGTCCGGCTTCGCATTCTTCTCTGCACTCTCCCCCGCAGGCTCTTTCGCAACGTCTTTTGCGGCGGCTTTTGCATTTTCATCTTCTGTCTCTGTCCCCGCCGTTTTCTCATAGTGTTCCGCCCACTGTTCCTCCGTCAGCCTCTCCGTATACCATGTGATCTCCACATCGTTTTCCGAGTGGAGCACCCGGTTGGAAACATACTGGAAGCTCCCGTCTTCCAATGGCCTGACGGTCATTTCATGGCAAAATGCCTGCTCCAGACACTTCTCCGCCCAGACAGCATTGACGGTAAGCCGTAATGTTCCGTCCGGGTTCTTTTCATAAGCGACCACTTCCGGTTCGGGAATATTCGGCGTCGGAGCGAAATCAAACATGCCCCGCGTCCTGTACCGGTAGGTATCCGCACTCTCATGGTATGTCGTATATTGCCGCAACGTACCCGCATCTATCCGAAAAAAGCTCTGAAAAACAGCCTCAAATTCTGCCGCCGGTATCTCATAGCTTCTGCCTTCCTCAAAAAAAGCTCCCGTCTGCTGCGCATTCCGGATCCGCAGGAACGCCTCATAGAGATCGTAAAAGTTAAGATCCCGATAATCCGACTCGCTCCAGTCCGCAGTAAACAGGTTGTTCAACTCGTAGCCGATACTCCTCACATAGTTCCGGTTCAGCTGCCGGCACTCTTCCTCCAGCGGTTCCACCCTGACTGCCGTCTGGCCGGAAGGACCGTCATAACCGGGCATATTGTACTCCCCGAAAAATAACCAGGCCCCGGAATACACCCATGTACAGGCCGGATAACTCTGACTGCTCACCATTTCCCAATCCCCCTGCCGCAGAAAAAAGCTGCGCCGCACCGTCACCGTCCCCTCCGCCGTCGTAAACTCATATCTTACAAAACTGATCGCGGACACTACGACCACAAGCTCTGCTTCCGCTTCTTCCCGGGCTTCCACCTGCCTGCCAAAACTCCTGATCTGTTCCGGGCAGACCATATTGATCTGGTTCTCCCCGTCAACCGCCGCATATCCTTTCCCGCCCAATCCTTCTACGATGCCGCGTATCTCTTCCAGACTGCCCGGTATCGTTTCTGCCCGGCCGCAGATCTCCTCATAAACCGCTTCTATGATCTTCGTATCATCTATCGCTGTACTATCCCCCTCCTTTTCCGCAGGAGAATCCGCTCTGTTATCTTCTAATGTTATCCCGGGATCAATTCTTCCCGAAAGGTTGTCTCTGCATCCGGTTATCAGAAACACCATGCTGCCAAGCAGGAACGGCATGCAAATCTTCCTGCGGTCTGCGATCCGCCCTCCTCTCCCCGTCCGTGATCTGTCTGCCTTTTTCTTCCATGCGCTCATACTTTATCTGCCTTTCTTATCTTAATCTTATCCTGTCCTTTTCTCTCCTTTTTCTCACATGATGATCCTTTAATTTTTTAAATTCTTTGAAATCTTATTAACATTACCATCCTTACTGTTCTTATTAATCTTACTAACGTAAGATTTCATGTTAAATATTACATTAGTAAGATTTAAAAGTCAAGCAGACTTTTCTTTCAGCGCACATAAAAAAGGTGCATGGACATATACAGATATCCCTGCAGTTTCTTTCGAGAAGCCATTGTAACAAATCTTTCAGACCTTTCGTATAGGTTGAAAAACGGTGGCTCTCATAAGCGGTGATGCCTTTGTAATTAGTAGATGCGATACAGACCACTACAAAAGTCTTGTGGACATCAATGCCACAGCAGATTTTGTACACGATTTTTAAAGCCATAGGGACTCCTTTCAGAACCTAAAGGTTCAACAAAGATTATAGGGAGAGACGGCATTGACTGAACGCCTAAGCCATAAACGAGATTGTTTATACAAAGATAAGATTACGTGCTCTAAGTCACACTTATTTGTACTTGAAAAGGAGGACTACACATATAACTATACGGTCGTCCGGCAAGCCGGACAGCCCACTCACCTCCCTGGCCCAGCCTTTGGATGAGATCGGAAAGAAATCCGTGGAAATCCTGCTGGATCAGATCAACAACAACGTGGAACCCCGTATGTACGAACTGGAATCCCGTGTCATTGCCAGAGAATCTACGATCCGCTTTGTCTCCGCGTCACAGTAGCACGCTACGCGGTTTTCCGTTGCTGTCGCATGATTTTACTGCCGGACCAGAAAGGTGCATGGACTTCAGACATCTTCTTCAGAGGTAAATGATTCGACATCCATATACTCCACAAATATATTTTGGATATCCAGTCCCAGTTCTTCTGCTGCAAGCGTCTTTATTCCACTCTGCATTTCGGAACCGTGATCTTGTTCCTGACATATAATCAAGATATGGGCATCCGTGATTTCGCCATCCATATCACTTAAAAACACATATGCTTCTGCAATGTTCTTTTTATCATAACCACGCAAAGCTTCCCTCAGTTCAATCCCCTTAATACGCTTTTGCGCCTCTGGCTGAGGGAAATTGTCTGCATACCCATTACCGCCGGTGCCATCCCCTATCCCTTGCATTGCACTGATCCCCAGAACGGCACAGACCATCGTGACCAGAATAACGCCCGCTGCAGTAACTGTCCTCCTGGAATACTTTCTGTGTTTCATAATCGCACCCAACCTTTCTTTCAGATTCTTTTTGTCTTCAAACATCGCAATGGAAAGAGGCGTTTTCCTGATCGAATCGGCAGCAACTTCTATTAAAGTGTCGCCGTACTGCTGCATTTCACTGACAGTAAACCCCTTTATGACCGCTTCATCACAGGCCAGTTCACATGCCTTATTCATCTCTCTGCGCACAAAATAAACAAGTGGATTAAACCAGTGCACCGCTCCCGCAAAAATCAGCAGCCACTTAACGAAAATATCCTGCCTTTTCCTGTGTGTCATCTCATGCAGAAGAATATGCCGCAGCTTCACATCCCCGTATGCTTTGTCCGGTAACATAACAGCTGGACGGAAGAAACCAGTCAAAATCGGCGTTTCCACCATGGTGTTCCTATAGAGCCGCAGCCCTTTGTCTCCTTCTGACAGATTCTGCAGCAACTCTACTTCCTGCCGGTCTGCCCTTATGTTGTGCCTGGCAAGTCTTCTGACATAAATCAAATAGCATATAAGATGAAAACCAAGAACCATCAACATGCCCGCCTGCCAAATGGCAAATAACATAACCGCGACGCTGGGAAAACAGGTGATTTGCCGGATGCTCTGCCCACTCTCATTCTGTGCTGTCAGTACAGGATTCACAGACACTGCGGAAGCCGTGTCCGCAATCCACCGAGCAAGATCACCGGTCGACCACACTGCCATTTCCGAATGGCCCGATACGGGAATCACCATAATTTTTGATACAGGCACAAGCAGAGCCGTCACGACCGGGAACCACATATAATACTGGAATGTCTTCGGCAGCTTCTCTTTTATGACCGGTTTAAAGATAAACAATAAACCTGACAGGATACTGCCGGTAAAGGTCATCGACAGAATGAGCCTGACCATCTCTGCAGAATACGCTTCAACCACCATCATTTGTTCTCGTCCCCCATTCGGAAGTACATCTTGAGTTCATCAATATCCTCTTCTGTCAGTTCCCCGCTCCGGCAGAGAGCCGCAACAAAATTCTTCGCACTGCCGTCATAAAGTTTGTCGATCAAACTTCTTTTCCTGTGCATACTGTACTCTTCTTTTGTTATATTCGGTGTATAATAATGGACCTCTTTCTCCTGAATCGAAACAACGCCCTTTTTCAGCAGTCTCCTTAAAAGCGTTGCGATGGTAGACTTCTCCCAGCCCATTTTGCCGCTCAGTTCTGTACGAATATCACTGAACGATACAGCCTGTTCCTCCCGCCAGAGTATTCTCATGACCTCCAGTTCGGCGTCAGAGATTTTGAAACGTTCCGTACTCATCAGTATCTTCCCTCTTTTCTGTGTTACATTTGTAACACAGTTAAATTATACTTTCCCACCTCCCTTCTGTCAACAGGAATAAAACAGTTTTTCTGCTTTCCACAGTAACGTGACCAATTCGCTGATTCCTATAATTCGTTGATTGTTGCCGTAATTTCCATATTGCGGATGCGCTTTGCCGGGGCATGAACCGCAGCAGCCACGGCAACGATGGAAAACATAACAATAATAGCAAGCAGTTCTACGGGCAGTCTCCACGGAGTTCCAAAATACCGTGTAAGCAGCCTGATATGCAGGAAACGGCTAAGCGCTATTCCTGTGCTGCCGCCGATTATAAGCCCGGAAAGGGAATAAGTAAGGGCTTCTGCGGCAATCATCCGGGTAAGCTGCTTTGCGTCCATACCAACCGCCCGCATAGCGCCATACTGTTTCATCCGGGCTGTTACACTCATGGAAATGCTGTTAATCATATTAAACAGCGTAATCATCGCAATAATGACCAGAAAGCTGTATACAATAAAAACGGATGCCAGATAGGTTGCCCGGTCCTGTCTGTTGCTTTCCCGCTGGTCTTCAAAAATAACATTGCTTTCGGCAAGGCTGTTAATATGTTTTACCGTATCATCCGACGCATCTTTGCCTAACTGCACTCCAATCATGCTGTAATTGCGCTCTCCCGTAAGCCGGGCAAACGTTTCCTGCGAACAGATTACGCTGTATTCACTGGAATACAATCCATCCGATACGGCACAGGCGATTACAACCTCCTCTCCCGCGATCTGAATGGTATCTCCGACCTGTAACGGATTATCCTTATTAGAAACCGTCATAACCTGATTGCTGTCTCCATAGATTTCTGATAAATCCCCCTGCACAAGACTCTCCTCTGCACGATCCAGCAGATAATCACTGTACGATGTCAGGTTCACATGGTCAACCCCCTGCCGTGAGGAAGCCGCAGAAACATTTTTCCTGTATGTGCTGCCAAAGACATGCTCTACCCCGGAAACAGCGCTGATGGTATCACTTAAACTCTGACTTAGCACAGGTTCATTGGCATAGCCTGTGAGGATAATATCCGGCTGCCATGACCGCAGGGACGGAACCAACGCATGTGCAAAATCCAACCCTACCGTAAAGCAGAGAAACAGGATGATACTAAGGGAAAAGCTGGCTGTCATCAAAAACCAGTTTTTCTTAGACGCGATTGCATGGTGAACGCCTAAAGTCTTTTCAACCTTTCCTAAATTCAGCCGCATGGTATGTCGCACAGAGGGCGTCATACCTGCGTTGCCGGAAACTGCTGCCATCGGCGAAACTTTAGCTGCACGTTTAGCCGGGGATTGTGCCGCCAGAAGAACCGTAACAATTCCAACCAGTGCGCCGCTGCCAAGGCCCACCGGACTGAGGGCCAGCACAGGCATTGTCTGAAATTCACCGCCGATCCCATAATGCAGTACTGCACAAACACTCCAACTAATCGCCATGCCAAAGAGCAATCCAACGGGTACAGCCGTTTTACACCAGTTTAATGCCTCCAAACGCACATAGCGGATAATCTGCCTGCGGCTTGCACCAATACAGCGCATCATACCAAAAAATTTCGTCCGCTGGGCCACATTGCTGTTCATGCTGCCGGAAATCATCAACACGCCGGCCAACAGCACCAGAACAAACAAAATTGCTGCCAGACCATAAATATTTTTTACAGACTCATGGCTGCTCTGCCCTGCAATCCCCATGATTGCCGTATTTTCGGAAATGTTTTCTTCTGACAAATCATACTGTTCTTTTATTTCCGTCATTGCACCGGAAGCCTTTGACGCATTTTGAAACTGTACATAACAGGTTGGGTTAAGCGCAATACCGTTTTGTTCCATAAGCGAAGCAAACGCTGACCGCGTCATAGAGACAGCAACCAGATAAGTCTGTCCCTGATAATCCTCCCGGTCATCCGAGCCAAAACCTGTTACGGTAAAGTTGGCAGTTCCCGCCGGGGTCCTGATCGTTACGCTGTCGCCAATCTGCACCTCCAAAGCAAGTTTCGCGTTGGCGCTGAGCATCACTTCGTTATCGCGCTGCGGAAGCTCCCCCTCTGCAAGGGTGTTGGAAAGCTGGTGCAGATAGATACTGTCGGCTCCATATAAAGCAGCTCTTTTCTCTCCAATGTAGTACGGTTGATCTGCGTCTGTATTGAAGGCTTCCGACCAACCGACGGCTGTAACGTCTAAGCGACTGCCAATTTCCTCTCCGATGCTCTGAGAGATATTTTCCAGCTGTATATGATACTTCCCGTGTTTCTTCTGTAATTCTTCGCTTTTTGTCCGAATAAACATGTCCGCCACGCTGAAAATGGTTGTCACCAGCAATACGGAAATGACAATGCACAAAATGGTCATACGGTTTTGCCGCTTCCGCACCCTGGCAGAAATCGGGATAAGGCTTAAAAAACTTTTCATTCGCGGCACCTCCCCAAATCAGTCAGCACACCATCCGCTACCTGCAGGATCCGGTCTGCGCTCTGTGCAATGCTTCTGTTATGCGTAATCATAATAATGGTCTGCTCATACTTTCTTGACGCCTCTTTTAACAGGGCAATGACTTCGCTGCTGTTCTGCGTGTCAAGATTGCCCGTCGGCTCATCTGCCAGGATCAGCGACGGGCGCGTGATCAGGGCGCGCCCGATTGCCACGCGCTGCTGCTGTCCGCCGGATAACTGGGTCGGCAAATGGTTACGGCGTTCCTGCAGATTAAGAACGGTAAGCAGTTCTTCCAGATATTTTCTGTCCGGCTTCTGATAGTCAAGCAGCACCGGGAACATAATATTCTGCTCCACGGTAAGCTCCGGCACCAGATTGAACGCCTGAAATATAAATCCGATATTCCTGCGGCGGAAAACGGTAAGTTTGCTGTCATTCATGGCAAAAATTTCCTTGCCGCCAATCGTGACTTTGCCGGAGTCAGGCGTGTCAAGCGCGCCGATCATATTGAGCAGCGTACTTTTGCCGGAGCCGGATTCTCCAACAATGGCCACATACTCGCCCTTTGGAACGGAAAAGCTGACCTGTTTCAAGGCATGTACGGCTGTTTCGCCGCTTCCGTAAGTTTTACAGATATTGTTGACTTCCAATAAGTTCATGTGTAAACACCTCTTTCTGTTTTGATAGCCCCAATATAGCAGCGCAATCCTACATCAATATTACAGGCAGCCTACAATTTTGTAGGGATATGATATTCAAATCAGAAAATTGATCGTGAAAGAGGTGCCCGCTCCCAACATACTGTCAACTTCAATCGTTCCGTTGTGGGCCTCCACAATCGCCTTTGTCAGTGACAGGCCAAGCCCAATCCCCTGTGTATCTTTGGAGAAGCGGCTCCGGTAAAACCGCTTAAAGATATGATGCAGATCCTCCGGGTGTATGCCGCTACCGTTATCCTTGACGGTGATCTGGACAATAGAAGGAAACGCCCGCCACTCGATACGGATCATGCCGCCTTTTTCCGTGTGGTCAAGGGCGTTCTTCACAAGGTTGCCGACAGCTTCCATGATCCAGTTACGGTCACATAACAGTGTCACTTCTTCCCTGCCCGACAGGCAGATTTCTTTTCCCTCCTGTCCGGCGCGGAACAGAAACTGTTTTTTTATGTCCTCCGCAAGTTCTGACACATTCTCTAAAGTCATATCCAGCAGAATCGTACCCGCATCCAGTTTCGTGATCTTCAAAAGGCTTTGTACCAGTGTTTCTATACGGTCAAGCTCCTGCTCGGACAGAAGACTGAATTCCTGTATTGTTGAAAGCTCTTTTTCTTTTGCTTCGTCCTGTATCAGCCCATTATAAATATTCAGGGCGGCAAGCGGCGTTTTTAACTGGTGCGAAATGTCGGATATCGTATTGCGCAGAAATTTCTTTGCGTTTTTTTCATTTTCCGCGTGGGCGTTTAAGATTGCAACGAGAGAATTCACCTCATGGAACAGCCTGTATAGTTCGCCCTCGTCGTTGCACTCAATGGAAACACTTTTGTTGCCGGCTATATATTCTGTAATCTGCGATATGGCATTTTCCATGATTTTATGCTGCTCCCTGAAATACCCGTAGCAAAGCAGCAATATGACAGCCCCCATACACAAGCCGCATACTATGATATAATCCGCCGCATTCTTAACATGAAGCCTTACCAATGCCGCTGCAATCAGCACAAAACCCAGCACACAGAATAAAATACCGCCAAAAAGAAACTGAATCTTTCGGTTCGCAAATATTCTCATCCCACACCTCAATCTGCCGTATTCCACTTGTAACCCATGCCGCGAACGGTAACAATCCTTTTGGGTTCTCCCGGATTGTCCTCAATTTTTGTGCGAAGTCTGCGGATATAAACGGTAAGAGAACTATTGTCGATATAATTTTCGCTGCAATCCCATAGCTTTCCTAAAATATGTTCCGGGGAAAGGATCTGGTCGGGGTTTTCCATGAACAGGCATAATAATTTATATTCACCAGCAGTCAGGTCAAGCAGCTTCCCTCGCTTATAAACCTCACCTTTTAGAAGTCTTACGCTTAGATCATTGGAGTTCAGCTCTGTAGCAGCGGTATTGAAATTTTCACTCCTGCGGAGTAATGCGTTAATCCTTGACATAAATATTGCAAGTTTGAAAGGTTTTGTTATATAATCGTCGCCCCCTATATCAAGCCCCATAATAACATCTGTCTCTTCATCGGCAGCAGTCAGAAATATGACAGGCACTTTTGAAGTCAGACGTATCTTTCTGCAGAAATCAAAGCCGGAACCATCGGGAAGCGATACATCCAGAATGACCAAATCATATTGATCCTTTCCCCATAAGGTATCAGCTTCCAGTATGGTACGGGCAACGTCTATTTCATATCCCTCTTTTCTTACGGCAAAGGACAATCCGTTGATCAAACTCAAATCATCTTCCAGTAAAAATAATCGTTTCATTTGCTGTACCTCTTTCCTTGTTTTGTTCTTCTGTCCTTTCTTCATGCTGTATCAGTATATAATTATACGCGAACAGTCGAATAATAACAAATTCTTAATTGTGGATTATTTTGGCTGACTGATAGAATGGTGTCGACATATTCCAGAAGAAAGATGATCATTAAAATATAATAATCGATAGATTGCATATTATTGGGGGATGCATGGGGCAAAAGGTCTGTAAATATGGAATGCAAATCAGAAACGCAGTGCAGAAATTCCGACTGTGCTGTAAGTACAGGAATCACCATAATTCTTGATACAGACACAGCCGTCACGACCGGGAACCACATATACTTTTCCTTCTTCATTTTGTCAACAGGAATAAAATGGTGGTTCCTAAATAAATTTCTTCTCAAACTTTCGCATCATGGTTTCAAACGGTCCATTTTTGAATCTCAGAAAAATACAGCTCAGGAGAATCACAAAGACCGCAACCATGACATCCCCGCATGGAATTGCCCCAATATCTATGGAAGACCTGTCTATACCGGCTACCTGCAATCCCCATCCGGCTGTAATTTGAATTACATACAATGTAAGTGACAGCTTTCCCACGCTGCAAAACGGCTTCAGAAACATTCCATATGCCTTTTCGACCAGACAGAAAATTCCCAGCAAAATAAGCGAACCACCTGTACCGGCCAACAATTCACAGGCAGAACCGCCCTGCGGCATAGAAATAAAAAGCATCTGCCACATGATCGGCTGTGTGTTATATGGCCACATAGCAAAAGCATCAATCTCTGCATTCACAATCGCCGGATTCTGCAAAGCCCATTCCATATACGACTGATAAATTCCCGGCAGCACAAAAAATTCCACCAGCTTCACCGGTATCAAAATGACGATGCCCGCCGCAATAAATCTTATTACAGTGCCCGTTTTATGCAAATCCAGGCGCCCAATCGCCATCCCTGCAAGAAAAACAGGTGCCCAGGCCAAAGCCGATCCGGGCCCGCCGGCAATATCACTCAAAAGCGCGGCGCCTTCAAGCAGGCTCATACCAATCAGCATCAACGGCGGGCATATCACAAATGCAACCCCGGATAAAATAAACAGCTTTGTTGTTGAGAAGTGTATAAACGGGAGCATCAGCAGATACAGCATGGCATAGGCTGTCAAAACTACTGCAAACGGCCCGTTCAGCAAAATCAGCAAATACCCCGCCAAATCAATAAACACAGAGCGAACCAGAATACGTGTATTCAAAAATTTTCTTTCGGCGTTTCCTTCTAATATCCTCTGTGTCATGATCGTATAGGAAATACCGGAACACAACATGAATAAAATCATCGTATTTCCAGACACAAAACTATTCCACTGATTTAATGCAAAATGCTGAATATACATTCCCATAACCGCCAGTCCCCGAACTGCGTCCAAAGCCAGAAGCCTTTTGGATTCTTTTACTGCGGGCAGTTTCTTTCCCGCTGTTGCTCTTTCATTCATCTAAAACATCCTCCTTATAAAAGTGTCAGGCAGCATTTATTGCTGTTGATCACCTTATCACAAAAATATTCTTTTATCTCTTTTATGTCCTCTTTCCGCTGGTTCTGTCCCGAATCTTCTACACAGATCTCAATTCAGGACAGTTTCCCTTTATTCAGGACATCATCTTCTCAGAACGCACTTTTTTTGATATACTGGTGCAATACATATTTGTCAAAACGTCAGTATAACTGTTAAATCTCATACCGGCTTTCATATTGGGAAATAAGGAAAGGTATCATTATGTTAAAAATCATACTTTGCGATGATGATGATTTTACACTCAAATTGATTCAGGGACTGTTGGAAAAAGCAATCGAGATCAGTAAAACAGAAGCACAGATTGTATGTAAAGCTTCTTCCGGCATGGATATTCTGAATTTTATTCAAAAAAACGCCGGCCCATATCTTTATTTTCTTGACTTTGATTTTGGCACAAAGGAGTTAAACGGAATCGACCTGGCCCGGAAAATTTATCAGTATGACACCGATGGCAAAATAGTCTTTGTGACAAGTCATGGCGAAAAAGGAATGACTATTCTGCAAAGCGGCGTACAGGCGTTCGGATTTATTGAAAAAGATCCCAGTCAGCAATCTATGATCGCCTCCTTCGTCAGGTATCTGAAAATGACAATTCCTGCCCTGCGCCGGATGCCTGAACCCCCTGTACTGGAACTGCCGATCGGGATTGATGAAACAATCTGCCTGGCTTTATCTGATATTATTTATGTGGATTCTGTCAAAACTGTTGCCCACTCCATTTGCTATCATACTTTCAACGGATCTGAAATTACAGTCAGGGATACCATCGAACACGCCCTGAACCTTTTGGGCACGGGGTTTATCCGATGTCACCGCTCCATAATTGTAAACAAAGAACAGGTAGTTTCTGTAAAAAACGGTCTGGTCAAACTCTCCAACGGTGTCATGGTATGCTGTGCCATCGGAAAACGGAAAGAACTTATGGAGCTTTGCCTGGAAAAATAAAAAGCTGATTTCAAGGAGCGAATATGATTAATATTTACGATTATGGTCCCTATATAAGTATCACCTCATTACTGTCAGGAAGCATTCTGGAGATTGCCCAATACGCGGCTTCCTTCCTCATCTGCTCTCTTTACTTCCGGGCTGTAAAACGATTCCTGAACGGCTCTTTGAAAAAAGCGGCTGTCGTTATCCTTCCGGCTCTTCATATTTTTTATGTTTATTCTGCAGGCATCAAAAGAGAATTCATCTTTTCCCTGTCGCTCGCCATACTGATCACTTTACAGCTCAGAATCCTTCAGCTTTTACCCTTTCAGGCGGAAGACTATATGCTGCTGCTCTGCCTCACGCTTTTCCCGAACCGTTTATTCAACAACACCTCTGCGCTGATCGGATACCTGTGGCTCTTTGGCATTTTGTTCTTTTCCCTTTATATTACTGCCAAAATAAGTATGAAACATTTGAAAGGCAACCATTTTGCCTGTTACTTCCTTTTTATTGTGCTGTCACTTTCTGCCTATATGTTTCACCTGGCGTGCCTTTTTGTACCATCCGTCTTTCCAGACAGCAATAGTGCAGCTTTGCTTATGATCACCATCATGACTGCCGTACTGATTCTGTCTTCAGCGACGTTTTTTATACGGTACAGATTCCATGACCAGCTTCTGCGCCTGAATCATCTTGGAAAAAAATATCAAAACATTGAAAAATATTTTCCTTGTTTTTCTGCCCTGATCCTGTTTTTATTTATGCTGATACTGGTTCCCTTTACGGTATTGCAGCTTCACAATTCACTGATTATGTTGCTTCTTCCCTGCCTGTGTCTTGCTATTTTATATGCACAGCTTCCTTTTATTGTATTACTTTTCAAGGCAGCCTTTTATAAAGATGCGGCAACCTACCAGCAATGGGAAAAGGAAGAAATCTCCTCTTATTATCAGACTCTCTCCTCCAGTCTTTCCGATATGCAGGCAATGCGTCACGATATTAAGAACATTTTCTTCACAATGGGGAATTTTGTAAACGAAAGCGATAATCAGGCTATGAAAAATTTCTTTTGGGAAAAAATATATCCTTATTCCCAAAGAACAATTTCACAAAGTGAGCTGTTATCCAGACTTTATCAGATTCCTTCTGAATCGTTGCGTGCATTTTTAAACCTGAAAATCGCACAGGCCATGGAACATGGCATTACAGTTCATTTAGATGTCTGCATTTCACCGGAAAACTTTAAAACTGCGATTGATATTATTGACCTCACCAGGATTCTCGGCATTCTTCTCGACAATACGATTGAAGAAACAGCCAAAATCCCAGATGGCATCATTGAAATAGGAATCCGGAACAATCAAACTACATGTTCCTATATCATTAAAAACCCCCTCACTTTGCAGACACAGCAGACAGGGATTCATGAGGGACAAACCACAAAAGGTAACGGCAGGGGCAATGGGCTTCTCATCGTGCAGCAACTTATATCTCAATATCCAAATGCTGTTTTAAACACATCCATTCACGATTCTACATATATACAATGTCTGAATATTTCTTAAAAACCTTTGTATCTCTTTTCCATGCATGGCAAATGTGGCTGTGCCTGCAATTTCCATACCTGGATAAAGTATTTCAGGATCTTTTGAAAGCAGTTTTTTCCTTTCAGGTATCCCATAAATGACGATACTCTGATCTGGTGCAGAAATTCCGATAGATTCTGATAGAAATGTGTGTATGAACGTGGTATGCTGTTAGAGGTACGGATTGAAATGGAAAAATATCAAATCGCTTGTGTACCGATCCCAACAAACGAAAGCCAATGGGACGAAAATGCTCAGAGTTGGCGCAGCAGGCGTGTTGGGATTATGCCTTTGGTGATGATCAAACAATACGCAGCTGGGTAATAAGCTGTCATAAATGCAGAGATATTTGCCCTTATAATTTAGGGACCGAAAATTCGTTTATAAAGAAGCAGCCCAATTCTGGTTCGTTTGATCAATAACCGTGGAAAACCGTTGCAAATTTATAATTTCTTTTTTCAAGACTTTTTAAAAAAGTTTTCTTAAGCTCCTGCGGCTTATAAAAGAACATTCCTTCCGACCGGCTAAGTCTCCTCTCGTCTTTTTTGATTCTTAACAGCTCCATGGTGCAGATAAAGTCTGCCGCCTGCAGCAGCCTGTACTTCTGCGGCTGGGCTTTCCTGAATTCAACATTTGAGAACCAGATAGAAAAAACTGCATTTAAAATGGCACTGAGTTCACTCTGCCCATTATCATAATAAACGGTGATCTGTTCAAAACCGGCAGCCTTTACGCTCTCTTCCAGTTTTAAGACCTGCTTATCTATATTTTTATTCTGGTCATGGAAAACAAACGTTACCAGATAGTAGGCAGGGCGTTCCTTTATCTCCCCGAAATCTCCTGATTCATCAATAAAAATACTCAGTTTCCCCATTTGTTTTTCCCCTGTATAATTAGAAATGGCGGGAAATTCTTCCCGCCTACGGTGATCCAAAGAGCTTCCGCCCAGACCAAAACTGTGTAATGCATCACAGTCTTATTCTATTCACATCATACCAGATTTATACTGGCAACGCAAGTTATAAAGACGGATTTAGACCAAATCTAATTTCTTTACAAAAATCTCCGTAACCAGTCACTCCACATGAATCTCTCTGGCGATAATGGCCTTATCGGCAACACTGCTGTTCATGCCTTCCTGCTCCATCTGTATCCAGTCGTCAAAATTGTCAAAAATGAAGATATGCAGCGTTTCAATCTCTTTTCCCTGCACGGCAAATGTGGCTGCACCCGCTATTTCCATCCCTGGATAGAGCATTTCTCCATCCTGATCAAAACAAATCGTCTGACAGGGTTCATAAGACCATCCAAGAAGTTCAAACATTTCTGCATCCGTCATATCAGGATTCATTGAAAGCAGTTTTTCCCTCCTGTCGTCCGTCAGTTCTCTCTGCTCTCCCGGTGTTGTCGCATGGACGATTACCTGATACGGAGATACCACGACATCTTCAAGTGTAATATTCCCCTTTTTTTCACCCACTTCAATTATCCTTACATCTGACTCGTTTACTTCAAACGGGACGACAATATTCCAGCTGCCATCCGTCCAGTGGGATGCCGATATGTCCTCCGCGTCAAGCATCCTGTCATCATCATGGCCAAGACCGCTTACATCCAGGTTAAGTTCACCGCTGCCAGCATGTTTCTTTGCAAGATCTATCTTCAACATGCCTGCAAAGGTATGGCTGTCGATCACATCTCCCTCAAACCTGTTTTCCAGCCAGACGGGCGTGCTTCCATCCACACTCCACGTTCCGTCTATATAAAATCCTGCGGCTGTCCGCTCATCTGCAGCATTCATACCGGTATAATGTCTGGGAATGTGCGTAAAATCTGCATCTTCCGATTCAATATTTACCGTAAGAAATACGGAATATCCATCACAGTAGACTTCTGATGCAGTCAGTGTGATTCCTTGATCAGACACGGTAAAGTCCGCTGTATCCAAACTGCCCGCATGATCCTCATTTGTCAGGACTGTTCCCTTTTCCGAGTAATCTCCGGAATAGGTGACATCATCCTCAATCTTTTCAAAAATTTTTCCGATCAGCGGAATTTTTGCTGCAAATGCCGGATTAAAATATCCCAATCCCCCAATCCCGATAACGGCAGCCGTCACTGCTGCAGCCAAAACATTCCCTGTTTTACCAGATTTCTTCACTTTACCCTTCCTCCTTCTATGTATCTGTATATCTTTGTCACTTATTTCAGGAGCAAGGGCCTGCTTTAAGATTTGATCCAATCTTTCATCTGTCATATCCTATTGCCTCCAATTTTTCCTTTAACTGCTGCTTCGCTCTCCGTATCCGGCTCTTGACAGTTCCCTCCGGCAGTCCGAGAATTTCAGACACCTCATTGATCTGCATACCCGCCGAGTAATACAAATAGATTGGTATTCTGTACTTTTCAGGCAGAGAGGCAACTAATCTCTGTATCATCTCCACCTCATTTTTCTGCAATACAATGTATTCTGGTGAAACTTCATTGCCATGGTCCGAAACTTCATATCCCTCATCGGCCATCTCATCCATACTGTTCATCGGAACCAGCCTCATCCGGTTTGCATATTTTTTCTTTTTGTTTTTCCAAAGATAAATAGAAGTGGATAAAGCATAACTCTTTGTATTCTGCGCAGAGTCCAGTCTTTTCTTTTTCTCCAGCAGTTTGAGCATCGTGTCCTGATACAGTTCGTCCCCGTCTTCCGCATCCCCAGCTGTCATCCGGCAAAAACGCAGAATATCCTTTCCAAACTTCAAGACAAACCGCTCGAATTCATCATGATTCATAGCAGCCATCCTCCTCCTTCTTCTTCCAAGTCGACCTGCAAAGAATTGCCCTTGCATGTAGATATTGTCATGACACGGGAAAAAGGTTTCAACTTCTCAGAGAATTTTATCATTTTAAGAAGAAAACGCAAATATTCACCGTTTACAGCCACTATAAAAGGCACCAACGAATATTTCCGCTAATGCCTTCTAACTGGTTATAAACTATTTGGTTTATCTAAAAATTTCGTTGTACATTAAGTACATTCATTAATGCTTCCTGCAACACTCTTGATACATTGATTCCAGCATGTTCAGCTTCATAATTGAGCCAACTGGGGATTGTGACATTTTTTCTTACCGTTTTTGTGTCAATTTTCCTTCTATATTCTCCTGAATCAATATCCACAAATGATATAACTGTGGCACCCTCTTCTGCAAAAATTCCATTATTTACATTTAAATCATTTATTTCAGATGGTAAGGGAATTTCTGTTCCATCATCTTCCATAGATACACATTTTAATTCAATTGCATCTCTGGCCATTTCCATAGCATCTGACATGTCCGTTCCCTCTGTTAAAATTTCCAGATCAGGAACCTCCACTAGTACAACTGTATCTGTTTTTGTAAAAAATACAGGATACACATTCTTCATCTTATATTCTCCGTATCGTATATATATTCATAATAAATAAATTGTAATTAGATTATCTATTAGTATATCAAAGTCTTCTTCTTTTTATAATTGCTTTTGCAAGCCTTTCATCAATTTCTTTATGCCTTGGAACTTCCTCCTTCTCTTTACCTCTAACATAGATATCATGATTGCTTCCGTGCCTTTCAAAGATAAAGCCTGCCTCTTCAAGCTTTTTCACTAAATCCCTTTGCTTCATCAACTTACCTCCGCAAAATTAACAGTTCCATTTATTAAAGATTCCCCCTTTCCTTTCTTTATTATACACACTTTATACGTATAAGTCAATAATTTTATACTTACTAAATGTGCATAAAACGATTCTTTTATTGTGTTATTAAAACAAACACTCTATAACATCAATTCCAGCCATTTTCAGTCCATTATATATTGTTTCCTGTTCCTCTTCGTTTCTTATCTGATTTTCCGAAAAATATCCGTATTTCTCATGAAATATCTTACTTTTCATGTTACGAAAAACATATAATTTTCTATCTTTTTCAATGCAGCTATCTACATCAAAATTACTACTTCCCCATGCACCTGACTTTCTAAGTAAATCAAAATATTTCATCTGCTTATTAATTAGCCACTCCCGTTACAACTTTAGTATAGCACTTCAAACCTTACATTTTTGACCGGTTCTACTGTGCCGATAAGTCCCATACAGACAAGTCACATTTCGGTCTTGGACTGAGCATCGCAAAAGAGCTGGCAGAATTTCGGCGGCGCTTCTTTTTTTCTTACGCTTCCGTTAAAAAACACGCCTCCGGTTTCGCCGGAACCATCTCTCCTGTTTTTGTATAGGTTACAGGCTCTCTTACGGCGTCCATCCTGATCTCCTCAGGACCCGTACTGTCAGAATCTGCGTGATCCTTTAACAATGCCTTTCCTTCCTCACTGATCTCCACAAGATATGCTCCTGTCTCTTTCATATCCGCACCGGCAGCCGCATTTCTGCTATCCTCAATTCTCTCTTCCAGCTCTTCACGTTCTTCCCTGCACTTCCGGACAGCCTCCTCGCGCTGTTCCTCCGCGATCCTGCGGGTCTCCTCCGCATCCTCCTTCATGCCCTCGTCAGCCTGCTCTTTGTATTCACAGGCAGCTTCGTGACAGGCACTCATGTAGCCCATGGCCTGCTCCATCTTTCCGGTATCGCCCTTCTGCCTCGCCTCCTTATAAGCCCGAAACGGGGTATTGAGCAGACTCATATTTGTCCTTGCACCTACAAGACCTTCCATTGTCTTCGTATTCATAGTACCGCCTCCCAATCATCGTTTTTAAGAGCATCAAAAGCCCTCATTTATCTTTTCGGCGGCGTGAATATACGCTGTTAGTTTTCTGCTTCAAACAGCCGTTTTGATGTCATGTGCGGCATCCGGAAACGGCACCAGAATGGAGATTACAAAAATCCCACTCTTCGCCTCAACATTCATCACTCCATGATACCCCCGCACGACATCGCCCACATTCAGCAGGCCAATCCCATGTTCCTGCGAATCCCCTTTCCTCGTAAAGCCTTCTGTAAACTTTTCCGTCCTGTCCATACTGTTTTTAACTTCGATCAGAAAACATTTCTTTACCGCTTTCGCCTGAATATTGATAAAGCGGTATTCTTCCTGCTGCATCCTTCCACACGCTTCCAGTGCATTATCCAGTATGTTTCCCAACAGTACACACAGGTCAAATTCATTGATGCACCAATCCTTTGGCATCTGCACATCGCACTCCCATTTGATCTTCTCTTCTTCCGCCTGTTTCCGCTTCTGATACAGGAGCGCGTCCACCGTCTTATTCCCTGTCAGGTCTCCCCCGGTATCCAGGACAATGCCTTCCATTTTTTTCAGGTAGTCATCTATCTTCTCCCATTCTTTATGCCGGGACAGCGCCGACAAGGCAATGATATGGTTTTTCATGTCGTGCCGCAGCCGTTCCGACTGTCTGTACTGCTCCGCCATCATTTTATAGACTGCAATCTGCGCATGGTACCGGCCGCTCATTTCCTGCTCCAGATAAATCCGGTTCATCCCAAATACATAAAATCCCGCCGCTGCCATAGACAGAAGCGCCAACACCCAAAATTCAGAATAGCTGAAAATCTGGTCATAATACAACCCCATATTTCCCCCGCTCCTGACCATAATGCCATTGCTCGCCCCCAGACTCGCCGCATCATATACCGTAACGATCACAAGCAAAGGAACCGCCAGTATGACGTACCATTTTCCCCGCCTGCCGCTAAAAACAGGCTCAAGATGCTTCGACAGCCAGTGTACAGCCAATATGGCAAAGCAATAACCAATACCGCTGATCAGTCCGCCACCCCAATTCCCTATAAGCGGTTCCGGAATCTTTTTTACCGTATGCAGGAAAAACAGTTCCAGACACGATAAAAGAGAAGCGCAGAACTCTGGTACCAGCCTGGCAGCCACCAGCAGTATAGAGGCAGCCAGAATCCTTTTTTCCCTTTCTGACCGAAACAGCAGCATCACCAGTCCCACAAAAAATACAGATCTCGACAGCATCAAAAAACTGTACAGGCCGAAAGACATCCGGCCCAACATATTCCTTAACAGCCAGCCGCAACAGACCAAAATCAGAAACAGCCACTCCCGCCTTCTGGAGATCCCTAAAAATTTCCTGCAAAATTGATCCGCCGCCCACAGAACTCCCAGGCAGAATGGCAGTACGATCAAAATATCCATATAGTCCGAGAGCAGCTTCATAGAATTCCCCCATTTTCCCGCATAGCCTTAAGCACCTCCTGACAGAACTCCTCGTATCTTCTTTTTGCGATCACGATTCTTTCCCCGTTCTCCAGAATCACTTCCTGCCTGTTATACCCGTCAACATATTTCAGATTTATAAGATAGCTTTTATGACACCGGAAAAAGCCTTTATCCCGCAGTTTGTTCTCCAACTCCCCGATCTGCTCATAATAAGTAAAAATACCTTCCGGCCCATGAGCGTCAACGATTCTTCCTTGTATCTCGAAATAGTATATATCATCAAGAAATAACTTCTTTTTCTGCCTTTCTCTGCTGACAATAATAAATTCCTGTGAACGCCTTTCTGTTTTCTGGACGGCTTTTTGCAGTACGTTTTTCAGCTTCCTGTCTTCCACAGGTTTCAGCAGATATTGGAACGCCTCCACGTCATACGCTTCAAACACATACTCCCTGCTGGAAGAAACAAAAATAAGTATCTTGTCAAATGCCTTCCTGCGGAAAAGCTGTGCTGTTTTCATCCCGTCCATCTCCTGCATTATGATATCCAGGAAAACAATGTCGAAACTTTCCAGTGTCTGCAGCAGTTCCCCGCCACTTCGAAATTGACGGATAATACATGGTATTTTCATTTCTTCCATAACTCTTTTTATTCTCTTTTCCATGTTGCAGCATTCTATGACTTCATCATCACACACTGCTATTGACAGCATTTTCATCACCTCTTTTACAGGTATATATTATAGATCGACACAAATACGGACAAAGTTCCGTCGATGACATGAACGGACATTTCGCTTTGCTCAATCGCCTTTTTACAATCAGGCAGACCGGCTCCGGTTTTCTCTCTTAACCGTGATACAGTATCCATTCCTCGGCGGCCTGTACGCTGTCATATACGCGGAATTCGTTCCCCTTGTTGGACTCTATCACCAGCTCTTTGAATCTCCCCTCAAGAAGTCCCATATCCTGAATGATCAGAGCTGTTTTGATATTGTATGTTTGAAATTTGTTCAGCACCGCTCCAGCCAGACCGGTTCGCAGATTGAAAAAATCCGGCGACACCGATCTTTCATGGAGCAGCAGACTGTCGATATCGTTGCTGAAACAAGCGGACACCAGCTCTATGGCATCCTGCTCGGAGGACAGAACCCCCGTGAACGGGGTGCAGTCCAGATAACGTCCGTTTTCATTTGTTATAATATTGAAATTCATATTTGTTCTCCTTTTTTGTAATGTTCTAATCCCTCACGGAATTGCTGTATCCAGCACAGCTCCACTTCACACATCCGGACAAAGTTGTCGTAGATCATTTCCCACACAAAGTGCTCCTGCTCCGTCCGGTTGGGGAAATTCTTCTCGCGGCGCTTTTCTTCTTTCCGCATGGCTAATTGCTGCGTCATCGTTTCTTCATACTTTGTGAGCATCTCATCTATTTTCTCCGGTTCCAATCGTCCGGCCCATGACAGCTGTATGAGAAAAGTCTTTTTATACTCCGGTATTTCCGGTTCTTCACCGGTCACCCACCTGATCAGTTCGGCCAAGCCGGATTCCGTAATGGAATAAATCTTTTTGTTCGGGGCACTTTCCTGATACTGTATCTCATTTGTCACAAAGCCGTTTTCGAGCAGCTTCACAAGCGCCTTGTAAATCTGGTTGTTGTTGCCCGACCAGTAGAGGAACGGAGAGTCCTGCATCACCCGCTTAACATCATATCCTGTAAGTGGTTTCCAACTAAGCAATCCCAAAATTGCGTAATCAATCATCATAATAGTTCCCTCCTTATCATATGTTAATTTTAACCTATAATATTGATTGCGTCAATCCAGCTCCGTGGAAATGTTTACTCTGTTTCGTTCCTCTTTAACATAGGTTAAGAGTAACATAAGTTAAAAGGCATGTCAAGGAGAACTTTCAAAACTTTTGCGTAAAAACACAAGATAGAAAAATTTACAGCCATATGCTAAAATGATACAGAAAACGACAAAAATACTTCCCAACCAACAGTTGAATCTCCCCAATCCAACTGCTGGTTTGTGCAAAAAACATATAACCCGGTGTATCATCAAGGTGAAAGGAGCAAAACGATGAACCAGATAGAGATTGGAAAATTTATTGCCAGATGTCGTAAAGAGAAAAAACTGACTCAGGCACAGTTGGCAGAAAAACTGAACATTACAGACAGGGCCGTATCCAAATGGGAAACAGGAAAAAGTATGCCCGATTCATCTATAATGTTAGAACTTTGTGAAATACTGGGAATCACAGTAAACGAGTTGTTAAGCGGGGAGAAAATCGACATGGAAAGATATGAAAAAAAGGTGGATGAAAATTTGATCGCTTTAAAAAGGAAAGACGAAAATAACATGACGAAGAATGTTATTATTTCAATTGTTTTTTCAGCAACACTGTTGACAGGAATTATGGTATGTCTTATTTGCAATATCGCAATATCCGGCAATTTAACATGGTCATTAATTCCGGTCAGCTCTATTGTATTCGCATGGGTAATATCTTTTCCAGGTATTGTTTTGGGGAAAAGAGGGATTATCGTAAGTTTAATATCATTAAGTGTTTTTATCATCCCCTATTTGTTCTTATTGGGCAGTTTATTAAAAGTGAAAGAAGTATTTTCAATTGGTGCGGCGATGGCAGTGGCTTCGATCCTGTTCCTGTGGATAATAGCTGCAGTGTTTAAGCGTATGGAGAGGAAGTTGATCGCTTTGGGAACAACCTTTTTATCAGCGATTCCATTTATGATTATTGTCAATGTAATACTATCACGAATGCTGAATGAGCCTGTTCTTGATGTATGGGATATACTGTCTGTCTTTATTCTGTTGATATTGGCATCTGGCTCCTTTATTTGTGATTACGCTAAGAAAAGGGGATTGGTGAAATAAGAAAAATCATTTAGTCCTTCTCACCATCCCATCCCGGAAAGCCAGCCGTTCACCTTCTCTTCCCGCCGCTTCTTTGTCAGGTCCGCGGGCTGTCCCACCGCTTCCCGCTCCATTTCCAGCTCACCACAAATACGGCCATCCAACAGATACAAGATCCTGTCGCACTGGCTCGCCACTCCGCTGTCGTGCGTCACCAGCAAAACAGCTGTCCCTTCCCTGTTGACTCTCACCAGCTCCCGCATGACTTCTTTAGCCGCACTCCTGTTCAGGGCTCCGGTCGGCTCATCGGCAAAAAGAATTTCCGGAGCATTCATCATACTCCGACAGATACAGGCCCGCTGCAGCTGGCCGCCGGAAACCTGCGTAATGCTGCGCTCCTCCAGCCCGGAAATGGACAGCTTCTGCATCAGGCCGAAGGCTGCCGCCGTAAGCTCTGCCTTTGTCCGCCTGACCCCGCCCTTCTCCTTATTCGCCCTGACAGCAGGCAGCAGGATATTGTCCAGTATCGTAAGTCTCGGCATCATATTCATCTGCTGAAACACAAACCCCATCCGATGCAGCCGCAGTTTTGCCTTTTCGTCTTCCGAAAGAGCCGTAACCTCCGTATCCCGAAGCCACACTTTGCCGCCTGTCGGTTGATCCAGTCCCGCCGTATTGTATAACAACGTGGACTTTCCGGAACCGGACGGTCCCATCACCGCCAGCATCTCCCCTTTCCTCATTTTAAAGGAAATCTGATGCAGTATCGCGCCTTTCTCCAGATTTTCTACTTTCAGTATGATGTCCATCTCTTCCTCCATTCCGAAACGCAATATCTCCGGGTCCCGCCGTCCTACAGGGCATTGCAGCACTCATGTGCACTGATTCTCCTGATCCCGGCAATTCCCGCCCACACTGCAGCCGCAGCCGGCAGCAAAAGTGCAGCCGGCAGCTTAAGAAACGTCTGCACCGGATCAAACACGAAGCTGAAACTGTCTGCACCGAAAGAGCGCAGTACGGCTCCACACAGACTTTCCCCGCACAGGCTGCCGAGAAGAAGCCCTGCGAGAACCCCTGCCGCGACAGGCAGCATCCCCCTTACAAAATAGACCTGTTTCATGTCCGCTCCCGTAAAACCCAGTGCCTTATGCAAAGAGATCAAATGCCTGTTCTCTTCCACGATCAGCCGCACAAACAACAGAACCACCACGGCGATGACCAACACGGAAACCCCCGTGGCCACCACAGACGCCAGATGCAGCTGCTCCAGTGTCTGTCCGTAAGTATCCTGCACGTACGCCGCAAGATCAATGACATCTGCACCAAACTGCCGATATTCCGCCATCCACATATCCATCGCCGCAGCGTCCGCCAAAGAAGCATACACAACACTCCAGACAACAGGCGCATCGCCCTCCACGCGGTATGCTTTCGCAGTCTTTCCGCCGTTGGTGATATCCGCGTAGATACCGCAGACCGTATAGACTGTTTCTTTTCCGCCGCCTGTCAACCGCAGACTGTCTCCTACCGTCAGCCCCAGTTCTTCCGCGTTCATGGCAGACAGCGCGATTTCCCGTGCCCGTATCGGAGCTCTGCCCGCTCCAAAACGCACCGGAAATATATCATGATCTCCCGTCTCCACTGCCAGATTGATCTGCCCGCCGTCCTCCAGTGCCGCTGCACAGGAAACGGTATGCAGCACGGCATATTTTTCAACCCGATCATCCTGTTCCAGCGCCGCGGCAATCTGACCTGCCGTTCCGGCCGCCCCGCCTGTCTGCCGTATATCCATACGGATCTGCGCCTGCCCGATACCCATATAAGTCACAAACGCCGGCGCAGACATGGTCGTGTACAGATTCTGCGGTACCAGCACAAGAAAAGCGCAGGCCGCCGCCACAAACCCGATCATCCTGTACTGTCCCGCTCCTGTCTGGCTCTCCCGCGTTGAAAACAACGCCTCCAGAGCCGTCAGCGTATCCATCCTTTTCAGAACCCGTCTAACCGACAATAGAAGGATCCCTTCCGCCGCCCATACCGCCGCAAGCGCCAGAACTACGGTTCTAAAGCCGCCAAAAGCTGCTCCGTACAATTCCTGTATCTGCTTTTCCAGAGGTGCTTTCAGCAAAAAAGCAGCCAGAAGGCCGGCAAACGCTCCACAGAAGGAAAACAGAAGATATCTCGTCAGATAAAGTCGTCTGATCTGCACCCTGCCAACTCCCAGCGCCTTTAACAGCCCCACTTCCTTTCTGTCCCGTTCCAGCTGCAGCAACAGCATAAAGCGGATACAGAGCAGGGAGATCAACAGCACTACGATACTCACGAGAAAGACCACCAGGATCATCGTTCCATCCGACAAAGCGGCCATCAACCGGATCAGGGGCTTTGTAACTGCCGGTCCGTTGGCCGGAAGTCCTGCCGCCGCATATGCGGCAGCAAAAGCTCCGGCATCTGCGCCATCCCACAGCAGAAATTCGATCAGATACTCTTCCTGCGCATAAGCACGTGTCTTTCCACGGCTGCTGTCCGCCCTGCTGCCCTGACGAATCCTTTCATAATCGTCTCCATGAACAAGGAACCGTTTCGAGGAGGCCATCATGGAATTCATCTGGGCATCCCTGAGAAACCCTCCGATCACAAGCTCTACGTCTTCGCCGTCCCCGGCCCCTTCCAGCACCATCAGGTCCCCCACTGACAGGTCATAACGGGAACGGTAGCAGACCGGGACATAAACCTCCCCCGGCAGTACCCTGGGCAGTCCGCTTTCCAGATCCAGCAGATAGTCAAACCGGCTGCCCTGCACGCACAGGCCGTTGTCCTGGGTGCTGTCAGTAAGACTGCTGCCGCCCAGTGTAACGCTGTTGTTATCCAGATTAAGAAATGAGCAGATCTGCCACTCTCTGATCTCCCTGCGGCTGCCGGCAAAGTGTGCTACCGCCGCTTTCTCCGCTTCCCAGGCAGCTTCCCCCTCTTCCCCGAAGCCATTGTCCACACAGTGCATCTGTATGTGATCGGGAACCAGCGCCTTATCCATCAGATCATCTATGGCACCCAGCAGTGTCGAAAAGAGCAGCACGGTGAGTGCCAGAAGCATGGACGAAACCGTCATGAAAAAAAGCGTACCGCCCTCTAACAATTTATTCTGTCTCATCGCCTTTGCCCCGCCTTCCTCCACAAGATATCTATAGTTTAACGCATATCGTCCCGCAATGCATTAACTATATTTTACTTTCTGTCAGCATTCCTCCAGCATATTCGTGCAGACAGCCTCCTTTCCTTCTGAGAGACGCACGGTCTTGATCTCAAAAGGCGTAAAGGATAAGGTAAATTCCCTGTTCAGGGAAGGAATCCTGCATTCTGCGGTGGTATGCCTGCCTGACGCCTCATAGGCGCGCAGGATCAGATCGCCGCTTCCGTCCTCCGCCTCCTTTAACACTTCCACAAATATATTGTCCTCGCTTACACTTAAGAAGGAAGCCTTCTGCGGGAGCTGTCCCTTATGGTAAGTCTCAAACAGGGCGATCGGTTTTTCATTCATGATCTTTGCCCGCTTTACAGTTTGTGCCTCTTCCCAGTGTCCGTCATGGGGATATATGCCATAGGTAAAAGTCTGGACGCCCTGGTCCAAATATACATACTCCAGTTCCGGATCCGGCACATAAGGCTCATGCTGCGCGTAGATCGGACTTCTAAGCACCGTCAGCTCACCGTTCTTCCCCGCCGCATCCGCTGCAAATTTCCCGTCATTTAAGATGGAAATGCCATGGATCATTGTGGACAGTCCGGGTGCCGCCCCTTCCAGGTCAAACCAGGTCTGTACCGGAAATTCTTCTCCGTTCGGCTCTCTCTGGGCAACCCCATAGGGAATCTCATAGCTGGCTCTCAGATAATTCATATTCACAGGGAAGCGCAGTTTCAACATGGACATTTTCTCATGCCAGTCTACCGTCGTTTCCACGGAAATATAGTCCAGTTCCTTATAAATGGAAAAATCCTGGAACATTCTGGAACTGCCATAGGTACTGGTAACCCTGATCACCGCTTTCACCGGCCCGTATTCGATGCGCTGCACTTTAACCGCCTCAAACCGCCCGACCTCATTATTAAAGATACGCACGCCATGCGACCAGGTATCACTCTCATCCCTGATCACCACCGGCACTGCTGCCGGAGCAGCAAAATACTGCGTCCCGTCATTCTTTTTCACAAGAGAAGAAATATAACCCTTTTCATCAAATTGGATGGAGAACCATCTGTTCTCCGCCCCGGTCTGGGTGGCGCTTATATTCTCGAACTGCTTTCCCTTCTCCCGCACCGCGAACCGGTAAGTGCGGTATCCCAAAGAAGGCAGCTTCGCAATGAATACGATCCGGCATCTTCCGTTGCTGGAAGCCCCGGACTGTACAAGCTGATAGGGGATCTGATTGTCCTCCTCATCCAGAAGCACGGTACCTGCCTTCAGGGTCACAGACTCCACTGCCACTTCCGCCAGCGTCTCAAAGGCATTGGGGTTCATGACTACCAGTGGCTTCATGCCCTCCTCCGCAGGGATATCGATCTTCCAGCTTATGGACTGGAACGCACTGTTCAGCCGTCTGCCTGCCACATGGAGCGCATGGCCGTAATCTTCTCCTGCGTCCCGATATGCTTCCTCCAGGCTGGCTCCAGCCAGAATATCATGGAACTGATTAAACAGTACCACCTTCCAGGCCCTGGTCAGCTCTTCCTTCTCATATTTGCCGGCCGCCAGGATCTTAGCCATCACCGACAGCTTTTCCGCCATGCAGAGTCTGTTCTCCGCCCTTCTGTTCAGCCGCTTTATCTCCGAATGCGCGCTGTAGCAGCCGCTGGCATGATGGAGCAGTTCTCCCGTTACCACGGGCAGCGCTCTGCCCGACCGCTCTACGTCCCTGAAATAATCTACCGGGGAGGCAAAGACCAGTTCCGGCAGATCTTCCCGCTTATTCATAGCCTGGATGCTTTCAATATTCTTCCTGGTGGGACCGCCGCCATGATTGCCCACACCGTAAAAGCACATAATGCTGTTACCGGAATCTTTGATCTCTCCCGCACACCGCCTTACATGTTCTTCAATCCCCTCCGGCCACGTGCAGTACTCAAAGGGAAGCCGGAATGCCTTCACTTCCGAACCGTCTATGGATCTCCACAAAAAGGTGTCCCCGTCCATCCCCTTTTCATGCCTGCCGGGGCGCATGAACACATAGTAATCCAGGCCCGATTTCTTCAGGATCTGCGGCAGGCTGCCGTTGTGCCCAAAACTGTCCACGTTGTATCCACAGACCGCTTTCACACCGAATTTCTCCTCAAAATATTTCTGCCCGTAAAGCCCCTGGCGCACGAACCCTTCCCCGGAAGGGGCATTACAGTCGGGCTGGATCCACCAGCCGCCCACGATGACCCAGCGGCCTTCCTTTACTCTCTCCCGTATCTCTGCAAACATGGCCGGATCGTTTTCCTCCACCCATTCATAGAAAGCGGCAGAACTGCCCGTGAAAACAAACTCCTCATATTCCTTCATCCGGTCAAGCGCCGAGCGGAAAGTTGCCTTGACTTCCTGGAACCCTTCCTGCCACCGCCACAGCCACACCGGGTCAATATGTGCATTTCCTATCATATACAATTTCTTATCTTTCTTCATGATTACCTCCATTTCTGCCTTATCTCCTATTCCGAAATGCTCCAAACTCCTGCTTGAAACATCCATCACTTCCCGCTTTCGCAAAGCGCCTTCTGCGCCCCGATCCGTATGGCAGCGCTGCCTTTCTCCATCGCCAGCAAAAGCCCTTTCTCTCCTTCCCCGCTCCCCAGACAGAGCAGGGCTCTATGCAGGATCACCCACAGCATCTGCCACCGCTGTGCCAGCAGCCCTGTCCTGTTCTCAGCCAGGAAGGCCGCCTCAAATTCCGGCAGACCCACAAGCCTGCAAAGCAAAGGAATAAACGCCTCTCTTGCACTGCGTTCCCCGGCATAGGCAATGGACTCCATGTAGGGGAAGATTCCCTTCCTGATATCCGTATAATCCCTCTCTCCCGCCACCAGCCTGTCTGTCACTGTCTCGTAAGGCTTCATGGTAAAACTCCGGCCGTGAGACAAAAGATTCAGTTCGTAAACCACCTCCGGCATCACCCCATGATCCGGAAGAAGCTGGGCGCACATGGTGGATCCCTTCCTTTCCGGCAACGCTGCCCCGCTTTCGGAAAGCTGCCGCAAAATACAGGCCTCTATTTCTTCCGTATAAGCATCCGAACCGTGGAACAAGGCCAGCTTTTTCAGGATCAAAAGCGCTTCTTCCCCCGCACCTTCCATGTCCTGCGCAGGGATCCCGATCCTTTCGGCGATCGCCGGCAATGCCTCTTCCCGCGCTCCGTACACCAACGCAAGCAGAGGACTGATCTCCTTCTCCTCATAGGTAAAAGGCACGTCGATCCAATGACACCGCTGCTCTTTTCCCACCAGAGCGGCAGCCTCCCGCAGACTGCCAAACTCCTTCCTGCCAGGAAGCGTAAGCGGATCGCCGGTCGCCTCTTCTATCCACCGGCGGCAGGCTTCCCGCGGCAGCCTGTCTATATCCGTACCCGCCTGCACGGCCTTCGCCGCCAGAAGCCCCAGCACCGCCCCCTGATGCATCAGATCCCGCTGCATCCTAAGCCCCGGGAAAGCATTATGCTCGGCGGAAATGGCCTTCCCGGCTACGACAAGCCCCTGTATCGGGCGCCCTGCCCCGTCCACCGGCAGGAGGGCTTCCAGAGGAACCTGCATCTTCACCTGCGGCACCAGATAGCCGCAGTAAACAGAATCGGCATCCAGCTTCCCCTTGGGATCGTAATTGGAAAAGCAGGTGTAGATGCCATCCTCATAAGTCGCAGACAAACACACTTCCTTAAGACCGATGCGCTTCCTGCCCCGGATATGCCTGCTCTCTCTGACACTCACATAGGAACCATGATCGAACAGCTGCCCGTTTCCTCTTCTTCTGCCCGTAATGATAAAATCGGTAAAATCCTCCTGGTCATCCAGCCGCACCATCGAAGAAAAATTGTTCTGGTAGCTGTCTGGTCCGGTATACTGGGCCAGAGACCCCCAGAGGGTAAAGCCGTCCCGTTGTGCCCCATATACCACATCAGCCCCTGCCATCACCGCCAGATCCCCGTCTCCGGTGGCATCGATGACCAGGCCGCCGCAGTATGCTGCTGCGCCGCCCCTGCCGGCTGTCCTGACTCCCACGACCCGTCCGTCTGCTTTCATCACATCGTAGACCAGTCTGCCAAACCGTACTTCTACGCCCGCCTGTAAGCAGAGTTCCAGCAGCGTCATCCCCTTGATCCCGCCGTGAAAAGCATCATACTTTCCGAATGTCCCGGCTGGACGTTCTACGCCGCAGCTCCGGCACAGACTGTCCACCTTCTCGTCAATCTCACGGGTATCGTCAAATGCAGCGCCAAACCAGTAGGCGTTCACCCCGCCCAGAGTAGCGGTGCCGCCCAGATCGTACAGAGGCTCCAGCAAAATGGTCCTGGCGCCGCCCCTGGCCGCATACAAAGCGGCCAGAGCTCCCGCCGTACCGCCGCCCGCCACGATCACATCTGCGGTACGATCCTCCTCCTGGCATTCCCCTTCCACTCTGCCGCCCCACCGGTCTGCAAACCTGCCGAGAACAAGATGCGGCTCCCGCTTCCTTCTTTGCTGAAACAAAGCAATCAGTTCCTGCCGCAGGGCAAGCAGCTTCCTGGCAAAAACGCTGCTCCCTGCCGTTTTGCATGCGCCGTCTTCTTCCTCCAGTCGTTTCACCTGCTGCGCCGGGAGGGAAGCTTCCAGCAGACCTGCGCTCCCGTCCCTTCCATCCTTCACCCAGGCCCGCAGCGAGATCCTGCCCTCTAAATCCGTCTCTTCCTGATACCATTCCACATGTCCGTACAGGACGGAGAACACACCGCCCTTTCCCGCCAGCAGAACCCGGTTGGAATCCGAATCCTCTTCCACGAAATACAGGCCGTAGTAAAACTTTACGCCCGCCTCCAGACACCGTTCCTCCAGATACCGCTTGGCCCTGTCGGGGATCATGATGTCCCCCGCAAAACACACCTCCGGGAAAAAATCTGCCGGGACCTCATCTCTCCTATACAGACACCGTCCGCAAAGATCCGCCGCCAGATAAGTCTCCTCCACGGCCAGCAGGACTTCTCTCCCCTGGCCCGCCAGTTCCAATGCCCGGCATACCCCCTGAAAAGTGTTGCCGATCAGAAGATATTCCGTCCGCCATTCTCTACTCATTCCACACAAAATCCTCATCAAGTGTCAGCGTCTTCCCGCTGCCGTCTCTGTCCAAATAGGTAATGTCAAAACGCTTCGCCGCAAGCCGCGCTGTCAACACCGCCTTAAGAGCTCCCTCCTGCCAGGAGATCTGCAGGATATCGTCCGCCGTATCATGTACCGTCATTTCTCCGTCAAACACGGGATAGTCATTCCGAAACTGCATCAATCTGCACAGCTTCCTTACCACAGGCTTTGTCACCCGCTCCCGTATTTCCTCCACCGTATAATCATGGCGGCTGATATTTCTGTCATAATTGGTGCGCCTCATCAGCTCGTAGTCATTCTCTCCCGCCAAAAGCCCCATATAGTACACCTGCGGAATGCCCGGCGTAAAGAACTGCAGCGCCCTTGACAACAGATACGCATCGTCATCTTCCCCGACCGCAGAATAGTAGGCGCAGTTGATCTGATAGACGATCTTCTTCCCGGTGGAACCTGCACTGTAATCCCACTTGAAATTGGCTCCGTACCTTTCCGTCTGATCGATCACATTCTGCAGCTCCTCCGGACTCAACAGATCCGCCACATCCACAGTGCCCAGACCGTCGTGCGTATCAAGCGTCGTCTGCTGATTCCTTGGGCAGATGGAAAGCCAGTGTTTCATCCTGGCCCCGCTTCCCGTATAGAGGGTATGAAGCACCATCACCGGCAGCACGAAATCGTAAATCGCGTAACCGTGATCCGATATCTTCATCTGCACGGAGTAATGATCATGGATCTCCGGCAGCATGGGAATCCCTTTCTCATCCAATATTTTCTGAATCCTGTCCATCATCTCCCAGATCTCAGGTTCCAGGAAAAAGCAGGTGGTGTCGATCTTCTTGGTGGCAAAGGCAAAAGCATCCAGACGAAGCTGAGAAAGCCCGTGATCCATCAAAAACCGCAGCGTCCTTTCCACATAATCCCACGTCACCTGTCTGCTCAGGTCAAGATCCATCTGCTCATCGTCGAAGGTGCACCAGATCTTTTCCGTGGTGCCGTCCGCAAAGGTGATCTCTTCACAGGGGGCACAGGGCTTTCTCTTGTTCAGAAGATCCACCTGCTCTCTGGTGGGTTCCCCACCCGGCCAGAAATTCTGAAACCGAAGAAACATGTCCGCATAGGCGGAATCATCGTGCTTCTCGATAAAATCAAGAAACTCCGGACTTCTCCTGGACAGATGGTTGATCATAAAGTCAAACATCAGCTCATAGTCCTTTGCAAGGGCCTGGATATCCTCCCAGCCCCCGAACTTCTCTTCCACTTTCGTGTAGTCCATGGGAGCAAACCCCCGGTCTCCCGAGGAAGGGAAGAAAGGCAGTATGTGGATGGATCCGATCTCTCTCTTGAAGAAGGTATCCACCATCTCTTTCAATTCTTTCAGATTCTTCCCGAAGCTGTCCGCATAAGTGATCAGCATTATTTTATTTTTCATGATTTCCTTTTCCTTTCCGATTTCCTTTCCGGCATCAAGGGGCCGAAAGCGTACCCTTGACACCCAGTTTCCATATGCTCAAAAATGCAGCTCTACCACACTGTTCTCTTCCAGGATCTTCACCCCATACAAGCCGCCTGCCATCGTCTCAAACTCACATTCTTTCCCGTTGACAAGAACCTGCCTTATCTGCTTTCCTGCCACGAAACCGAAGGTTCCAGACTCTGTTACAAGAACCCCTGTCGTGTCTTCTCTCTCCCACAGCCTGTCCATGCATCCGGGACCGATATATTTCTCCAGAATACCGATAAACTGCACTGCCCTATCCGGCAGGAGCAGATACAATTCCGCTTCCCCGGGTTCCAGACTGACCACGGTTTCACAGCCTTCCCCCAAACGGGTGATCCTCTGTTCGTTCCAGTGATAGACCAGCCATTTGTCTCCCGACAGCCCGGGAATATCCCTGACGCTCAGGGCGCCCTCGCAGATAGCTTCCTCTTTGTGGACCGAGAAAGCCGCCACCACATAGTGCACTCCGAAACGGTTCCAGATCTTTAACGGCTTCCTGCTTGTGAGAGGATCTGTCACCAGACAATCCACCGTGGGCATTCCCACGCCGTCGCAGCGGATCACACTGCCGTCTTTCCTGATCAGCGGCCATACCCAGGCCGGATCCGTCTCTCCCACCTTATCGCTGATATATACGGGACCGCCGCTGACTGCCCGCAGCATGGAATTGCAGCGGTTTTCCCTGTGGTCCGTATAGAACATATCCCAGTCGCCCCAGTAAAACTGCCCCTGCAGCAGACTGTTATAGCCATTCTGGATCACATGTTCCCGAAAACCGTTCTTTTCATTGGGCACGAAGTCATCACTGCTTCTGGAGACGGAGCTGGAAGGCCGGTTCCACATGTCTTCGCTGGCCATCCCCATACAGTTGATGATATGGTTCCCGAAATGAAGGGCTACAGAAGCGTTCAGACCCTTCTGAATCTCCCGGCTGGCCTCCCCGTAAGTCTTCATGCCGCCGTAAGCCAGGGAGATGGCGCTCTGGCCGTCCACCTTCACGAAATCAATCCCGCAGTGATTCCGTAAATAATCATGCCACCGGTCAAAAAACAGAAATGCACGCTCCGCCGACGGCGCCGGCAGAAGTCTTCCGTCCGGAAGCTGTGTCAATCCCGACTGTAAGGCGGCATGGGCAGGCGTGCCCTCCCGGACCCCGTTCCAGTATCCCATAACCGCATGCCAGACCCCGACTTTCCCGACACCGTATCTCTCCTTCAGCTCCCGGACACAGCCGCGAAGCCCTTCCGGGAACTGACTCTTCCCTGCATCCAGATCCGTCAGAACCTGCTCTTCATAATCTGCCGAAAGCCAGCCATCGTCGATCAGCGCCCACTTTACCGGCACTTCCTTCTCCCGGAATTCCTGCATCTTATCCAGGATTCCCTGATGGGATACCTGATGATAAAAGGCGTCCCAGCTGCACCAGCCAAAATACGCAAGCATCTCCGGATAACTTCTGTTCTTTCGGAGCATGGACTCCCTGCCCTGATACCGTAAAGCTTCCTCCACGGCCCTTTCACAACAGCGATAGGGATCCTTCCCTGCGGCGATCACAAGACTGCTGTCCGAAAGGTGTTTCCTGTTCCCCGCTCCCGGAGCCATCCGGATCAGGAGACCGGCCCCGCCCTTCCCGCTCATATCCGTCCTGCAAACCTCCCCGCAGACCGAAAGCAGCACGAAGAAAACATCCTCCTTCTTGAAAAGTAAAAGCTGGGTTCTGTCCGGCGTTTCGGACAGCCGCTTCAGAAAGGCAGGCCTGATCCACCAGTCCTTATGCTGGTAGATGGCCATCGCCCCTTCAAAGTCCGGAACCCTGACCTCATAAGTCATTCCCTCCTTTGCGTCATAGTACTTTTGCGGACCGAAACAGGGATTCTGCACATCGATCCGTCCCTCCGGACAGATCAACGCCGTATCTTCCTTACAATGCACGGTAAATTCTTCCGCTTTCCCCTCTTCCGTACAAGGAGAAAGCAGAAAAACCATTCCGCTGTCCCATACAATTTCTATATCTTCGCACTGAATCGTTGTTCTGCTTTGAAACATAATTATCTCCTGTCATTTAATTTTTCATAAAAACTTCATTTACCAGCTTATTGAAAAAGTTGTCCGCAACAACTTCCCCGGCTCCGATCACACCTGCGCTTTCTTTCAGGGAGGAGACCAGCATCCTGTTCTCCCTTGCCCCCTTCACTTTTCTTTGGTCCGCTACATCCTTTACGATATCAAAATACCTGGGATACCTCTGGATCAATATTCCTCCCAGGATCACAATCTCCGGATCCAGAATATTGATCAGATTACTGATGGCGACTCCCAGATAGAACGCTGACTGATTCAGAATGGATATGGTGAGCATATCTTTCTTTTCCGCCATTTCAAACACATCCTCGATCACCAGGTCTTCCCGTTTCTCATACAGAGGATGCTTCTCTTCCCTGTCCAGTCGTCTTCTCAGTTCCTTAATTACCGCAATTCCCGAGCTTACCGCCTCCAGGCAGCCCCGGTTGCCGCAATTGCACAGGGCTCCGTTGATATCCACCGTAATATGGCCAAATTCGCCTGCAATGCCATTCGCGCCGATATTCAGTTTGCCGTCGATTATGAGTCCGCTGCCGATTCCCATATCAACATCCGTATAGACCAGTGTGCTGCAGTCCCGGGCTTCCCCGCACCAGTATTCCCCGAAAGCGATCACATTGGTATCCTTATTCACAAAGACCGGAATTCCCGTATTCTTCTCCAGAATTTCCCGCAGGGGGAGATAGTTTAAAATCGGCATGTTGGGCGGTGTCAATATGACCCCCTCTGCATAATCTACAGGCCCGGGAACACCCACCCCGATCCCAAGGATCTTACTATGCTCTACGCCCGATCGTTTGATCACCCATTCCACAGACCGGCTTAACATTTCCACGAATTCATTCTGCCCGGAAAATCCTCTGTCCATGGAAAGCTTCTCCATCGCGATCACCTGCCCCCGCAGATTCATGACCGCTACTCTGGTAACGAACTTGTTGATATGTATGCCGATACTGTAGCGGTAATTTTCATTGATGGCGTAGGAGAGCGCTCTCCTTCCGCCTGTTGACTCCAGCTGACCGCCTTTGATCAGATTCAGCTTCTCCAGTTCTTCCAGAATCTTCTTGATCGCCATAAAGGTCAGTCCCGTTGCGGAGGCAAGTCCCGCTTTCGTGGCCGTCCCATTTTTTCTGATATAGTTAAGCACCGATCTTCTGTTGTAATTCTTAAGTTGTACCTGATTGTTCTGTTCCGCCATAATTTTCTCTTGTCCTTTTTATCCTTCTGAAAATATATAAGTATTTTGCCTTATTATACTTCATATTCTGCGAAAAAAGGACAAAAAATGAAAATTTGGCCTTCGTCAGCATGACTCCACTGTTACAATTCACGGCCCAATGTCATTAGGTTAGCTGGATGCGCCTGTCATTTTATAGTTCTCCTTCAGACGCGCTTTCGCTCGATTCCAAACGCAACGGTACTAAATTCGTGAAAAACCTCATTAAGTACCGGCGTTTTACAACGGTCCTCAGGAGAAACATAAAATAGCAGACGCTGAATACTGGCTTAACTAACTGACATCGACCGTGAATCGTAACACTCCATTTCCACTTCGATGCTGGCAATTTCCTGTCCGCTCAGTTTCCGGCTGTATGCGTCCGGCTGACATCCTCCCGCAAACAGGGTGAATCGGCCCGGCTCATACACGGTTTCCCCTTTTTCGTCGATCACGGCAAAACAGCTCCCCTCCACGGTAACGGAAATCTCCTGTTCCTCTCCCGGCTTTAAGGTGATCCGCTTCATGCCGCAGAGCTTATGCACCGGCACCCGCACGGAGGCTTCCTCGTCCCGCACATAGATCTGGACTACCTCATCGCCTTCCATGGCTCCCGTGTTCTTCACCCTGAGGCTTACCGTCACCGCTTCTCCCGGCCCAAACTTCAGCCTGTCCGCCTTCATTTCCGTAAAGGCAAAGGATGTGTAGCCAAGTCCATAACCGAAAGGATAAAGGGGCTCCCCGCGGAAAAATTTATAGGTCCTGTTTTCCATGCTGTAATCTTCAAAATCCGGAAGCTCATTGGTATTCTTATAGAAAGTCACCGGAAGCCTGCCCGAGGGGGAATATTCCCCGAAGAGCAGATCGCTGACCGCCCTGCCACCCATGGCTCCCGGATACCATGCCTGAATAATGGCATCCGCCTGACAGCCTTCCTCAAAGTCAATGGCACTGCCCGTCATATTCACCAGAACAACAGGCGTTTTTCTGGCACAGACGGTTTTGATCAGATCTCTCTGACTCTGCGGGAGCAGCAGATCCTTCTTGTCGCCGGTAAATCCTTCCCTGCCGGTAATCTCTTCCCCTTCTATCGTCTCGTCCATGCCTACCACCAGGATCACCACGTCGGCAAGATCCGTCAGCGCCTTTACTTCCGCCAGACAGTCCCCGGAATACCCCGGATCCTCCAGCTTGTGCTCATACAGATGACAGCCCTTGGAATAATTTACTCTGACGTCCGGCAGCGCTTCCCGGATGCCCTTAAGCACCGTATGATATTCGTTGGCCGTCCCATGATAATTGCCGTTTAAGGGTGTCACCGAATCTGCATTGGGACCGATCACCGCCACATTGTGCAGTTTCTCTTTCTTCAGGGGCAGAATACCGTTATTCTTCAGCAGTACCAGCGATTTTCTCGCCGCCTCCAGATTCAACGCCCGGTGGGCTTCACAGTCGATCACCGTATAATCCATGTCGTCAAAGGGCGTTTTTTCGTCGAACATGCCCAGTTTCATTCTGGTCGTCATCAGCCTGACGCAGGAGCTGCGGATTTCTTCCTCCGTAATCTTATCTTCCTGCAGCGCCTTCAGGATATGGGCGTAGGTATTACCGCAGTTCAGATCGCAGCCGTTCTTCAAGGCCAGCGCCACAGACTCCACAGGTGTAGCCGTAACGCAGTGATGCAGATGGAAATCGGCGATAGCCCAGCAGTCAGAGGTAAAGTAGCCGTCAAATCCCCACGCTTCCCGCAGCAGATCCACCATCAGCGTTTTGCTGCCGCAGCAGGGTTCCCCGTTGGTACGGTTGTATGCACCCATGACCCCTTCCACTCCCGCATCCACCAGTTCCCTGAAAGCCGGCAGATAAGTTTCCGCCATATCCTGCATGGTCGCTTTCGCGTCAAACTCATGCCGCAGCCCCTCCGGCCCGCTGTGAACCGCGAAGTGCTTGGCGCAGGCGGCCGTTTTCAGATACCGCTCATCCGTTCCCTGCAGCCCCCGCACATAAGCCGCACCCAGCTTTCCCGTAAGGTAAGGATCTTCACCGTAGGTCTCCTGCCCCCTGCCCCATCTGGGATCGCGAAAGATATTCACATTGGGACTCCAGAAGGTGATTCCTTTATAAATGCCGTAATCTTCATATTTCTGAAAGGTATTGTATTTGGCCCTTCCCTCCGTGCTGACCACATCCGCGATCCGTTCCAAAAGCGCCGCGTCAAACGTAGATGCCATACCGATGGCCTGCGGAAATACGGTAGCCATACCGGAACGTGCTGCCCCGTGCAGGGCTTCGTTCCACCAGTTGAAGCTCTGCACGCCCAACCGCTCGATCTTCGCCGCCTCAAAGAGCATCTGGGAGGCGCATTCCTCCACAGTCATCCGATCCACCAGATCCTTTGCCCGCTCTTTAAAGGACAAAGTCTCGTCCTGATATTTCTGCTTCATTCTATAGTTTCCTCCATTCCGAAACTTCCTGTTCTTATCTCCTTATTCCTGTCATTTCAACTTCCGGCCATCCGCCCTTCTTTCCCCTCAGAATTCCCGGATTCTTCCCAGCAGTTTCGCACAGCAGATCGTCCGGGCAGCATTCTCCACCGCATCCATCTTGTTAAAAGCCGTCGTCAGATCCTTCCCGCAGGTGATAATGCCATGATTCTGGAGGAAGATCACATCGCTGTCTGCCGCCGCCGTCCTTACCTTGTCCGCCAGCTCTCCGGAACCGGCCGGGGCATAGCCCGCCAGATTGATTCTGCCGATCACCGTCGGCACCTCGATAAGACAGTTGTCCGGAAGCGTCTGCCCACATACTGCAAAGGCGGTAGCCGCCGCCGGATGGCTGTGCACCACTGCTCCGATCTCAGGCCTGACAGTATAGATCCCGGCATGCAATTCTGCTTCCCGGGAAGATTTTCCCATTCCCCAGATAACGGTTCCATCCAGCTTCTGGCAGATCAAAAGCTCCGGCCTCAGTTCCCTCTTGTTCACGCCCGACGGCGTGATCAGCATGGCATCTTCCGATACTCTGACACTGATATTGCCGTCCGTACCACTGACCAGCCCCCTCTCATACAACAAGACCCCAATCTCACAAAGCTGTACCCGCAGTTCTCCGTATTCCTGCATCATAAGCACATCCTCCTTTTCCATCAGGCATCCGGGAAGAAATGTTCTTCCAACATGGCGCATAACGTATGATAGACCGGAAGATGATACTCCTGAATATCCGCCGTCACCTGAGCCGGAACGATCATGCAGACATCACTCAGCTCCTTTAGTTTACCGCCGTTTCTTCCCGTCATGGTGATGACCTTCATCCCCTTCGCCGCCGCCACTTTTGCCGCCAGGACCACATTCGCGGAATTCCCCGAAGTGCTGAGTCCCAGAAATACATCGCCGCCCTGGCCATAACCGTAAACCTGTTGGGCGAACACCATCGCCGGATCCACATCATTCAAAAATGCGGTGGAAAGGGCGCCATGCTGCGTCAGCGCGATTGCCGGAAGCGCTCCCTGAAGCTTTTCGCCCTGTTCGCCAAACCGCTTTCTTTCCTCCGTCGGCAGCATCCGCTGTTTATAAAAGCCCTTCATCAGTTCCCCCACGATATGGTCGGAATCCGCCGCACTGCCGCCGTTTCCACAGACTAACAGCTTGCCGCCTTTCTCATAACATTCTTCCAGTAATCTGTACGCCTGCTCTATCGCACCCCGCATCTGCGCAAGCGCCGGGTAACGCTCTATCAAATGTGTTAAATGATCCATTCTTTCCTCCATGCACGATTTATTCAACCTGCTCTTCTCCCACCTGTCTTCGCACTGCCTGCACCGCCTTTTCCAGGAAGGCTTCGCTGCCAAAACTTCCCGATTTCAGCACGAGATCGATGTCTCCCAGCGCCGACCTTCCCCGCATCAGGGGAATTCCCGCTTCGATCTCTCTGATCATATCCATGCGGTAGATCTTAAGCGCCTCCGTTACCGCCGCAGAAGTATCGCCGCCCGCCACCACCAGCTTTCTGCAGCCGCTTTCTTCCATCACGCTGCGGGCGATCCGGCACATGACGCCGGAGATCCGTTTCCCCACTGCCTCATCGGAAAGTCCGTGTGCGGCGCCCCGCCTTTTGGTCTCCTCCACGGCTTCCGGTGCATTGGCAGTATGCAGAAGACAGATCCCCTTTTCCTGCATCTTCCGCAGCGCCGCCTTTGTCCATGCCTGTATCGTTTTCTCGAGTCCTTCTTCCGCACAGATCTCCTGCGTAGGAAATTCCAGCACCGGACAGCCCTTCTCCTTCATGTACCGGATCTGGGCGATACTCTGCTTTGTCAGAGAACCCGCCAGAAGCAGCGTCTGCTCTCTCCTGCCGCTCTGCCGGCGTGCGATTGCCCATGGCAGTTCTTCTCCGATGGCGGAACTGCCGCAGATATTCTTCTCTTCCGCCACCGCCAGCGCCGACAGCCTTAGATCCGCCTGATCCCTGATATCGAAGATCACATAGGAGCACTGTTTCTTTAACCGCTCCTTCTTCTCCATTACATGGACCAGCCCCTGATCCAGATCCCGCCAGGTGATATGTCCTGCCGGACGTGCTGACTGTCTATGGAGAATCTCCTCCAGGGAAGATGTCGTCATCTTGTGGATGGGATCGTTGCGAAACTGGGACTCCTCCAGTTTCCTGCCATATACATAATGGATCCCATCCACCGTGGTCCTGCCGTTTTCCGGGAATCCCAGAATCACCATGGAACAGGAGACACCCAATACATCCTGCATCTCGTCAAATTCTGCGCCGATATTGCCCCGGAAGACGGAACAGGTCTTATTGTGATACATATCGCAGGGCAGCGTCATCAAAAGTTCCGTGGCCTTCCTCACCTTCTTCCTTGCATCCTCCGGTCTGTCCAGACGGCTGTCCGTATCGATGATGATCACCTCCAGCCCCTCTGCTTCCTCCCGCAGGTCACAGTCACATGCTCTCAAAAGCCCCAGCGGAAACACCGCCGCACGGTAACCGCCCTTTTGAAACATAATGCCGATATCGTTTGCCCCGGTCACATCATCCGCGACCACACCGATTCTCTTTTTCCTTTTCATACGCTCCTCTTCTTCGCCGGTTCTTTCCTGAACGGACGCTTTCCGGCGGACGCCTTTTCTCTGTTATCCCTGCAGACCCTTTCCGGCGCTGCGTACAAAGCAGGTGATCTTCTCCTCTACCACTTTCCGCACTTCCTCTGCCGCCGCCGCAAGCGCGCTATGATCCATCCGCCAGATCTCGGCGTTGGTCTTTCGCTGACAGCCAAGCGATCCTAAGAATGCCTGCTCCAGATCCGTGGCGATATTGATCTTGCTGACACCGCCTCCGGGAACCGTAATGGCCTTCCACACCGTTTCCGCCGGCAGCCCGGAGCCGCCATGCAGCACCAGCGGAATCGCTGTCCTGCTGCGGATATCCTGCAGACGATTCAGATCGATCTGCGGATTCTTCACGGGATAGACGCCATGGGCTGTTCCGATGGAAACCGCCAGCGTATCCACACCGGTCCGTCTTACAAATTCCTCCGCCTCTGCGGGATCGGTGTAAAGGCTCTCGTCATTGTCCGTCTCCACTTTATCGGCAGAGCCGATCTTCCCCAGCTCCGCTTCCACCGCCACACCCTTTGCATGGGCATAGTCCGCCACCTCTTTGGTGATACGGATATTTTCCTCAAATTCCTTCTGGGAAGCGTCGATCATTACCGAGGTAAATCCTGCGTCAATGGCATCCCGGATTATGGACAGCTCCTTTGTATGGTCCAGATGCAGTACCGCTTCCACCTGATAACGGTCCGCCACCTGATAAAAGCGGTCCGCAAACTCTTTGGCACTAACCTGAAACCAGTTAAATTCATTGGCGGAAATCTGCACGATCACCGGTGAGCCGGTATTCTCGGCTGCCTGCAGCACCGCATCGATCAGATAGGTATTCCTGGCGGAAAAGGAGCCCACGCCATAGCCCCCCTGCTCCGCTCTCTTCAACATTTCTGTAATTGGTATGATTTTCATGATTTTCTCCATTTCTGCGCTGCTTTGTCTCAACTATGTTGAGACAAAGCATTAATCGAGTTTGTGGCAGGCAGCGCACACTGCTCCTGTATTTACAAGTCTGCCAGTTTACCAAGCACCGCTTCCACGCCGCTGACCGGGCTGGTCAGATACCGGCTTTTCTCTTCCTCGGAAAGCCCTGCGATGGCCCTTGCCATAGAAGCCTGGGCCAGCACTACGATATCGTTACTCCGGGCCAGCTTTCCAAGCTCATTTCTTACCAGGGCGTCATATTCCGCTTCCTTTCCTGCACGCAACAGATTCCCAGCACCCTGGATCACAAGGCTTTCCACCGCAGGTTCTCTGCCTGCCCCGGCCGCCTTTCTTCTGATCAGCTCTGTGGTCGGCGCAATGGTAGAACAAAGGGTGGCTGCCACGCCGATTCTCTCATATCCTGCCGCCGCCTCCGCCATGGGACTGTCGATCCGGTAAACCGGAAGATCGGTCGCCGCTCCCGCTTCTTCCATGGCCCCGCCGATGGAGGAACACGCGGACAGCACGGCCCAAGCCCCCGACAGCTCCGCCATCCGAATCATGCAGGTAAGACGTTCCCGGACTGCCTCCGTAATACGGCCCGCCCGATTGATCTCCGGCAGCATGCTGTCATCCAACAGATTAATGACTTCCACCTCATCCGTACGTTCCAGAACCAATGCCTTTATGGCCGGAACCGTAACCGGCGTGGTATGGATGATTGCCAGTTTTTTCATATTAATCCCCCATTCTTGCTCAGTCTGCAAATTTGGGCGCAAGCACAAATTTGTGTGTGAAAAATCTGTCGCATATGGATTTTTCACACTAATCCTCAACCTTTCCCTCTCTCAACCTCTGTCAGTTCCAGCAGATCTGTCTTCCGTATCCTGCTGCCGTCCCCGCTGATCTTATACGTCGCGATCTCATAATGCCCCATGGTAATGGCATAAGCCCTTCCCCGGAAGAGCAGCTGTGTTCTCGTATCCCTTCCTTCTGTTTCCAGAAGACGCAGCACAAAGTCCCCGTCGTCCTCCGCCTTCTTGACCAGCATGATCGCCACATTCTCCGCCGCCACGCTTCCCAGCGAGAACCTGCCCTCCACCTGTCTTCCTCTTCCCGAAGACGCATGGGCACTGTCTCCCAGATAATCGTAACCGCCGCTTATCTTATCCGCTATGCGGTGCAGTTCTCCTGCCGGCAGAACGCCTCCATGCGGTTTTAACACCAGCCGGAAGGTCTGCGTGCCGATATCCGTATATTCGTAAGTCTCATGCTGATTCCACCAGTCGGGACTGTTACCCTGGGCGTAAATGGCGCTTCTGGCCACCGTGATCTGCACCCGCCCCTCTTCCATGTTGAAAGCGTATTTGCCGTCATTGGCAATGGCAAGACCGCATCCTGCCCTGCCGCTCACGTCCAGAAAACGCTGCATATTGTATTCCACGTTATCGCAGATGGTACGCGATACCATACCGTAGGCGGCTTCCGCCCGTGTCTCCACCGCCTCTTCCCCTACAGGGTAAGCGAACTTCATAAGATGCCAGGTGTGGTTGAATCTAAGCCGGTTCTCCACCCGCAGCTCTTTTTCCTTCTTACCCAGAAAGTACAGCTGCTCCAGCTTCGTATCCTCATAAGAAAGCCGGACCCGGATCACCTCCCGGAGATCCCCGCTTTCCACCTTCTCTATGGAGTCCAGACGAAAGTCTACGTGCAGATCCTCATACCGTCTGCCCTGAAGGCCGCCCCAGGCATCCCGCTCATCCAGATACAGACGCAGGGAAGCGGGAGCTGTCAGAGCGTTATAGCCCGTCTCCTTGTCCACGAGCGAAGAAAGCATGCCGGTCGCCTTGTCAAACTCCGCCAGCAGACAGTCATTCTCCAACCGGAAAGCTTCCGGATCAAGTATCTCCATGTGGGGCGTGGATTCCAGAGCGGGTTCCTCCTTCACCACCTGATATCGGGCAAACCCACAGGCAGGGATCGAAGCATGGAACACAAACCGCCGCCTGCCCCCTAAAGTCGTATGCCGCACCTTGGCATCAGTGTGAATCCTCTGGTAAGGCACCTCCCTGCCCTCAGGATCCAGTAACTTTAAAGGACTCAGACAGAACCACTCCAGTTCCACCTCCACATAATCCTCGTAAGGCATACTGCCCGTATGAAACAGGAACAGAGGAAATCCCCGGCTCCTTGTATCCTGAGCATTCACCATATGCTGTATGGCCAGCGCCTTGATCTCTCCCGCCCGGGCACAGACCCCGGAAATCTGCATGATGGCCTCATCCCTTGCGGATTTGATGACCGTACCGCCCATGGTATCATGGAACTCGTTGAAAAGAATCACTTTCCAGAGGCGCTCCATTTCCTCTGTCTCTTTCATGAAAACACCGCCGCAGATATCGCTGGCCATACTCATCAGGATATCCGCTTCCATCAACCTCTTTTCCGCCTGTCGGTTCTTCTGTTTGAACAGGGAATCAATGGAATAACATCCCTGATTGATCTGTTCAAAAGGACCCGTCAGCAGCGGAAGCTGCTCCCCGTCGATATCCCGCAGGAATTCTCCGTAGCCCGCAAAGGCGAGTGTGACTTTCTCCATGGATTCCTGCAGAGCATGAATGGTGTTGATATTCTCAATGGTGGGACCGCCGCCATGATTCCCCACCCCGTAACAGCACACCATCCGGTCATGCTCCTTCGTCCGCTCTATGGTAAGCTCCACGTTTCGCACCGTCGGCTCATGAAACCAGGTGGTGTACTCCGCCGGAAGGCAGATGGCATTCACCCGGCTGCCGTCACTGCTCTCCCATGTGAATACCGGCGTATCCAGTCTGGGCCGCATGAACACATAGGAATCCATGCCGCTTTTCTTCAGGATCTGCGGCAGAACAGGGTTATGCCCGAAGCTGTCTACATTGGAACCGATTCTCGCCATCTTCCCGAAACGGCTTTGCAGATACCGCTGTCCGTACAGGCCGTGCCGCACGAAAGCCTCTCCGCATGGCAAAATACAGTCCGGCTCGATAAACCAGCCTCCCGTGATCTCCCAGCGGCCTTCCGCCACCCTCTGTTTGATCTCCTCGAACATTTCGGGCAAAATTCCTTCGATCCATTCAAAAAATGCAGTGGAGGTAGAGGTAAATTTAAAGTCCGCAAACTCCCTCATGCGCTCCAGCGCGGAGGCATATGTAGCCTTTACCTCCTGCATACCCTCCTCCCAGTTCCAGAACCAGACCGGATCGATATGGGAATTTCCGATCATATACAGTTTTTTCTTCTTCATCGACCAATCCTCCCGCACCATATCGGCGCCTCAATTGTAACGGTACGTTTCAAAAAATGTCTTGAACCAGGGATTATAATAATTGGCAAAAGCCATCTTCGCTTCTTTCAGCCTCGTGTCCGCATCCGCGATCAGCTGGGCATTCACATGTCCCATGGTGTAATAGTCATAGTGCCTTGCCGTGATCTTATCCAGAGAGCCGCGCCATGCCGCTTCATCGGAGCCGATCTTCGCACTGTAGCCGCCCCAGAGAGTATCCCCTGCGATCAGGAGCCGGTAACCGTCTCTTGTCACGTCAAAACAAAGAGAACCCATGGTGTGGCCCGGTGTATGCATCACTTCCAGCCGCAGCCCCTTCGCCTCATAAAGGTCTCCTTCCTTTAACAGGCCGTCCACCTGACAGGGCGTCGAGCGGGTACCGTAAAGAATGGCAGCGGAAGTCATTTCCGAGTCTCCCTCCTCCACCTGCTTTACATCCGCCTCGTGGAGATACAGCCTTACACCGAATTCTTCTTTCCACAGATGCGCCGCACCCACATGGTCATAGTGTCCGTGCGTGCCGAATATCTTCGTGATCTTTGCAGGATCCACCCCCGCTTTGCGGACATTGTCTCTGATCTGTTCATACCCCTCAGGCGTACCGCAGTCGATCAGGATATATTCTCCGTCTCCTTCCACCAGATATGCCGTCGCGTCAAAAGAGTGCGTCAGGCAGGGACCGCCCACCTGCCAGATTCCGTTTAATAATTTCATAATTTCCTCCATTCCGAAGCGTTTCCATCTTGTATTCCCGTTGCTGTTTCCTGCACGCCCATCTTCGTCAATATAGTTTACATAACGCAAAAATCAGTGCCGTTGCTGTACAATTCTTCATAGGCTTTGATCCCCACGGACACGGCGGCATAGTCTCCGATCTGTTCCCCCAGAGAAGCCGGAAGAATCCGGCATACGCCTGCCGACGCCTTAAGCGCCTCCTCCTCGATGACCTCCATCATCCTCTTCTCCAGCGCCTCTTTCTGTCTGGCATAGATGCTGCCGATCACGATCCTCTCCGGATTTAAGATATCAATGAGCAGCGAAAGCCCTCTTCCCAGGAATTCCCCTACCGTGTCAAAGATCTCCGCTGCCAGCAGGTCCCCCTGTTCCATGGCCTCCGCAATAGATTTGGCGGAAACATCGGCAAGCTCCTCTTCCCTCTGGCAGAACAGCGGCGGATTTCCCTGATCCAAAGCTTCCCTGGCGCGTCTCCTGCCAAGGTCGGCAATGCCTCCCCCACTGCAGAATCCTTCAAAAGAACCTCTTTTTCCATATCCCATCGGCCCGTCCTTTTCCAGCCGGATATGCCCCACCTCTCCCGCCAGATTATTGGTGCCGGAATACAGCCGCCCGTTCAGAATCAGACCCGCTCCCATACCCGTGCCAAACGTCAGGAAGATCATATTCTGACATCCCTTCCCTGCACCCATTCTCCACTCCGCCAGGGCGCAGGCATCCGCGTCGTTCTGGAGCATCACCGGCACCCCGAAAGCCTTCTTCAACGGTGTAAAGATATCCGCCCGCTCCCACTTCGGCAGATTGGGCGGGGATAGAATCAGCCCCTTTTCCGCATCCAGAGGCCCGCCGCAGGAAATGCCGATAGAGCACAGCCGCCAACTGGGATTCTCCTGTAATTTCAAACGGATTATCCTGACAAATTCCTTTACCGCCCGGGCAAAGTCCTCCCTCTCCGTCTCCATCCTGATCTTATCAAGAAATGTGATCCCCTCCCTGCCAAAGCAGGCAAAAGAAATGGCGCACTTTGTTCCTCCTATATCAATACCGGTCACTACCTGCATCTTCTAATCCGCTCCTTTCAAAACCTCTATGTCAATACTATCCTTGACATATTCAGCGCTTCCGCACTTATCCCATCCCCGCTTCCTTCACACGCCACGCTCCTTACTTCGCCCGGCAGCAGTGTGAGATAATTTTCCGAAAAATACGACCGTCCCTCTTCCCTTTCCCGGCTTACATAGACGAACAGAGCCGCCGTATCCCCCGTATTTTTCATCAAAAGTCTGCCTTTGTCTTTCCACGTAAAAGTAACAGCCGCCTCCTCCAGATCCCACACCGGAGCAAAATCTTTTTCCTTCGTAAAAAGATATTCATTCTCCGCCAGAACCTCCCCCTGCGCCAGCAGGGAAAGCCGAAGCAGCATAAGCGGCGTGCCGCTCTGCGGCAGAGGACAGTTCAGCTCCAGGATCTTCTCCGCTGTCTCACGAAGAACGTCTCTTTCCGCTTCCTCTCTGCGCAGGATATTCCCCTGCATATCGAAGAGAATCGCCTGTATGCACAGGCCCGCCTCGTCCTTTCCTTCCGGCCTGACCCCGCCCGCGAAGATCTCCGCCCAGAAGCTCTCCCGGCCTGCCAGGGAAGGGGAGGCAAAGGCCGCCGTCACATTACAGGCGGCGTAAGCCTTCTTCATGCCATAATAGGCAGGTTTCGGCCAGCCATAATAATCCACCACCGAAGTACAGAAGAGATTGGGATAAGGTTCGTTGAACTGCCAGGGGAGAGAGGCGCTGTTGCGCATGGCCCGCCTGATATTGCACTCCACCGCATATTTCAACCCTTCATACTGCATAAACTGACTGGCCTTGCGTATCTGTTCTTCCTCCGTCAGACGGCCGCCGAAAGTCTCCTGCACCAGGGGCTCGTTGTTCCACCATGCTCCCCGATGGAAATAGACCTCATTGTCCCTGCCCGCCGGAAGCCGGTGTTCCTTCGCCACGCAACGGTCCAGAACCCCTTCGTTGGCCATCCCCTCTACCCCAAATTCCGAAGCCATCAGGGAGGTGCCGCTGTTGTATAAAAGACAATGTCCGCCAAGACCCTGATGTTCCCAGGGGCCATGTACATCAAACAGCCGATCCGGCGCTTTGCTTATATTCTCCATACTGTTTAGAAACAGGCCGCCGGAAGGAGACGTGGGCAGCCACTTCCGTTTGCCGTCCCACTGCTTCACCTGACGCTCCAACCGGGAAAGCAGCGGATCCGTACTGTCAAGAGGCATTCCTTTCTCATCCTGCAGTTCATTGCCGCCGCACCAGACGGCAAGGGCAGTGTGATTTCTTTTGGCCTTAATGATACTCTCCGCCTCCCGCTCCATCATCGCACAGTAAGCTTCCTCCTCAGGCGTCTTATTGTCAATGCCGGAGCTGGACTGAATAAATTCCTGCCAGAGCAGAATGCCGTTCTCGGCACAAAGTTCATAGAACAGATCCGTTTCAATAAGACCGCCGCCCCAGATGCGGAACAGATTCACGCCCGCTTCTTTTGCCAGACGGATCAGATGACGAAGCCTCTCTTCCCTCACGGTTCCGTACATGACATCAGCCGGCACCCAGTTATAACCTTTTATGTAAAGCCGTCTGCCGTTCAGGCAAAGCGTAAAACTTCCGTTTTCCTCCTGACAGCCTTCGTTTGGCACGAACCGGATGTCCCGGATACCGTAACGAAATTCCCTGCTGTCAGAGACCGTTCCGTCCCGATCCAGCAAAAACAGCCTGCATTCATATTGAAACGGTTCTCCCGCCCCGTTGGTCCACCAGAGTCTGGGATCATCGATCTGCAAAAGAACTTCCCCTTTTCCTGCTGTTATCTCCGTCTCAAAGTCATGTGTTCCGAAGTTCCCCCTTAACAGACCTTCCGTCCTGCCCTGCGTCCGAACTTCCATATGGATCTGTGCCGTCCGCCAGTCCTTTGAGAGCTCCGCGTAAACATACAGGTTCTCAAAGCGGTTTTCTCCTGTCCGTTCCAGATAAACATCCTGCCAGATCCCCTGGTGGATCATCCGGGGACAGAAATCCCACCAGTAGGTCATTCGGGATTTATGGGTGTGCACCAGACTTGTCTTTCCCACCTGCGGCTGTTCAAACGGCGCAGGCTCCAACACCACCGCCAGCAGATTCGTTCCGTCTTTCTTCAGTTTTCCCGTTACATCAAACCGGCAGGGTACATACATGCCCCGATGGCGGCCCAGAGAAAGACCGTTCAGAAAGACTTCCGCCTCATAGTCGATCCCCGCAAAGCAAAGCTCTACATGCGCTCCTTCCCAGTCCTTTGGCACTGCAAATTCCTTCCGGTATACCCAGGTTCTCGAAGATACCCATTCCGTCAACCTGGAATTCAGCTCGAAAAAAGGATCCGGTACCCTGTCCGCCTGCCACATATCGTAAAGTACGCTGCCGGGCACTCTGGCCGGATACCACCAGCGTACATCCTTTGTTTCCGGCATAACGGAATCCCGCCACACCCAGTCCATTCCTATAAATTCCTTAATCTTCCAATCGTCTCCACTCAAACAGATCCGGCTCATATTTCCCCTTTTTCCTGCTGTACAGGTCTTCTTTTACCCTTCTTTCAAAGAAACCTCTTACAAAGTACGCCGGAAAGCAAACTGCTTTCCGGCGCATTTTGGTACTTCCATGTAATCCTTACCGGATTAGTCCATCACTACTTCCGGATACTTATCCTTGATCGCCGACTTGAAGTTTTCAATAATCGTGTCATTGTCCTGACCGGCCTTTACGCCCTCGCCTGCCGCTTTGCCAAATTCATTGATGCTGGGACGCGTATACTTGCTCGGTGTGATGTCCGCAATCTTGTCGCAGATCTCACTGTAGGTCGCCAGAATATTCTGTCCGCCAAAATCTTCCGCACTAAAGCCTTCCGCCAGCTCGTCACATACCTTCTTACTTGCCGGAATCTGGTTGTAGGATTCCAGATTGATCTTCTGGAACTCATCAGACGCCACAAACTTTAAGAACTCGCCTGCCACATCCTTCTTCTCGGAATTGTTGTATACGCAGATACCGGTCGCACCTTCATAGGAAGCCAGGAACGGAGCCGCTACCCCTACATTACCCTTGTTCATCTCCCAGTCGGTGAAGAAATCCCAGCAGGGCATTACTCTGAACAAAAGTTTCCCTTCATTCCATGCTGCCGCCCATTCGGATCCCCAGGAGCCAAGTTCCGCATTCGCAGTACTGTCATACATCGTTCTCATCGCATCGATCAGATTGGTCCAGTCCTCGCTGATCGTCATCTTGCCGTCAGCAGAGATCAAAGGATCGTTGGAGAATGCAACCACTTTGGGCATTTCACCCAGGTTCGGCCAAAGCTGCACGGCACCGCCGGAAGCCTCATATACTTCTTCTCCCTTGGCAATAATGCTGTCCCAGTCGGAAAGCATTGCCGAGATCTCAGCCGGATCGCTGGTTCCCAGCCATTCCTCACAGGCATCCTTCAAATACCAGATCGCAACGGGAGAAGACTGGAAGTTAAGGCACTTAAATGCGCCTGACGTATCCTTCATCTGCGCCACCTGGAAACCGTAGAAATCCTTAACGATCTCATCGATGTTGATATAGGACAGATCCGCGATCAGTTCGCTGTCCAGGAATTCATAGATATAGCCCTCTTCCAGATCGAATACATCGGGCACGTCCGTACCGCTCTGGAGCGCCGTTAAGATCTTTGTCTTGTATTCGTCACCGCCAAACACCTGAAGATTGATGTTTACATTGGGATATACCTTGTTGAACTCATTCACCAGATTATTTGCGCTGTCCGTATAGGTCCAGTATGTAAATTCTCCGGTAACGTCGGCAGGATCCGCCGCTTCTGCCGTCTCAGTATCCGCAGATTCCTCCGTCTCTGCAGCGTCTTCCTCTGCCTCCGGCTCTGTCGTATCTGTTTCTGCCGCTTCTGTTCCCTCCGTGGGTGTCGTTGTCGGCTCAGAACCACAGCCGCCGAGTGCTGCCACTACCATAGCCGCACCTAATAAAATGGAAACAAGTTTCTTTTTCATGTTACTTTTCCTCCTTAAAATTTTTATATTTATCAGCCCTTGCTGAGAAATAGCTTTGACAGTTCAGTTAAACTCATATAGATCCGGTCGGTAATCACCCCTTGACCGCCGCGCCAATGGAGATCTTCTCCATAATGATCCTTGATGCGAAGCAGAATACAATGACCATGGGAATGACGGACACCAGCATGCCCACATACTGCGCGCCGTAATCTGCATGGGTGGAATCCCGGACAGTAGCAATCATCAGCGGCAGCGTCATTTTCTTCTTATCATTCAGAACGATCAACGGCGTCAGATAGCTGTTCCAGTTTCCGATAAAGGTCATAACACCCTGCGTCACCAGCGCCGGCACCATCAGCGGGATCACGATCCTATGGAAGATCTTCAGCTCCCCGCAGCCGTCTACCACCGCCGCTTCCAAAAGCTCATTGGGCAGCCCGCCGTCCAGATACTGCTTATAGAAGAATACGGCAAAACAGTTGGCGATCGTCGGTACGATCAGGGTAAAATAACTGTTCAGCAGGTTCAACGCCTGGATCTCCTTATAAAAACCGATAATACCCAGCTGTCCCGGCAGCATCATGGCCACCATGACCACGCCAAAGAGTACATTCCTGCCCTTGAATTCAAACTTGGAAAAGGCATATGCCGCCATGGCCGTAAAATAGTTCTGTACCGCCGTAACCGCGACAGCCAGGATCACGCTGTTAAAAATACCCCTGTAAAGTTCTATATTCTGCGTCAACCTGGCATAGTTGACCGCCAGCTGGTTGCCCGGAAGTACATTGATCTTCGCCACGATGTTATAATTGTCATGCGTCGCGGATATGATCATTACGAAAAAGGGATAGAAGGCCGTGACCGCAACCGCAATGGCAAAAAGGTACACCACGGTTCGTGCCGCATATTTTTTCATCTTTGATGCCGTTAAAGCCTTGTCCTTCATTTTCCTGCCCCCTTTCTGCCTTTCTTCTCACCATAATCATCCTTCTTTTCCTTCGTTACCAGCAGCGAGAACACGCTCGCTATGATGATGATCACGAAGATACCATACGCCACTGCAGCCGCGTAGCCAAACTGGAACCGCTCAAACGCAGAATCATATAAGTATTTCACCATGGTGACCGTAGCATCACCGGGCACACTCTTGAATACCAGATGAGATTCATCGAACATCTGCAGACCGCCGATAACGGAAGTTACCAGCACATAGATCAGGATCGGCCGCATAAGCGGTAACGTGATCCTGGTGATCTTCTGCCAGTTGGATGCCCCGTCCACCTCCGCCGCTTCCAACACGTCATCGGAAATAGAGTTGATGCCCGCCGTAAAATAAATAATGTTGAAGCCGAAGTTCTTCCAGCAGATGGCGATGGCGATGACCATTCTGGCCAGCATCTGGTTGTTCTGGAAATCCACCGCCTCCAGACCCAGCATGGTTATGATATTGTTGACCGCACCGCCCGGATAAGAGAACATGGCGCCGAACAAAAGGCCGATCGTTACAGGCGTTACCAGATTCGGGAAATAATAAATATTCCTCAAAAGGAATCTGCCTCTAAACCATTTGTTGCTCAAGATAAGCGCCAGGATAAAAGCAATACTGAGCTGCGGAATGATGGACATGATCCAGATCAGCAGCGTATTGCCTATGGATTTAAAGAAGTACCCCGATTCAAAAAGTCTCTGATAGTTACGCATCCCTACAAAAGTAAACCTGCCTGAGAGCACATCCATATCGCAAAAGCTGAGCACAAAAGAATATAGGATCGGAAACAGGCTAAATATTAAAAAAACTATAAAAAATGGTGTTATGTAGAAGTATGCGTATTTGTTTCTTTTTTTGGAATTCACGTTTTTCCCCCTTTCCAAAAACTGTCATTTGTTGTTTTTGCATATTTTTCCCCACTTCTTAAACTTTTTTTATTATACATTCTATACTTTCACTATGCAATAGGAAATTCAACTTTTTTTAATTTCTTCCATCTTTTTGTCATTATAGCCAAAATTTCTCAGGTATTTGACCGTAATTCGCACCTTGTTTTTGTCTAAATTCACCATAATGTTATGACGAAACAGTCTGACAAGGCCATCCCGTACTTCCTCCGATGCATACAAATACGCAAATATACTATGAATATAGTAAACAAAAATTAATAATATACCTCCCCAGGCTCACATGAGTCAAATATCCATGCAGGCATGGCTACCTGGCTCGCTGCTTCGCGGAACAGGTATCATAGACCGGTCTTACTGCCTCGTCAGGAAGCAGCAGGGTTGAGAACAGTCGTCTGAATATTTCTTATGCCAGTTCAGATGCTCTGATCCTGAACAGGTTGTCTGTAAAAGAGGGGAAGATGCCGGAATCGGCGATGCCATTTCGATTTTTATGCCGGATGCACAGGAAGAAACTTTATTGGTTGCTTTGCCGTTATGAATCTGGTAAACACAAATTCTGACGGGTATCATAACCCGCCAGAAAGAATTTGCCCTTATGTATTTTATGGGAATGTCCCCAAAGCTGCTTTCCGCCATGGGATGCTATGAAAGTCTGATCACAGTCACAACAGGATTATTTCTTTGACCGCAGGCGGAGCGCCTGGAAGAATTCTTTGTCATTGAGGCATCAAAACTAAACATCTCTGATTGAACAGCTGCACAAATAACAGCATCAAATCCTTTTGACATGGGGATTTATCCATGTTTTATTAGAATCCTGCCAGTTTCCTTTCACTCCGCCGGTTTCACGCCAAAGCATCAGACAGCCAAACAGCAGGAGTATGATCCCAACAGCGATCTGAACAAAACCCATCGACCCCCAAAATCTGTTCAGGAAATTCGCATTGAAAAGCGAAAAGGCATTATTCACCACATGAATAACGACTCCAATATAAACATTATCTGTCAGGACAACGGCGTATCCAACGACCACTCCCATAAACAAGGCCGATATAAACTGAATCCCATTAAAATGCATAACTGCAAAAAGCAGGCTTGAGATCATAATTGCATACAAATTTCCACGTCTCTGTGCTGCAACAGGAAAAATGATCCCGCGAAAGAAAATTTCTTCTGTAACGGGCCCCAATAACGTTACATATAATATTCCCGGCACAGTCGTGAAAAATACTGCCTGATCCTGAAGCGATACCACTGCTTCAATGTCATGAAAACTTCGTTCCACAAAATCCTTAAAAATCAGAAAGAAGATCCTGTGCCCAAGGCATATCCCTACACCGATCACAATCGCCCATATACAGCATTTCAGCTCTTTCTTACGAAACACCCGCACTCCACCTGTCTTACATAGATATTGTCGAAAAATATAAATACATAAAATGCTGGTACATACCTGACGGTAAACACTTAATCCAATCCCCCGGATCGGATCCGGAACCGGAATAAGCAGCATCAGGCCTCCTCCTGTCACTGTTATTGTCAAATACACTATCCAAATAACCAATTCCATTTCTTCCTCTCCCTTCTCATGAAAACACCCCTCCAGCTTAGTTTTCCCCTTCGACATACCCTTACTTTCTTCCGGTATGTCTGTTATTTTATTTTAACACTTCACTGCTCTGCAGGCAAGTTCCGGATTCCCCGGATACGATACCGCCCTGGCACTCCTGAATCATGTTCTCACGGAATGCGTAGTTCAGCGCATTCCTGCCCCGTGAATATAACGGCACTACTATTTCTGCGTCAGTCCAAAACCTGATATAATAAGATTTGATTGTAACAAAACAGAACGATTTGGTACTAACGAACAGGAAGGAGGTTAAAAGTACAGTTGATCGAAGAAATATATGAGATGTATTCAAGGAAAGTATTTTTGTTTTTACTGAGCAGGACAAATAATGAACATCTTGCAGAAGAACTTACGCAGGAAACTTTTTTCCAGGCTGTTCAAGGTATTGACCGGTTTAAGGGGAACAGTTCCATCCTGACCTGGTTGTGTGGGATCGCTAAAAATGTCTGGCTGAAATATTTAAAAAATCATCAGGAAATTTTATCCATGGAAGACGCCGGCCTGGAAATCGCGGATACACACGATATAAGTATCCAATGGGAACAAAAAGAAATATTACAGTTGATCCACGCTATGCATGAACCTGTACGTGAAGTAATGTATCTAAGGCTGATCAGCAACTTATCTTTTGCCGAAATCGGAGAGATAATCGGCAAAACAGAAACCTGGACAAGAGTCACTTTCTTTAGAGGTAAGCAAAAAATTGTAAAGGAGATTTTAAAAGATGAATAAAGACATTCCATGTTATGTGATATCGGATTTATTACCGCTCTATCAGGATGATCTGCTGTCAGAACAGACGAAAAAGGAAGTTGATGACCATTTAAACGAATGCCTTGATTGTAGAGAAGAGATGGATGCCGTGCAAATGCAGATAATCGCTCATACTACAAATATCGAGCCGAAAATCGATCCCCTGAAAAAGGTACGGTTTTATCAGAAAGCGCTGACTGTTCTGGGAGCCGTCATAACTTTTATCCTGGGTGCATGTTTCCCCATTGCCGTATTAGGGTTTACCGTTCTCGAACGTGGTGAAATAGCCTCTTTCCAAATTCAAAGAATCAAAGGTCTCTGGTATGTATTTGCGTTAAGGTGCTGCATTGCAGGCATCCTGGTATGTGCCGTTTATTTCCTGCTCATACTGCTTATCCGGAAAATGATCAGTAAGCATGCCGCATAGAAAATTTGTGCTCCCTTTCAAAGTGGTCCTTACAAAGATCTGCCGGAATTTTAGTCGGATATTTCCCATGAAAGCAGGCGGCACAATACGCCTCGCTGCCTGTAAGCTTATCCAGCTTTTCTATTGGCAGATATCCCAAAGAATCTGCGCCGATGATCCGCGCGGTCTCGTCCACACTATGATGACTTGCGATCAGGTTCTCTTCGGAGTCAATATCCGTACCATAATAACAGGGATGCAGAAACGGAGGCGCAGAAATTCTCATATGGATCTCTTTCGCTCCTGCATCACGCAGGAGCTTTACAATACATCGGCTGGTCGTACCTCTGACAATGGAATCGTCTATCAGTACAACTCTTTTTCCATCTATTTCTTTCCTGACCGGACTCAGCTTAATCCTGACCTGATCAAGACGCTCCTTTTGTTCCGGAAAAATGAACGTTCTGCCGATATATTTGTTCTTTATCAGGCCGACTCCGTAAGGAATTCCGGATTTCTTCGCGTATCCCAACGCCGCATCCAGTCCGCTGTCGGGAACACCGATCACAATATCCGCAGCCTGAGGATAACTCTCCGCCAGTAATTCTCCAGCCCTTATGCGGGATTCATACACGGATATCCCGTCTATTACAGAGTCCGGCCTTGCAAAATAGATATATTCAAAAATACACGTTCTCCGTTTCTGTTTCTCACAGTGTTCTTTCCTTGATACCACGCCGTTTTCCGTAAATACCAGAATCTCTCCCGGCAGTACATCCCGGACAAATTCTGCTCCTGCTGCCGAGAGAGCACAGCTCTCGGATGCCGCCACATATGCCCCGTCCGGCATCCGGCCGTAACAAAGCGGTCTGAATCCGTACGGATCCCTTGCCGCAATCATCTTTGTCTCAGAAATCAACACCAGTGAATAAGCGCCTTCCAGTAAATTCATGGCATTGCTTACTGCTTCTTCAATGCTTGGCGTCATAAGTCTTTCTCTCGTGATCACATAAGCGATAGTTTCCGTATCACTGGTTGTATGGAAAATTGCTCCCGATAATTCCAGTTTATCGCGAAGTTCCAGCGCATTGCTCAGATTCCCATTGTGCGCCAGCGCCATCTTTCCTTTCTGGTGGTTAACTTCGACAGGCTGACAGTTACTTCTCGTATTTCCGCCGGTGGTGCCATATCTTACATGGCCCACCGCCATTTTCCCCGCCGGAAAATGGCTTAATATATCCTTGGAGAAAACTTCACTGACAAGCCCCAGATCTTTACAGGAAGAAAATGCCCCGTCATCATTTACAACAATTCCGCAACTCTCCTGCCCTCTGTGCTGCAGGGCATACAGCCCGTAATAAACAATGCCCGCCACATTCTCTTTTTTCGTCCCCATCACTCCGAACACGCCGCATTCCTCATGAACAGCCATAGCTTCATCCTTTCCTGCACTTCTGCCCTTCGACTTTTATTCCACATCCTGGAGAGCATCAAATCCTTCTTCTCCGGTTCTTACTTTTACAACATTTTCCACATCGTATACGAAAATCTTTCCGTCCCCGATATGTCCTGTATAAAGTACCTTCTTCGCGGTTTCGATCACTTTGCGGACCGGAACCGCACTGACTACGATATCTACCTGTACTTTCGGAAACAGATTCGCTTCCACCTGTACGCCACGGTAATATTCCGGTTTGCCTTTCTGAATCCCGCACCCCAGAACGTGGGATA
>OFFS01000037.1_pt1 | contig 121177 bp, 93 predicted proteins | sample 1521541 | NCBI WGS metagenome assembly OFFS01 (sample SAMEA3504127, study PRJEB24116) | mouse gut metagenome | biome: mouse gut; feature: mouse-associated habitat; material: faeces | place: Denmark | collected 2011 | reverse complement strand
CGCGCAGTCCGCGCGGCAGCCCCTTATCCTGTTCAATTCTCTTTTAACGCCCGCTCTTCCTTGGGCGTCCGCCCCATCACCTTTTTATAAGTAAAAGAAAAGTGACTGGAATTGCAGTATCCCAGCTTGGCCCCGATAAAATTGACGGGAAAGCTGGTAGTCTTAAGCATCCCCTGGGCCGCTTTCATCTTCTGTTCCGTAATATACTCCTTCAGGGATATTCCCATCTCCCTGCTGAACATCCTGCTCAGATAATCTCTGTTCAAATGTACATGCGCCGCAATATCATCCCGTCTGAGCTCTTCCTCCAGATGGTTCTGCACATAATCTATAATCTGGCTCATGACGGCCCTGGAGTCGATCTCCTCCGGCTCTCTGTCCTCCTCCAGCCTCCCCATGGTATAATGGATCAAATCCTGCATCTGCCGCACCGATCTGGTTGCGCTCTGATAAAGCTCCATGGCCTCAGACGTGGCATAAATACTTCCCAGCGCCCGACCCTCCTCATTCATCTGCGCATAAAGCATCTGCATAAAATCCTGATAAAAGTTCTGCAAAGTCTCCCTGTTCATGACTTTCTGCCGGGAAAGCTGCTCCAAAAGCTCCACTGCCTCTTCCTCCACAGTCTGATAATACCCGTCAGCCAAAAGTTTCTTCCAATATTTCACCTTGGAAAACCGATATCCGGAACCTCCTCCGAAGGCATCCTCCTCGGCAAAGATACCTTTTTGCCGCAGCACATTTTCTTCCGCTCTTGCCCGCAGCTGTTTCCAATAAACCTGGGCCTTTTTGACACTCTCCGCCTCCTGAAGATAGCAGGCAATCTCAAATTTAAAATATCTCTCGCAAAAACTTTCCAAAAACTGCAGCTGCCGTACAAGCTCCTGCCGGGACATATGCACTCCCTGACGGTTCTGAAGAATCAGAGCGCAGATATCCGGATCCACCATGGCGACTCCGGATATCTGACCGCAGGCTTCAAATATCTCATCTGCCACATTTCCCACAGCAGCCTCCAGAAGGGCCGGTTCCCACTCCTTCTCATTCCCGTTCCACTTCACGATCTCCACCATCACCACACTGGCCGGCCCGTCCAGCACGGGAAGCATCCCCTGTTCCTCCAGAGTCCTCCATACCTCTTCCATAATCCTTCCGGCCAAAAGGCTGCGGATCGCCCCGCTGCTGATTTTTTTCTGCTGCTTTACCAGCGCCCGGCCCTGACTGTTGGTAATCTCATCGGCTTTCTCTTTTCTCACCGCACAGACCGCCTTTGTCACCACCCTGGCGATCTCCGAATAGGGAGCCGGCTGAACGATATACTCCGCCGCCCCCAGACGCAGGGCCTCCTGAGCATACGAAAATTCCGCATGACTGGTGAGAAACACAAAGTAGGGAGAATATCCCTTCTTCCTGACCCAGTGAAACAGGTCAATCCCCGATTCCACCGGCATCTCAATGTCACAGAGGACAATGTCAACGGACTCCCTCTCAAAGATGTTTTTTGCCTCCAGAGCGTTTGATGCCGTCAATACCTGGTCGACTGACAGACCGCTCCAGTCAATCCCGTCCAGCAAACCGTTAATTACAGATTCCTGGTCGTCTACGATCAAAAGTTTCATCCGTCTCCCTCCTCTCCGCTTTCCTGCATGGCCAGCATGATCTCGACCCTGGCTCCATTGTCATTAAAAAACCGGAACATGCACCGTTCCCCATACAAAAGCTCCATACGCCGGATCACATTGCGCAGCCCGATGCTGCTCTGTTTCAGTTGGTCCCCTTCGAACCCCTCCAGAATCTTTGCCGGAAATCCGGGACCGTTATCGCATAACATAATATCCGCCCAATCCTGACCGTCCGCTTCCAGCATTCTGACCCGTATCTGAACCTTAAGCTCTCCTGTCTGGGGAGTGGCATGCTTCACACAGTTCTCCACCAGTGTCAGCAGGCTCACCGGCGGCACCATGACCATGGCTGCTCCGGGTTCCATGGCAATATGGATCTGAGGACTGCCGCACTCACATTCCTCCTGCAGCCGGATATAATTCTCACACATCTCAAGCTCCTGCTCCAGAGGGATCACATCCGTATCAATATTCATCACATAACGCAGATGCCGGGACAGATATAAAACCGCATCCTGAATTCTGGCGTTCTTACCTGACTGGGCCAAGCCGAAGATTCCTTTCAGACAATTAAGATAAAAATGAGGCCGTATCTGCATCTTCAGACTGTTCAGCCGGATCCGCTCATTCTCCAGCTTCTGCTCGTAATGCCGGATTCTGGAGGACACCAGTTCCGTGACCATGGCATTGAAGGTCTGCTGTACCTGAATCAGCTCCTCGCTTTTCTGATCCTCTATTCTGACATCAAGATTCCCCGTCTGTATCTGTTCCATAACATGAACCATATGCGACAGCGGCAAAAACAGCATGTTCCGCAGATAGAACAATACAAATGTCAGAGCCAGCAGCGCCACCACGATATACAGGAAAGGACTCAGATAAAGAAGGCGGATGCTGCTGTTCATGGAGGAATAGGGTTCGATCAGGGCAATCTTAAAGTTAACAAGCGGCTCCTGTACCACAATATATTCACAGCCTCTGCCCGTGAAATAATAGTCCCCTTCAAAGTTATAATCCAGCGCCAGCTCTCTGTCTTCCAGAAACTGGCTGTTGGCCAGAATCTCTTTTCCGTCAAACAGAACCAGATCCCCTTTCTGCTCATAAAAAATGGAGGCGTTCGTGATCACCTGGGACAGATTATAAAAACATATAACGTAACAACCGTTCTGTTCTACCATACGGCAAAGATAATGATGCTCCTGCCCTTTGGCCAGATACCAGCCCAGGTTCATCTCCCCTGCGTCCATCTTCCGGCTCACCATTTTCCTTATCTCCGGTTCAATATCTGCGTACAGCAGGATGGAGTTAAATTTGATATACACATCTTCTGTTCCGGGAGAACAGACCACCAGAACCGTCAGATCGGCATTGTTTTTGATCCCTTCTTCCAACAGGTCTGCTATGGTTTCTCTGTACACGCTGAAAGACATGAAAGAATCTCCGGACGTAAACTCATAGAAATCCTTATCCTCATACACCAGGTAATTCAGAAATTTCTCGGTGCCGATAATCTCCTCCTCCAGAGTACTTGCATACAACTGAAGACTGGAACGGTTGGCCCTCCCGATCTGATCCTGTATCTGCCGGGCCGCCATGTGGGTAACTCAGGCAAAGAAAATCGATGTGGGGATCAGCAGCAAGATCACTGCCCGAACTACTCTCCTGCGCAGTATAAACGTTTTCTTATTCTCCATCAGGCCCCTCTTTTTTTGTCAACTGACACTTTTGCCTCTGTATTTTACGTAAAACCTGTCATATTTTAAACATAACTGGTCTTATTTCTTATTTATTTCGTTACAGCTTTACTATAAAATAGCTTTATCCAAAAATCAAGTGATACAAATTTACAACGAAGGAGGAATCTATCATGTTGATTGATTGTCATGCCCACCATGTGGCCGCCCCTTTCAATACCGATTATCTTTCCTGGATGAAACGGACCGGCAGACAGGACTTCGGCCCTGTCTATCTCTGGAACGACCCGGCCTTTGAAAACCCTTCTCTGCGCTGTGAAAAGATGGCTGCCTGCGGCATCAGCCACTCTCTGATCACCTACTCTGCCAATATCACGCAGATTCTGGATGCCGCCTGTGAAACCAACGGTCTTGCCCGGTCACAGGCGGTCCGCCTGCTCAATGACCGGACCATCGCCCTGTGCCGGGAAAGTCAGGGGCGCCTTCTGGCCACGGCATTCATTGACCTTCGCCTTGGAGATGAGGCTCTCCCGGAGATCGGCCGGTGCGGGGATGAAGTAAAAGGGTATTCCGTCATCGCCGCATACCATATGGACGGACAGCTTCGCTTTCTGGACTCCCCCGTCTTCGAACCTTTCTGGGCCGAAGCGGAACAGGCCGGGAAACCGGTGTTTATCCATTTCAGCAACCTGTATAAGATCAATGATCCTGCCGCTCCCCTTCCCGGCTTCATGAATGATAACCTTCTGTATGCCGGCATGGGGCAGCTGATGGAAGATGCTCTCTGTGTTGCCAGACTGGTACTTTCGGGAGTCTTTGACCGCCATCCGGGGCTTAAGGTGGTCATGGGACAGGCAGGGGGCATGTATCCCTTTATGCTGGAACGGATGGAAATGCTCTACACCATGTATTCTGCCGGGGCCGCCAAAGCAGGACGCCACGTTACGGACCCGGCTGTTCCGGAGCATTTTCTCCGCAATATGAAACATTACACCGACAACATCTACGTAGACACGCATTCCATGAGCGCCGAAGCCATTGCGTGCGCGGCCAAGATCGTGGGAAGCGACAGGATACTGTTTGGATCCGACTACCCCATCACCCCCGATAGCTGGGGAATGGAGCACGCCCTGAACCAGCTTAAGGAGCTTCCCGGAGAGTTGTATGAGCAGATTGCGTTCAAAAATGCCAGGGCTTTGCTGAGGATTTAAACAGGCCGGGAGCATGGATAAGGCCAGGGATCGCGCTTGCGAACTCTGGCCTGTGTTTGGCAGTATCTGTATCTGGCCTTTCTGGCTTACACCGATCTCTCCGCCCTGCTCCCGGGAAAAATCACACGCTGCAAGAGAAATCAATTCTTCTTTCCGGCCGGATTCTCCTGCGCTGCCGTTTTATCCGGATCTATGGCCGTATCCAGAGGGATCTCAAAGCAGAATTCCTCCGCCTCATCCATATGCCCGGACATATTTAACTGCATTCCGTTCTCTTCTACGACGCTCCCGTCCTCATACCGTACCCCTGTCAGATACACCGTCTTTCCCCATACGGCATGTTGTGCGGCTTCTTTTTCCGTATACATCCGAATCCGGAAAGGGCTGATCTCCATCTTACTGAAAAGCAGTTCATATTCTCCCAGTACACAAGTCTCCTGCTATTTCCAATGTCGCTGACTCTATATATAAAACCTGCACATTCACTTTGACTCTGCACCCATAACATGCTATGATAAATGCAATCGCTTCTATATAAATGTTTTGCAATAAATATTTTGCACCAAAATATACAGAGGAAATCATGCACAAACTTACTGACACAGCAAACACAGATACTCATACAGTGCATACAGCCATCAATGCTCTAACCCCGAATACACCTTCTGAGGAATCCCCGGTTAAAACATATGACGATTATTATGTACAGGACGGTTTCGGAACTCTGGATTATCCCGTCGGCGTCTACTATCTCGACCTGAGCAAATCCTACATGAACAGGATTCGCTGGCACTGGCATGAAGAGATGGAGATCCTGATCGTCAACAACGGTCACGCCGAAGTCTCCAGTGACGACGTCTCCTACCCCCTGAATCCGGGACAGGGCATCATCATCAATCAGAATGTCATGCATTCTATCCGCTCCATGGATCACAAGAACTGTACTTTCTATTCTCTTGTTTTCCATCCCGATTTCCTGTTCGGATACAAGAATAATTATCTGCAGACACAGTTTCTGCTGCCGGTTCAGAATTTTCATCTGTTTAAGATGATGGTCCTCAACGAGAACGATCCCTGGCACGAACGCATGTTGGACGCGGTCAATGACACGATTGCTGCCAACCTGACCAAACAATTCGGTTATGAAATTGCCACGAAAGGATACCTGTGCCGTTTCTGGGCGGAACTCATCTCCCGTTTCCCGGAATTGACCACTGCACCGCCGCCCCACGTTTCCACAGATGAGCAGCGTGTAAAGCAGGCCATGCTTTTTATCAGAAAGCATCATGCAGATCCTATCTCCCTGGACGAAATTGCCAACAGCATCCATATCAGTAAAAGTGAATGCTGCCGCTGCTTTGCCCGCACGTTACAGATGACCCCTTTTGAATATTTGATGAGATATCGTATTCTGGAAGCCACCAAGAAAATGATCGAAACCATCAAAAACCCTATGTCCATCGCTGATATCGCGTTGTCTGTAGGATTTAATAACGTAAGCTATTTTAATAAATTATTTAAAAAATTCCTGGGATGTACTCCCACCTACTATCGAACCCATAAAATTCCATCCGGCGAGATTCCCCAGAACAACAGTCCTTTCGAAGTTCCAATGATCTGATCCTTCTTCGCCGATACGACAGACCGGACTGTGCTGTTTTGCAACAGCGATACAGTCCGGTCTATATGCTTAAACAGTTCAGACTCCGTCTTCCCTGTTACATCTGCTTTCGTATTTATTCCCTATATATTCTTTGCACAGATATCCTGCAGGCAGCATTTGTCACAATATGGTCTGGTTCTTGCTGTGCAGACTTCTCGGCCGTGCCAAACCAGTCTGTGGCAAAAGTCGCTTCCTTCTTCCGGAGGAATAATCTTCCACAACGCCATCTCCACCTTTTTCGGTTCCTTGATGCCATCTACCAGACCAATCCTGTTGCACAGACGAATACAATGTGTATCCGTAACGATAGCCGGTTTTCCGAACACATCTCCCATGATCAGATTCGCACTCTTTCTTCCAACCCCCGGAAGCTTTAAAAGCGCGTCGAAATCATCCGGCACTTTCCCGTCATATTCCTCCTTCAGCATTTTCATACAGGCACTGATATCCCGCGCCTTGCTGTTGCCCAACCCGCAGGGATGGACAATCTTCTCAATCTCCTCCACCGGTGCTGCCGCCAATGCCGCCACATCCGGATATTGTTCATACAGCTTTTCCACCACCACATTGACTCTCGCATCCGTACACTGCGCCGCCAGCCGCACACTGACTAACAGTTTCCACGCTTCATCATAGTCAAGAGAACACGCCGCATCCGGATATTCCTTTTTCAGCCGCTCTATCGCCTCCAGCGCAAGTTCTTTCTTCTTCATCCGTACACTCATGCCTCCTTCTTCTGTCCGTAAACAAGTATCTGTCAAGACTCCAACTGACTTATGTCCCTACTCTTCCTTCCGATATAGATAACAACCGTTCTCATGAGAATAGATGATACCAACTGCCTGCAGATAAGCATAGATGATCGTCGTTCCCACAAAGGTCATTCCCCGTCGTTTAAGATCTTTGGAGATTGCATCTGAAAGCGGCGAGCTGACCTTATCATTCTCATACACTACCTGCTCTTGTGTATATCCCCACAGATACTTTGCAAAACTACCGTACTCCTCCGCGATCTTTTTAAAAACACGGGCGTTATTAACCGCCGCTTTAATCTTCAGCCGGTTACGGATTATACCGCCATCCTGTCTGAGCGCTTCCAGCTTCTCCTCCCCATATGCACAGACCTTCTCAAGGTCAAATTCATCGAAGGCTTTCCGAAATGCTTCTCTCTTATTCAGAACACATTCCCACGACAGCCCTGCTTGAAAAGATTCCAGAATCAACATCTCAAACAGCCGATGGTCATCATGTACCGGCTGCCCCCATTCCTCATCATGGTACTTTACATACAGTTCATTCTTTGGATTCGCCCATATACACCGTGTCTTGTGATCCGCATGATCCATATCCTCACATCCCCTTCCCGGCACATCACAGTCAATCCTTTTCAGACATGGAACGAGCTCACTTTATCATGCAGTTCTACTGCCAGCCGATCCAGTCTGCCTGCAAAATCTTTCAGTCTGGAAATAGTCTGCACCTGCTGCATTGATATCTGCATAGCCTGTTCGGAATAAGTCAGACAACAGCCGGAGCCGGAATCAATACGCTCAAAGGAATCCGTAATATTTTCCTTCGCCGCCACAAATTCCTGCAATCCACCATACAGAGCATGATTGTGTCTGTCCATTTCCTCCACGGAACCGGCCATCTTCTCAAAAGTTCCGCGTACATTTCCTGTAATTTCCGCACTCTGCTCCAGCATCCGTGCCACATCCCCAATCTCAGACACCGTCGCATTGATCTGATCCTGAATCTCCACAATCAGCTTCCTGATGCTCTCGGTCGCTTCCTTCGTCTGTTCTGCCAGGCTGCGGATTTCTTCCGCTACAACTACAAATCCTTTCCCCGCCTCCCCGGCTCTGGCAGCCTCGATAGAAGCGTTCAGTGCCAGCAGATTCGTTTTGGAAGAGATCCGCGTGATCGTAGAGATAATATCCGTGATATGCTGTGATTTATCTTCCAGGTCCTCAATATCCGTCTGCAGTCTCTTCATATTGCCCATAGATTTATTGGAAGTATTCTGCAGTTCCATGGTAATGCCCGTGCTGTCGGCAATCTTCGTATTCACATCTTCCACCAGAATCCTAAGATCCTGAAACTGCTCATGGAACCTGCCGATCAGGCCATTTAACTTTCTCCCATCTTGAGCAGCTTTGCGGCCTGATCGGCGGCGATGCATGCGTCGAGGATCTCCTGAATGTCCCCGTTCATCACCTTATCCAGCTTGTAGATCGTCAGATTGATCCTGTGATCCGTCACTCGTCCCTGTGGGAAGTTGTACGTCCTGATCTTCTCCGAACGGTCTCCCGTTCCGATCTGGCTCCTGCGCATCTCCGCCTCCGCATCATGCCTCTGCTGCTGTTCTATATCATAAAGTTTCGCCTTTAACAGCGCAAACGCCTTGGCCTTGTTCTGAATCTGCGACTTCTCCGTCTGGCTGTACACTACGATACCTGTAGGATAATGTGTCAAGCGGACTGCCGAATCCGTCGTATTGACACACTGTCCACCGTTACCGGACGCCCGCATGACGTCGATCCGCACGTCCTTATCCTCAATAACAATATCAATGTCATCGTCGACCTCCGGCATCACCGCCACACTGATCGTAGACGTATGGATCCTGCCCCCGGACTCTGTCTCCGGCACACGCTGCACACGGTGCACGCCGCTCTCATACTTCAAGACAGAGTAGGCCCCCTGTCCGGTCACCATAAAAGTCACACTCTTCATACCACCGATCCCGATCTCCTCCACTTCCATGGTCTCCACCTTCCATCGCCTGCCCTCTGCGTAATGGACATACATACGGTAGATCTCCGCTGCAAAAAGCGCGGCCTCATCCCCGCCGGCACCGGCTCTGATCTCCACAATAACATTCTTCCCATCGTTGGGATCCTGCGGCAAAAGCAGAATCTTCAACTCCTTCTCCAACTCTTCCACACGTTTCTTCGATGCTGAAAGCTCTTCCTTGAGCATCTCCCGCATGTCCTCATCAGATTCACTCTCCAGCATGGAAACGGAATCCTCTATATCCTGACTGCACTTCTTGTACTCTTTATAGGCATTAACGATCGGCGTCAGATCACTCTGCTCCTTCATCAGCGCCCGGAACCGCTCCTGATTATTCGCCACATCCGGTTCACTCAACTCATTCATAATCTCTTCAAACTTTCTCAACAAGTCATCTAATCTGTCAAACATAGTCTCCTCCACAATAACTGCTTACTTCCGGAACCATATACTGCCACACCTTGCTACTTGGCCGCAATCGACCTGTAGGTTCCCTGTACCACCCTGTCATTTCCCGCATAATCCTTGAAAATTTCCACCTGCCTGTATCCTGCCTCGCGCAACAGGCGGCTCACATCCTCGCCCTGATCATATCCGATCTCCAGGAAAAGCATCCCACCTCCCTGCAGATGCGCGCCCGCCTGCCCGATGATCCGTCTGTAAAAAAACAGACCATCTTCTCTGCCATCCAGTGCCTGAAGCGGCTCATAGTCCCTCACCTCCGGCATCAGTGTTTTAATAACATTCGTTCTTATATAGGGTGGATTTGAAACGATTATATCAAATTTCTCTTCTCCATCTAATGCCTCAAACAGGTCTCCCTGCGCAAATACGGCACGCTCCTTCTCTTCCGGTGTGCATTCACCCAGAATGCGTGCCGCATTCTGCCTCGCTACCTGCAGCGCCGGTTCGGAACAGTCCGTTCCAATGCCGGTGCTGGCGTTAGAATAATGCAGCAGGCTGAGCAGAATACAGCCGGAACCGGTACACAGATCCAGAATATGCATGCCGTCGTGAAGATTTCTGAGTACCTCCTCCACCAATATTTCAGTATCCTGCCTGGGTATAAGTACGTTTTCATTGACTAAAAAAGTCAATCCCATAAACTCCTGTTCTCCGGTAATATACTGCAATGGGATCCGTCTGCTCCTTTGCGCAATCGCCTGTCGATATCTGTCACACTCCTCCACCGATACTGCGCGGCTGCCATGTACCAACAGGGCATTTCGGTCCGTACCACAGCACCACTCCAGAAGCAGCCTTGCGTTCAGCTCTGCCTCCGGAATCTCCGCCGAGCATAAGCTCTGTCGCCCCCATTCATATAATTCTTTATAATTGCGTTTCACGTCCTCCCGGGCATAAGCACTTTGTGACCTCATTCCGCATCCTCTTCCTGTTCTTCGTCATCCGTCAGCCAGGAGTCATCTATCTCGTAACCAAAAGTTTCATATAAATAATTTTTCCAGTCAAAAACCGCCTCTACCGCTGCAATGGCAACCTCCACCATGCTCTCGTCAGGCTCTCTGGTCGTCAGCCTCTGCAGCCAAAGACCGGGAGCGGAAATGATCCTCACCAGAATATTGCTGCTGCTTCCTGCCAGACGGATAATCTCGTATGAAATTCCAGCGATTACCGGGATCAAGGCAATCCTGATCAACACGCGATACCCCGGATTCTCCACACGGATGAAAAAGAATAAAACCACACTGACCAGCATGACAAACAGCATAAAGCTTGTTCCGCATCTCTTATGCTGCCTGGAACTGCGCATAACATTCCGCACCGTCAAAGGCCGCCCCTTCTCAATGCAGTTGATACACTTATGCTCCGCTCCATGATACCGGTAAAGCCGTCTGATGTCCTTCATCAAAGATATGCTCAGCACATACAATACGAAGATTACAATGCGCAGCACACCTTCGATAATTGCCATGAAAGAAGTGCTTCTGATATATTCTGAAAAAAGAGACGTGACAAAATATGGCAACACCATAAAAATGCCAATGGCGAGCGCCAGGGAAAATATCATGACTACAGCACTCAGCACCTGATCAGCCCTGTCTTTAAAAAGCTTATGAAAAGCCCTGTCCGTCACGGTTTCCTCCGTGGTCTCCTCCTCATAAAAGGATGCGGAAAAATTCAGACTTCTCATACCGAGAATCATGGAATCAATAAACTGAAATATGCCTCTGATAAAGGGAATACTTTTCAGTTTGCTCTCATGAAGTACGCCTATATAGTGTTCCACTTCAACTTCGATCTCTCCGTTCGGTTTCCTGACCGCCACCGCATATTGATCTTTATTTTTCATCATAACGCCTTCCAGGACAGCCTGTCCGCCAATCCCGGAATAATGTGTTTTCTTCTTTCTGCTCATTCTGTATTGTCCTCATACATTGATTAGAAAATATCATGCCGCTCCTGCGCCAAATCAATTTTCCCTTAAAAATAAAACAATGATAAATTATAGAAAAGGGTGAGATAAGCACCTCACCCTTCCTGTACAAAACTTATTTGTTTTCCACACCGTATTTCTTATTGAACTTATCGATACGTCCACGAGCCTGTGCAGCTTTCTGCTGACCTGTGTAGAATGAATGACATTTGGAACATACTTCCACGTGAATCTCAGGTTTCGTTGAACCTGTCACAAATGTGTTACCGCAGTTACACGTCACTGTTGCCTGATAATACTCAGGATGGATTCCTTCTTTCATCTCTGTAACTAAACTCCTTTCTCTTCTTACGGTATGCCGCTTTCATGCCACCGCTTACTAATAACTCATACATGCAGGCGTTGTCGCCGTTATTTCTCATCCCATGTTGTCTAAAACCGACAACTCCTACATTGTAGCATAGGACCTTAGAGGATGCAAGTCTTTTCCTGCAAAATTAATCCCATATTACAGCGGCACGCTGCTGTCCACAGCGTCCTATATAAACTTCATTTTCTTGACCATATTTACAAACTCATTATTATTCTTCGTTCTTGCAAACATGTCCAGAATCTTCTCCACCGCTTCATCCGCTTTCATACCGTTAAGCGCCTTACGTATGATATTGATCGCTTCCAGTTCGTCCGGAGACAAAAGCAGGTCTTCCCTTCTGGTACTGGACTTCGGAATGTCGATCGCCGGGAACACCCTCTTCTCTGACAGCTTACGGTCCAGGATCATTTCCATATTGCCGGTTCCCTTAAATTCTTCATATATAACATCGTCCATTCTGCTGCCGGTCTCCACCAGGGCTGTCGCAAGAATTGTCAGACTGCCGCCCTCTCTCATATTACGGGCCGCACCGAAAATCCGCTTCGGCATATGTAACGCTGCCGGATCCAGACCACCTGACAATGTACGTCCACTGGGCGGAACCACCAGATTGTAGGCCCTGGTAAGACGGGTAATGCTGTCCAGGAGGATCACCACATCTCTGCCGTGCTCTACAAGGCGCTTTGCGCGCTCGATCACCATCTCGGACACTCTCTTATGATGCTCGGGAAGCTCATCGAAGGTGGAATAGATCACCTCCACATTCGGTCCCTCAATAGCCTCTTTGATATCGGTCACTTCCTCAGGCCGCTCATCGATCAGCAGAATGATCAGATGTGCATCCGGCGTCGTCCTGGTAATGGATTTCGCCACGGCTTTTAATAAGGTAGTCTTACCTGCCTTGGGAGGAGATACGATCATACCTCTCTGCCCCTTACCGACCGGACTGATCAGGTCCATGATCCGCATGGCCACGGAAGCGCCCGGTGTTTCCAGTTTCAGTCTCTCATTCGGAAAGATCGGCGTCAAGTCCTCGAAACTCGGCCTGCGCATGGCGATCTCCGGTAAAAATCCATTGATGGACTTCACATACAAAAGCGCGCTGAACTTCTCGTTCTGTGTCTTGACCCTTGTATTTCCCTCTAAAATATCACCCGTTTTTAATCCAAACCGTCTAATCTGGCTGGGTGCCACATAGACATCATTCTCTCCTGGCAGATAATTCTCACAGCGAATGAATCCGAATCCGTCACTCATAACTTCCAGAATGCCGCTGGCTGTGATCCCACTGTCCAACTCTGCCGGGAATTTCTCTTCCTCGCCGTTCTCTTTCCTCGCCGGCACTACAGATTTCACCGTAACTTCCTTACCGGCTGCCTTGTCTTTCTCGTCCTCCGCCAGCATTAATGTCACGATCTCTGCCTTCTTCATAGTCGAAGTGCCCTTGATTCCTCTTGCCTTTGCAACTGCCTTCAAGTCAGCAAGCGCAAGTGATTCATACTTTTCTCTCATACATTCCTCCTGTATTTTTGATAGAACCTCTATATACATTCTTCTATATACGTTCTTTCGTCCTGGGATTTCTTACCTGATGTGCCATTCGAAATGATCAATAGGCTGTCTATTCTATTGGACATTATACACTACCTTTTTCGAAATAGGAAGTACTTTTTTGCATATTGCATGGAAAAAGAACGAAGGGTATGGTAAAATGTGCAGGGCACCCAAAGCATTGTAAGAAATGCACAGAAAATATAACAGGCAAATTTAGTAAGTGAGGTATGAGCATGACGACGAACGAAAAGGCATTGATGTTACATAAACAGTGGAATGGTAAACTGGAAACAACGGCCAAAGCCAGAGTCCAAACACGTGAGGATCTGGCGCTGGCATATACGCCGGGCGTGGCAGAACCCTGCAAGGTGATTGCACAGGACAGAGAAGCTGCCTACACTTATACGTGGAAGTCCAATACCGTAGCTGTCGTATCCGACGGCAGCGCCGTACTGGGGCTTGGCAATATCGGTCCTCACGCTGCCATGCCTGTCATGGAGGGCAAAGCCGTGCTGTTCAAAGAATTCGGCGGCGTTAACGCCGTACCGATCTGTCTGGACACGCAGGATACCGAAGAGATTATCAAGGCTGTAACTTATCTTGCCCCCGGTTTCGGCGGCATTAATCTCGAGGACATCAGTGCTCCCCGCTGCTTTGAAATCGAAGAACGACTCAAGGAAATCCTGGATATTCCCGTATTTCACGACGACCAGCACGGAACGGCTATCGTCGTTCTTGCCGGCATCATTAACGCTCTCAAGGTAGTCGGTAAGCAGAAAGAAATCTGCAGAGTCATCGTCAACGGAGCCGGAAGTGCCGGCATTGCCATCACCCGGCTGCTGTTAAACTATGGCTTTACCAACATCATCATGTGTGACAGGACCGGTATCATCAATCCAGATACAGAAGGGCTGAATCCCGTACAGCAGAAAATGGCCGAAATGACCAATCCAGGCGCAGAAGCCGGCTCTCTTGCCGATGCCATGAAAGGCGCCGATATCTTTGTCGGTGTATCCGCGCCCAATATTGTAACACCCGATATGGTATCCTCCATGAATCAGGACGCCATTCTCTTTGCCATGGCGAATCCCGTCCCTGAGATCATGCCGGACGCCGCCCGGGCTGCCGGTGCAAGAATCGTCGGCACAGGACGCTCCGACTTCCCGAACCAGATCAATAATGTAGTAGCCTTCCCCGGCATCTTCAAAGGAGCTCTGGAAGGCCGCGCCGTACAGATTACAGAAGAAATGAAGCTGGCCGCAGCGCATGCCATTGCCGGTCTGGTGCCGGAAGAAGAACTGTGCGAAGATAATATCATGCCGGAAGCATTTGACCCGAGGGTGGCTGCAGTGGTGGCCGAAGCGGTGAAGTCGCATATCCGCCGATAAACCTGGTTTTTCATTAAAATTTTTCATTAAAATGGAGCGAAACATGGAGCGAAAACCTCCACAACATTGGCACGGCAGACCATACTATTCTCTGGATGCCTACCTGAAAAATACATATGGTGAAAAGCTGTATAAGATCGCTGTCGATGCCGGTTTCACCTGCCCTAATCGTGACGGCAAACTTGGCACTGACGGCTGCATCTTCTGCTCGGCCGGCGGCAGTGGAGATCATGCGGTCAAAACTGTCCTGCATCCCTCCGTTTCGGAACAGATTGACGCCGGTATCGCCCTGTTCCACCATAAACGTATCGGACAGCGCTATATCGTTTACTTCCAGGCATACACAAATACTTATGGTCCCCTGCCCCATCTGCACTCTCTTTACACAGATGCGCTGCGGGAACCTTCAGTAGCCGGCATCTCTATTGCAACCAGGCCCGACTGTATCACCGGAGATATTGTGACTATGTTGGTCAATTTAAAAGAGGAATTTCCTGACAAATTTGTCTGGATCGAATTGGGACTGCAAACTATCCATGAGAAAACTGCCGTATTAATAAGGAGAGGCTACCCTTTATCCGTATATGACGATTGCGTCATCTTATTACAGCAAGCCCATATACCGGTGATCACGCATATTATTCTCGGCCTTCCTGACGAAACACCTGACGATATGCATGCCACCATTGACCACCTTAATCAACTGGGAACATGGGGTGTCAAACTCCAACTGCTCCATGTACTCCGCGGCACCGATCTTGCCAGGCTGTATGCCCAGGGCCGCTGCTGTCCCTTATCCCAGGAGCGCTACACGGATCTTATTATCTCCTGTCTCGAGCAGCTTTCGCCCGATATTGTAATACACAGACTGACCGGAGATGGCCCGGCGGCACTGCTGCTCGCCCCACTTTGGAGTCTGAACAAGCGAAACGTACTCAACACGCTTCACCACACAATGAAACTGCGCTCTTCCTGGCAGGGGCGGCTTTATGAAAGGTCTTTTCCATGAATCACGATCAACTGGCTCTCTATAACAAACTGCTTGTACTGTATATGCTCAACCGGGTTTCCTTTCCATTGACCCAGGCTCAGATTTACGATTTTCTGCTGGAGCGGAATTATGTCAATTTCATGAATCTGCAGCGTGCGATCACCGAATTGGTTGATACCGGTTTCGTACTGGCCAACTCCAAACATAACCGCACTTATCTCACAATCACGGCGGAGGGCCAGGAGACACTCTCTTTCTTCAAAAACCGAATCGACACTTCCTTCAAGAAAGAGATCGATGAATTTTTTAACAGGAACCAATTTAAACTGCGCAATGAGACTTCTGTTCTGGCAGATTATAACAAAACTTTTTCCGGTGATTATGAAGTACGTCTGGCCGTAAAAGAAAAGGACGCTACAGTAGTGGAAGTCACTCTGTCCGTCCCCAATGAAGAAGCCGCTGAAACAGTCTGCACCAACTGGCACAGGAAAAATCAGAATATCTATCAATATCTGGTGGAGCAGTTATTCTAACCGTCCATAACCCGTATCGTCATACCACCGTAACCGGAAGTAAATGTTCAAAAACATATACAAGTTTCAGGATCAATGTTTTGAGATCACTTCTCCCCAGTTACTGATACCGATAACCCGCAGGGCAAAATCCGTATATTTGGCGGATTCTGCCGTATCCACATACTTAAACGCATTGTAGATGGATTTGCGGCCGCCGCCCAGAGTATTGATCCCCAGCGCCAGTCCCTGTGCCAATTCCACCGGTGCATCTGTCTGTCTGGAAAACAACATACTGTCAATGTACCGATTGGACTCTATGATCTTATAGGCATACACAAAGGAAGCCGCCTGCAGATCCTGCCCGGCAGAAGATGTATAGCCCATCTCACTCAGAATCACATGTCTCACCTCTCCGGACTCCGTCAGAAAGTCTTCTTTCTGCAGATAATCTGTCAAAACATGAATATTCTTGATCGTAATCACCGGCGTAGTCTCTGAATTCAATACATAAGAACCGGACTTGCCACTGGTACTCCACGCCTTGGCACTGGTCAGCGGGTAATTATACGGATGCTGTGCCACACCCCAGTCTATGTTCCCGTCTTCCTTAATATTTCTGTTAAATTCATCCAGAATCTGTTTCGAACCAAAGCCGCCGTTGGAATACAGGCTCTTGACCCACTGCTGGTCCAGCGAAATATAGACCCTGGCGTTACCGTTGATACTGAGAATGGCGTTATAGAAAATGCGGAAAGCCTTCGCATACTCCTCCACGTAAGCCTCTGTCTCCATATATTCTATGTAGTTCCATTCCTTTCTGGCATTGATCTCGTTGCCGATCACCCAGTTCATAACCTTACCATGTCCGGTACCCGCATACCGATTCGCCAGGAAGGAAGCTATGGCCGCTATATATTCCGTTCCCTCTTTATCCGTAGCATTAAACGCATAGTAAGGCGCATTGCCGCCTCCGGAACGTGCCTTTGGATGGATCAGCTCCATATAACCCGGATGAATATCATTTAAGATAATAGCCGTCGTGATAATACCTTTATTCGTCAGGGTTGAAAAGACATAATCGTATTCCGCTATGACCTGACCGTTAAAGGCATAGCTTCTTCCATTATAGGTATAGTAAACCGTTGGATAATAAGCATTGCTCGTATTGCCGAGGATTCTGCTGAGCGGAATGTTATAAGCAGCGTGCTTCACTCCCAGATCATCCAGTTCCGATCCCCGTAACTTCTCCGGATCCACCAGAAGCCCTTTCTTGGAGGACGTATTTCCAAATGAAGGACTGTACCTGGCTATGGCTTCCGGATTCGTAATATGCCGTGGCTTACTGATGGCCATAAATTCGCCGTCTTTCTTCACCGCCACAACAAATTTGGAAAACAGCCTGGAGTTAACACTGTTGTAATTTAGATTGACTGAAAAAGTCAAATCAACATCTTTCTGATCCTCTATAATATATTCATCATCCGTTATTCCATTCTCATATGCCTTTTCCTCAAACAAATAGTAGTAGCCGTCATCACTGACCGCCAGCCCCTGCGCAGACATCGTCACATCTATTTTACCAGTCTCCGTATTGATCACACAACTTTCGATTGTGGCAAAATCAGCCGCGTTTGCTTCCGTCAGCTCAACCTCCGGCGGCCTGTTCCTCACACCGTCAATCACAAAACGAGCAGCGTCCGTAAGCGCCTTGGAAATTCCTTCTCCGGCATGCTTCTTTACGCGATCCTTCTTATGCCGCCAAACGCTGTACTCTGTCATGGCCACCGCCTCAGTATGGACCATCGCCTCTACCGCCGCATCCGCTGCCGCCAACTGCTCCAGATAATGACGTATTCCCAGAAAAGAACCCGCCCCGCCTAAAAGAACCACCGCCGTCACAATCCCCGCGATCATAAAGAGACGCTTTCTTCCCCTGGACTCTTTCTTTGTCCCGTCAGTCTCTTCAATGACATAGGTTTCTTCCACCGTAATAGTCCGCTCTACTGCCCCTCTGTCATTTACCGTTACCGACTCTTCCAGCTTCACCGATTCCTCCAGCACCCTGCCCTTTTGCTTCTCGGCCTTGATCCTGGCTTTTTCTTTTTTCAACTGTTCTTTCTGGCGTCGTTTCTTTGCCTTGGCTTTCTTCTTGTTCTCGGCAACTTTCGCTTTATCGATGATCCGCTTTCTCTTTTTCTTCTTTTTTACAGGCGCACCTGTGCCACTCCCTGCAATTGCCTTCTTACTGCCGGATGCACGTCCACCTCCGCTGCCATCCGGATCCTGCTTATTTTCACTTTCCTCAATCTCATTATGATCCTGGATTCTCTTGTCATCGTTACCATTATTCAGTATCATGTGCCGCTTCTTCCTTTATACGTTTCATATGCTCTCTGATCTTCGCCTCATAGCCGTTTCCTGTAGGCCGATAAAATTCTTTGCCGTTCAGCTCATAGGGCAGATACTGCTGTTTCACATAGTGGTTCGGATAATCGTGGGCATATTTATAACCTGTCCCATGCCCCAGCCTGGCTGCCCCTTTATAATGTGCATCCTGCAGATGAGTCGGTATGGGAAGATTCCCCGTCTGTCTGACCGCCTCCGACGCCTGAAAGACCGCATTGCAGGCGGCATTGCTCTTAGGCGCACAGGCCACATAGGAAACTGCCTGGGACAGAATTATCTGCGCTTCCGGCATGCCCACTCTCTCAACTGCCAGCGAAGCATTGACCGCCACGCACAATGCCATGGGATCTACATTTCCCACATCCTCCGACGCACAGATCATAATACGTCTGGCAATAAAGGTTACACTCTCACCCGCATTCAACATGCGACTCAGATAGTAAACTGCCGCATCCGGATCAGAACCGCGCATACTCTTGATAAATGCCGAGATGGTATCATAATGACTGTCCCCCGACTTATCATACCGTAACACTCGTTTCTGAATACATTCCTGGGCCACCGCCAACGTGATATGTATCTTGCCGTCTTCACTCCGCTTAGTCGTCATAATGCCCAGCTCCACCGCATTCAACGCATGTCTGGCATCACCGCCGGACAGCTCCGCCAGGAAATTGACGGCATCTTCCTCGATCACCGCATCATAAGCACCCATTCCCTTCTCCTTGTCGTACACCGCCCGGTGGAGAAGCATCTTGATATCTTCAATAGATAACGGATGCAATTCAAAGATGATGGAACGGGAGATCAATGCCCCGTTCACCTCGAAATACGGGTTCTCCGTGGTCGCTCCGATCAGGATCAAAGTGCCGTCCTCCACGAAGGGAAGCAGATAGTCCTGCTGGCCTTTATTAAAGCGATGGATCTCATCGATAAAAAGTATGGTCTTCTTCCCATACATACCGCGCAGTTCCTTCGCCTTCTCCACCACCGCTTCCATGTCCTTCTTGCCGGCAACGGTGGCATTGATCTGCGTAAACTCGGCGCTGGTAGTATTGGCGATCACTCTGGCCAGAGTTGTCTTCCCCGTACCGGGCGGTCCGTAAAAGATGATCGAACTTAATTTGTCTGCCTTGATCGCACGATAGAGCAGCTTATCTTTTCCTATGATATGCTGCTGTCCCACCACCTCATCTAACGCAGCTGGCCGCAGCCTGGCCGCCAATGGAGATTCTTTCTCCTGGTTTGTGCTCCGCATATATTCAAATAAATCCATAATATAGGTCCCATATCCTGTCTGTATCTATATGTTGTGGTTAGTGCTTAAATGCCTGATTTTAGGGCACATATTGCTTTCTATCATACCATTTTATGTCGGAAACCGCAACTTCCACTTTAGCCCTTTTTAATCTTTATCGCAAGGAACAGCTATTATTTTGGATGCGTTACAGTCTGCGGCCGGTCAGGTCGTGAACTGTATCAATGGACAAAAAAAGGAAGAAGGAAGCCTCTACCCCTTCTTCATCATATTTTCGATATAAGTATCACTTTTTGCCGTCGCTTCCACCCAGCCAGGACGGAAACCGCTCCGGATCGCATTTCTGACGGATTTCACATTAGACCAGGCGGCACAGTAAAACGGAACAAAACCGCGTTCAAAAGTCTCTCTGGCAAGTCTGTTCGTGAGTGCCGACGCAATCCCCTGTCTTCTGTATTCCGGCAGAACATCCACACCGATCTGCCACATGGTATCGCAATCCGCTGAACAGCCGGCCAGACCCACCAGCTTTCCATTATGAAAAGCTCCTGCCCCCAGCCTGTCCAGATGTTTTCGATCCGCGCACAAGGCATTTTTCCACTCCGGAAGGTACAATGCTGAAAATTCATCCGCCTCCATCATTCTAATTTCCAGGTCTCCGTTACAACCCTGATCATAACGAAATACCGCATCGATATCCGGAAGGAAATAATCCGCCATAAAGCAGATCTGCGCCCCCACTCTCTCCAGTATCCTGTTCAAAGGATATATTCCCGGTGTCTCGAAACAGTTCTCGATCGCAGACACACGATCAATCAGACGCGCAATCTCCGGAAGCAGATCCTCCCGGCCCGTGACCACAATATTCGTACCATAAGACACCAGGTTGCAGATATGTGGCAGTTCAAGATATCTTCTGGCCCGGTCGGACGCCGCCGACACATGCACATTACTGCGCGTTGACAAAAAATCCTCCGGTGCACAACAGCAGTCATAGGCCGACTGCTGAAGAGCAATTTTCATGATCGTATTATTATCCATAACTTATTATTCACTCCATTTCTGTGCTGCATTGCTCTCAACTCTGTCCGAACCACACAGCACGGTTTTCCTTTGCGTGAGACACTCAGATCAGTCAAACAACAGCTCATCCACTGTCACAAACTCATACCCTTCTTCCGTCAATTCATCAATGACCTGCAGCGCCGCCGTCACTGTGGATTTGTACTCATCATGCATCAGAATAATGGCGTTTTCTTTCACCTTCGATGTTACCTTATGCACAATACCGGCCACATTATCGCTGCACCAGTCCAGCGGATCAACAGTCCACAATACAGGGAACATATTAAGTTCCTTCTCGAACTTCTTATCCCATGTGCCGTAAGGCGGCCGCACATACTGTACCTCCTGCCCCGTCAGCTCTTCGATCACTTCATTGGTCTGGATCAATTCTTCCTTAAAGCTGTCACTGTTGCTGCTGCTCAGCTGCATATGGCTGTATGTGTGATTACCGATCAGGTGGCCTTCCTCCGACATACGGCAAATCAGCTCCGGATACTGCTCCGCATGCATCCCCGTCACAAAAAAAGTCGCCTTTACACCCCGCTCCTGCAAACCATCCAAAAGCTGTTCGGTATAGTAAGGATGTGGCCCGTCATCAAACGTAATGGCAATCTTCCTGCTGTCCTCCATCTCACCGGCCGCCTTCGCTGAAAGTCTGTCGCTCATAACCGCTGCCCCACACAGCAATAATGCTGCCATCAAAATAATACATGTTCTTATTACTTTTCCAGGCCAAATGCTTTTCTTACCACACATCCCACACACCATCCTCATTTCTTCCGCAAATCTGTAGCACGCCGCCTCTTTACACCTCATGACACTGTTGCTTATTTCACGATTACAGACGCTTTTATGCTACCTGATTTATATCATTTATAAGGAATATATATGTTAATGGGACAGTATGCAGACTACCAACTGGTTATCCCCATACTCCATACTTAAAATTACCTTGACGGCATCCAGATCTGAAATGCCTTCGTGTATCCCTGCCCATAATCCAGTTTAACACAAAGTTCCCCATCATGCATCTGTACAATCTTATGGGCAATGCTGAGTCCCAGCCCACTGCCGCCTGCCGTACACCGTGCCTTGTCCGCCCTGCTGAACGGTTCAAAAATATGTTCCGCAAACTCTCTGTCAATGGCCATACCATCATCCGCCACCGTAAAACAATAGTCCTCCAGCCGTACCAGCGCCTTGCCGCCTTCCTTTCCATAACGGACGGCATTATTAAGTAAATTTGTAACGGCACGCGCCATCTGAACCTTGTCCACCAGACAGGGCATAGACTCTTCCGAGATATCTATAACAAGTGATATATTTTTCTCCTCGAAGTCAGTATATACCGCTGCCGTACATTCTCTGACAAGCTCTCCCAGATCGCCTGCCTCCCTGTGCAGTTCAAAACCGCTGCTGTCCATTTTCACATACTCAAATAACAGTGTGATCAGCTCATTCATCCTCATGGATTTATTGTAAATGGCCGCCAGATATTCCTGCCGCTTCTCTTCCTCTTTCACTACGCCGTCAGACAGTGCCTTGCTGTAGCCGCACAATGTTGTGAGCGGTGTCTTTATATCATGTGCTATATCAGATAACAGCAGATTTCTTTGCCGGTCATAGGCCAGCTGCTGTGCCTTTTCCTCTTCTATCAGTTCGTTGACTTTCTTAGTCACTACATAATAGTAATAGAATGCACCGATCATCCAGGGCAGCAGGCTGATCAACAATATCACCAGCACCACCACGATCACTATGATCCGCAAAGCCACTCCCCATCTGCCGGTAAACAGTGGTGAAGTTACCGCAATCCGCAGCGAATCTCCCATCAGTTTGCTGATACTTCCCTGTATATAGCCGGATATCGTCCCCGGAAGAAGTGTCGCCAGAGAATATAATAACGTCTGCAATGCAAAAGAAATCGGATTCCCGCCGCCACTGATTGAAATCTGAAGCACGGATAAAATATCTTCCGTTTCCGTGGCCAGTTTCTGATAGAGAAATCCGATTGCTTCTTCGCTGGCGTAGATAAAGAACATGACAAACAGGAATCTTTTGATCAGGAACCATCTGAGAGACCTCTTTGTACCTGCTCTGCCGTTATTTCCCATATGTCCTTATAACCTCTCGTCCTTCTCCAGGCGGTATCCCAGCCCTCTAATTGTCTTGATGTACTCCTTACCATTATGCTCCAGCTTCGTCCGCAGCTTCGAGATGCCAACCATCACGCTGTTGTCGGATGCCATATACTCATCACCCCAGGCATTCTCATAGATCTGCTGCTTGGTAAACACCTTACCCGGTTCCTCCATAAAAAGCCGCAGGATCTTAAATTCAATAGATGTCAGCTCTATCACTTCCTCCCCGCGGTATACAAGACATGCCTCCGGATCGAGGCACAGATCTCCCGCCCGCAGCTCCTTCACCTTTTTACCCTTGTCGGCTCCCGCTCCCAGCGAATAAAAACGGCGAATGTTAGAGTTCACTCTGGCTACCGCCTCCAATGGTTCAAAAGGTTTCGTAATATAATCATCCGCACCCAGATCAAGCCCCAATATCTTATCCGTGTTCGTCCCTTTAGCCGACAGCATGATGACCGGAATATTACTGTTCTCCCTCACATTACGTAACACACGGTACCCATCCAGTCCCGGCATCATAATATCCAGAACCAGCAGATCCGGTTTCTCCTTCTTTACCCGTTCCATCGTCTCCAGACCGTCAGCTGCCTCCAGCACTTCATACCCGTCCTTTTCCAGATACAGACGAAGGAGATCCCTGATCTCCGCCTCATCGTCTGCGATCAAAATCCTGTATCCCATGTTCGCCGCTCCTCTTTGTATTCTTTATTCCCGCGAAGCAATGAGCCAAGTAGCCATGCTTGCATGGATATTTGGCGACTGCCGCGAGGGTCAAAGACCCCGCGCCTGCTGCGCTGGAATTTTGATGCCCCGTCAGCTTGCTGCGGGGTCTTTGACTTTGCAGCCTGCCATGCACATACCTGTACTGTCATTCATGCTCTTATATAATTAATACTGCTGCATAGTTTGTGCTTTTACATAACTAATACTCCTGCATAATTTATGCTTTCACATAATTATTACTTTTACATAATTTATGCTTTTATATAGTTATTACTCTTGCATAATTATTGCTTTTATATAAATAACAACTTTACATATCACATGTTCTATATCTGCTGGACTTCGGCCGCGATCTGTCCGTCCCGTATTGCACAGAGTCTGCGGTACAGTGCCGCATTGGTCAGACATTGATACGGTGCCACATAGAAAATATGCACCAGTCCGCAGGTCAATACGCCAAGCATCTCCCACAGAATAAAGGACAGATCCAACACAAACGCATTCCACTTATGGCCATTCATCATATCCCTGCTCATCTGCATCACCTCTTTATAAGGCATATCCGGATGCTCTGCCAGAATATATTCCACCATCCGGTATTGATACTGCTTATAAATACCGGGAATTAAAAATAACAGTGCCCATAAAAATATGGATAACTGCGTATGGAACATGGTCTTCACAACATTTCTGTAAGAATGATCAAAACCGTAAGCCATATCTTTTACCTCTGCCCGGCCATCCAGGCTCTTTAACATAAACCGACCCGCTCCCACGATCAAAGGAAAAACAAGCAGGATTTCATATATCAGTATAATTGCAGTCATTATCAGGAATACAATCAAAAAAATAACAAGCATAATGATAAATCCGATAATGAATCCCATAATCTCCTCTGTCTCATCTATATCATCTGTATTTTTATTATAGGTAATCTCCGGCGTATCATCTTCCATTAAAATAATCGTTGCCAGATTTTCGCTTCCGCCAATGTTTCCACTCATATCCTCATCTGCCATGGATGCTTCCTCCACCACAGCTGAGCTCACTTTAGCCGGCACCCCGGATGCAGAGGAAAATACACTGCCAATCCAGTTCCCCCCCAGTACCATTAAAACCAGTGCCACCAGCACACTCTTCCAGTAATTCCTCTGCAGGGCTTCTTTCGCCTGCAGTTTCAGTTCTCTTCTTGTCCACATACCTGTTTACCCCCCCCCCTAAATTTTACAGGTATTCACTTTTTAGTCTCCATTGTTCTTTAATTTACCGAAGTCAATCTATTACAACTGTTTTCCGCCCTACTTTTGTAATAAGGATACCATCTGTTTCTTAAACAAAAACCGCGTAAACCTTAATCTATCCTTAAATCGCTTTTCTTCTGTATTTTTCTTCAGTCGCAACAGTTTACACGGCCTATCCTGCATATAACCTTTTTAACTATAGTCTTTCTATCTATAATCTTTCTATAATCTTTCCATGTCCATAACAACTGTAACCTTTCTATCATATCATTTGTTTACCGGAAATCCATATATTTCACATACAGAGCTTCAAATTCTTCCTGTTCTGCCAGATTAATACTTTCAATAAATGACAGCCGGTTTTCCAGCGTTTCTTTATCCATGCTTCCGCTCAATAAATCACGTCCGATATGATATGCACCGGCCAAAGAGGTATTCCCCACTGCAGTTATCCTGTCCCGCATAGTTACGGGCAGCAATCCGATCCTGAAAGCAGCTTCCACATCCAGATAACAGCCGAATCCTCCGGCGAGATACACCTGCCCTATCCTGGGCTGTCCCATTCTCTTCCACAGAACCTCAACGCCGGCACGCACTGCCGCCTTTGCCATCTGTAAGTCTCTAATATCTTTATTATACAGCCTTACCGCCGGTTCTCCTGTACAAATACCTTCCGAAAACCAGGGTTCCTCCAGCAGCCCCGTCTCATCCAGAATCCCTCTTTCTAACAGCTCCGCAGCATTAGCGATCATATCGCTGCCCACGATGCCTGCTCCGGCTCCCCCTTCAAAAGCCGGACCCGCCGCCGTCGCTGTAACAATCATGCGTCTGCCGTCTGTGATCGCCATCTCTCCATTTGTTCCCAGGTCGATTAAAAGCCGGGCACTTAAATCTGTGACTTCTTCCCCTAACGCTAAACTTTCGTGTTGACCATGACAGTCTATCCGTCTGGCATCCGGAAGCATCTTAAGTACATACAGTCCCGCCACAATGTCGCCACCCACAAATGCACTGATACCAGGTGCTATCCATACCGCAAAATCCCACTCTGAGTCCTCGTATAGCTGCAAACCGATATCCACTGGTATAAATGGGCTGCTTCCCAAAGATAACACATCATATCCCATAAGCAGATGTGTCATGGTCGTATTGCCTGCAATACACATCCCCCGGATGGCTGTACCACTTCTTTCAAATTGCATAACACCTTCTTCTAATACTGACATAACCAACTGCCGCAGTTCTTCACGATGCCCGTCACAGGATGCCCTGATCCGGGAAAGGACATCTGAACCATAACGCCTTTGAGGATTCATGGCACAATACGTGTCAAGAATACGGCCGTTATTAACCTCCATAAGCTGCATGGCTATCGTGGTGGTTCCAAGATCAACTGCGATCAGGCCTTCCGTTACGGCAGTTATCCTTCCTTGTGCAGAAGCTTTTTCCTCACAATTCGGCTTCTTTTCTATAACATCTGTGCCAGTAACTGCGCTTTCTTTCATAACGTCTGTACTCAAAACACTCGTTGTTTGATTTATTGACTGCATATTTCGCTGACTTAACTGGTCATTATTTTCCGGCATATCTATCATATTAGAAATAATGGCAATTTTCTTCTCTTCCGCGAACGCCAGCCTGATGACACAATCGTCCTTTGGCCTGGCCAAACATGCCAGGCGATATCCCTGCCGAAGCTCATCTGCCGTCATCACGCTTCTTTCCAGCATTGTCGGTATCATAACACCTTCAATGAATTGTACGCGGCATCTGCCACAATCTCCTCTTCCGCCGCAGAAGCTCCCCTCCAGTAATCCGTTTTTCAACAGAGTTGACATGAGCGTCACCGAAGAATCATGTGTCACAGTAATACTGCACTCCTTCTTTCTCTCAGGCAGCCCAGTTGTTTTTCCGTTATCCAGAACGATTGTAATTTTTACTTCTTTTGAACTTCTTTCCATTCTATATGGATCTCCTATGACTAAACAAATTGATTTTTCTCACTATTATAGCAATAATCAATAACGGCCAGTTTATTTTCTATCTCCTGCCGGTCAACATCCAGATCATCACAGAGTGCACCGAGATCATCATAGAAATCCCGCAATTTTAAATTGATAAAACTTAATAACATAACAGGGTCTTTTGGTATCATAACCTTCCATCCTTTCCTCAATCTATATATTTTATCCCATATTTATCCTATATCTGTCCTGACACGAGCCCTCAAGAAAAAAAGAGTAAGAGACACGGTTACAGAGTTTCACAGTGCTTTACAGAATTTCATCCGTTATTATCGCAGTTCCATTTCTACCCTGTAGGTCGTACCGTCGCTGACGACTCTGGCCATACTGCCGCAGATCAGCGGTATCATCGGCGGAAGATGTCCAATATCAAGATCCATCATCACTGGTACACGATACTGCCGCAGCATCTCATACACTGCCTGATAACGGTCGATACCGAATTCTTCTACCCCCATACCGCAACGTGGCCTGCCGATCAGGAAGCCTTTACAATGACGAAACCATCCTGCATGTTCCATCTGCCACATGGCACGTCTTATACTCATTAAATTCATGTCACAGGCTTCCAGGAACCATACGATTCCATCTTCCCTGTATCGCTCTGTGAACTCGACAACCTTATCGTATTTCGTGCCGGTCAGATTGACAAGACAGTCCATACAGCCGCCCAGCAATCTGCCGCTAAATTCAATAACATTTGCTTCATACAAATTATTTTCTGTTGCAAGACTTTCTATATTCGTCCTTCCATTCGGCAGAATATATTTTATAACAGATGTTTCCGTCAAATTGTAAGGCTCATAAGGATGTTCCTCATCCTTTAACGATTCCCGCTCCCACTTGTCATATCCCTGCATGGTCAGTTTCTGCCCTCTAAGAAGCCTCATGGCATCTTCCAGAGACGCATGTTGTGGCTCCATACCAAAAGCAGCGGCACATGGACCATAAATAGCAGCTGTATCGCACAGCGTAGCCAGAAGCAATGTCATATTTGTGTTATCCGAATACCCCATATACCATTTCGGAACTGCATTTTTTATCTCATCGAAGTTTACATAATCCAAAATCTCACACATCAACTCGCCGCCGCCGCAGGAAATTATGCAATCGCTTGTTTTGTTACAGTAATATTCCGTCAATTCTCTGCCGCAGCTCTCCGGCGAACTGCTGATCCCCACACCGTCAGATGCCTGGCAATTTGGCCCAAACTCCAGTGAATATCCCTGTTCCCGCCATTTCTTCTGGGCATTTTCAAATCCGCTTTTGTAGGGTTCTATGGCGCAGCCGAATGATGGCGCAACAAATGCTATGGTTCCTTTTTCCTGCAAAAATTTTGGGAATTTCATTCCGTTCTCCTCCTTTTTATGGATGATATCACCCGTTAATGAAATCTGAATTTAATATTTTCCGCGATTTTGCATGATAACCTTCAAAAAATCATCCGTTCTCCAATTTCATAAAATACAGGTGTTCTATATTGATGCATTTGACTATTATTCTAACACACAATTTCTGCTTACTCCACAACATAATTGCATAACAGCCCAAACTTCGTAGCAATTTGCCCCGAAATTTTACGCACGCTGCAAAATACGTGAAACATATAAATTGGGCCGGAAGAATCTGATCCGCCTTCGGTCCATTTCATAACACAAAATATGTAACACCCTATAACAAAGTCAAAGACCCCGCAGCAAGCTGACGGGGCATCAAAATTCCAGCGCAGCAGGCTGCGGGGTATTTAACCCTCGCGGCAGTCGCCAAATATCCATGCAGGCATGGCTGCATGGCTCGTTGCATCGCAGGAATAAAAGTACATGGAAAAGCCTTCCCGAAATATAATATCTCGGGAAGGCCCCTAACATTACATATGATATTGCAGCACACGTATTTTTATAGCCATGCTATTTTTCCGGAGCGGCTGTTTTACAGACACAAAATACAAATCACAACCGGAATCTTATCGATTTTTATACCCCTTTGCTGTTATCGTTTTATAAGCACCTCTATCAAGTTCTTTCAGTTACAACTGCTATACATCACAGTTTCCATCTATCCCCTGCGTTTTGCAGCCAGTGCTCCATTTTCCATAACAATCAATATCGTATCCTTACTGCTTACCTGATCTGCCAGAATCAGCTTCGCCGACAATGTCTCCACATACTTTTGAATATAACGCTTCAACGGCCTCGCTCCATAAACCGGGTCATATGCATTTTCCACAATGAACCGTTCCGCCTCCGGTGTCAACTCGATCTGCAGCTCTCTGTCTGCAAGACGCCTGTTCAAATCCTCCACGATCAGATGAATAATATTACCAATGTTATTTTTAGTCAAGGGTTTGAAAAGGATCGTCTCGTCCAGCCTGTTAAGAAACTCCGGCCGGAAATGGCTGCGCAGTTCACCCATGACCATCTGTTCTGCTTCTTCCGTGATCGCTCCCTGCGCATCAATACCATCCAGAAGATAATTCGCACCAATGTTCGAAGTCATGATCAGGATTGTATTCTTAAAATCCACCGTTCTTCCCTGCGAGTCTGTGATCCGTCCGTCATCCAAAACCTGCAGCAGCACATTGAATACATCCGGGTGAGCTTTCTCAATCTCATCAAAAAGTACTACCGAATAGGGCTTTCTTCTGACCGCTTCCGTCAACTGTCCTCCTTCCTCATATCCGACATATCCGGGAGGCGCTCCGATCAGTCTGGACACGGAGTATTTCTCCATGTACTCGCTCATATCAATACGTACCATATTTGTCTCGTCATCAAACAGCGACGCTGCCAGCGCCTTGGCAAGTTCCGTCTTACCCACACCGGTAGGCCCAAGAAAGAGAAATGATCCGATCGGCTTTGTGGGATCTTTGATGCCTGCTTTGGAACGGATGATAGCGTCCGTTACTTTTGTCACACCCTCGTCCTGCCCAATCACCCGTTTGTGTAATTCATCGTCCAGATGCAGCGTCTTATTCCGTTCACTCTCAGTAAGTTTTGAAACCGGAATTCCTGTCCAGCGAGAGATGATCCGTGCGATCTCTTCATCCGATACACTCTCATGTACCAGCGACAGATCTTTACATTTCACCTGTTCTTCTTCAATCTCCAACTGCTGTTTTAGAGCAGGCAGTCTGCCGTAACTGAGCTCAGCTGCCTTCTCGTAGTCACCTTCACGCTGGGCGATCTGAATCTGATTGTTGATCTCGTCGATCTCCTCCCGCATTCTGGACAGTTTCTCCACGGAAGCCTTTTCATTTTCCCACTGTGCCATGCGGTTTTTCAATTCCTCTTTCAATTCCGCCAGTTCCCGCTGCAGATTGGCCAGACGGTCCCTGCTCAGATTGTCATCTTCTTTTTTCAGTGCCGTCTCTTCAATCTCCAGCTGCATCACTCTGCGCTGCAGCTCATCAAGCTCCGTTGGCATGGAATCCAGCTCCGTCTTGATCAGCGCACATGCCTCATCTACCAGGTCAATGGCTTTATCCGGCAAAAAGCGATCTGAAATATAGCGGTTCGACAGCACCGCGGCACTGACCAGCGCATTATCCATGATCTTTACACCATGAAAGACCTCGTAACGCTCTTTCAGACCGCGCAGAATAGAGATCGTGTCTTCCACCGTCGGTTCTTCCACCATAACCGGCTGAAAACGCCTCTCCAGCGCGGCATCCTTCTCAATATACTGCCGGTATTCGTCCAAAGTCGTCGCACCGATACAGTGTAGCTCACCTCTCGCCAGCATGGGCTTCAACATATTTCCGGCATCCATGGCACCATCTGTCTTACCTGCACCCACGATGGTATGCAGCTCGTCGATGAAAAGAATGATCTGCCCGTCGCTGTTTTTCACATCATCCAACACCGCTTTCAACCGTTCCTCGAACTCACCCCGGTATTTCGCACCGGCCACCAGTGCCCCCATATCCAGTGCAAAAATCTTCTTGTCTTTCAGCCCTTCTGGCACATCGCCTCTGACGATACGCTGTGCCAGACCTTCTGCAACCGCCGTCTTACCCACACCCGGCTCTCCGATCAGCACCGGATTGTTCTTCGTCTTCCTTGAAAGGATGCGGATCACATTGCGAATTTCATTATCTCTGCCAATGACAGGATCGAGCTTCTGATTTCTGGCCCGTTCTACCAGATCCTGTCCGTATTTCTCCAGCGTATCATAGGTTGCTTCCGGATTGTCGGAGGTAACTCTCTGATTGCCGCGCACCGTAGACAGCGCCTGCAGAAAGCGTTCTCTGGTGATGCCGAACTCCCGGAAGATTTCCTTAATCTCTTTGTTGGGATGCTTCAACATAGCCAAAAACAGGTGTTCTACGGAAACATACTCATCCCCCAGTGCCCTGGCTTCATCCTCCGCACCGATCAAAACCTTGTTTAAATCCTGCCCGATGTAAATCTGTCCTCCCTGCACCTTTGTCCGCCTGCGAATGCCCTGCTCTAAACGGTTTGTAAAATATTCCTTCTGTATCTCCATCTTCTCGATCAGTTTCAGGATCAGGCTGTCATCAATGGTAAGCAGGCTATATAACAGGTGTTCCTGTTCAATCTCCTGATTCCCGTATTCGTAGGCCAGCTTCTCACACTGCTGTACCGCCTGCATCGATTTCTGTGTAAATTTTGTCAGATTCATAAGTCTCCCTCCTTTAGAATGATGCTTTCCGACATCCTGTATTATCCATTATGTCATCGTTCTATCACTTTACTCCATGCTGCTTCAAATACATGAAAATATCTAACGTTATTATCATAATCTGTATTATTTATAACTTCTGATATTTCGTGATCGTACCTGAATGCGTGCTTTGTTTGTTCTACTGATACTATCACAATACAACGGATTGTTAGCACTGTCAAGAGGTGAGTGCTAAAATTGTATAAACTATTTCTAAAGAGCTGATAAAAATAGGGATTCTTTCGGTAGCAATCCTTTTGCAAAGCTGTATTTTGTACCTTTTCTGTACCTTTTGCGAAAAACCCTGCTTTCATATCGTATTCTGTGCCGAATGAAAACGGATGTAATTTTATCCATTTCTCATATTCTTATGAACCGCTTCCATCTTCTCCTGAATTTTCGTAAAATCCAAATGGGTATATATATCCAATGTCACAGACACATTGGCATGCCCCATGATATACTGCAATACTTTAGATTCAAGCCCAGACTCAGCCAGTCTTGTACAAGCAGTATGCCTTAATATATGCGCCGACACAGGCGGCAACAGTTCCGGTTCCCGGCTCTTGATTGATTTCATTCCTCTTTAATCGGTTTTGTCCAGCTCACTATCCTCCTGGTTATTTATAGCGCCCCATGATAAGGCTATTTTAAAATCTCCCTTGCGTAATACCGGAAATTTGAAATTATGTAATAGCCGGCCTATTCTGGGGAAATGAATTGTATGTTTACCTCATATCTGTGTTCAAAAGTCTTTAAATATGCCATATAGGTAAGGCGTGAACTCCGTGCGGTATTTATGCCCGATAATGTCAAAATGACCAACGTGAGCTTCAATCATCAGATATACCTTGCATTCGTCATTCCCAGCTTTCAGGAACTCCTCCTCGTAAATAAAAGAATCCCTGTACCGCAAAGGGTACAGAGAAAGTTGTATAGAATCATGATTATAATATATCTATGGGCATCTTACATTCGACATCTTCATAACAAAAATAGAGAGCACTCCACCATGAAATACTCCTTATTTCATTCTGTCAACTTATTCTGATAATTCTTCTCATTTCCGTATTTCAAAGTATATATGTCCCATGAAAGTTTAAAATGGAGAAAAATCTACTATTTTTATTACCAGAATATTACCAAAGATAAATTTGAATGCTGGAAACTCACACAAAACACAGGCTTCCAACGTTTCTATCGTCTACTCGAACTCAGTTTAACCTTTCTCATCAGCCAAATAACATACAATAATCAATCTGTTTCACTATTTTCAAAACAATTCCTCCCTTTTGGGAAAACATGAAATAATGTTTTCATATATTATTTTTCTTTCATCAGGAAATAATTCACACCAAATATGTAAAAATGCACTTCTAACCGTTTCCTCCTGCATATAACCCAGTTCTAAAGCTATCGAATTATAAATATTATGTTTATCATAAGTGGTTCTCCATACCTTTTCAAGAACTTCTTTCACGAAATCTTTGTCCTTTATGTCCTGATGCAAAGCTATAACCAATTTATTAGAAATAGAATCGAACTTCTCTAAAATTGACAAAAATATATATGATTCTGGCATTTCTCCTGGCAGTCTAAAAACCCTGCTATAATCGGATTCATCTTGTTTAGAATCCCCATCTATATAGCATACTGATTTATATTTGGCTGCTGGATCTTCATTTCGACTTTTATTTGTTCTTACTGCTCTTCCGTCCCCCTCCATAGGATATACTTCAATTGCCTCTGAGCTGACAGTTTTATCAAACGATAAAACCGTTTCTATCCATCTTTCTGCAAAAACATCTTCAACATACACAACCAATTCGGACGGTATTTCTCCAACCAACGCCCTTAAAGATTCAATTCTCAATTTCCCTTGAAATATTTCATTATTTTCATTTGCACACACCCATATCGCTTTATCAGGTAATGGTTTTAAGGCTTCTTCTGAATGCGTGGTAAAAATCACTTGCACCTTTCTTCTAATAGCAACATCAATCAAGTATTCTACCAATCTTCTTACCGCCAAAGGATGTAAACCATTTTCAATTTCTTCAATTAAAATTAATGCATTTTCATCACATTTCTCTATCTGCGAAACCATTCTGATAATACTTGATTCACCAGCTCCAAAATGAAATTCAGTAAAACGTCCTCCATGTATCGTTAAACCAGAAAGAACATTTATTTTTGAATTATCACTCGATTCTATTCTCTGAAATTTTGATATATCTTTATCCAAAATTCTCCCTACATATCCACAAACATTTTCTTCTAAACTATCAATCTTTTCATGCGGCATAACAAATCTGCCATTTGCAAATGACTTTAATTCACGCCGTTCAGTTGCTGGTAGAGTTCTTGAAATTCCAAAACTTAAAGTCTGTCTCGATAATAAATTGTCTCTTGTCCATTTATAGTTATTAAAAATAGCCATTCGAGATATCTCTGTTTTGGGATTTATTTTTTTATCTATCAACTTATACTCAATCTTCCAATTTTGCATACTATCATCATATTTACCACATTTAGGAAAATATTTTCCTGGCTTTGTTTCTTTATATGCACAAGCTGCAGCACCTAGCACTGTAGTCTTCCCTCCACCATTTGGGCCAATTAATGCTGTCACTGGAAAATCAAGCCTAACTATTTGATTAGAGAAGCCCTTTATCTTTACCAAATTCATCTCATAAAGATATTTTCCATAATTTTTCCCTTCAACTTTCTCAAGCAAGGCATTCATCTGACTATCTCTTATTTGACTTTTGTAAATCATTATTTATCCTCTTTTGCGCACATTATTCTTTTTTATCCAATTATATTTCCTATGTTATCTCGTCTTTCATTAATATAACTATTTCACTTGTATACCATTCTTAAAAAATCACATTATACTAAGTAAACAGTAAAGATCTGATTAATATCTGCCACTTTTAAGGATACTTTCTCCCACTTTTGTGCTATACATAATCTCCTCTATCTGTTCTCCTGTAAAGCAAATTACTGTCTCATATTGCCACTCATAACCTTTTTAAAATCATATCCTTATCCGCTTCTGATACCTTCATAGCCACCATAGCCTGCTCAGCAGACCACTTCATGGAGTCCATCAAGTTCTTTATGGACTCCAAAAGACTGTTCAGTCTTGCACTTTCTGCTTTTTGTTCCGCATATTTTTCAACCGCTTCACACATTCTTTCTCGACCTCCTTCTTCCTTAAAATGCTTTACCCCTTTAGCCAGTTCCGGATAATACATATCCTTCGCTTCCTTACAGCCAAAGTCATGCATTAGTCTTCCGACTGTATCATCTCCCATATAATTTCCATTCACATAAACAATATGAGAGCCATCATCAAAGATATCGTCAATTTCCTCAAAATACCGATTAATCGTATAAATCGGTATCCCATGCCCAAAGATATCCGTCCGGGTGATAAACACCATATACGAATCCTGAAGCTCAGAAAACTCCTGTCCTGCTTTCAACATCCGTGAATCCATCATACTGCTGTTAAATCTGGCGCGGCGTATATGCGCCCCCTCCGGTTTCTTCTGCACTTCAACATTATAGTGCTTGCCCATACTGTCCTTTGCCAGAATATCCAGACGGATATCCCGCCCGCCGACTACAGGACTCTGCAATTCTCTCTGCCCTACAACGTTTATAACCTGAATATCGTCCTTTTTCAGTATAACCTTTAACAAAAGCTCAGTTGCTTCTACATTACCATCAAACACCATAGACATCAAATCATCATCAAATAAACTCATTCCGTCAATAATCTGATCTACAGTTCTGTTATCCTGCCGTATTTCTTCTCCAGCCACCTGATCACCGCCTCTTTTGACTGTCTTTTCTTTTGCCATCTCATCATTAAGTTACTATTATTATATCCCCTTGTGCAAGGACTCACAATCTAATTTTTCCGAAAGCATAAATGAAATACGCAAATCAGATGTCTCCCAAACACATCCCAACATTCATCCGGTACACCATTTACTACACCATTTCTTCACAAAATGACGACTTTAGATGAACCGGGATAAATTGCAGAACATGCCGCAAATCCTGTAAAATGGGCACTTACGACATATTATGAAACAAGTCGGAACTCACCCTCCACTGGCATGAATATAATATATAGTTGCATGAGTATCTAATACACTTTAGAGCAGACAGCATATTCTGCTATCTTCTCAAAACAAATCTCTCTCCTTCATATGTCCGCACAGGATTTCCCCTGACAATGCGGGTATGTTCCCGCCATGCGTCATTCACTTGTTTCGCCTCCTGCTCTTTCTGCAGATCCGTAAGTTTCTCCTGCAATTTCTCCATTGCACGGCGCTTATTTAAGAACTGGCTCCGCTCTTCGGTAGACTGCGCCACAAGTCCTGTCGATATGTGAATGATACGCACACCTGTTTCCACCTTGTTTACATTCTGACCGCCTTTCCCGCCGCAGCGGAATTTTTCAATACGGTATTCTTTCTCGGACGCGATCTCTCCCTGCTCCGGAATGATGCTCACATCCACATACCAGTTCTTCCTTTTGTGGTTCGGGCGGAAAGGACTTTTACATATCCACAATACTGTCCCCTCAAGACCACTCAAATCCTGCGCCGTCCAAAAACGAATGGAGTCCAAGCATCCTTTTTCATACCCCTTTGTCTCGGATATCACTTCTAAATCCTCATATTCTCTTTTTAATGCCGCAAACAGCTTCGCCACCGCAAGCTGACACTCAGACGGCCCCTGTCCTGCACTAATCTGTACTATCATAAATTTCTTTCTCCTCTACTTTCTGCTTCCTGCCTTGAAATTATAGACAGGTTTCAATATCTCAGTTACCTCTACGGTATCTTTGATCTGCTCTGTGATCTCCGTTATGGAACGGTAGGCAAAAGGCGCTTCGTCCAAGGTATCTGCACTGACACAACTGCTGTAAATGCCTTTCATTTCCTTTTTAAATTCCGATACCGTATACTGGTTTTTTACATCTTCACGCTTTAATTTTCTGCCGGAGCCATGCGGCGCAGAATAATTCCACATTACATTGCCCTTTCCGATGCCTAAGATAATCCCATCCCGCATATTTGCCGGAATGACTACTGGTTCTCCCTTTTTTGCAGCAACAGCACCCTTGCGGAGTATGCCGGAATCATCCAGATAATTATGCGGCACGGAAAACTGCTCTGCTGCTTTCCATTTCATGCCTTTCAGAATCTCCCTGACAATAATCTGTCTGTTCCATTCGGCATAGCGCTGGATGATCTGCACGTCTTCCAGATAGGCCGCTTTATTATCTCCTTCCAGATAGCTCATGTAATAGGGAACTTCTCTTCCCTGCTCTTTTAAACAGGCATTGGCAAATTTCGTGTAATACCCTGCCACTTCCTCCCCTAAATGCCTGCTCCCGGTATGCACCACAAGGTAAAGGCTGCCATCGTCACTTTGATCCAGTTCTATGAAATGATTGCCGCCGCCGAGTGTGCCGAGGCTTCTGTCTGCTTTCTGCCTGTTGATATGGCGAATACAATGGAGTCTTTCGTAGGAAAACACCTCCGCCATATGATGGGGCGCTTTCCGAATGTTGAAGCCAGAGGGTATGTTCTCCCGGATCACCCTGTCTAACTTCTGAAACTCTGCCCTACTCTTATTCAGTTTTACACAGGTCATGCCACAGCCGATATCCACACCTAAAAGCTGAGGAATCACCTTATCCGTGACCGTCATGGAAAGGCCAATCGGTGCAATTTTCCCCGGATGGATGTCCGGCATCATGCAGATCGTACTGCACTCTGCGATTTCGCTGTCACATATCATTTTTACCTGTGCCAGAGCGTAGTCTTCTACATCATCTGTAAAAATCTTTGCTTCGGCGTAAATGCCTTTTACTGTTTTCATAACTTATACTTTTCCTTTTCTCTGTAAAAATGGGCGCAAAAAAAGCACCCCAAAGGTGCTGACTACTCTTTCACTATCTATACAGCCTGTAAATAATAGAAAAGATCTAATCTTATTATTATCGAAACTTTCTATTGGCGCAACAAAACAGGACTATCTGAAAGACGCACGCAGTGACATACCTTTGATTATCAGTTGCATTATTCTGTTATGGATTGTTGTATTTTTCTGCATAGTGCGCCCTCCTTATCTTTCTGAAATAATGATTTCTTTGTTCAACGGTTACATGCTAACACAAACAACTAAAAGAAGCAAGTGTTTCATTGACTGTCCTGCTTCTTTTTGAATTCCAATTATCAAAAAGGAGAAATTGATATCTGTCCTTTATTGTTTACTGACAGCTCCAATAATCCAGGAAACATTTTATCTGTCTGTTCCCTGTTTTCACTAAAAAACTCTCCTGTACTGTTCCTATCCCTGCTCCAAAACCCCTGCGATCTTCTCGATCATTTCATCTTCTTTCAGCCGGAATTTGATCTCCACTCTTCTCGACGCCGGCATATCCACCTCCTGCGTGGAATTGCCGGAAGCATCCTTCTCATAGACCGGGTTGCTCCAGGATTTGCCGTTGACGGTAAGAATTTCCTGCAGCTGCTCGATTTCCTCCTCACTCAGCCCGTTTCTTTTGTTCAGACAGAAATCTGCCACGGCATTGGCACGCGCATAAGACAGCGCCATATTACTTTGATAGCTGCCGTCCGTATCCGTATGTCCCTCAATAATAATCTCGGCAATATAAGCGCGAAACTGATCCTGCAGCAGCACATCCAGATACATCGGAATGATATTCTTCAACGTCTCCTTACTGTCCGTGGTCAGCGAAGAACTGTTATAACGAAAAAGCACATCGGAAGAAAACGTAATGGAACCTGTCTGAGCATCCACTTTCATCGTGGAATTACTGAATGCTGACTGCAGCGCTCCAATGATATCCGTGCGAATGCCAACGATATCCTGCAGCTCCTGTTTTGTTGTCGTCAGCTCCTGCCTGGCATTTTCTATCTCCAGATAAGCGTTATCCAGTTCTTCCTGCGTCAAGGCCGCCTGCTCATAAGCCTGCTGCAGCTGTGCCAAAGACGATGCAAGCTCCTCATTCGACTTCTCAAGTTCCGTCTTGGAAAGTTCCAGATCTTCTATCGTCTCATCCAACTGACTCTGCGCTGTGTCAAGCTCCAGCCTTGTCTGATCCAGATCGTTCGTTTTCTGTCTGTATATGGCAAGCGTAATCGCAATCATCAGGATAAAGATCAACAGAAGCGCCGCCATCATATCCGAATAAGACTGCCAATAACTGTGCTCCGCAAAAGCTTCCCTGTTCCTTCGTTTATTTTTCATACAAATTCCTCATCTGTTCAAATGTGTAGATCTGGCTGCTGATCTCGTCACTCATGTCGCTGCACGCATCCGCCAGCATTTTCTTCTGCTCCGCAAGCTGTCCTGCAAAAACCTCCTGCCTTTCCATGACCTTTGCAAGCGCCTCCTGCACATTGCGGTTCACCTCCACCAGGACCGTGACCGCTTCCACCATTTCCGCCGCATTTACCGCACTGGCAGCCTGTGACTCTCCCGCCTTCTTTAATGCATTCCCGAGCTTCTTAAAATCTGCATCCAGGGCTGTCTGCATCTGCTCTGTAAATTTATCCACGATGCGTTCCACGCCTTCTGTCTGTTCCATCGCGTTTCCTTTCATCATATCAAGCATCTGTTTTAAAGAATTTGCCATCCCCGCCTGATAAATGAGCATTGTGGCCAGACTGTCATCCTCTTTTACAGCATTCGGCTGCGCGGTCTGACGGAACACCGTCAGAAATTCATTCAATACCTCGTAGGCATCCGACATGATGCTCCTGTAGACCACGTTAAATACCAGTGAAAAGAAAATACCATATACCGACGTGTGAAACGCTACTTTCATACCAGAAAGCAGGGAACCTACATTATCGGAGATCGTAAAAATATCATCCCCGCTGAACGCTCCCAGCCCCATGGAGAGACCAAGAAACGTCCCCAGAATCCCCAGGCCCGTAAGCGTCCCGGAAACACCGGAATTAAAGAAATTCATGCCCACTCTGTCCAGAAGATCCTCATTGATATATTCTTCCAGATCACAGGAAACACCCGCTCCCCGCTTCGACCTGGCCCCTTTTACACGCAGCCTGTACTTATCAAACGCCGCCTGTAACTCTTCCTCCTCAAAAACCTTGGCATTATCCTTATAATTTCCCCAGAGGTTCTTTCCCTCCGCCTCCTTATACTGCTTCTGCAGACGGAAGGCCGCCTCTTCCAGATCATAAGTGACTCTGTTAAGCCTGCCGAAGCTGATGGAAGATATGGCAAAAAGAATCCCAATTATAACCAAAAATCCGATATTGATCACCAGATTCACAAGCGAAATCTCTTCCCCGGTAAACACACCGTTCAAATAAAGAACAAACGCCACAACAATGGCATATAAAAAATACAGTACATAATACAGCTTACTCTTCATCCGTACACCCATCCCTTTTTCTTCTGATGTAGTTATTGTTACAGTTACTCTGGAAAATATTCTTACAGTTTCTATATTAAAATTATCACTTTTTTATCCAAAGCTCAATCATCTTAAGGATATCTTAAACAATAAATCCATGCTGCCTGCGGTAAGACAGCGCAAATGCACAAATCAGACCGCCAAACGCCGCGACGCAGATCAGCTCGCATATTCTCCAGTACCAGGGAGCCTCATACTTCACGACAAAGCTGCCCTCGTAACCAGCCGGCAGGATCACACAGACACGTTGATTGTCGGCCGGCCGAACCGTCAGCTGCTCTTCCGTCCTGGAATCCCTGGCCACATACCCCATATAGTAAAGGACCGGAACATCTACATGAGTCTCTTCTGCGCCCGTGTTCTTACAGGTCAAAGCCACCGTTCCTTCTCCGCGCTCATACTGCAGGACTTGTCAACCGGAAAAAGCTTCCCCGATCCCTCTGATTCAAACCTTTATCCTGTTGTTTCCATTTCTACCTGCAATTGACAAAGTCATACACGCCTTGTCTGTTGAAGCCATGCTTCCGCCCTGTCATAACATCCGTTTCTTACTAAGTATCCGCTTTCAATTTCCGGTAAAGTGCAAAATACATCGTCACAAAGCAGGCCAGCCCTCCTATGGCATTGGAGATCGGCTCCGCCAGAAACACCCCGTTCACGCCGAGTCCCAGCTTAGGCAGAAGCAGCGTAAGCGGCGCAACGATCACTGCCTTGCGCAACAGGGAGAAAAAGATCGCATGGCGGGAATAGCCGAGCGCAGTAAACGCCGCCTGCCCCGAAAACTGGAAAGACATAAAGAAAAACCCGAAAAAATATAACCGCAGCGCACTCACGCCGGCCTCAATCATCGCCCCATCCTCCGTAAATATGGACAACAGCAGATGCGGGCTTAAGATCACCAAAAGCCATGCCAGCATGGTATACAGAACACCCAGAATCGTCGTAAAGCGAATGCCCTGCCGTACCTTGTCATACTTCTTCGCCCCGTAATTATACCCCAGCACGGGCTGCGCGCCGCTGGTAATGCCGCTGACCGGCAAAGACAGAATCTCTCTGGCGGAGTTGATCACCGTCATGATCCCCACATAAAGGTCACCGCCGTAAGTCTTTAACGTCGCATTGCATACCACCTGCACCAGACAATTGGTCCCCTGCATGATAAAGCCGGACATCCCCAACGCCATAATCTCCCTTGCCAACCTGCCGTCTATCCGCAGGTTCTTCTTCTTAACAGGGAGAAGCGCCCTCTTTCCCGTCAGAAACAGCAGCACCCAGATACAGGAAACGGCCTGACTCAGCACCGTTGCCAGTGCCGCGCCGCCCACTCCCATATGTAAGCCGAAGATGAACAGAGGATCCAGCGCCAGATTCAGCACCGCTCCGATCAGCGTCGTCAGCATTCCCATCCGCGGGAATCCCTGTGCATTGATGAAACCGTTCAGCCCTGTGGCCAGCATGGTAAAAGGGGTTCCTAACAGGTAGATCCGCAGATAAGCATCCGCATACAGATAAGAAGCGTCGCTGGCGCCGAACAGATAGAGCACCGGCCTGCGCAGCACATAACAGAACAGAAACAATATAACCGATGTCCAAAGCAACAGCGAAAATGTATTGCCCAGTATCTTTCCCGCCCGCTCCTCCTGCTTCGCTCCTCTGGCGATGGAAAAAAGCGGCGTACCGCCCGTGCCGAAAAGAAAGGTAAAGGCCGCGATCAGCGTAGTCAGCGGAAACACCAGGCCGATCCCTGTCAGAGCCATACTGTCCGCTCCCGGCAAATGACCGATATAGATACGGTCCACCACATTATACAGAAGCTGCACCATCTGCGCCAGGATCAGCGGTATGGCCTGCGCCACAATATTCTGCCATACCTTACCTTTAGAAAAATCAGTAGATTGCATAAAACATCACCTCTTTGTACTTTTGTAGAATTCCCTCATACCAGATATGCTGTATATCGTTAAACTGATTTCCAGCTTTTTCATTTTATCATGTTCTTCCGAAAAGACGCAAGTCGACAAAACCAATCCAGCCTCTCATCCTGAAAGCAATTACTGCAGTTCGCCGCCAATGTCAGTCATGTAAAGCAGGCGCAGCTTACCGCTTGACAATAGTACGAAATCATACTATAATGCTTCCTATGGTACGATTTCGTACCAAGTGGTGTAATTCACGATAACTGCTGCTGCCTTATATGCAGAATAAACTTTTCATGTACAAGGAGAATGACCATGTCCGACAACCTTTCCCAAAAACTGAAACGCTATAACTATCTGGTCGGAGAAATCGACGCTGCCTACCACGAAATATCCACCAATTTAGGTCTGTCAGACAGTGTGATGCGCATCCTCTATACCATCTGCGACAATGGAGCCGACTGTCCGTTACAGAAGATCTGCCGTCTTACCGGCCTCAGTAAGCAAACGATCAATTCCGCCCTGCGTAAGCTGGAAAAGGAAGGTTTTATCTATCTGGAACCGCTTGGCCCCAAAAATAAAAATGTCTGCCTGACAGACACCGGAAAGCACATGGCAAAGCAGACCGCATGCCAGGTTCTGGCGATGGAAAACGAGATCTTCGCCTCCTGGCCGCCGGAAGATGTGGAGAGATACATCGAACTGACGGAAGCCTATCTGCGTGACCTGCGCAATCATGCCGGCAAACCGGCGGACAGATAACCTGCTGTCCGCAGAAATACAAAGCAACGCCAAAAACCCTGAAAGGAGCGCCTGAACCTATGATACAATTATCAGACCATTTTGACTGTAAACGCCTGTTACGTTTTACGGCCCCATCCATTATCATGTTGATCTTTACTTCCATCTACGGTGTCGTTGATGGATTTTTCGTCTCCAATTTTGTAGGAAAAACAGCCTTCACAGCCGTCAATTTTATTATGCCCGTGCTGATCATCCTGGGCTGCGTGGGTTTCATGTTCGGCACCGGCGGCGGCGCTTTGATCGCCATCACAATGGGTGCGGGCCATAAGGAAAAGGCAGACCAGCTTTTTTCCATGCTGATCTATGTCTCCATAGCATGCGGTATTGTTTTGACGGGAGCAGGGCTGTTATTTTTGCGCCCTCTTCTGTCCTTACTTGGCGCCAGAGGACAGATGCTGGAGGACTGTATCACTTATGGAAAGATCATTCTTCCGGCGGTTTCCGCCTATATTCTGCAATACGAATTCCAGTGTCTGTTCGCCACGGCAGAAAAACCGAAGCTGGGACTCTACGTTACGATAGCTGCGGGACTGACCAATGCTCTTTTGGATGCTCTTTTTATCATCATATTCCACTGGGGTCTGCAGGGTGCAGCAGCTGCCACAGCCATCGGTCAATGTGTCGGCGGCCTGCTTCCCCTTCTCTATTTCGCCCGGCCCAACACCAGCCTGCTGCGATTGACAAAGGCAAAATTTGACGGTACAGCGCTTATGAAAGTGTGTGTCAACGGCTCCTCGGAGCTGATGAGCAATATCTCTGCCTCCATTGTCAGCATGCTGTACAATATTCAGTTGTTACAATATGCCGGGGAGGACGGCGTTGCCGCATACGGTGTGCTTATGTATGTCAATCTGATCTTTCTGGCCGCCTTCATCGGCTTCTCCGTGGGAGTATCCCCGGTGGTCGGCTACCACAGCGGTGCGGGCAATTATAATGAACTGAGCGGATTGTTAAAGAAAAGCTTTATGATAACAGGTGTATTCTCCCTCCTTATGTTCCTGGCGTCACAAGCATTGGCAAAGCCACTCTCCCTGTTATTTGTAGGATATGATCAGACGCTTCTGGCAATGACACTGCGGGGCTTCTTCCTCTTCTCCTTTTCGTTCCTGTTTGCAGGATTCGCCATCTTCGGCTCCGCCTTTTTTACCGCCCTGGGAGACGGCCTTACTTCCGCCCTGATCTCTTTCCTGCGGACGCTGGTTTTCCAGATCCTGGCCGTGCTGCTCCTGCCCCTGTTCCTGGGCCTGGACGGCATCTGGATCTCTATTACGGCAGCAGAAACAGCAGCCGTTATAGTTGCTGTCCTGTTTCTGTTATTCAAGCGGAAGAAATATCATTACTAACAGAGCCGACCTCGTATATGCGGGCAGTTTCACTCTCCACTGCCCAAAAAAAGTCACAGCTGCTGTTCATGCATCTGTGACTTTTAATCTATAACTTTTTTCTATACCTGTTAATCTGTAACTTCTACTTCCTTCTTAATATCAGAGTATGAAAGACCTCTATTCTTTGATGATATACACATCATACTTCTTCAAGACGGTTTCCGCTGTCACGATCCTGTCTGACAACAGATCCTTCTTCCCCAGAAAGGCCGTCGGCATCTGCTTCTCCTGATCGGTAAAGTTCATGACAAAATAGATTCTGTCTTCTCCCGTAGTCCGGCAGACAATCTCCAGACCGTCTCCGTTTGCAGCTATGCTCTTCACTTCCGCATCCACCACCGCCTGTTCCAGAATACCGCAAAGCCCCTGTTCTTCCATATGCGTGCCTACATAGTAAACATGCCCTTTTCCGAATCTGTTTCTGGTCACTGCCGGCATACCCTGATAGAAGTCCCTGCCATATACACCCAGGCTTTCGGCCCCTTCCAGATGCATCAGATCGCACACAAGACCGCATCGGCAGACCGCTCCATTATTCATAACCACCTCATTGTACTGTTCCGGCGCCAGAGCATCGATCTCTTCCGCCCACACACCCGCCAGCTTCCGCAGTGGTCCCGGATAACCGCCCAGATGTACATTATCCGACTGTCCTACAATACCGCTCATATAGGTGGTCACAAAAGTGCCCCCATTTTCCACAAACGCTTCCAATGCCTCTGCCACCCCGTCCTTCACCATATAGAGAACCGGCGCGACAATCAGCTGATACCTGCTGAAATCTGCGTCACAGGGAATCATATTTACGGCAATATTCCTGTCATAGAAATACTTATAATACTCATGAATATGTTTTACATAAGTCAGATCGATGGTCGGTCCGCTGGTATATTCCAGCGCCCAGTAGTTGTCCCAGTCAAACAGAATTCCCACCTGCGCCTCGTTGCGGCTGCCCAGCACCGCATCGCCCAGTCTTTCCAATTCCGATCCCAGCTGGGAAACCTCACGAAATACCCGTGTCTCTTCCGTCCCCGCATGGGCAATCACTGCGCCGTGAAATTTCTCACAGGCGCCGACGCTCCTGCGAAGCTGGAAGAACTGAATCGTATTGGCTCCATGCGCGATCGTCTGGTAGCTCTGCGCACGCATCTGTCCCGGCCGTTTCAGAGAATTATACGCCTGCCAGTTCTGCTGGCTGGGCGTCTGTTCCATCAACATGAAGGGGGCATCTTTCAGGCCTCTCATCAGGTCATGGCACATGGCCGTCTCACTCCAGGGCGTATCATATCTGGGATAATTATCCCATGAGACAATATCCATCTCCTTCGCCCACTTGAAATAGTCCAGCCCCTTAAATGTACCCATCAGATTGGTCGTGACCGGCGTCTCCCGGTCAAACTCCCGGATAGCATCCCGTTCACCGATAAAATTGGCTAACATACCGTCCGAATTAAACCGCCTGTAATCCAGAGAGATACCGGCAAATGCCGTCCGGTCATTCTCCATGCCGTCACCCAGAACATTGGGCAGTACGATCTCATCCCAATCGTAAACAGTATGTCCCCAGAACTCCATATTCCACGCCCTGTTCAATGCTTCCAGCGTGCCGTATTTCTTCTTCAGCCAAACCCGGAACGCCTTCTCGCAGTTCTCGCAATAGCATTCTCCGCCGTACTCATTATTGATATGCCAGCACTTAATATGCGGATTACTCCCGTACCGTCCGGCCAGTTTGCCGGCCAGCCTGGCCGAATATTTCTGATAAACGGGAGAATTCGGGCAGGCATTATGTCTGTGTCCGAATTTATGGCGCCTTCCCTGATAATCTGTCCGTTCCACCTCGGGATACCGCTTCGCCATCCATGCCGGAAGCGCTCCAGTGGAAGTGGCCAGCACGATATCATAGTTCTCCTTACTAAGCATATCTACGATATCATCCAGCTCCGAGAAATCATATTCTTCCTCAGAAGGCTGTATTTTCGCCCAGGAAAATACATTTATTGTGGCGCTGTTAATGTGTGCATGCCTGAACATCCTCATATCTTCCTGCCAGATCTCTCTTGGCCATTGATTCGGGTTATAATCCCCGCCATACAAAATTCTGTTAAATGATTTCATATTTTTCAATCTTTCCTCCTGTACCCCGAAATCTCTTATTTTGTTCCAGCATAGCACAATTATTCTTAACCGTCCACAATCCTTTCTGTAAAAAATCTGCTGTTATCATAAAAACAACAGGCGCGAGATTCAAAACAAATCTCATGCCTGCCGCTCACCGTCAAACCATCTTTACTGATCTCTTACATACCGAGTCTCCTGTACGCCTCCGGCTTCTGATAATTCCTGCTCATACCGTCATCCTCATACAGCATATATTCCGCCCCTGCAAAGCCCAGCATTGTCATATGTTCTGTGTCAAGCGCCTCCACATACTCAGCCGCATCTGCCAGCGGGATACACTTTCCGCTGCGGATGAATAACGGCACTTCGTTCAGGGCGATCTCCACATAATGGTGTCCCTTCCCCAGAACTTCCTCCGAAATCGTGCCGTCCGGCAGGAACTTGACGAACTTCATCTCTTCCGGCAGATACACGTAACGCCCCTTCGCATTCTGGGTATAGACCGGAGCAATCATAATCTCATCTCCCAGCATCATCTGGTCCTCTACCTGTACTGCCATGGCATCTTCCGGATACACAAAAGCCAGTGGTTTAAAATATAAATCGTTATTTAATGCTGCCTTCATATACTCACTGTACAGATACGGGATCAGGCGGTACCGTACACCGATCACATGCCGGAAGTCCTCAATATTTTCAAACTGATAGCATTCCTGCTCCCTCGTTCCCTGTGCCGCGTGGTTACGCATCAGCGGTGTAAATACGCCCAGCGCCAGCCAGCGCAGCAGCATATCTCTTGTCGTATCGGCGCCGAATCCGCCCAAATCCGCCCCTGTATACAGGAACCCGCACATATTTAAAGACGGCAGCATTTTCAGATTCAACAGAATATGAGACCACCAGGACTTATTATCGCCGGTCCAGATGCCGCCATAACGGTGCATACCGATATAAGAGGACCGGGAGAACATCAGAAATCTTTTGTCCGGGTCAATCCGCTCGAAAGCTTCTCCAGCTGCTCTCGTCATATAATAACCAAATAGATTATGCACCTTGTCATGGCGCACCCTTCCATCCCTGGTGTTATGATAAAAACGCCTGTAATCTTCCTTGCTGTTAGCCAAGCTGCCGATCTTCCACATCAGCGGCCATACAGATGGTCCGGCAAAACGTTTCTTGCCGCTTTCTGCAGCATTTTCTTCACCGGTTTCTCCCTTATTCCTGTTATCCGCAGCCATCTCCCCGGCTGTGATGCCATCGCCGTTCTCATTATCCAGGAAATCCCGCAGCGCTGCCTTCAACTCCGCTATCCCCTCCTGGGAATAGAAGATCGCCGGCTCATTCATGTCATTCCAGAATCCCTCGATACCCTGGTCAGTCAGAATCCGGTACTTATCACCAAACCACTGCCGCGCCTCTTCATTGAGCACATCCGGGAAATGCGTATCCCCGGGCCAAACCGCCGCCACGAAATCACTGCCGTCCTCACGCTGACAGAAGTAGCGGTTATTCACGCCTTCCTCATAAATGTCATACCCCTTTTCCACCTTCACACCTGCATCAATAATCGGGATCAGACGGATATTCTTTTCCTTCATCTCCTGCACGAAAGCAGGGAAATCCTGGAAATTCTCCTCGTTCAGGGTAAAATCCTTGAAGTTCTGCATATAATCAATATCCATATAGACCATATCAAGCGGCACACCGCTCTCCCGATATCCCTCCGCCACCCTGCGGAAGTCATCCTTCGTCTTATATCCCCAGCGGCTCTGCCCGAAACCGAAAGCATACCGGGGCGGGATATAGCTTCTGCCGATAATGCCGCGGAACTGCTTCACAATATCATAGGGGGAATCCCCATCGATCACAAACAGATTCAGGTCCGCATTTTCGCATGACACCTGTAATGTATCTGCCTTCGTATATCCGATATCGAAAGTGATCGCTGACGGATAATCGAAAAACAGGCCGAATGTCTCCCTGCCTGCCACGACGATAAAGTTGTGCGCACCATATAAGGAACGCTTGTCTTCTGTGTGGTTCGGGTCATCCGTACAGTCACTGGTATAGCAGTAGCCCCGCTTGTTCAGCCCTCTGTTGGCCTCCCCGAGGCCATACACGATATCGTTCTCTTCCATCTTGTAGGTAAAGCAAAATCCCTGCTCTGCCTCAATACATCCATAAGCCGGTGCACCTGTACCCACCGTCACCTCTTCCACTACGGCTTCCGTTGTAAATGGTTTTCCGTATACATACTTCTGAATCATGTCTTTTCCTCCTGTCATATTTCCACGATACAGGCCGCCGGTTCAACTTTCAAAACTCTGCCATCCTCCGGACACCTGCCTTATTCCTATAAATACATTATATATCCCTGTTTATGGAAACACTTCCACTATTTTGGCGGAAAACTACACAATTTTGACTTTTTGACTCCAAATCGGAAACGTCCCTGTCCTGCCCGGCATAGCCGAATCCGTCAGACACCCTCTTCCGCCTTCTCTCTGCTCATCCTGAAAACTTCCCTTGCCAGTCTGAGCATAACGCTTCCATTCAATACTGCAACCAATATACAGACTATTCTCAGCCATAAAAGCTCACAATAATAAGTAGAAACTCCGATCAGCAGGCTCAATGTAATCCATGGTAAAACCATCCCTGCTGCAGCGTACATCCTGTTCGCATTCTTCACGGTCATGTCCTCCTTCCGCATAACAACCATCACTCTCCTGCATAGCACTACTCAATTCCTGAGCTAATTGTAACACAGCCGAAATTCCCCTGCAAATTATTCCTTCCCCGACGCTCCTATTCCCCAGCCGGAAACAACAGCATAAATTCCGTTCTCCCAAACATTTCATTCTTTCTGCCACAGATCAACTTTCCTGAGTTGGGTAATGCAACCTCAGTTTGCAGAAAAAGTCTTCCAGTGTCAATCGGGAATCCAGTGTGTGATATACTCTAATCTTTCGATTACCCTTTTCATATATATAATGACCATCTGTAAGATCAAAGCAGGGAGCCTCTATTTCATCATAGATACTTGTTTTTTCCGCTTCCTCCATCAGGACCGCTATCACGCCCTGATCACCAAGTCCCCAGGTCTCCCCATGAGGCCAGGATAAGTCATCTCCACGTTCCTCGTTAAAATCCACCATCTGTTCAAACAAATATCTGCCGATCTTCCCATAAGGACTTACCTTCACCTGTAATTCCGCAAGCGTCACCGACATCTGCTTGTAGACATCCATCGGCACCTGCCATAACGGCATAGCGGATCGAAACACAACATTGGCCGCGTGAATATCCTGAAATAAGTTAAATTCCCGTCCCCCCTGCGGATAAATGCCGCCGCCGATCCAGATTGCCGTCATGCGGCTGCAGATCTCCGGTTTCATAAGGATAGCCGAAGCGAGATCCGTAATCGCCCCCTGCAGGCCAATGTACAGAGGACGATCATCCTCTTTCATCGCCTCTTCAATAATAAATGCCGCACCTTCCGAAACGATGGGCGTCCTGTCATCCTCAAGCCCTGTCGTCGCTCCCATCAGGACCGGATACCGGCCTTCCAAATGCATAAGCTGCAGTACCTTGAGTACTTCATCATAACTGGCCTTCGTCGTTTTCCCCTGCGGATATCTGTTCTGACCTATATCAAAATGTCCCGCAACGATCCCTCTCACATCAAACTTAGGCGTCAAAAGCTGATGCGCCACTGCATATTGATCATCCGCCTCGTTTTTACAATCTGTATGAATGATCAGCCTCACTCGTTTTTGTTCAGGAACTTTAAAGTTATACATTCAAATTTTCCTCCATTTTTCAAAGTCTCTTGTTATTCATTGCATTTACGCACACTGTCACCTTCGACCAATCTGCTACGGGATACAATCTTCAATTTTATATGACTTGGATCTCTGATCTCCTGGACAAGCTGCCGTATTACAACCTGTGCCCTGTTCGTATGGTCAATATGCAGACAGGTTATCTTCAATCTGTCCGTCATATAGTCCGGCACTTCGTCAATCCCGATCAAGGATACCTGCTCCGGGACCTTAATGTTCAGTTCCCTCAGCGCTCTCATCAATCCGATGGAAACCTGATAATTTTCCATGATATAAGCATCTGGCAACGGGTGTTCTTTCAGCCACTCCTTCATGTAGCTTTCCACATCAGAGATCCCATATCCAGCATAGAGAATCGGGCAGGCCTCTCTCTCTAATCCCATTAGATGAATGCTGCCAATAAACCCGATTCGGCGCTGTTCAAAATTATAGATATAATGTTTATGCGCCAGATACTCAATCCTTCTGCAGCCCATCCGTATCAGATATCGGGTCAACTCCATTGTACCGTCCTCATTATCCGCCACCACACAGTGATGCCGTGGACTACAGACATGATCGTAGACCACAAGCGGTTTGCGAACCGCACGAAAAGGAGCAAAATCCTCCTCCCTCATTTCTGTGGCATAGAGTAAGACTCCTGCAACCTCCGGAGCATTACAGGCTGCCACTGCTTCTTTGACATCCTCCGGTGCAACATATGTGATACCGATCGAATATCCCAGCTCTCTGGCTTCAGCGTCAAAAATCCTCAGTACACTCGGCCACAGATTCAGATCTGAATCGCATATACAAGATCATGCTGGGCTGGACAATTATACCATTAGGACTGTATTTGCTGTTCTTCTGCTGGCCCATCCTAATGGGCTTCAACTACAGCCTGACGGACTGGAACGGCCTTGCCCAAACCTATAAATACGTAGGATTCAAAAATTTTATAGAACTTTTCACCAACAAACGCCTGTTAAATTCACTCTTTTTTACAGGCAAATATACCATTGCGCTGGTTGTGATCGTCATGCTGTTATCCATGACCCTGACTCTGATGCTGACCTATATGGTATCTAACCGGTTAAAGACCGTATTCCGTTCCGTTATCTTCTTCCCGGCCGTACTTTCCTTAGTCACTATCGGTCTGACCTTCAACCAGATCATGTACCGTGTGCTGCCCATGGTCGGCCAGGCGCTGAATATCGGTTTTCTCTCCCAGAATCTGTTGGGCGATCCTAAAACCGCCATGTGGGGCGTCATCATGGTAAACGTATGGCAGGGAACAGCAACCCCCTTTGTCATCCTGCTCGCCGGCATTCAGAATGTGCCAAATGACCTGTATGAAGCAGCCGGCATTGACGGCGCCAACGCCTGGGTAAAATTTAAAAACATTACCATCCCATTTATGCTTCCCACCATCAACGTAGCCTTTGTCATGGTACTAAAAAGCGGATTGACGATATTCGACTTCATCAAATCCATGACCGATGGCGGCCCCATGCGTTCCACCGAATCCGCCGGCGTCCTGATCTATCAGCTGGCATTCTCCGATTCCAAAGCCGGGCTTGCCTCCGCCTATGCCGTACTGTTGTTGATTATTATTGCCGTCATCTCAGCCATTAACCAGAAAATCAGTTCCAAAGTGGAGGTTGGTCAGCTATGAAAAAAAATTATCCTGCAAAGTTCGGATGCTATATATTCCTTATTCTGATGTCTTTTATCATCATATTTCCGATTTATGTGACCTTTGTCACCGCCTTTAAGACTGCCGAAGAGTCAACAGCCAACTTTTTCTCCCTTCCACGGAGCCTGTACCTTGGAAATTTCCAAAGTGTCATGAGTGACCCTAACTTTAGCCATTATGTGACCAATTCCGTACTGATCACCGCGATCAGCATCACTTTGATTGCATTTACAGTTCCCATGGTATCCTATGCCATTGCACGCACTATGGCGCGGCACAAATATTTCACGGTAATCTATGTTCTGATCCTGTTATCCATTTTTGCTCCGTTTCAGGTTCTGATGGTTCCCTTAACGCAACTCACCTCCCGCCTCGGACTGCAGAATCAGTTTGGCCTGATCCTGGTCTATACGGCGTTTGCCTTAGGACAAGGCGTATTTCTCTTCGTGGCATACTATAAATCCATCCCACTGGAACTGGAGGAAGCCGCCATCATTGACGGCTGCAGCACCAGCGGAACTTTCTTCCGCATCGTATTTCCGTTGGCCAAACCCATGACGATCACGGTAGTCATCCTGGATGTACTATGGATCTGGAACGACTTCATGCTGCCCTTGCTGCTCCTGAACAAGTCCGCAGAAAACTGGACGCTGCCTCTATATCAGTACAACTTTAAATCATCCTACACCTTTGACTATAACCTGGCTTTTGCCTCATTCCTCTTCTCCATCATACCGATGATGATCGTATATATCTGCCTGCAGAAATATATCATCGCCGGTCTGACTGCCGGAGCTGTCAAAGGATAATGTAACGATCGAAAGGAGAATCTTATGGCTATCACAAACGTAATTGAAATACCTGTTACGAAACAAAACTATCCCTTTTCCAGTGCCGCACGATACGGCGTCCTGGACAATACAGGTTACACTGAAAAGGAATACTTTCTGCACGGCACAGCTAACGTCTACCAGACACAAGCAGATGGAAGTATCAGTATCCGCTTCGCAGATGCTCCTTACATAAACAGAATCATCGTCCGTGCCCCGGAGGATTCTGCAAAATGCAGCGGCAATACGGTAGTAGAAATCATTAATCCCACCGCTTCCTTTGAAATTGAACGGATGTGGATCTTAAGTCATCGGAAGCTGTTGCGGGACGGTGATATCTACGTCGGTATCACCAGCAAACCAAATACCATTGCCAAGCTGCTGGAATTCAACGCTGAACGCTATGGTGCTCTGTCCTGGGCCAATCCTACACCCGAACAACCCCTGCCCTATACGGCGGAAGATATACAGGCTAATCCCGATATTCTCTTAGACCAGGATATCGCCTATGAGACCGGGTTGTTCTGGGATATGCTGCGCGATCTCCCCAGTCTTCTGCGAAGTGACAGAACAGATAATCCGCTGGCAGACTATTTTCGACAAAATATCATCCTTACCGGCTGGTCACAGAGTGCGGCCTATCTGATACGGTATCTGAATGTGTTTGCTTACATGAATGATGAAGAACTGCCCTGTTATGACGGTTATCTGGCCGCCGGACCGCCCAGACACATCACGATCCCGATAAACCAGTACGAACAGCTTTCCTGTATTGGGCAAAGTACTCCCCTTATCAAGGAAGTCAGACAACCCTGCATCATTCTGCAGACAGAAAGTGAAAACGGTCATATGGATGCCTATAAATTACGCCGGCCGGATGGATCAGAGGAGAACTTCCTCTGCAGGCATTATGATATAACCGGCGCCAGCCACGATACCAAATATTCATTGATAGACTACTACCGGAATGATCCTGATATGATCCGCATCGGTATCCTGCCGGAATATAACGGTATACACGAGTTTCCTAACAATTACCCGCTCGAAATTCCCATGGCAGCCGCCTTCCGTAATCTTTTCTACTGGATCAATTCCGGCGTAGCACCATCAGTCTGCGATCCGATCAAAGTAGACTGTCACGGAGACAACTGCAAAGATGTTCTGGGCAATTCCATCGGTGGTGTCAGGACCTGTCTGTTGGATGTTCCAAGCGGAAGCTACCACTCCTACAGCCTTATCAGGGAAAACGAACCCCTCTCCCGGGAAGGCTGCAATGTCTCCGGATACAATATTGTCTTCGGTCACGAAGAGCCTTTCTCTCCTGACATGCTGAGGCAAATGTACGGTTCTCTGGAAAACTACGAGACGTTGGCACGCAGACATACACAGGAACAGGTAGCCAAAGGGTTCGTCATCCGGGAAGACGCGCCGAAACTCGTGCAGATTGCCGTGGAATTGGCAAAGAGCCGCGGACTGGAATAATCAATTCACCGTTTATCAAAAAACACTGCCCCGGTGTCCTCTATCCCCAGGGCAGTATCCTTTCTTTCAACGATCCTGGATGCATATACAAAACATATACTGTCCTATGCCCTGAGCAATTCATTAGAGGTGGTTCCTTTCACCTTTCCTCCAAAAAAATCTTGCCATACGTTATGTCCTGTGTTAGGATAAAAGCAAGCAAAAAACAAAATGAGCAAAGTCTTTTTTACGTATAGCTCTTTTACGAAATTCGCTCTGCGGATTCGTATCTCAGGAGTACTTCCTTATAAAACAGATCTAAGATTCTTACAGTATCTTACCGGACTTGCAGCTTTTTTCATGAAGTCCGTATCAGTGCAGAGTATTCTCTGCAGGAACTCCTTGCTTACAACTGAATCACTGCGGGGAGAAGATCAACTGTAAACAGCGCATCCTCTCTGCCGCGCGAAACACTTTTCTACCAAACGAAAGAGAGGATGAACCATGCAGCAACAATCAGCAACCAAAAAAACGACTCTACAAAACACAGTGACAGGCACAAAGTCACAGCGGCAGCCGGAAACTCAAAATATCTCCGATCCGGCCCCTGTACTTCCTGCGGACTACCAGTTCAACTTAAGCGACTTCGCCCTGTTCCTGTCAGTGATGAAAGTGCAAAGGGCTTATGAAGATGTTCTCAGCATCATACTGGATGAGCCGAATCTACAGCTGAAAAAAGTACAGGTCGAACAGGTGATCCTGAATAAATCAGGAAAACGTGCCATACGGCTGGATGCCTGGGCACAGGATGAGCATAACCGTCAGTTTGACATGGAGATGCAGAATAACGCTTCCGGTGACGATATCCGTAAGCGCTCCCGCTTTTATCAGGGATTACTGGACACCCCGCTCCTGAAATCCGGGAAAAAAACCCGCTATAAGCATCTTCCATCCACAGTGATCATTTTTCCCTCCATTCCGAAGCGTTTTACGCTGAGGACGCGAGCAGAATTTCAGATTCTGCTCTGCGATCAATAGAATTTGTGACACTTCGGCACAAATTCTTGGTTGAATAAATTGCTCATCAGAGAATTTATTCAACCTTATCACGCAGGAAGATATCTTTAAGAAAGATCTGGCCATGTATACTTTTAGAGAACGCTGCGAAGAAGTGCCCGACCTTCCCCTGAATGACGGCACAAGCAAGATCTTCCTGAACATGACCAGCCATAACGGCCGCCCGGAACTGATCAGCCTGCTGCAGTATATGAAAGAAACTACTTTAGACAATTCCAATATTACCGTACAGGACGACCGCATTCTGGATCTGGACCGGATCGTTCAGGATGTGAAACAATCAGAAGAATGGGAGGCTGTGAAAATGAATATCCTTGAAATCGGAATAGAACAGGGAATGCAAAAAGGTGAAGATCGTCTGGCAGAGCTGCTGCAGTTTCTTAAAAATGCCGGAAGAGATGAAGACGCCGACCGTGCCATTTTCGACGTCCAATATCGGGAACAGCTGTATCAGGAATATGAGACTCGTTCACAAACCAGAAGATAAACGCCCCGCCGTAAGGTAAAGCACAAACTCCGTTCTCCCATCCGCCGCCCTGCCTGCCTTGATATAGCCCCCTTCTTCCTCCAGAATCTTCCTCGTAATATACAGCCCCAGCCCGACGCCTTCCCTTTCTCCGACCTCCCTGCCCCTGTAAAACCGTTTAAATAACTTATGATATTCCTCCGGCGCGATCCGAACCCCTCTGCCCCGCACTGCCACTCCTACATAATTTGTCAGTTCCATTACTTCCATCTCGATCCTGCTGCCCGCATCCCCATACTTCACCGCGTTATCCAGCACATTGAAAACTGCCTCCGTCGTCCATTTCGCGTCCGCCATCACCTGACTTTTTACCCGGCCAGACAAATCAATCTCCATCCCCCGGCTCTTCGCCTTCTCCATTACCTGTCCCACCGCCTGCAAAAGGATCATTTCCAGGCTCTGCCGTTCCGGTTTCAAACGGATGATCCCGGTCTCCAGCCGCGACACTCTGGAAAAGCTCTCTCCCAGCCAGGAAAGCTTTCTCGTCTGTTCCTCCAGACAGGCAAGGAATCTTCCCTTTTCATCCACCGTCAAATCGTCCCGTTCCAGAAATCCCGCATATATCCCGATATTCGTGACCGGCGTGTTAAGCTGGTGCACCAGATCTCCGATATTCTCATCCAGCTGCCTGCGAAACTGCCGCTCCCGCTCCTCATAAGAGCACAGAATATCATAAAGCCGCAATAACTGCCCCTGCATTCTGGACAGGATCGTATCTTCCGTCACCGGAAAGGCGATCGTAACCCTGCCGTCTATCAGCTCCTCCATCATTTCACTGAACGCATAGAGCTTCCCGTCCACCCTCCTTTCGATCAACAGATATACCCCCGCAAACACCGCCAGATTCACCGCCCCATACAGAATGATCAGCCAGGTGCCGTAAGCCGGCCGTCTGCAGGAAAGCTCACTGAACAGGAAAAGCAGTATGAGCATTACACCCATACCGCCTGTCCATATACCGTCTGTACCGTTGCCCTTATACCGCCTGTTCATTTCCGTCCATCCTCCCACTTATACCCCAATCCAAACACTGTCCTGATATAAATCGGCTCCTCCGGATTCTCTTCCACCTTCATGCGCAGCCTGCGGATCGTCACATTCAGTGTCCTGCTCTCCACAAACCGTTCATCCGCATCCCAGATCCGGTCCAATATCCGCTCCCTCGTCAGCACGATACCCCTGTTGCGGAGAAAAAGCTCCATCAGCCTGCACTCCAACGCCGTAAGCTCCACCGCCTCTCCCCGCCTGGTCAATGTCTTGTTCTCAAAATCATACAACAGTTCACCATTCGTATAGATCTGCCGCGAAACGCCCTCACTGCGCTTTAAGACAGCCGCGATCTTCATAAGCAGCACCGGCATGGAAAAGGGCTTCGTAATATAATCATCGCACCCTGCACGGAACCCCTGCAGCATGTCTTCCTCCGTGTCTCTGGCCGTCAGCAGAAGTACCGGAGCCGGCTGCCCGGCCAGCACACTCCCCAGAAATTCCCTGCCGTCCCCATCCGGCAGGTTGATATCCAGCAACACCAAATGCATCCTCGCCTCCAGCTTCTCCCGCGCTTCCCGCAGGCTATAAGCACTGTTCGTCAGATACCCCTCCCGCCGCAGCGCAAACGCGATCCCCTCATTCAACGCCCGATCATCCTCAACAACCAAAATCCGCTTCTCCATCCCCACTCACCTGCCCTTCCCTTCTCAAATTACAATCATATCGCAGATCCCTTATACCTTCCCCTATCATAACACTTTTAATTTCGCAAATCTCCCCGGCATAACACTTTTCACAACGATTCTAAGTCATACGGCTATATCTTCCGGCTTTGGTGCACAGGCATCCCTCTACACCACTTCCCGCAGCCGCTCCACAATCGACCTCCTGTTCATCCCCCAGGTCAGCACCTGCGCCATCACCACGCACAACCCGGCCGAGATCCCCACAAAGATCATAAGCGCCTGCACAAACGCAGCGGCCGAAAAGTTAAATCCCGGCTGCGCCCCGACCTTACAGGCCAGCGCCGCTCCCGCCACGGTCGCCAGTCCCAGCGCTGTGGCGACAAGCACGGCGTACTTCTCGAAAATATCCCGCTTCATCTGCCGCCCCGTCATCCCGATGGACTGCATGGCCGCATATTCCACCTTCCTGGCCATCACATCCGTAGTTACCGTATTCACCATATTGGCTACGCCGATCAATCCCACGATCACCGCCAGCAGAATACCGAAAGCCGTCATGCTCCGCTTCGTTTCCGTATTCTGTACCCGGGTCATATAAGCGGAGTCAAGCGAAAGCTGCAGATTCCCGTCTTCCTCCACAATCCCGGCAATGATCTCATACTGTTCCTTGTCTGAAAGCGCCGTCCCGTCCTGCCTTTTACCTGATGCATTAAAGCAGATACTCCCGATCAGCTCCCCGTAATTTGAATAAATCTCCTGAAATGTCTCATCCGTCAGCCAGATATTGACTTCCCCCATATTATCCGTGCCATAGATATTATGGCCTGTCACCAAGGCCATCACCGTAAATTCCCGCTCCACGTAACGATCTGCCGCACTGTCAAAGAACGTGACCGACACCCGGTCGCCTGCATGTACCTGATACGCCATGCCCTCGCTCTGCTCCATATCATTGAGATAGAGGGAACGGTTGTAGATCAGATAGCCGCCCTGCGCAAACCGTTCGGCGTCAAACTCCCCTTCCAGCACGGTAAAATATTGACTTTCATGGTTAAGATACGCCGCATCCATACCCGCGACGCTGACCGGATAATTGTCCCTCTCGTTCTTTCCGGGAAGACTATGCCAGGGATCCACGCCCCACTTCTGTTCCATGCTGTCCACATAAGCCTGTCTGTCACGGGCCAGCTCCCCTTCTCCCGTAATCTCTCCCTGAGACAGATCATAATAATAACCGCCTCTGAGGATCGACCAGTCCGGCTTTGTCCTGGCCATATAGGTAACCCGGAAATCTTCCACAAACTCCTGCTCCCTGATCTTTTGCACCAGCTCATCACTGATGGGCTGATAAGGCTCCTCCGATCCGAATTTGACCGTTTTCTGCACTATGCGGAAATCCGTGCCGTTGTGCTCCGCCGTATGCACCTCCACCGAATACCCCATGGAGATTGTATACACCACCAGAAACAGAATCCCGCTTAAGGCAAAAGAGATAACCGAGAAAACGCCCTTTTTCTTCCTGCCGCGGTATCTGGCCGCCTCCACAGGGGAAATCGTGCTGGCGATCCGAAAAGGCTTCATAGTACTGACAAGCACCGTAATCCAGGAAAACACCGCTCCCAGTGCAAACACCTGTACGAATCCAGCCGGCTTATAGAAAGAGGAAATGCCTTCCGCAAAAGCGTCCATAACCGCACCCGCCGCCATCCGTCCGATGCCGTATCCGATCATGCCTCCCAGCACAATGCCGATCAGGGAGATCCTGTTCATCTGCCACAACAGCATCCGCTTAAGCTGCTGCCTCGTCATGCCGATGGTCTTTAATTCCCCATAGAAACGTATATCATTCTCAATCGAGATGTCAAATATATTATAGATAAAAAAGTATCCACAGAACATCACACACAACAGAAGCAGTATGATCGGCACCAGCGCTGCATAGGACAGATCACTGGCCTTGTACTGAATGCCGTTGCCTGCTGCCTGCTCATTCACTTCTGTCAGCTTTTCATGCTTATCCGTCCCCAGCCTTAAGGGATTCAAATTGTTCAGCTTCACATAGATATGGTCATACCCCTTGATCAGTCCCGGATTGTGCTTTTCGATAAAGGCTTTTCCCGTGTAGATCTCCTCATAGATATCCGCGACACCGCGCAGCGGATTCTTATAATAACCGCACACCGTCATAGGAATCACTTTTTCCGTCTGCTGCCCTTCGCCTTCTCCCTCCACCAGCACTACGAGGTCATAAGTGACGTTTAACTGTTTCGCCAGCCCCAGACGCTCCGACATGGTATCGGACAGCAGAATCTCATCCCCGCTCTCCGGATACCTGCCGGCGATCAGATCCACCATATTTTTCTCATAATGCACTTCGTCCGCCGCAAACAGCCGCACATCCACACCGGAAAATTCCTGATTATGCAGATAGCTTGCACTGCACCGCTTTGCATAAGCCGCCCAATCCACCTGCGGCAGCTTTTTTGCCCTCTCCAGAATTTCCTCATTACCATAGATCATGGCGCTGTCCGTACCCGGCCCCGGGGATGCCCCCATATAACGTGTCATAGCCGTCATATAACCGATCCCCACCGTAAAAATAACAACGATAAGCAACGCCGTCAGCGCCACAGCCAGCACCGCCAGCCGGTTGCGCACCGGATGCGCTCTGTAGTCGTCGGCAGCCAGCTCTTTTTCCAGTTTCTGGTCGGAATTCCTGAACATCATGCTCATGCCTGCACCTCCTGCTCTCTCACCAGCTTACCGTCCTCGATATGGATCACCCGATCCGCCAGCTGTGCGATGGCATCATCATGCGTGATCATAATGATCGTCTGGTTGAATTCCCTGGAAGTCATCTTCAACAATCCCATCACCTCCGTGCTCGTTCTGGTATCCAGGTTGCCGGTCGGTTCATCCGCCAGCAGCACCGCCGGCTTGGCCGCAATGGCCCTGGCGATGGACACCCTCTGCTGCTGTCCGCCGGAAAGCTGATTGGGATACCGGTCCATTTTCCCTTCGATCCCCAGCTGTCCGCAGATCTGCGCGATATAATCCCGATCCGGTTTCCTGCCGTCCAGCCGGATGGGAAGCACGATATTCTTGTACACATTCTGTACCGATATCAGATTATAGTTCTGGAAGACAAAACCGATATGCCGGCGCCGAAACACCGTCAGCTCCTCCTTCGACATCTCCATGATCGAATGTCCGTCTATGATGACCTCCCCCGCATCCGCAAAGTCCAGTCCCCCGATCAGATTTAAAAGCGTCGTCTTGCCACTGCCAGACGTCCCCACGATCGCCGTGAAGCTGCCCTTCTCGATGCCGAAACTGACATCGTCCACCGCCTTTACCAGATTCTCCCCGCTTCCGTAATACTTCTTAAGATGTACCGCCTTTAAAATATCCATGCTGTCTGCTTCTCCTTGTCTTTAATTTGCTTATCTTCATCATAGACAGCAGATATTACAATCCGGTTACAAACGGATATTTTTTGAATCATTGATGACCCACTCACCGGTCTTGCGTGAACCAATGCGGGTGATCAGCTTACTTTCCGCCAGATTCTGCAGCATTCTTTTTATCGTACTTTCCGAGCACTGCATGATTTCTGCCAGTTCCCTTCTCGTCAGAGACGGCGATCTGCGAAGCTGCCGCAAAAGCTCCCTCTCCCGGTCCGATAATTTTATTGGGTCATTTATTGGGTCATTTATTGGGTCATCCTGCTCCGATATCGGTGAAAAAGAACCACTGATATGCATGACACGATTATGCATTTCATGATCTTCTCCAAGTAACAGGTTTCTCAAAAACAGTTCCAAATACTCTGTCGTCTCATGCACACCCAGCTTCAGATTGTTATAATTCGCCCTCACCATGGCATTACCTGCCTTTCAGATACCGCTTCAACAGAAACGCACAAAAGTACGGAAAGGTATAAATCTGATCATCATACCCCACATTTCCACCCGTAAACTTTATCCCGTAGCGTATGTCCTCATACTTTTCCCCTCTGATCAGCGTCCGCAGCGACTTCGCCCGGCCGTTCGTCGCCTTCACCTCCACGGGGATCAGCTCTTTTGCCGTCCGAACGAAGAAGTCTTCCTCCAGCGTAGAATCCTCGCGCTTATAATAGTAAAGCCCGTATCCGCTTTTCACCAGCGCCTCACCCACCACGTTCTCATACAGCGCCCCTTTGTAGACGCCCAGATTCCGGTTCGCCCGCAGATCCTCCTGCGCCTCCTCATCCAGCATGGCCACAAGCAGTCCGCTGTCCGCAAAATAGATCTTGTACTTCGTCTCGTCAAAATTTCCTTTCAGCGGAAGTTCCGGAAAATGCATACAGTAACAGACATTAATGATTCCCGCATCCGCCAGCCACTCGATACAGCCCCGGTAATCCTTAAACCTGGCACCAGACGCCACCTTCGAGATCTGGAACTTCTTATTATCCTTGGAAAGCTGGACCGGAATCTGCCGGAACACATTGAGGATTCTTGTCTGGTCCATCCCTTCCGCATACTTACGCACATCTTCCTCATAATCCGCCAGAAGCTGCCTCTGGATCGCCAGCGATCCCTCAAAGTTGTCCTTTATGATATACTCTCTGACCACCGCAGGCATCCCGCCCAGAATACAATAATCCAGAAACAGACCGCCGTAGACGGACATCTGCGCCTCGTTAAACGGCTTTTCCTCCCGCATATGATCCAGAAGTTCGTCTGCAACACGCTCCTCATAACCCTTCGCCCACAGAAATTCCTCAAAATCAAGGGAATGCATGGTATAATCCGTCTTATACCCCACGCTGTTGCTCTCTATTCTTCCATAATGGATACCCAGCATGGACCCACTGCATATAACGTCAAATCTTCCGTCCTGTGCAAAAAATTTAAGTGCCGTGGCAATCTCCGGAAACTCCTGCAGCTCATCAAAAAAGATCAGCGTTTTCCCCTCGACGAATTTCTTCGTCGGATCCATGCGTGAAATATTCCGGACCAGATCCGCCGTCTTGTAGCCATCCGCCGTGATCATCCTGTACTTCGGCTCTTCCACAAAGTTGATCTCCACCATACACTCATAGTTCTGTTCCCCGAATCTTCTGATGGACTCCGTCTTCCCGACCTGCCGCGGCCCCTTGACCACCAGCGGCTTCCTCAGCGGGTCATTCTTCCACTCCATCAGAAATGTATCTATTTTTCGTTTCAAATAAACCATGACCGCCCACACTCCTTTTTGCTTTTCCCCTTATCAGTATATGCCATTTTCTCGGAAAATACAATGCAGTGCAAAAAAATGAGTGAATTTTACCATATGATTTACAAAAAGATGAGGGAATTATTTCATATAATCACAAAAAGATGAGGGAATCTAAGTCACCATCCAGCAAAAAGATGAGGGAATCATGGTCCGTCTGACGCAATCCCCAATAACAACAGGCACTGTCCTGTTACCTTCCAAGACAGTGCCCGCCGTTTCAATTTTCATAATTGTATCCGTTATTATATCCGTTGTTTCCACATCTTATGCTTCTTCCGAAGATTCGATGCGCCTGCTATCTCTGCACCCGCGCGCCTGCGCCGCCCATAATCGCCTCTACTTCCTTCCGGCTGGCCATGGTCGTATCACCCGGCGTCGTCATGGCCAAGGCTCCATGTGCCGCGCCATAGTTGACCGCCAGCTCCGCGTCTCCCGTAGTCATCAGGCCATAGATCAGACCGGACGCAAAGGAATCGCCGCCGCCCACGCGGTCCATGATCTCCAGTCCCTTGTAGTCCTTCGCCTTGTAGATCTCGCCGTCCGCCCAGCAGATAGCGCTCCAGTCGTTCACCGTTGCCGTCTTCACCTCACGCAGCGTGGTGGCAACCACTTTGAAATTCGGATAAACCTGCGCCGCATGATTGATCATCTTCTTATAACCGTCCAGATTCAGTTCCTTTAAGTTCTCATCATTTCCCTCGATCTCGAATCCCAGACAGGCCGTGAAGTCTTCCTCATTGCCGATCATCACATCCACATACTTCGCAATCTCCTTATTAACTTCCTGCGCCTTGGCAAGGCCGCCGATGGCGCTCCACATGGAAGGCCTGTAATTCAAGTCATAAGAAATCACCGTGCCGTATTTCTTGGCCGTCTTGATCGCCGCCAGTACCGTCTCACAGGACTGCTCAGACAATGCCGCATAGATACCGCCCGTATGCAGCCAGCGCGCACCCAGCTCCCCAAAGATATGCTCAAAATCAAAATCCTCCGGCGTCGCCTTGGAGATTGCCGTATTCGCACGGTCGGAGCATCCCACTGCCCCGCGGATGCCAAAGCCTCGCTCTGTAAAATTCAGTCCATTCCGGCAGGTTCTTCCGATCCCGTCCGTCTTCATCCACTTGATCAGTGAAGTGTCCACGCCGCCCTGCAGAATAAAGTCTTCCATCAACATCCCGACTTCATTATCCGCAAAAGCAGTAATAACACCCGTTTTTAATCCGAAGCATCTGCGCAGTCCGCGAACAACATTGTACTCTCCGCCGCCCTCCCAGGCCCGGAAACTTCTGGCTGTCCGAATCCGTCCCTCGCCCGGATCCAGCCGCAGCATTACCTCGCCCAATGACACCGCATCATATCTGCATTCCTTTTCTGGTCTCAAATTCAGTTCCATAATGTTCTCCCTCTCTTTACGTGACTCTTTTCTCCGCGTTTGTTCCGTCTTTATCCCCGGATCGACGCTACCAGCTCCACAGCCTCCTTTGTCAGCTCCCGGATCTTATCAAATTCCCCGTTCCGTATCATATCCCCCTTCACCATCCAGCTGCCGCCGCAGCACAGGATCTTGCCGAAACTAAGATAATCCTTTAAATTCTTTGCACTGATGCCGCCTGTAGGCATAAACTTCACCATCGTATAAGGAGCCGCCATCGCCTTGATCATTGCCACGCCGCCGGCCTGCTCCGCCGGGAAGAACTTTACCACCTCCAGACCGCGCTTCACTGCCTGTGCCACCTCAGAAGGCGTGATACATCCCGGGAATACCGGAATCTTTTTCTCCAGACAATAATCCACGATCTCCGGATCAAAGCCGGGGCTGACGATGAACTTCGCTCCTGCCGCTGCAGCCCGGTCCACCTGCTTCGTCGTCAGCACCGTTCCTGCTCCGACTAACATCTCCGGATACTTTGCACTCATCAGACGGATGGACTCTTCCGCCGCCTCCGTGCGGAACGTCACCTCCGCACAGGGCAGACCACCCTCCACCAACGCTTTTGCCAACGGCAGTGCATCCTTCGCTTCCTCCAGCACCACTACCGGCACTACTCCATATTCATAAAATTGTTCTGCAATCGTCTTCATGCACCCATCTCCTCTTCCTGTTTTCCCGTTATCCTGTCTTCATGCTATCCTGTTTGTTGACGGTATCTATCACCAGGCCGTTTCGCACGGATATCTCCATACCGTAACCCTCATTAAGGTTTACGCTTAAAAATCCAGATATGCCCCTTTCATCGGACTTACCGCATGTTCACTGAACATCCTCAGAACCCCTTTCTTATACTTAGGTTCTCTGGGCTTCCACTGCTTCCTTCTCTCTTCCAGCACAGCGGCCACTTCCTCCATCGTCTTACGTTCCCCGGCGATTCCGATGATATTCAGCTTCCGTTCTTCCACATCGATCTCGATCAGGTCCCCTTCTTCCACCAGCGCGATAGGTCCGCAATCCACCGCCTCCGGGCTGCAGTGCCCGATCACCGGCCCTGTAGACGCACCGGAGAAACGGCCATCCGTGATCAGCGCAATGCTTTTTCCCAGCTCTTTATCGCTGCTGATCGCCTCGGAAGTGTAGAACATCTCCGGCATACCGCTGCCCTTCGGCCCCTCATAGCGGATAAAGACGGCATCGCCCTTTTGCACCTTATGCTTTAAGACCGCATCCAGACATTCCTCCTCGCTGTCAAAAGGTCTGGCCTGCAGAACTGCCTTAAACATCTCCTTCGGACAGGCCGTATGCTTGATCACAGCCCCCTCCGGCGCCAGATTACCCCGCAGGATGGCGATGCTGCCGTCTGTTCCCAGTGCCTGATCAAAAGGTCTTATAATATCCTCTCTGGTCAACGAAACATGATACCGCTCATTAAACTCCTGCAGCCACTTCTCACACCGCTCATAGAAACCGTTTCGTTTCAGCTCATCCAGATTCTCGCCCAGCGTCTTACCCGTCACGGTCATCACGTCCAGATGCAGATACTCCCGTATCTCTTCCATGATCGCCGGCACACCGCCCGCATAGTAGAAGCACTCCGCCGGCCAGCGGCCCGCCGGACGCACATCCAGAAGATATCTGGCGTTCCTGTGCAGTCTGTCGAAGGTATCTCCCGTAACCTCCAACCCGAATTCATGCGCGATGGCCGGAATATGCAGCAGACAGTTGGTACTGCCGGATACAGCTGCATGCACCAGGATCGCATTCTCAAAACTGTCCATGGTGATCATCTCGCTGGGCCGCATCCCCGGCATGGTCGCCAGCTTCACCGCCTGCGCCCCCGCTTCCCTTGCAAAAGCCAGCAGATCCGGACTGGTGGCCGGCATCAGCGCACTGCCCGGCAGCGCAAGCCCCAGCGCCTCCGCCATGATCTGCATCGTGGACGCCGTACCGATAAAAGAGCAGGCCCCACAGCTGGGACAGGCGTTACACTTCGCCCAGTTTAACTTTTCCTCATCAATCTCGCCCCGCTGGAATTTAGCGCTGTACATGCCAAGCTGCTCCAACGTAAGCATCTCCGGCCCCGCATTCATCGTACCGCCCGGCACCACCACACCGGGTACATCCGCTCTCGCCAGCCCCATCAGATTACCCGGCATTCCCTTGTCACAGCTTGCCAGATAGACTCCCGCATCAAAGGGCGTGGCTCCTGCATGAATCTCGATCATATTGGCGATCATCTCCCGGCTTGCCAGACTGTAATTGATACCGTCCGTTCCCTGACTCTCGCCGTCGCAGATATCCGTACAATAATATCTTGCGCCATGCCCGCCGGCCTCCTCGACGCCTTTCCGCACTTCCTCCACCAGCAGGTTCAAATGCCCGCTGCCCGGATGGCTGTCGCCGTAAGTGCTCTCGATCATCACCTGCACCTTAGAAAGATCCTCCGGCTTCCATCCCGTTCCGATCCGCAGCGGGTCTAATTCCGGCGCCAGTTTACGCATTTCCTGACTCTTTAATTCCATACCCCTTCTTCTCCTTTCCCATTCCTCTGTCAGTTTTTACCTTTATTTATTCTTCACACAAGATCAAAATACTTCTTAATACCAATCCCCTTCACACAAGACCGGGCAGCCATGCGGAGAATGCCGTATTTCAGGCATTCTCTGGTGTGAGAAGAACTTCTTCGCGAAGCAGCCTCTGCTACGAGTGATTAGAAGTTCTTCTCACACTATGCAAAGAACGAAACAACAAGCGCCACCACAAATCCTGTTCCGCCTACCAGCGTCTCCATGATCGTCCATGTCTTAAGGGTCGTCTTTTCATCCATCCCTACCAGTGACTTTACCAGCCAGAATCCGGAGTCATTGAAATGTGAACACACCGTCGCACCACCGGCCACCGCCGCCGTCGTGCAGGCCAGATACAGAGGTGACAGATCCGCGATCCCCGGCATCGCCGCGATGATGCCTGCTGCCATCGTCATGGCCACCGTCGCGGAACCTACACAGATCCTGACTAACGCCGCCACGATAAACGCCACCACCACAATCGGCAGATTCGCCGAAGACACCGCATTGCCGATCAGATCACCCAAACCGGAATACTGCAGCATATACCGCAGCACACCGCCGCAGGCCGTTACCAGCAGGATCAGCCCCGTAGGCTCCAGCGACTTTGTCATGATCTTTTCCAACTCATCCATCTTATAACCATGTTTTAATCCAAGAATCAGCATCGCCGCGATCGTTGCGATCAGCAGTGCCACAAAAGGCTCTCCCAGGAAACCGAAGATCGGTGCCAGACCGCTCAGCGCCGGCACAACCCCCGCTACGGAATCCAGAATGATCAATACCAGCGGAATCAGGATGATCCCTACGATCGTCCAGAACTTCGGCAGCTTCGACTCATCGAAATCCGCCTGGTTCGCCACATGCTCCGGCACCGGAACCATGTACTTATTGCCGCAGATGGAACCCCACACAGGCCCCGCTACCACCATTGCCACGATACCGCACAGCACACCTACCATAATGACCCAGCCCAGCTCCACATTCAGCATGGTAGCCACCAGCACCGGTCCCGGCGTAGGCGGAATAAACGCATGGCCAACTGCCAGTCCTGCCAAAAGCGGGATCGCATAAAAAAGGGAAGAGCGTTTCGTCCGTTTCGCCAACGAGAATGCCAGCGGGATCAGAATGATCAATCCGGCGTCGAAAAATACCGGCATGGCGATGACAAGACCTGTAATGCCCAGCGCCCAAGCCGCTTTCTTATCACCGAACCACCGGACCATACTGACCGCCAGTGTCTGCGCTCCTCCCGAGGCCTCCAGGATCGCTCCGAACATGGATCCCAGCCCTACCAGCAGCGCAATTCCTTTTAACGTGTTCCCGATACCGTCATTTACCGCCGTCACAATATTCTCGAAAGGCATCCCCGCCCCGAGTCCGATCACGATCGCTCCCACCAATATGGAAACCATCGCCTGTACCTTAAATTTAATGATCAACAAAAGTAATACCGCAAGTCCCAGAATTGCCGCTATCACCAATCTGGTCGGATTTAAAGCCATTGCTTCACCAGCCATTATTTGAACCCTCCTGTTTTACCGTTATGATTGAATTTGAAACACTTCACTATCCTTTAACATCTGACGTCTTATGTTATTGTGGTTAAATTATATAATCACCGTATTTTTCATTCAATACATCTGATGTATTTATTTTCACTTCTACTTTTTGCACAAAAAATGATGGAGAATTCACGCTGTTCCCCACCATCTTTTGTGTATTATAGCTATTGTATTTTTTCAGTCGTCTATTATACGTCCGCAAACATCTGATGTATTTCTCTCACCCTTCTTTTTCCCGCTCCTCGAGAATCTTCATGATCGTCTGCCGGTTATACGTCAGATGCATCATCATGGCACATCTGGCTCCCACCGAATCCCGTTTCAGCACGGCGTCCGTAACTGCCCGGTGGGTCTTGATCGTTTCCTCCATCAGCATATGATGGGTCAGGTTGGCAAACGTATAGACCGCCGTGTTGATGACCGGGATCAACGTCTCCACCACCTGATTTTTGCTGCAGCGGGCAATGCAGGTGTGGAACTCGATGTCCTTACTGATATGATTGCGGCTGCTTCGATACAGCTGTTCCGTCTCGTCGCACAGCCTTTTGAGCGTCCTCAATTCCTCCGCCGACGCATTCCTGCAGGCCAGCGCGGCAATCTCCGGCTCAATCATCAGCCGCACCTCGAACAGATCCAGCGCCAGCTTATACTTGTCCTCAATCTTACCGAACCCCAGCGGATCCACCTCAAAAGAACTCGTATTGATCACATACGTACCGGAACCCCTGCGGACCTCCAGAATGCCGCGGGATACCAGTCCCTTCACCGCCTCCCGGATGGTGCTGCGCCCCACTCCGAACCGCTCCGCCAGCTCAAATTCATTAGGAATCTTCTGTCCCGGCTCCACCGGTTCCTGCAGGATATACTTCATCAGCTCATCTTCAATCCTGGCCCCCAAAGGTTTTCTGTTCATCTTATCCGCACCGTACATTAACAGCCCGTCCTCCCGTCATATTTTCCTCTGTCCTGTTACAGTCTCGTCCTTATTCTACCACGTTTATCCGCTCCATTGGAATATCAAAATAAGTTCTCACCGTTCGCCGCGATGACTTCCCTGTACCAGGCAAAAGATTTTTTCCGCACACGTTTCAACGTGCCGTTCCCGCTGTCGTCCTTGTCCACATAGATAAAACCGTAACGCTTTGACATCTCTCCCGTGGTGGCGCTGATCAGATCCACACATCCCCAGGGTGTGTACCCGATCAGATCCACGCCGTCCTCATCCACTGCCGCCATCATAGCCCTGATATGGGATTCCAGATACGCGATCCGGTAATCATCGTCGATCTCCCCGTCCTTCCCCGGCTCGTCTCTGGCTCCCAGTCCATTCTCTACAATAAACAGCGGCTTCTGATAACGATCATAAAGAGCGTTCAAGGTAATGCGAAGCCCCATCGGGTCAACAGGCCATCCCCACTGACTGCACTCCAGATAGGGATTCCTGGCCGATGCAAACACATTTCCTCCCGCCGCTTCTCCCTCACCGTCGGCCCGTACACAGCGGCTGTTATAATAGGAAAGGGAAACAAAATCCACCGTATGTTCCTTCAGGACTTTCTGATCCCCAGGTTCCGTTTCCAGACGGATTCCCGCCTGTTCCAGAAACTTCACCGCGTAAGCCGGATACTCCCCCCTGACCTGGACGTCAATGAAGAAATAATTCTCCCGGTCCCTCTTCATACTCTCCCACACATCCTCCGGCCTGCAGCTATAGGGATACACGCTTCCGGCGGCCAGCATACAGCCTACCCGAAACGCCGGATTGATCTCATGAGCCAGCTTCACGGCATACGCAGAAGCGACCAGTTCATTGTGAGCCGCCTGATATTTGACGGCGGTCTCATCCTCCCCGTCGGCAAACCGGATTCCCGCGCCCATAAAGGGCAGGTGCATCAGCATATTGATCTCGTTGAACGTGATCCAGTACCGCACCTTATCCCGGAAACGTCGGAAAACCGCACTGCAATAGCCGAGATAGAAATCGATCACCCTGCGGTTCCGCCAGGAACCGTATTTATCCACAAGGTTCAGCGGAATATCAAAATGACAGAGGGTCACTACCGGCTCAATATCATACCGGAGCAATTCATCGATCAGCGCCTCATAGAACTTAAGTCCCTCCTCGTTCGGCTCCTTCTCCTCTCCCGTAGGGAAAATACGGGACCAGGAGAAAGAAAACCGATAACACTTAAAACCCATTTCCGCAAAGAGCGCAATATCTTCCTTATAGTGTCCGTACAGATCAACGGCCTCTCTTCCCGGATAAACCGAATTCACGGGCAGTTCCCTGTAATCCATACGTCCTTCCATCACAGGCATCCGGTTCTCCCCATATGGGATCACATCCACAAGAGCCATGCCCCTGCCGCCCTCCTTCCATCCGCCTTCGCACTGGTTAGCCGCCGTAGCGCCTCCCCACATAAAATCTTTTCGCATTCTTCCGCCTCCCGCTTACATGATGCTTAACAGCAGATCTCCTGCCTTCACCTTCTCGTCTCCCGTGATCTCCACCTGTTCAAAGTCATCCGAATTCGTTACCAGTACAGGCGTCACCAGACTATAGCCGGCCTCGCTGATCAGTTTCCGGTCAAACTCAAGAAGCTTCTGCCCCTGCTTTACCGTTTCACCGGTTTCCACAAACGCCTTAAATCCTTTTCCGTCCAGCTGCACCGTGTCCATGCCCACATGCATCAGAAGTTCCAGCCCTGTCTGTGTTGTGAGGCCGATCGCATGGCCTGTCGGGAACAAAGCGGAAACCGTCCCGTCCGCCGGTGCATACAGCACGCCCTCTTCCGGTTCAACAGCCGCGCCCTGTCCCAGGACTCCCGAGGCAAAAGCCTCGTCCTTCACTTCCGACAGTTTTAATACTTTTCCTTTCAGCGGACTGGCAAGCGCAATCTTCCCGTCCTTCCCTTTCACCGCTGCAACGCCTGTCGCTGGCACTTTCGCCGTCTCCGCCGTTTCTTTCCTGTCTTTATAGAACAACATCGTAAGAAGAAAGCCTGCCGCCATGGAGATGCCGATCCCCGCAAAGGCAACAATGATATTTCCCATGGTTCCGTCCGGATTCATCATATTAGGCAGCTCGAAGATTCCCATACCGCCCAGAATAAACTTCCGGAAATTAAAGTGTCCGTAGAATGCACCGCCGATTCCGCCCGCAATACAGCTGATGATAAACGGCTTCTTGAGCGGCAGCAAAATACCGTAAATAGCAGGCTCCGTTACACCGAAAATACCGGAGATAAAGTTGGGGATCGCCATTTCCCGCAGCTTCTTATCCTTCGTCTTAAAGAAAATAGCCAATACGACTGCGGAGGTTGCAAAAGTACAGGCAAAGAAAGGCATCATCACATTGTCATAGCCAAGCGTCATCACATTGTTGATGTAGACGGGGATAAATCCCCAGTGCATTCCGAAAATGACGAGAATCTGCCAGGTCAGTCCTACAACCGCACCCGCAAGCAGGGGACTGAAACCGCGGATTGCCAGCGTAAACTCCGAAATCAGCGTAGAACCAAACGTTGCGACCGGCCCCAGGAAAATCACGGATACAGGCAGCGTCACCAGCAGTGTCAGCATCGGTACAAAGAAAAACTTCACCAGATCCGGAATCAGTTTATTAAAGAACTTCTCGCATTTGGACGCAAACCATACCGCCAGAATGACCGGAATGACCGTTCCCGTATAATCCACGGAAATTACGGGGATTCCGAAAAAGTTAATATATACCGGAGAAGCAAACATGGTGCCTTCCAATAAACTGTACATGGGTTCCATGCCTGCCGACAAAGTTCCCGACTGGATCCCCGGATAACACATGGCCGCGCCGATGGCAAGACCAAGCATTGGCTTTAAGCCAAATTTCTTTGCCGCCGTATAACCAAGGAACAGGGGCAGAAAGGTAAACAATGCATCGCCTGCAGCATTGATGATCAGATATCCGCCGCACTCGGCGCTGTAAAGCCCAAGGGCCACAAGCAGCGTATTCAGCCCTTTCAGCATACCGCAGGCAGCCATGATGCCAAGAATAGGCTGAAAAATGCCGGACACCACGTCGATGGCCCTGTCAAGCAGTCTTCCCTTCTTCTCCTTCTCTCCCTGCCCGCCGTCTTCCTTTAAGTCGATCAGCTCCATCACATCCTCAAACACTTCCGGCACATGATTGCCGATGACCACCTGGTATTGTCCGCCGCTCTTCATCACGGTGACAACGCCTTCCATGGCTTTGAGCACATCGTCCTTCGCCTTTCCCTCATCCTTTAAGGTAAACCGCAGACGCGTGATACAATGTACCAGCCCCGAAATATTTTCTTTCCCGCCGACATTTTTTACGATCTCTTTTGCCAGCTCATGGTATTTTCCCATTACCGTTCCCTCCTGTTCTTATTTTCCGTTTGTTTTTTATAGTAAACGACATTAGAAATTTCGTTTACTATAGTTGTTAAGCTGAATATAGCACGGGACTCTTTTTCCGGCAATAAAAGAACGCCGGATAGTTTCATCGTTTCAGAATTGGCAAAAAAAGGACCTTCGTTTCTGTAACAAAGGTCCAAAGGTCTGTCCGTTTTAACATCTCAAACGTCTTCTTCTGTCTTATCCAGCAGCAGATCCCCATGCGCCAGCATTTCCAGAGAGGATTTTGCATGCTCTTCATATCGTCCCGCAAGAAGCAGGGCAAAGAAAATATCCAGTACATAATTGACCGCGGAAAAGGACGTGATCACATCCAGACTGAGAAGCGAATCCCGGTTGGGAATCTCCACGATCTCATGACACCATCTGCGTATCACCTGATCATGCGGTCCCATCAGTCCTACCACATAATTGTTGGTCGCTTCCCGAAGATATTTCGCCATCTGGATTACGGTCCGGTTCGCTCCCGTAAAGCTGATCAGGAAGGCAATGGTTTTCTTATGCTTCCTCGCCGCCAGATAATGGGCGTTAATGCTTTCATAGGCCGAACATTCCAGCCCCAGCGTGGCGAACTTAAACACTGCCGCCTGCGCCACTATGTAGCTGATACCCGTACCGTAGATGTCGATACACTCCGCCCTCTGTATCACATTGTTGATCCGGTTCATCACATTTTTGTCAAAAGCAAGCCGGGTGTTGGTCACCGCCTTGTCATACAGGATCGGAAGCGTACGGATAATATCCGCATAAGCGCTTTGATCCGTGATGGGTTCTCCCTCCAGCATCCGGGAAAGCCGGTTCTTCTGATGGATCTCCTCCACCAGTCTGAGCCGGAACTCCTGATAACCGGCAAGGCCCAGCTTCTGGCTCAAACGAACCACCGTAGCCTTGCTGGTAAAAGAAGCGTTTGCCAGTTCCCCGCTTGACATTTCCGGAATCCTGTCCAGATGTTCCAGAATATATCCGGCAACTTCTTTTTCATGATTTGTAAAATGAGCCTGCTCCTTTAACTTCTCCAGGATCATAAGATTTATACTCCTTTGCTATACCGTTATGCCGGGCAGCGGATTTATCCGACGCGCCGCATAAGCCTGGGATTACAGCAGCGGAGCCGCCACCTTCATCAGGCTTCCCAACAGTTTCATCGTCCACTTTTCGTGCCGCACCGTCTCCTTCGTCACCTGCCTGCATTTCGCCAGCGTGGCCTGAAAATCCGCCTCGATCTGCGGGATACAGTCCGTCCCGTACATATAAGTGGCGCACTCAAAATGATGATAGAGACTGCGGTAATCCAGATTGATGGTACCCACCACCGCTTCCCTGTCGTCGCTGACAAACACCTTCGCATGGACGAATCCCGGCGTATACTCGAAGATCTTCACGCCCGACTCAAGCAGAGACGCATAGTGGGTCTTGGCCAGCGCATAGGGAATCCGCTTATCGGGAATCCCCGGCAAAAGCACCGCCACCTCCACGCCTCTCTCTGCCGCGAACTTAAGCGCCGTCTCCATCTCCCCGTCCAGAATCAGATAAGGCGTCATGATATGCACATACTTAAGCGCCCGGTTCAGCATATCCATATATACCCGCTCCCCCACCTGATCCTCGTCCAGCGGCCGGTCGCCGTAGGGAATCACATACCCTTTGGCATCCCGTACCTCCAATGTGGGATAGGCCAGAAACGTATCGAACTCCACCTTTCCGCCGTCCATCCCCCACATCTGCAGAAACATCAGGGTAAAGCTCTTCACCGCCTCCCCTTTAATCATAACGGCCGTGTCCTTCCAGTGTCCGAATTTCATCTTCTGGTTGATGTATTCGTCCGAGAGATTGACGCCGCCGTTAAAAGCCGTCTGCCCGTCGATCACCAGGATCTTCCTGTGATCCCGGTAATTATAGTGGGTGGAGACAAAAGGCGATGCCGGCGCAAAAATCTTGCACTTGATGCCCAGTCTCCGCAGACGCTTCGGATAATCATGCGGCAGAAGCGCAAACTCGCAGGTGCCGTCATACATGACACGCACATCCACGCCCGCCGCCGCCTTTCTCGCCAGAATCTCCAGCACCCTGCCCCACATGATTCCCTCGCTGACGATAAAATATTCCATGAAAATAAAATGCTGCGCCGCCTCCAGCTGCTTAAGCATCTCTTCAAACTTTTCCTCGCCCAGCGGGAAATAAGTGACCGCCGTCTTATCATACACCGGATGACAGCCGCTCCGCCCCATATAATGCGCCAGCGCCGCCGCTCCGCCGTTCTCCTCTGCCAGACGCTCCATCACACGCTCATCCTGCCGGATGCCTGTTCTCGTATCCGAGACCATCTTATTGGCCCACTCCTTCAGGACACGATGCCCCAGATCGCTTTGCGTATACAAGAACAGCAGCACGCCGAAAACCGGCAGAATCAGGATCACGATCAGCCATGTGATCTTGGCCGTGGGATTGATCCGGTTGTTCAGCAGATAGACCACGATCACGGAAGTCAACACCACCGTGCCGCCGAAAATATGGGGAATCATCGCCTGAAACCACTGAAAAATACTGAACAGGATCAAAACCTGTGCCACAAGCATCAGTAAGATCAGCCCGAAACGGCTGAACACCGCGTGAATAATTCCGCTTTGTCCCTTTTTCAACAGGGTCAGTCCTTTGTTCTTATAATCAATCGACATGTTACTCCTTCTTTCGTATCTTTTCCCGCCATGATGACATCTGTCCTGCGCTTCTGCACCTGCTGCTCTCAAACCCGGAGCAGGATACGCGCCTCGTATCCCTGCAATGTCCTCACCGTTCTTTCTTCCGCCCGTACCGTATCATACACCAGCTTCCATTTTCCTTGCAGAGAAAAAGCCCGGCAGGGCTTCCCGCCCAGATTACAGTCCACCACATAGACCCTCTCCCCCAGCTTTCTGGCATACACGAAGCGGTCTTTACGCCTGTCAAGCACCCGGAACGCTCCGTAGACGAAGGCCTTCTCTTCCCACCGCAGCCGCAGCAGCTTCCTGTAGGCCGAAAGCACCTCCTCCTTCGGTTCCTGCCGCAGTCCCGCGTGACAGGCCGGCAGCTTCTCATTCCAGGGCAGCATCACCCGGGCGTGTTCCCTGGTTCCCGCCAGAATCGTGGCAAATACCTTCTCCTCCGGCTCCTTTTTAACATGTTCGGCATAATATCCCCGGGCCTCCACATCCGTGATCTGCTCCATGGACGTAAAGCCATAGTTGGCCAGCCCCATCTCGTCCCCCTGGTAGATAAAAGGCGTCCCCTTAAGCGTAAACTGCATCACCGCCAGCAGCCTGGCAAGCGCCGTGTGCCGGGAAGCGTCCCGCGTGATCTTACTGATCATACGCGGATTGTCATGGTTGTTATAAAAAAGGGACATCCAGCAGTTGCTGCCGTAATGCTCCATCCAGTCGATCATATAGTCCCTGAAATAATTCAGATCATAGGCATAGTCTTCCATCCGCACATGTCCCGGCGTCTCCAGATGATCGAAGGAAAACACCATATCCAGCTCCCGGCGTTCTTCTCCCGTCACCAGCTGACACATCTTCATGCCCAGCCCCGGCGTCTCACCCACCGAAAATGCCCCGTGCGGTGCAAAGGCCTTCTCCTGCAGCTCCCGCAGATACTGATGCAGCTTCGGCCCGTAATAATAATGCTCGATCCCTGTATACCCCATCAAAGCCCCGATGGTCTCATTGCCCTCTGGCAGCCCTTCCTTTTTCGAGATATAATTGATCACATCCATGCGGAAGCCGTCCACGCCCCGGTCCAGCCATCGATTGACCATTGCAGTCACTTCCTCCCGCACCCGCGGATTGTCCCAGTTTAAGTCCATCTGTTTTCCGGAAAAAAGGTGCAGCGCCCAGCTGTCACACGCCTCCTCATACTTCCAGGCCGGCCCGGAGAAAAAGGAAGTCCAGTTGTTGGGCGGCGTATGGCTGCCATCATCCTGCCGGAAGAAATAAAAGTCTCGATATGGCGAACCCGGCTTTTTCGCCTCCTGATACCATCTGTGCTCATCGGAAGTGTGGTTCACCACCAGATCCATGATCAGCCGCATTCCCCGCCTGTGCACCTCCGCAAGAAGCCGCTCGAAATCCTCCATCGTGCCAAATTCTTCCATGATCCTGTCATAGTCTCTGATATCATAACCGTTGTCGTCATTGGGCGAATCGTAGATCGGCGAAAGCCACAGCGCATCCACGCCCAGCTCCTGCAGGTAATCCAGCCGGCTGATGATGCCCTGCAGATCGCCGATGCCGTCCCCGTTGCTGTCACAGAAACTGCGCGGATAGATCTGATAAAATACCGCCTCTTTCCACCATTTGGGCGTAATCTTCCCCGCAGGAACCGCCGGTTCGTCCTTCTCACCCTCCACCAGCTCCAGCAGCGCATCGAAAAAGTCCAGCCCGAACCGCCCGCCGGTCAGCTTTCTCCCCAACCCGTTACTGCACGCCAAATTCGCCAGCGTGCGCAGCTTCAGATTCGCCACCGCCCGATTGGTAATGAGCCGCTCCGGCAGTCCCAGCTGCAAAAGCACTCTCGCCAGCGCGTCATGCCCCACCGGATTATCATACAATTCCCCGATCGTGCTGTCATAAGTCAGCCAGTATTCTTTCTTCTTTGCCTCCATATCGCAACCACTTCCTTCCCGTATTTGTCACTGTATACAAAAATCTGCGAACCGCTTCAAACCTTCCCCAGCTCCCTGCAGATCCGGTCGTACTCTTCTTCATCCAGTTTGTATTTCTTCTTATATAAATAGTAGGAAAGCAGCATCAATACACAGGGCGCCACCGTCATCGTGACCAGCAGCCCGGTACTCTGCCCGGCCTGCACGCCGCCGTACTTTCCGCCCGTAGTTCCGAAAATAATACCCGATATCTGTGCCAGCTTCTGTTCCTCCGTGATCAGTCCCTGGGCGCACTGCTGTTCCAGGTCGGAGATCTGATTGGTATAGCCGGTCACGCCGAAGAGAAGATACGAAGCGGAGGTGAGCGCCACGATCAGCGCAGAACTCATTTTCGTAATAAAAGGCCGCAGCGAGGTGATGATCCCTTCATCCCTGGTGCCAAACCGGTATTCATTGTACTCCACCGTATTCATAATGGAGATCATCATGATCAGATAGAAACAGTACTGCCCGAAATTCGAGAGCATGAAACCCACCGTGAGCAGCCCGAATTTCCCCATACCGTTACCCGGAACCGGCAGGGATACAAGCATCAGCCCATAGCCGAACACCGCCAGCGCCGCCATGATCCCCAGCAGCTTTTTCCTGTGCAGCCGTCTGGAAATGGCCGGATAGAAAATCATCAAAAATGCCGTGGCCGACATCCCCACCATCGTAAACAGCGAGTACAAGCCCCCGTCGTAGCCAAACGTGAAATAAATATACGTAGAACCGATGCCGCCGTTCACCAGCCCATTTCCCACCTGTTGGATCAGGAAAATGACCGCGATCCACACCAGCTGGTCATTGCGGGCAATGGTCCTGAAAACCGCCTTTAAGGAAAACCGCTCCCTCGTCCGCTCCTCCGGCACCACCGCCCGGTTCTCCTGCACCCCGAACAGCGTAAACAGGATAAAAAGCGGCGAAAGAACGGCGATCACCATTGCGATCCTCCCATAAGCCACGGCCGTGCTGCCGCCGATGGCCGTCTGGCCCGTACTGAGCACGGGAATCAGAATGGAAGCCAGCACGCCCCCGATCCCCGCAAAAAGAGTCGCCCTGGACGTAAACCGGTTCCTGGCATCGGCGTCCGACCCCAGCGCCGGGATCATCCCCCAATAGGCAATATCACTCATCGTATACGTAATGCTGAAAGCAAAATACAACAGCGCAAAAAACCACACAAAAGCCCATCCCTGCAGCTGCACATTAAACAGCAGGCAGATCACCACCGAAGTAGACAGTCCCCCGGCCAGCAGCCAGGGTTTGAACTTCCCGTACTTCGAACGGGTCCGCTCGATAATATTCCCCATCACCGGGTCGTTTAAGGCGTCAAATACCCGGGCCGCGATCATAATCCCCGTGACAGCCGCCACCTGCGCTCCGCTTAACGTATGCGTGAACAGCACAAAAGTCAGCAGATAGCTGTTGATCATGCTGTAGACCATATCCCTTCCCACTGTCCCCAGCGGAAAATACAGCAGATTCTTTCTGGTTCTCTCTTTCTTCTCCATCTTTACCCCATTTCCGGCCAAACGGCTCTTTCTACTGCTCCTTCTGTTTCTCACTCCAACCCCACGATTCCACTCTGCAAATCCGGTACTCCTCACACTATAACACACTTGCACCCCCATGTCAGCCTTTGACACAAATACCCCGGAAAATAAAAGACGAACAAAAGACGGAGAAGCTATTCTTCCCCGCCCTTTTTCTCATCTGCCTATTCTTCACGATATCTCCGCATGGCCTTCCGCAAACCGAAGCAGCGTTATGACCGGCACGATCAGCATACCGCACATGAAATTACTCACGCCATGGATCAGATCCCAGGGCAGCCCCGCCACGATCCACGCGATCATTCCCCGAAAACTCAGCCCGAACAAAACTGCCTGCGCCGGGGCATACAGCGTACCGAACAGAAATCCATGCGCCGCACAGACCGTCATATAGACAAACGGCTGCACTTTCTTCGGCATATGCCGCGGCAGAAGCATGACCGCACCCCACAGGACTGTCCAAACATACAGATAGGGTACCCACCATGTGGCAAATCCGCTGAAAATACCGTTTAAGATCACATAAATGTAAATCGGGTACAACGCCTTTTTTCGGTATACCACCGTGAAGGCCACCACAAAGGTGCCAAGAAGATGCACATTCGGAAGCACCTCCATCAGCATCTTGGAAGCGTACATCACCGCACCCAGCATGGCGAATACCGCAATCTCCCGGGTCGTAAGCCGCATGCCGCTTCTGCGCATCTTACTCCACCTTGAGGGCATAGCTGTCTCCCTCTGTAATCTGCGTAACGTCAACCCCCGAAGTCGCATATTCGCCATTGACATAGAAAGCCCAGTATACACCGTCCGTGTCATAATCAGCGGTAATACCGTTCACTGTCTTCACAAAAAGGCCATACTCTCCTTCTTCACCGTCGATCAGGTTAAGCTCCTGCAGCGCCTCGCCCACCATCTCCTTGTCCGTGTGGATCTCAAACTGGGTCTCATTGCCGTCCTTGTCCGTCACGGTAAGGGCAAATTCTTTGCTGCCCTCTCCCAGCTCGCCGCCTTCCCGCTGCACCTCTGCACCGGCCTGTGCTCCCGCATCTCCGGAAGCTGCTCCACTGTCTTTACTGCCATTACAACCAACTGTACTAAGTGCCATAGCCACAATAAGCACCATACAAAGGATGAATGACGATACTTTTTTGCCTTGATTCATCTGCATGTTCTTTGTCTCCTTTGTTTTTATTTCACCCGAAGATCTCTGTCAAAATCTTCCCGGTCGTTCTCTTCCCTTCTTAACCGGCCCTCGCGGTCATGCCAGAGAAGCCGTAACAGCTTTTCTCTCCTCTTTGCCGTTACGTAAAATGTCCCTGTCCGGATATTTCGACTTGACACAAACAGACTGCCGGCCTTCTCGAATCGCTTCAATGACTTGTCCCGGATTGTGGCTTCCGGTCAGGCAGACGTTATCGCACTTTTCCATTTGAAGAGCTGATCCGGACTGCAAAAGGCAGCCGGCCTCCCAAACGGAATCTGCAGTTTATCACGTGTCTCACGGCGACGGGCTCGTACAGGATTTTCACCTGTTTCCCCGAACAGATTCTTTCCTATCATAATACTTTATCTTTGTTTGGTCAACGAAATCTTCACAATCAGGAAAGACCACCCCGGCCTCATATACCATGAGGCCCCGGGTGGTCTTTCCTGTATTTTGATCTGTATTTCCTTATTATTTACTATAAAAGTCTGCTCTTTCCTTCTAAGTCCGGCTTCTATGCCTGACTGCCGATGTTTATTTCTTCTTCGCATCCTTATTCAAAGGACGTACCATAAACAGGCTGATCAGCAGCGCCACGATATAGAGCACGATCGTCAGATACAGCACATTCTGATATCCCACCGGATTAATGCTGTTGCCGTGGGAATCCTGCATGAATTCTCCGGTACTGTTCACGATCAGGTTCGCCACCTGGTTACCCGTAAGACCTGCAAACGCCCAGGCTGACAGCGTAATACCATGCAGCGCACTGATGCTGCCCATGCCGTAATGGTCGGAAAGCAGTGTCGGCACGTTAGAGAAGCCGCCGCCGTATCCCGCATTGACTACGAAGATCAGTCCCAGTACAAGCACCACCAGAAGCATGTTGCCCTGTCCGTTCTTGATACCGCCCGTCAGCATTACCAGAGCGGTAAAGATGATGGAAAGCACGAAGATCAGCTTGTAGATGGTGTTCCTGTCTTTCATGGTATCCGCCCATGCGGAGAAGCCGAGACGTCCGCCCGCATTGAAGATCGCGGAAACCGTAGAGATCACGCCTACAGCGCCTGCCAGACCGATACATTTCACGATCATCTTCTCCTGAGAGATCAGCGCCAGACCGCAGGTGATATTGATGTAGAACATCAGCCAGATACCGATATAATTGGCTACCGGTCTGGTCTTGATCACAGCCATGATGCTCTGACCCTTCTCCTTCTTCTGCGGCTCATGCCATCCTTCAGGTTTCTTCAATAAAATGTGACCGGTGAACATCATGATAAAATATACCACCGCCAAGATCAGGAACATCTTGTAGATGCCGCCTTCCCCCAGATTCTCCAGCATCGCCTGCATGATAGGGCTGGCAATCGCCTTTGCCGCACCGAAACCTGCCACAGCCAGACCGGTGGCAAGACCCTTACGGTCTTCAAACCAGAGCATAAGCGTCTTGACCGGGGACAGATAACCGGTTCCAAGACCGACACCCATGATAAAACCATAGCATATGTAGATACCGATAAGCGCCAGAGGGCTCTGCTGATGCTGGCCGCCGTAATAAATAAAGAATCCTGTTCCGGCCATACCTGCCGCGAAACAGATTGCGGCGATCAGGGATGATTTGTGAATATCTTTCTCCACCACATTTCCCAGGAATGCCGCCGACATACCCAGGAAGAAGATTGCGAAACTGAACGCCCACTCCGTCGCACCTTTGGAGAAGCCGATGTAATCTGCGATCTCCTGGCTGAAAATCGACCAGCAGTACACCGTACCGATACTGCAATGGAGTAAAAGCGCCGGGATCGCGGCACAAATCCATTTGTTTTGACTCTTTTTCATGTTGAATCCTATCCTCTCTTTCGTCATTAAAATCTCTTATCTATTTTACTCTTAATCAGAGCAGATTTCAATTCCAAAAACACGCTTTTCCTGAATCATTTCCCTCATTCCTTACGTTATAATAAACAAATAACAGATAATCAGGAAGGCAGGATATCACTTTGGCGCGCGAAGACGAACTGATCAGACAAATTCAAAAAGGCCGACAGGAATGTCTGGATGAATTGATAGAACTGTATTACCCTGCCATCCTGCGCTATTGTCTGTGGCATATGCCGGATTCGGAGAGTGCACAGGATGCCGCCCAAGAAACCTTCTTAAAGCTGGTGCGTTTTATCGGACGCTATGAGCACAGAGGACACTTCAAAGCCTTCCTCTACCGGATCGCCGCCAACGCCTGCATTGACATAAAGCGCAGTCTTCCGGCCGCGGAACCGCTTTCGGAAGAGCCGGACCACATTATCTGCCGGCCGGAATCCGGCTATCAGGCTGCCGAAGACAGACAGCTTCTTGCAGCGGCTTTCACCTGTCTGCAGGAAGATCAGCAGGAGCTTATCCTGCTTCGTTACGGACAGGAGCTGACCCTGCGGGAGATTGCCGCCGTCACCGGACTGCCGCTGCGCACGGTGCAGACCCGCCTTAATCGAACCTTGAAAAAGCTGCGGTTGCTTCTGAAAAACCCCTGAAAGCACATGGGAGGGCTTATGAAAAAAAGAAAACAATGGAACACCTTTTTTGCCATCGAAAAGAATCTTGCCTATGATTCCTCTATGCAGACCACGAAAGAACTCGCAGCGCTTTGCCTGGACGCCGCTGCTGCAAAGCACAGAGCATCTTTGTCTTTCGGTGCCCTGATCCGAAAGCAGCTTGCTTTTACCTTCTGGAAGATCTGGTTTTTCCAGGGCCTGGTACTGGCTGCGCTCTGCGCCACTTTCCTTTGTCTGTACCATGAAACACTCCTGAACCAGATCACTTCCCCGCTGCCGGAATTCCTCTGCCTGAGCAGCGGTATCGTAGTGCTGAGCGCCATTCCGATCCTTCGAAGATCTTCCCGGTATCGTATGATGGAACTGGAACAGTCAACCCGCTTCTCTACCCTGGGAAGCCTGGCGGCACAGCTTATTTTTATCGGCATCGGGGACCTTGCCATGTTGTCCGTTCTGGCATTTATCGTATGGCAGCATGGTTTGACCGGTTCGGTCATATTCATCTATCTTATCATACCGTTCCTGACTGCTGCCACCAGCTGCCTGATGTTGTGGATCCGCAGCGCTCCTTCTGCCTTTGAGCAGCGCGCAGTGCTGCTCTGTGCAGCCGCCACGCTGCTGATATGGCAGGTTATCGACTGGTACAAAGATTCCCGGCCAGACGGCGGACTCTGGTTCTGGTATCTGTACGCCTTTTTCTGTCTCGGCATCCTGTACCGTGAATATCGGAAGCTGCGGCTTGTCAGCTATACGGAGAAAATGCTCTGACCCCATGATCCATGTCCCTATCCCGCCCAAACCAGACCACGCAAAGAAAAAATAAACAACACCCTGTAAGGAGGCATCTATGGAACTCACATTAGAACATGTATCAAAGCAATTCAAAGACAGACAAAACAGTAAGATTGCTGTAGACGACGTCAGCCTGAAATTTGGCCCCGGCGTCTGGGGCCTGCTGGGCGCCAACGGTTCCGGCAAGACTACCCTGATGCGCATGATCTGCGGCATTATGAAGCCCACTTCGGGCCGCATCTGTTACGACGGCGTGGAGATTGATCATCTCGGCGACGCTTACCGGGATGTGATCGGATATCTCCCCCAGGAATTCGGCTTCTACCCCGAATTCACCGTACAGCAGTATCTGGAATATATCGCCGCCCTGAAAGGCCTGACGGACAAACAGACCCGGCAAAAGATCGACGAACTGTTAACCCGCCTGTCACTGGAAGACGTGCGGAAGAAAAGGATCTCCAAACTCTCCGGCGGCATGAAACGCCGGGTGGGCATCGGTCAGGCGCTCCTGAACGATCCGGAATTCCTTGTGCTGGATGAACCTACCAGCGGTCTGGATCCCGGCGAACGCGTCCGCTTCCGCAATCTGCTGTCAGAGTTCGCCCACGACAGGATCGTGCTGATCTCCACCCATATCGTGTCCGATATCGAATATATTGCGACCTGCAACGCCATTATGAAAAACGGCACTATCCTGCAGACCGGTTCCACCCGGGAACTGGTCGTCCAGATGGAAGGAAGGGTCTTCGAGGCTTCGATCAACCCCCGGGATTTAAGTCGTCTGGAAGAAAAGGTGCAGGTAGTCAACGTGCGCAACGAAGCCGACGGCAGTGTCTCCCTCCGCTATCTGGGAACCCCGGACGATATCCCGCAGGCAAGGCCGCAGGAGCCCCGGCTGGAAGACCTCTACCTGGAACTGTTCCCCAGAAAATAAAAAAGAAAAATATAACAGCAGAAAGGATAACAACTATGTGGAAATTATACAGACAAGAACTGAAACGCATTCTCTGCACCAGAAGCACCCTTCTGTTTCTGGCGGCAGCGCTGGCACTGTCGGTTTTCATGGCCTGGGTACCGGTCACCTTCGAACGCTATGCCTATGAAGAAAACGGAAAAGAAATCGTTATAGAAGGCCCGGAAGCCCTGGCCCTCACAAAACAGATGGAAGCCCCCTCCGCCGGAGAAGTGACGCCCGAAAAGCTGGCGCAGGGACTCTCTTTTTACCACAAAAATCTGGAAATCTACGATGATTTCTATAATGAGGAGTTTCCCTTAAACCTCAGAGTACAGGAAATCTATCCCTGGCGGCCGCTGATGATGAGACTCAGAGAAGCCATGGCCGATCCGGTAAGCGGCATGGCGCCGGAATATACGGACATCTCCACCGACGACGCACTGGCATTCTATGACCGCTGCCAGAGCCACATTGCCGACTTGATGAAGCTGGAACAGAAAGACAATCCGGCGGCACAGCAGACAGCGGTACAGATGTATGAAAAGGTCAGAACGCCTTTTTACTACTATCCCGGCTACGGCAGCAATGTGGCCGAATACGAAGGGTTCTGCCTCTTCCTGCTCATGTTCCTTTGCGTGATGATCACCGCGCCGCTTTTTTGCTGTGAATACCAGACCGGCGCGGACGATATCCTGCGCAGCACCAGACACGGGCGCAAAAGACTGGCGCTGGTCAAGATCCTGGCTGCCCTCAGCATCAGCATCGCCGCTTTTATTCCCTGCATGATCCTGTTCCAGCTCATCTCCAACAGCCTTTTTGGCTGGGAGTGCCGGCAGACCTCCATGCAGCTCCTGTTTTCGGTAGTCAGCCTGCTGGATCTGAATGTGGGGCAGCTGCAAAATCTTGTCATGCTGGGTGGCTTTGTAACACTGCTCTCCAGCATCAGTTTCGTGCTCTTTCTCTCCGCCGCGTGCAAAAACACCACGATAGCCACCGGTCTGACCATCGCCTCCGCTCTCCTGCCGTCCCTTTTCTATATGCTGATCGGCGGCAGTCTGGGATCGTATCTGCGGGTACTGCTTCCTTCCGGCGGACTGGGCGGCAGCAATGCCCTGCTGTACGCCCTGACAGATTTTGAATTTCTGAAAGTCGGCCCGCTCTCGGTGTGGACGCCCTGGCTGCTGTTCATCGTCCCGGCGCTGGAGATTCCGCTGTTTCTCTTCCTGACCGTACGCACCTACTGCCGCCGGTCCATGTGAGCTGCAATACTGAAAACTGCATCACTCCTGCCCGGCCCACACTACGGATTACACTTTTTGCAGGGAATATCAAACCCGGCCGCTACCGCCTCTTCCCGCGTATTAAAATACGCACGGTTCTTCTCATCCGGAAGATAACTGCAGGCCGCTTTGTGCAGACGGTCATTATTTTTATTTCCTATATAGTTTCCCGTCTGCGCAGCCTCCTGCGGCGGCTGTACCGCTTCAGCATCTCCACCCTCTTCCTGCGGCTGTTCCTGGGGATTATCCGTCCCTTGTACACTGCCCTGTGTGGATACCGCGGCATCAGCTCTGTCAACACCTGCGCTGTCACCTGCATCATTTCCGGTGGTATTCCCTGTCTGTACGTTTTCATCTGTCTGCGCGCTGTCACCTGCATCACTGCTCTGTCCACTGCTGCTCTCCCTGTCAGGCTGCCCACTCTGTGATCGGTCACCCTCCTCCGTATGGGAACCGCCTGTCGGTTCTCCCGCCTTCCAGCTCTGTGACGGTGCACTGTTCCATGTGATCCCGCTGCCGTCCGAAACGGCTGTGACGGTTCCCTGTTCATCATTTCTGAATACTTCTACCCCCATGGAACGCAGCTTATTGAGCGTATCCGCATGGGGATGTCCGTAGCTGTTGTCCTCACCACAGCTGATCACCGCATACGACGGGGCGACTGCATCTAAAAAGGACTGCGAGGAAGAATAGCGGCTTCCGTGATGTCCCACTTTAATCACATCCGCCTTCACATCTGCGCCGCCTCTTATGATATCATCCTCCGCTTCGGCTTCCGCATCTCCCATGAATAAAAATCTGTTCGTGCCGTGCGTAACCAACAGGACCACGGAATTATTATTGGCGTCTTCATAGGATGTTCTCGGCCCCAGGATCGTACAGACGGCACTGCCCAGCATAAATTCATGCCCTGCCGCCGGAAGCGTACTTTTATAGCCTTTCTGGTCCATCGTATCCAATACATCCCGATAGGTCTTCGTGTCTTTGGATACATCCGGCAATATGACCGTCTCACAGTCAAATTTGTAGAGTACGACATCCAGTCCCCCTACATGATCTGCATCCGGATGTGTGCCGATGACATATTTAAGCGTCTCCACGCCCTGCTTTGTAAGATAATTCTGTACGGCAGTACCTTTGCTGTTGTCGCCTGCATCGATCAACATATATTCGCCGTCGCAGACAAGCAGCATACAGTCCCCCTGCCCTACATCCAGATAGTGGACAGTCAGTTCCGCAGCTTCCGGTTTCCAATCGTCCGCCGCGTCCCCATTTTCCGCCTCCGATGAGACCCTCTTTTCTTCCGGAATTTCTTCCTGCTCCGCCAGCAGTACGGAATCCGATTCCGTCTGGCCCGCCGTCTCCATCACATCCGTTGTCTGACCGAAAGTCTGCTCCTTATCCTGCTGTGTTTCCAGGGGCGAAGTCAGGATTGCCGTAAAGAACAGTACGACCACTGCCGGAACGGAAAAATATGGTTTGATCTTTTTACCGCCCCTGGCAATTAACTTTAGAACAAGCGGATTGCACAGCATGGCGGCCGCAAACATCAGCAGGCCTCCATGAATGCTTTCCGTAAAGAGCACTGCCGCCATCAGCAGCAGAAAAACAGACACCAGCCACAATACAATATTTTTGACCGTCTTCATGTTCACCTCCATACCGGATCCGGACAAGGCCTGCCGCAAAATACACACAAACAGCCGGCTCATGCCAGCACGGCTCCCGGCCCGCCGGGTAAACAGCCTGTCACTGGATTCCTCTATGCAATTTCATTCTCAGGATAATTTTGAAGATTACCCTCAGTGAACACTGAGGGTACTATATAATATTTTACAGATTTCCACAGAAAATGGCAAGAGATAATTCAAAAGATGCCGTTCACGATCCGGCCGGATGCCCTGCGGAGAAGGGCCGATGCCCTCCTGGTACAACAAATCTTAATTAACCGGCACACAGCGCCGTTAATCGACGCAGCACGCTGCGCCTCATTCCTCTGTCCTGCTTATGGAATGATCATCCTGCGCCAATGTATCAGAAATCAATGATTCGTTGTACCGGCCAAATTTACATATTCTCAGGTAGCAATCGCATTCCCTGTATACAGCTGATAGTATTTTCCCTGTTCCTCAATCAGCTGGTCGTGGGTACCGCGCTCGATCACTCTGCCCTGTTCCAATACCATGATACAATCGGAATTCCTGACCGTTGAAAGCCGATGGGCAATCACAAACGTAGTCCTGCCCTTCATCAGTTTATCCATGCCGTCCTGCACGATGCGTTCCGTTCTGGTATCAATGGAGCTTGTGGCTTCGTCCAGAATCAGAACCGGAGGATCCGCAATGGCCGCTCTGGCAATGGCCAGCAGCTGTCTCTGCCCCTGGCTCAGGTTCGCGCCGTCACCGGTCAGCACCGTATCATACCCCTCCGGCAGATGTCTGATAAAACCGTCCGCATTGGCCAGCTTCGCTGCCGCAATAACCTCTTCATCCGAAGCATCCAGCTTTCCGTAACGGATATTCTCCATAACAGTGCCTGTGAAAAGATGAGTATCCTGCAGCACGATACCAAGAGAACGCCGCAAATCCGCCTTTTTGATCTTATTTACATTAATACCGTCATACCGGATCTTACCATCCTGGATATCGTAAAAGCGATTGATCAGATTGGTTATGGTTGTCTTGCCGGCTCCGGTAGATCCTACGAACGCAATCTTCTGGCCGGGCGTGGCAAAAAGCTCCACATCATGCAGCACGATCTTCTCGTCATTATATCCAAAATCCACCCCGTCAAACACTACGTCGCCTTTCAGCTCCACATAATCTACGGAATGATCCGCCTGATGCTCATGCCGCCATGCCCATCGGCCGGTACGGGATTCACTCTCTGCCAATTTGCCATTTTCCTCTTTCACATGAACTAACGTCACATATCCATTGTCTGTCTCCGGCTCTTCGTCCATCATCTTGAAAATACGCTCCGCGCCTGCCATCGCCATCACAATGGAATTCAGCTGCTGGCTGACCTGATTGATGGGGCCATTGAAGCTCCTGTTAAAAGTCAGGAAACTGGCCAGTGCCCCCAGCGTCAGACCGGAAATCCCGGAGAGTGCCAGTGCACCGCCCACAATGGCGCAGACCACATAACTCACATTGCCCAGCTGCATATTCACCGGCCCCACGATATTGACCAGATAATTGGCCCTGTCCGCGCTGTGATACAGATTGTCATTCAGTTCCTCGAATTTCCGGATATTTTCCTCTTCATGACAGAAGACCTTTACCACCTTCTGTCCTTCCATCATTTCCTCAATAAATCCATTCACTTTCCCGATATCCCTCTGCTGCTGCAGGAAATACCGGCTGCTTAATCCAGCCGTCCTGGCCGTCACTACAAGCATCACCGCCACCATCACCAGCGTTACGATGGTCAGAGGCACACTTAAGATGACCATGCTGATCAGTACGCTGACAATTGTGATCGCGCTGTTAAATACCTGCGGCATACTCTGGCTGACCATCTGTCTGATCGTATCCGTATCATTCGTATAGACCGACATGATATCCCCATGGGAATGGGTATCAAAATACCTGACAGGCAGTGTCTCCATATGAGAAAACAGATCGTTCCGCAGATTCCGCAGAACCCCCTGCGTTACGTTGATCATCATACGATTGTAGATATAAGCCGCTGCCACTCCGATCAGGTACAATCCTGCTACCCGCATGATCGCCTCTGCAAGCGGTCCGAAATCCGGCTCCTGCGTCGTCAGCATCGGCTGAATGTAATCGTCAATCAGACTCTGAATAAACATCGTTCCCTGCACATTTGCCAGCACGCTGACAAAGATCAGCACGGCAACGATGACCAGGTGCAGCCCATAGCTTTTTGCCACATATTTCATCAGACGCTTAAAAACTTTCCCCGGATTTTCTATTTTTCTGCCTCTCGGCATTCCACCTCTCATTGGTCCCGGCATACTTTACCTCTTTTCCGCGCTGTCTTATCTTTGCAGCGCTTCTATATTTCTACTTCCTCCGCCTATTTCTTTTCGTCAAAATCTCCGCCGCCGCTGGTCTGAGACTCATACACCTCACGATAGATCTCATTGTCGCGGAGCAGTTCCTCGTGAGTTCCGTAACCGTCTATCCGCCCCTCTTCCATGACGATGATGTGGTCTGCATGCTGCACACTGGATACACGCTGCGCAATGATCAGTTTTGTCGTCTCCGGAATCTCCTCCGCAAAAGCTTTGCGTATCTTCGCATCCGTGGCCGTGTCCACAGCGCTGGTGCTGTCATCCAGAATCAGCACTTTCGGCTTTTTGAGCAGTGCCCGGGCGATACACAGCCTTTGCTTCTGTCCCCCGGATACATTGGAACCGCCCTGTTCTATGTAAGTATGATAGCCATCCGGCATCTTCTCCACGAATTCATCCGCGCAGGCAAGCCTGCACACCCGCCTGCACTCTTCTTCCGAAGCATCGGCATCTCCCCAGCGAAGATTCTCCAGAATCGTCCCGGAAAAAAGCACGTTCTTCTGCAGCACCACAGATACCTGATTCCGCAGGCTTTCCATATCATACTCCCGTACATCATGGCCTCCCACGAGCACCATACCCGAAGTCACATCATACAGCCTGCTGATCAGATTGACCAGACTGGTCTTTGAGCTGCCTGTTCCGCCAAGAATCCCGACCGTCTCGCCTGCCCTGATTTTCAGATTAATATCATGCAGGATCGCCTTACTGTCATCTTTATAATAGGAAAAGTTCACCCCCTGGAACTCTATGCTTCCATTGGGCACATCATAAATGGGATCCGCCGGATTCGTCAGATCGCTCTTTTCATTCAGAACCTCACTGATGCGTCTTGCGCTGGCAATACTCATACTCATCATAACGAAGATCATCGCCACCATCATCAGGCTCATCAGAATGTTCATGCAGTACGCCATCAGACTCATCAGCTCTCCTGTCGTCAACTCACTCTGTACGATCATTCTCGCTCCCATCCAGCTGATCAGCAGGATACAGGTATAGACGGTAAACTGCATGACCGGCATATTAAGGACAACATTCTTCTCCGCTTTCAGGAAGATATCATAGATCGCCTGGCTTGCCTTCTTTAACTTGGAAGTCTCATAGTCCTCTCTGACATATGCCTTAACCACACGGATCGCACTGACATTCTCCTGTACGGAAGCATTCAGTTCGTCGTATTTCGGAAATGCCATCTGGAAATACTTCATTGCTCTCTTAATAATGAAGAAAAGAATACATGCCAGTATAACAAGCGCCACCAAATATACGGTCGCCAGTCTGGCATTGATCATATAAGCCATCGACATTGCACAGACCATACTGATCGGAGCACGGAAGCAGATGCGCAGAAGCATCTGGTATGCCATCTGAATATTTGTCACGTCCGTAGTCAGTCTGGTCACCAGTCCTGCCGTACTGAATTTATCCAGATTGGAAAAGGAAAACGTCTGGATATTATCAAACATCGCCTTCCTCAAATTCCGTGCAAAGCCTGTCGAAGCCGTGGCTCCAAACTTTCCTCCCATAATACCGCAGACCAGCCCGCACAATGCCGCCCCGATCATAAAAACTCCCACAAGATAGATATGCCGCATATCTCCCGCTTCCACACCGTCATCTATGATCGATGCCATCATGAGCGGAATCAGCATCTCAAAAACCACCTCCAGAATCATAAAAACCGGCGTCAGAATGGAGGCCTTCTTAAAATCCTTTATCTGCGCCGCCAATGTTTTGATCATAAACAGTCCCATGCTCCCTTCTATTAAGATTCCATTGCTTCTGCCCTGCAAAATCTCAGATCTATGCAGCGAATACCCTGTATCCCGGTATTCTCAACAATCTCCTCACACTATTATTCATCAAATAAAAATTATTGTCAAAGGCTTCACAAAATTTTCACAGTCCTTTACAGGAATTTTAGATTTTCAATATTCTTTTGTTAAAATGGGAATTGCAATTCTTTCCGGTCAGTGCTAATATTAGAAATTGTTAACGATATGTCTCTGCAAAAGAGGATTCCTGCATGACATTAAGGTCAGCATGGACCTTATAGAAACGGGACATGCCACCAACAACAGAGAGGAGAATTATTCATGAAAAAGAAAGTTTTAGCACTGATCCTTTCTTCTGTTATGGCTTTTTCTTTATTTGGCTGCGGCAACAGTGACGCCCAGTCTTCTACGAATGAAGCACCGGCAGAAGATACAACCGAGAGCACTGACGAACAGGAGGCTGCGTCTGCAGAAACTCCCGAAGCAGATGCGGAAAGCACCGATGAGACCGCGGAAGCAGATGCAGCGGAAGCAACCGGCGACGCAGCATTAAAGATCGCCATTGTCAGCAGTCCTTCCGGCGTGGATGACGGTTCTTTCAACGAGGATAACTACAACGGTATCCTGACTTTCATTGAAAGCCACCCTGACTGCACCGTTACCCCGGTACAGGAGACAACAGGCGACGTTACGGCAGCCGTACAGGCAGTTGCAGATATCGTCGCTGATTATGACGTAATCGTATGCTGCGGTTTCCAGTTTGCCGGCATCGCTACCATCGCACAGGAGAATCCTGACGTTGATTTCGTTCTGGTGGATTCTTTCCCGTCCGATGCTGAAGGCAATGAAGTAACCGTAGACAATATCTACGCTATGCAGTTTGCCGAGCAGGAATCCGGTTTCTTCGCAGGTATGGCAGCCGCTCTTGAGACAAAGTCGAACAAGGTAGCCGTTGTCAACGGAATTGCTTATCCTTCCAACGTAAATTACCAGTACGGTTTCGAATGCGGTGTAAAATATGTCAATGAGACAGAAGGTACTGACGTGGAGATCGTAGAACTTGCTTCCTATGCAGGCACAGATGTGACAGGCGCTGACGTGGGCGGCAACTACATCGGTTCTTTCGCTGACGAGGCAACCGGTAAAGTAGTCGGCAACGCACTGATCGCTGAGGGCGTAGACATCGTCTTCGTAGCAGCCGGCGCTTCCGGCAACGGTGTTCTGACTGCAGTCAAAGAGGCGGAAGGCGTTTCCTTCATCGGCTGTGACGTAGACCAGTATGACGACGGCGCCAACGGAGATGCCAATGTCGTATTAACTTCCGCACTGAAAGTTATGCACCTGAATGTAGAACGTTCACTCAATTCCGTTGTAGACGGCAGCTTCAAGGGCGCGAACGTGGTACTGCAGGCTGATACAGACTCTACAGGTTATGTGAAAGAAGACGGCAGATGCCAGCTGTCCGCTGAAACGATCTCCAAGATCGACGCTGCTTATGAGCAGGTGAAGGGCGGCACGATCGTTCCGGCTGCTAACTTTAACGGCGTAACACCAGAAGATTTTACCTGGTAGGTGATTTAGCTGCTTTGCAGCTAAATCAATTTCGCTACATTTGTGTGATATTCAGCTGCTTCGCAGTTAAATCGGCAGAAATTATCCATAATATTTTGAAAAATACAGGGGCTGCAAGGGAATTTTCTCTTGCGGCCTTTTTTATTTTGCCGTATTCTATTATTAGAAATAATTCCGGAAGAATCGGCTTACATCGATTCTTTGAGACGAACTTAAAGCGAGGTAGGCGCATGTCAGATTACATTATTGAAATGAATCACATCACGAAGCGTTTTCCTGGTATCGTGGCGAACGATGACGTTTCGATCCAGATCCGAAAGGGTGAGATCTACGCGCTTCTTGGAGAAAACGGAGCCGGGAAGTCTACACTGATGAGTATGCTCTTCGGCATGTATGAACCTGACGAAGGTGAGATCATCATTCGCGGTGATAAAGTTAAAATCCAGTCACCCAACCACGCAACAAAACTGAATATCGGCATGGTACACCAGCATTTCAAGCTGGTAAGCAACTACACGATTGCGGAAAATATCATTATGGGAATGGAACCGTTGAAGAAAACGCTGGGACTTTTTCCTGCCGTAGACTTAAAGAAGGCCAACCAGGATATCCTGGAGCTTTCCCGCAAATTCGGGCTGGAAGTGGATCCCACCAAAGTGATCGAGCAGATCAACGTCTCCATGCAGCAGCGTGTTGAGATTCTCAAGATGCTTTACAGAGAAGCGGAAATCCTGATCTTTGATGAACCCACCGCCGTGCTGACACCCCAGGAGATCGAATTTCTTCTGGAGATCATCCGCAGTCTGCAAAGCGACGGCAAGACCATCATCCTGATCACCCATAAGCTGGAGGAGATCAAGAAGATCGCAGACCGCTGCGCTATCCTTTGCCGCGGCAGACTGATTGATGTGCTGGACGTAGCCACGACGGACACAAAGACCATGGCCAATCTGATGGTGGGCCGGGAGGTCAGCTTTACGGTGGACAAGCCGGATCCCAAATTCGGCCGGGAAGTTCTGCGTGTAGAACATCTGACTGTAAAGAATGAAGATAAGTATGAAGTCGTCAGGGATGTTACCTTTTCCGTCCGGGAAGGAGAGATCTTCGTTGTTGCCGGTGTATCCGGCAACGGTCAGATCGAACTGGCCGATGCCATCGCCGGCCTGCTGAAACCGTCAAATGGTACGATCACGCTGAATGGCGTGGATATCACTTCCTATTCTATCCGCAGACGGAATCTGGCCGGTATCTCCTATATACCGGAAGACCGCCACAACGTAGGGCTTGTAATGGACTTTACCCTGTCCGACAATCTGGCATTGAAAAGCTATTTCGATGAGCCTTTTTCCCTGAAAGGCGTCGTACGTCCGGAAGAATTCACGAAATACGGCGACACTCTGATCGAGAAATATGACATCCGCAGCAGCCAGGGCAATGACACCATTGTCCGTTCCATGAGCGGCGGCAACCAGCAGAAGGCTATCATTGCCCGGGAGATTGAACTGGACTCTCCCCTCACAATCTTTGTACAGCCAACGCGCGGCCTGGACATCGGCGCAATCGAGAATATCCACAAACAGATCGTGACCGAGCGTAACAAAGGCAAAGCCATCCTTCTGATCTCTCTGGAACTGGATGAAGTCATGAATCTGGCGGATACCATCGGCGTTATCTACAACGGTGCAATCCAGAAGATTGCCGACGCAAGAACATTGACGCCATCCGAAGTCGGTGAGTTCATGATGGGAGTCGGCGGCAAACACGCATGAGACAATTAATTCCGCAATACGTGGATGAAAGGTATAACAGAACGATGAAAAATAAGAACAGCTTACTACATAGATTAATCTTACAGACCATCGGGCATGAGAAAAGACAGCATTACATGATCCCGATCTTTACGATCCTGCTCAGCCTGATCTTCGGTATCCTGGTGATCGCCCTTCTGGGAAAGAACCCCCTGCAGGCCTATTATAATCTGCTGCAGGGATCCGGGCTTGCACCGAAAGCTTCTTACGCCGGACACAAAGGCATGATCACAGACTTTACCAGCTTTCTGAACGCCCTGACGCCGATGCTTTTCGCGGCTCTGGCAGTCCTGATTGCCCTGAAAGCGGGCCTGTTCAATATCGGTGTGTCGGGACAGATGCTGGCCGCAGGCTTTACAGCCACTGTTTTGATCGGCTATTCCGACCTTCCGGCAGTGATCGCCAAACCTTTAGTCGTCCTGATCGGGTTTATCATCGGAGCCCTGGCCGGCGCTCTGGTGGGCTTTTTGAAGCATCGGTTCAACATCAACGAAGTGGTATCCACCATCATGTTTAACTATATTTTCCAGTATGTCATCAGTTTCCTCATCAACACGTTCTACGTGGATCCTGTTTCCCGGCAGTCCGCCAATGTGAAGCAGGCAGGCAGGCTGACGCTGGTGGATGTGGTCGTGGGAGATTATAAGATGGATATCCCGCTGGGCATTCTGGTCGCTGTGGCCGGTATCGCCGTTACGGCTTTTGTCCTGGGCAGGACTACACTGGGATTTGAAATCAAGGCGGTGGGCAGCAGTATCCGCGCCGCAGAATATGCCGGCATACGCGTAGGGCGCACAAGAGTCCTGGCCATGATGCTTTCCGGCGGTTTTGCCGGACTGGCCGGCGTCACCTACTATCTGGGTTATTTCGCTTCCATACAGCCGAAAGTATTAGTCAGCACAGGATATGATGCCATCGCTGTCGCACTGCTTGGCAACAGTTCTCCCATCGGTATCATTTTCTCTTCCTTCCTGATCACAGTGATCTCGAAGGGAAGCACTTATATGAGTTCTACTTCGGGTGTCCAGGCTGAAATCGCTTCCGCGATCACCGGTATCATCCTGCTGTTTTCCGCCTGCGGCGCCTATGTAAAATATAAGGTTAACCGCTGGAAAGATATGAAGGAGGAAATGTAATGAATACGATTATCATAGACGGCTTATCTTTCGCTCTGCCGCTCTTTATCATGGCCATCGGTGGAATCTACTGTGAGCGCAGCGGCATCACCAATCTGGCCATCGAAGGCCTGCAGGGATTCGGCGCCTTCTGCGGTGCATTGTTCGCAGTCTGTATCGCGCAGTACTTTGCCGGCAATTCCCCGGTACCTTTCTACCTTGCGATGCTGTTTGCTTTTCTTGGCGGTATGCTCTTCTCTCTGCTGCACGCCATGCTGTGCATCAAATTTAAGGCCAATCAGGTAATCAGCGGCGTCGTGATCAATATACTGGCCATGGCATTGACAGAATTTTTGACCAAACAGATCAATGCCAGTATTTTCGGTGCCGCTTCCAATAAATTTGTGCTGGGCGTATCCGCCCGTATCACCGTTCCTGTACTGTCGAAGATTCCTGTGCTGGGCGCTGTGTTTACAAACCTCTATCCCTTTGAGATCGTGATCGCCCTGATCGCCCTGATCGCCTGGTATGTCCTGTATCAGACCCGGTTCGGCCTGCACCTGCGCGCCTGTGGCGACAATCCACACGCTGTGGATGCCGCCGGTATCGAAGTGAGCAGAGTCCGGCTTGTGGCAGTCATGGCTTCCGGTGCACTTTCCGGATTAGGAGGCATCTGCTTTGCCTACTCGATTTCAGCCAACTTCTCTTCCAACATCTACTCCGGTTACGGCTATCTGGCCATTGCCGCCCTGATCTTCGGCAACTGGAAGATCATGCCCACACTGGGCGCCTGCCTGCTGTTCGGTTTCGCCCGCTCCGGCGGCTATGAGCTGGTAAAATTCCTGGAAATGCCCAGCAGCTATCAGGATCTGGTAATGGTGCTTCCTTACGTTCTCACTCTGCTGATGCTGATCTTTTTCAGCAAGAAGAATCATGCACCGAAAGCACTGGGTGAAATCTACGATAAAGGTGCTCGATAAAAGGACACATATAAGAGGCAGCAGATCTGTAACCTGTTACGGCTTACAATCTGCTGCCTCTTATATTCCTCTTTATCATAACCCCTGTTCCGAAACGTCACAAATTCTAACGGAACATGTTCAGTTTGTTGAACTATAGTAAACGAAATTTCCAATGTCGTTAACTATAATTGGAAGCGCTTCCCACACTATTGCAGTGTAAACTCCATGATCACCGGATCATGGTCCGAATATTGATAACCGGCATCCATATGCCTGTATGAACTCACCTTCACATTCTCCGAAACAATAAACCCATCCAGCGTCACAGTATAAGTTGTCGCTTCCCGATAAGGCTCATCGGCGCTCCTACAGGTATTGTGAGCGGTATCTTCCTCTGTGGCGGCATCATCATCTATCGCCATACGAAATCCCTCCGGCAGACTTTCTCTCGGAAACGGATAGGCCCATTCCGGCGCGTTCTGTGAGGTCTCTGTTTTCAGGTTGTGATTAAAGTCTCCGCCGCAGATCACATAATTGCCCTTCTGATAATCTGCCGTCATATCCTCATAGAGCATGGCCAGCTGGCCGGCACGGATCTCGTCGCTGCTGCCGTAAGCCGACATATGCATGTTATACAGACACAGCATTTTCCCGTCTTCGGACCCCTCTGCAGCCAGCGGAATCCTTGAGATCGAATAACACCGGTCAAGATCAACAAATTTGGAGAAAGACTCCGATATCGGCAGGCTCCTTCGTATGGCATCCGCGATCTCTCCCCGGGAATACGTCACAATGCCGGCCTTATTTGCCCCATGCGGCTCCCATGGCGGAAAGAACAGGAAGGGAGAATCATAATTCTGCGCGTAAGTATAATAACAGCCTTCCGTAAACCGATTCAGTAATTCCAACTCATCAATATGGTAAGAGCGGGTACCGTCCCTGTCCACCTCCTGTACCAGTGCAAAATCCGGATTTTCTTCCTCTATCAAAACGCCTGCTCCGCATACCGCGGCAGTCACGCTGTCTGCATCCCTGCCCCAGGAGGACTTGCCTCCATCCATGAAAAAGCTGTACTCCGGATGATAAGCGCCAAATCCAATATTGTATGTCATAATACGATAACACTGCCCTGTTGAATAGCGCTTCTCTCCCCAGGACATTACATCATCCGGCGATACCGTATTATCCTCCGCCGCGGAACTTCCGTCAGAAGTCCCTGCCTCCACTCTGCCAATTTCCAGCGGCAGTTTATCCGGCAGCCTCTCATAAGCTGCAAAAACATAGATCACATAAATAATAAGCAGCAGAACCAGGAACAACACAACCGCTGCCAAGCACTTTAACACTTTTTTCATGCCATGACTCCCTCATCTTCACCACATAACAAGGCCTTATGGTAACTATAATCTGTCATTTCTCCATCATCTATGGAAAGAACCGCAGCCGCTCAGAGATGAAACACTCTCTGAATCTGCTTCATCGTCCCCAGTACTAATATAGTCTGCCTGGCTGTTATGCCTATATCCGGCGTAATCGTCAGGTTCATCCTGCCATTCTCTTTTAACCCCATAATATTAATACCGTATTTCTTGCGGACATCCAGTTCACCGATCGTCTTCCCGATCCAGTCCTGCGGGACCTGTACTTCAAAGATCGCATGATCGTCATCCAGCTCTATATAATCAAAGATATGATCCGCACTGTAACGGATTGCAACCCAGTCAGCCAGCTGCTTCTCCGGATAGATAATCTCATCCGCTCCGTTCCGCAGGAGGAACTTCGCATGAACATCACTGGCCGCTCTGGACACCACAAGCTTCGCTCCCAGCTCTTTGAGCAGCGACGTCGTTTCCAGGGAACTCTGAAAATCATCCCCGATGGCCACGATACAGAAGTCGAAATTCCGAATTCCCAGAGACGTAAGAAAATCCGGATTGGTACTGTCTCCAATCTGCGCATTCGTGACAAATGGCAGAATCGCATCCACACGCCCCTCTCTCCTGTCTACCGCCATCACCTGATGGTTTAATGCGTCCAATTTCTCCGCAATGTGTCTCCCGAATCGCCCCAGTCCTACTAATAAGATTGATTTCATATAAACTTCCTCTCCTTTTATGAAACTGTTCATGAACAACACAGCAAAAGCGCAGTTCTATAGTTAACGCTATCAGAAATTTCGCTTAATCAACATCCATATCCTGACACCTGCTCTATCCCACCATGATCTTCTCCTGTGGGAATTCCGATACATACGGATGTTTCGTGGACAATGCCGCATACACAATGGTCATCCCGCCCACGCGCCCTAAGAACATCAAAATAATCAGAACGATCTTCGATGCCACGCAAAGATCCGGCGTGATTCCCAGCGTAACCCCTACTGTTGCAATGGCGGAAGCCGCCTCAAACAACGCCGGCACGATGGGCATATTCTCTGCACAGCCAATAAAGATACCGCCGGCCAGAAACAGACTCAAATACAACACCAGCACCGTCGCCGCATAGTGGGCCGTATCATTGGGAATTCTCCGCCCGAAAATATGCGCGTTGGGCCTGCGCCTGAACACCGCGATGGCCGTTGCAAAAAGCACCGCAAAAGTAGTAACCTTCATACCGCCCGCCGTAGAACCGGGAGAACCGCCGATCAGCATCAGCAGGATCATAATCATCTGGCCGGACTGTGTCAGCTTCGTCAGATCCACCGTATTATAGCCCGCCGTACGGGTCGTAATCGACTGGAAAAAAGAAGCAAAGATTTTCTCTCCGGTTGTCATATCCGCCCACGCAGACTTTCCAAATTCCTGAAAATAGAAGTAAACCGCCGGCAGCACGATCAGCAGACACGTTACGGACAACACCACTTTACTCTGCATACGATACCGGCGCAGATGCAGGCGGTTACGCTTCACATCATCCCATGTCAGAAATCCGATGCCGCCCACCACGATCAGCAGCATCACGATCACGTTCACGGCTGCACTGCCCGTGTAGGATGTCAGAGACGAGTAAGGCTCCTTAATGCCCATCAGGTCAAACCCTGCATTGCAGAAAGAGGATATGGAATGAAACACCGCATACCAGATTCCTCTGCCAACGCCAAATTCCGGAATCAAAACCGGAAGCAGCGCCAGGGCTCCGATTCCCTCTATGATCACCACCATTCTCAGAATAAACCCTGTCATCCTGATGATGCCGCCCATCTGCGGGGCCGCAATCGCCTCCTGCATGGTACTTCTCTGCATCAGGCCGATCTTACGCCCCGAAAGCCTGGTAATAAAGACTGCCACCGTGACCACGCCCAGACCGCCGATCTGGATCAGGCCCAGGATCACCGTCTGTCCGAATGCAGACCAGTAAGTCGCCGTGTCCTGCGTGATCAGCCCCGTCACGCAGGTTGCAGAAGTTGCCGTAAACAATGCATCCAGAAAGGGCGCCCCTCCTGCATCTGCTCTTGCAAACGGCAGCATCAGCAGTATCGTTCCAAGCGCGATCACTCCCATAAACCCCAGCATGATAATCTGCGAGGAGGACAGCCGCCTTCTTTTCCATCTGTTCTTCATCATCCTTTCAAACCCTCAATCTCTTCATTTCCTTCCAAATGTATTACTTATAGTATAATCCCTTTCTATAGATTACACATTATCTAAAATGATGTATCTGAACGTCTTTCCGACCAAAAAATTGTACGATTCTTCTGCTTTTCCGATCACGGCGTTATATCTCAGAGATGAATTTCCTCACCAAGTTTAAAGGAGTACAGAATCTTCTCCGTATCGCGATACCGGGAAAACTGTTCCAGAGCCTCCGCATAATAGTCAAGCTGTACACGATATCGTTTAACCAGTTCCTCCGCACTCTCTACGGCATCCGTCTTATAATCCAACAGGACGTATCTGCCGTTTTCCTCAAAAAAGACATCTATGATCCCCTGAATGAGCACCGTCTCTTCCTGCGGGAACTCGCTTCTCAACCGATTCGCCGGCAGCCCCAGGACAAAGGGCTGCTCCTTGTGCAGCCTCCCCGCCCGGGCAGCCTCCCCCATCCGCTTCGCCGCGTCACTCCTGAGAAATGCCGCCACTTTCGACAAAGAGACGACCGCATAGTATTCCTCCGACAGTCTTCCTTTCTGCCGCATCTCCTCGATCTGCTCCTGCAGCAAAGCATCTACAGCCGCCCGGCTGTTTATGACCGAATCGGTTAATTTCGTAAAATCAAACAATTCCATCACTTTATGAAACGCACTTCCCCGCATGGAGCCGGTAACCTTCCTATCCTTCTCCAGAAACCCTGGCAGATAGGGCACCACCGTCTCTTCTGCGTACAGGTTGAACGAAAAATCCGTTTCTTCCCGCATTCCGGCCATTTTTAATTCCGATACGGTTGTCTTTGTGTAGAGGCTGCGCAGAGTTTCATAAGGATAACCGGATATAAAACTGTCTGCCAAACGCTTCATGAGCAGCGGATTCACATCTTCGGACGGATCAGACAAAAGAAGTTCCCGTTTTCTGCCTTCCATTTGTACCGTCTCGTTCAGCTTCTCCTCCACGATCGCTTCCCAGCCATACAATTTTACCTGCATACTCATATCCTGCTCGTAAAAGGGGGCCTTCTGCGCCGGTTCCAAATCACACGCCCGATAGAAATCATCCATACATCTGTTTCGCGCCAGAGACGCCATAAGCAGCTGCAGGAAACTCCCCTGATCCATCAGCACATCATAAGGAAGCAGCCTGCCCTCCTTATGCATAAGCGGAATCATGGATGCCGCCAGCTTTTCCGGGGATCTCACTGTCCCCGTGAGAATCAGTTTTTCCTTCGCCCGGGTCATCGCCACATACAGGATCCGCATCTCCTCCGCCAGATTATCCGCCCGCATTTTTTCGGCTATTACATTACGGCGCAGATCCCTGCTTCGCACACGTCTTTCCGGATCCACATAATCCACGCCGATTCCCGCGTCAAGATCCAGCACCAGATGAGCGCTTAAATCCCTGGTCTGAAATTTCTTTGCCAGTCCCGATACGAAACAGACCGGAAACTCCAGCCCTTTACTCTTATGAATGCTCATGATCCTCACAACATCGGCATTCTCATCCTGCAGTCCTGCCTCCCCGTAATCCACTTCATATTTCTCCAGCTGTTCCATATAACGCAGGAAATGATACAATCCGAAATAGCTGGTCTTCTCATAGTCTGCCGCCTTGACGAGCAGCATCTCCACATTGGCCCGGCGTTTGTTCCCCTCCGGTTTGACCGCCACGTAATGCAGATATGCCGTCTCCCGCAGGATCGTCTGCAGAAGTTCCTGCACGGAAAGGCAGACCGCCAGCCTGCGGTAACGGTCGACACAGGAAAGAAAGGATCGTATCCTGGCCGTTATGCCGCCGTCCATGCCAAAAGACGCTTCACCGACAGGCTCCTCCACACTTTCCGCCCACGCCTGCAAAGCGTCAAACAGATACTTCTTCTTTGGATAAGATGCCCGAATCAACGCGATCTCCTCCTCGGCAAAACCACCCAGATACGAATGCAGCACCCCGTAAAGCGGAATATCCTGCAGCGGATTATCCAGAATCCGCAGGAAGTGCAATAATTCCTGTACCTCACTGGCCGCAAAATATCCGGTCCGCGAAGTCATATACACCGGAATGCCTTCTTTCTCCAGCACCCGCTTGAAACTCTCGTCCCAGCCGGACATTGTGCGCAGCAGAATAACGATATCCCTGTAGGCAAGCCTGCGCAGCGTGCCGCTTTCCTTATCCGTCACCTGAAATTCCCGCATCAGTTCCTGAATCTTCGCCGCCACACAGTACGCTTCCTGCTCTTTCGCCGTAAGCCGTTCCCCTTCGTCTCCCGGCCCCTCGAAAGAAGAAGATCCAAAACCCTGAAAGTCATCCGCCTGTTCCGACGCAGCAACAAGCAGCAGTTCCGTGACATTGGACACACACGCCTCCTCTTTCTCCTGCACAGGATAATCCGCTCCCGGGTGCAGCGCTGCAAGGTCATCATACAGGATGCCGCCCACATCCTGTCCCATGATCTGCTCAAAGATCGTATTGACCGTATTAAGCACTTCCCGGCGGCTTCGGAAATTCTGATGCAGATCTATCTTCCGCGCCATCCGCCTGCCCGCCTGCTCTTCCTGCCCGTAGGCCGCATATTTCTCCAGAAAAAGCTCCGGCCGCGCCAGACGGAATTTATAGATGCTCTGCTTCACATCCCCTACCATGAATCGATTGTATCTGCCCTCTTCCTCACCGGAAATACAGGACAGGATATATTCCTGCACAAGATTGCTGTCCTGGTACTCATCAATCAGGATCTCATGGAAATGGCTGCGGTATTCCAAAGCAGTTTCAGTCGGCGAACATTCTCCCTTTTCATCCTGCTTCACCAGGATCGACAGTGCAAAATGTTCAATGTCATCGAAATCCAGAATGTTCTTATCCCGCTTCTTCGCCTCAAAAACCTCCTTGAAGGCAAGTGTCAGATCCACCAGTGCACTGACCGCCCGTTGACAGACTGCCATCTGTTCCACAACCTGTTCTTTGCTCTTGAAAAAGTACTTTTTCTGCAGATCCCCCAACTGTTCCTTCACCGCCGCGCGGATTCCTTTCACCACCTCACGCTTGCCTGCCGAAACCGTTTCATCCTTCTTCGACGGGAGCCTGCCAAATCTGACCGTCTCAAAAGCCACATAGAGAATTTGGAAAACGCCTCCCGCTTCGTCCGCTTCCGCATCTCCGCATTTTTGCAGGATCCTCTCCGTCATCTCTTTTTCCTGTTCCAACAGTTCCCCGTACATATAAGGTCCATCCGGTTCTTCGCACATACGGATCGCCTCCGCAAGCTTTTCCACACAACCTTCCAGAAGCAGCCGCGTCTGCCGCAGCAGCTCCCGTACCCACGGGATTTCCTCGAACCGGACTGCCTCCCTGTCTTCCTCCGCATGCTCCCCGGCTTCCGTAAGCGTCTCTGCGGGCATCATTTGGGATACGCGGTAATCCTGCTTTCGTTCCTCCAGCCACTGCTCCGGAAAAGGCGTACTCATGGCAAAGTCATAGAGTTTCAGCACCATCTCCTCCACCGCCGTATCCCTGCTGCCGGAACTGAAATATTCCACACAATGCAGAAATCCTTCTTCCTCAGCAGCATATCCGGCCTCCAGCGTCTCTTCCAATGCCTCCTGTCTTATCAGCTTTCCCTCGCCCTCCTCGGCAATCCGAAAGCCGGGATCCAGGCCGATCGTATGGAACTGGTTGCGCAGCACAAACAGACAGAAGCTGTCAATGGTTGTGATCCTGGCATTATGCAATAACGTCACCTGCTTCTGCAGATGCTCATTCTCCGGCTCCGCCGCAAGCCTGTCATTCAGCGCCCGGCTGATCCGCTCCCGCATTTCCGCCGCCGCCGCATTCGTAAAAGTCACCACCAACAGCCTGTCAATATCCACCGGATGGTCTTTGTCACTTACCATTCCCACGATACGCTCCACCAGCACCGCCGTCTTGCCCGATCCTGCCGCGGCGGAAACCAGCAGATTGCAGCCCCTCGCATCGATCACCTGCTGCTGTTTCTCCGTAAATGAAATTCCCATTTATACATGCCTTTCTTATTGTAAATTCATGAGCTGACCTGCGCTTCTCGATCCTCAACCGGAGGACTCAGGGCGTCTGACCACTTTGGTCACATGACGCATGAATACACTGCAGCGCGTCCTCCCTGCTCATCTTCGGCAGTTTCCGCATCTCATATCCTTCGATCCGTCCGTCAAATCCACACACGCTTTTATAAGCACAATAGGTACATGCCGTACTCCCATTCTGCTCATACGGATTGACCGCTATCGTTCCCTCCAGGATCCCGCTTCCCAGCTCTCTGATCTTTTGGTTGACATAACTCGAAACAGCCCGCATATCCTCTTCTTTTATGACACTCGAGTTAGCTGAGAAGGAACCATCCTTTTTCCGCTCCAGCGGCAGAATCTCAGACTTACTGGTGAATTCCCGGTCAAGTAATCTGACAGCCTCGTCATTATTATTGACTATTCCGGTCATCTTCAATTCCTGCAGCAGTCTGTCATTGATCTGTTCCGGCGTCATGGTCTCCCCGTCTTCTATCATGGGATCATCAATATGGTAGTACAGCATCGCTGCCGGAACAATCCTCTTATCCGGATGCCTGCGCTGTTCAAACTCTACCGCCGCATTCATATAAACTACCAGCTGCAGCTGCAGTCCGTAATAGAGCGCCGCCAGATCAAATCTACGATTACCGGACTTATAATCTATGACTTTCACATAGACCACATCCTCCGCCTCACAGGTGTCTACCCGGTCAATCCGCCCACGCAGCCGCATCTTATCCTGCTCATTTAAGGCAATGTTCAGAGAATCCAGATCTTCTGTCATGGAGAAGGACATCTCAAACTTCTCCGGCACAAAGGCCCCCTTTCTGAGCTGTGCCTGCAGAGTCAGGACCGTCCGCCGTAATATTCTGCGCATCCGCCGTATCAGATGCCGGTTCCGTGCACTGCTGTACAGGATCGTCTCCCCGTAACCTGCCGCATATGCCTCAAGCGCCTCTGTCACCAGTTTCTGCGCCGCTTCTTCCGGAAAATCAAACCACGTATAGCCATATTCTTCCAGTTTCTGTGCAAACAATTCCAGAACCCCATGAAAAACATTTCCCATATCCACATCTTCAAAACTGTATCCTTCCCGCTCCCGCAGCATTAGTCCATACTGCAGGAAATGTCCGTAGGCACACGCAGCATACCGTTCCAGGCGGCTCACGCTGTTCTGCAGCAGCGTTCCGTAGAGCATACGCGTCACCATCTTCGACAACGGCGTATCCTTGTAGCGGTAGAATGCCGTCTCGATCAGACGATCCGCCATATCCTGATACTGCGGCCTGCTGTGATAACTGTGATAGAAGGTGAAGGTCTGCCGTCTGGAGATATCTGTGACCCTGCCAAAAGCATAGTCCCGCAGCAGGTCCGCCATAAGGCCTACGCCGTCCGAGCCGCACACGATCTGCTCTTCCATCGGCCTCTCCTCCGGCGTCTCCACCGACAACTGCGGATATAATTTTCGCACCAGATCGATCAGATACGCAGGCCGCAGGCTCTTTCCGTCACTGCCCACTTTGGCATAGGACAGATACAGCTTTTCAGAAGGTTTCGTCATATTCAGGTACAAATACAGCCGCTGGATGTACATCTGCTGCCTCGGAGAAGGCGCCAGTTCCAGTTCCGATTCCCGCAGAAATTCCCTGTCAATATCCGAGATGATACCGCCGTTCCCGGTGCCTTTCGGAATATTGCCGTCATTCACACCCAGAAAGAAAAGAACTCTGACCTGCTTCAAACGGGTCCGCTCGATGTCCCCCACCAGCACTCTGTCCACATTCTGAGGAATCGTACCCACGCTGATTTCCGCCAGTCCCGCATCTAAAATATCCGCAAACTCCCTGCGCTCCATTGCTTCTTCCGCCAGCAGGCCATAGATCTGATCCAGCAGATCGATCACCAGTGCGTAGATCTGCCCGTATTCTTTGGCCCGTGCCAGATCGCCCTGCTCCTGAAACTGCCGCTCGTAGTGCGCCAGCTTCTGCTGCAGTTCATTCTGTACCAGAAAGTCATAAAGCGCCTGCACCATCCCGCCTGCCGTATCCCGCGGTGCAAGCAGCGGCGCAAGCTGCCGGAGCAGCTGCTCCCGCATGGCATTGCAGCGTGCCAGCTGCGCCATCGCCTCCTCTTCCCCCTCCTTACTGTCCTCCCGATAAATAAAAATCTCCTGCCATCTTTTCTTCCCGTGAATGCCGAAACGGCGGACATAATTCTCCAGCCTGTCCACCTCCGCATCGTCAAAGCCTGTCAGTCCCGTCCGCAGATAATGAAATACCGCCTCGTAACTGAAATCCCGCAGCACGACCTGCAGGGCGCTCCTGATATATTCTGCAAAAGGATTCCGCAAAATCCCTCTGGTATGATCCAGATAGATCGGAATGCCAAACCTAGCAAATTCTTCCTCTGCCAGACTGCCGTAGACCTCCATATCACCGGTCACCACCGCAATATCACGGTAGTGCAGGATGTCTGCCTGTCCGCGTGCGGCATCGTCCGGCATTGCGCCGGCTTTACCGGCGAAGCACGCTTCCCTCTCCGCTCCCCTGCCGGAAGTCAGCTTACGGATCGCAATACAAGTCTGCCGGATTTCTTCCTTCGGCGAAGACGCCTCATACAAATACAGGCTGTGCACCTTATCTTCGTACACCTGTGCCGGATAACGGAACAGATTGCGCTCTAAGTGAGACAGTTCCCCGTTTTGCCCAAAACGCGGCAGTCTGCCCTCCGCCCCCGCGCTGCACCATACCGGTTTTTCCTCCGGTTCATTCACCTGTCCGGCCATTCTGCGCAGATCGGCTACCGTCTTCCTGCTCAGATGAAAAAGTCTGTGTTCGCCGTCCATCTGGTAGGGATTTTCCCTGTCGTCTATGGTGACCGTCACAATCACTTTCTTCGCCAGACGGATCAATTCCTGGATCACACGGTTCTGAATGGGGGTAAATCCGGTAAACCCGTCAAAGGCAATCACACTGTTTCGAATGAGCTCCGATCCCGGCAGCGCTTCTCTCAGCCGGTCCAGCGTCTCCTCCGTAGTGATAAACTTCTCGTGGATGTAGTCCAGAAAAGATCGATACAGCAGGCCCAGATCCTGTAATTTATAGTACAATGCCCCTCGGGTGCGCGCATATTCGGTCAGCCTCTCCATCTCCTGCATTCCGATACCGTACTGCATAAATTCCGAAATCGCCGACTTCACCTCATGAATATAACCGATCTTATGCAGATGAGAACCCAGCACCCGAAGCTGCCCCTGGCACTGCTGCGCCACTTTCCGAAGCACCAGGCTCTTACCCGTGTCGTCCAGGACCGGCACATCTTCTCCGCCCACCTCTTCCAGAATCCGATGCGTCAATCTGCCAAAACTCAGTACATCAATATTCATGATGATATGCCGCGGATGCTCCACCACCAGATCCATCTGTGTCTGCATGGTGAACTGATCCGGCACGATGAGCAGATAATCGGTTTTCGGACTGCGCTGCGATGCCTCGATCATATCGTCATGAAGCCTTTTGCTCTTGCCGGAGCCTGACGCTCCGAAGTAGAATTGAAGTGCCACCTGTCAAACCTTCCTTCCGTTCAATCTGTGAACCAGAATCCGCCTGCGGCAGGCCGTTTTAACGACCTGGTCCCGTTCTGCTGCAGTGCGAAATACCCCGCTACAGACAACGTTACCACCTGGACGCGTTGAATGCAACGGGGTATTTAAATAAAATCACAGTTGCCCTGGAATGGGCGGATTCCGTAACGGAATAGCCAAAAGCCGAACTGTTACTGCATCTTTATACGCACATACCGTCAGTCACCCTGTCAAACGGTCCGGCCGTCACATGTGCTTTCTTCGCCCCGAAATAGTCTTCGTCGAAGACGATGGCGCTTCCGTCCGGATTCTCATAGCGCTGTTCCGGCTCGAAAGCCATGCCCAGCGTTTCCGTGGTGATCAGCTTCTCTTCGCCCGCCGGCAGGAATTCGCCCAGATTGGTGTACAGCTTCCATCCGCCCTCTTCCTCTTTCAGTTCCAGCCTGATGGCATGTTCCGCATCCACGGTATAATCTTTCTCTTTCGCACACGGCTTCGCCCCGTTATAGTAGCGGTTACCGCCGGTCCATACCGGAAGCGGAATATAATACCGGTCACTGGGCGCAGAACCCATACCGCAGTAGCCGTCAAATTCCTTCTCCCATTCTTCATAAGTCTGGTAATCGTCATACGGCTTCGTGCCCACCGTGGTATTGAAATCATCCCATACCTTCTCGGTCACTTTCTCCTCGACCTCTTTTAAGAATGCCGGAACCTCCTGCTGCACGAACACATTATTATAGAAGCGCATGTCACCGTGCAGAATCGTCATGAAGCCCGCTACCTCCGTGCGGTGCGGCACATGATAAGGCGTATAACGCGGTGAGCGCAGCGTCTTTGCACCGTTATCCACGCCGGTTCCCACAGCGGTCATGGCTCCCGCAATCAGGTTATGTACCACTGCCACACCCTGCGTCGCCATCTTGAAGGATCTTTTCGAAAGCAGCAGGTTGTGGTCCACCAGCGTAGGGCCGTGAGACACTTCAATAAAGATATCCTCTCCGATGGCCTGCACTGCTTTCGCCTCTTTCGTCATAAGGTGATCGAAAGGAATCGTATTATCGTGGAACAGGTTCTGCGTCACACGGGTACCCTGTGCCTGCCAGTCAAGCCACAGGCCGCGGGTACAGTGATGGAAATGATTCCGCCTGATGATCACGTCGATGGCCGCGTGCATCTTGATTCCGCCAATCTCCGCGCCCGCCAGATTCTGACGGTTGTTGATATGGTGGATATGGTTATCCTCGATCACGGAGAATACGCCGCCCAGATGGCCCACGATACCGGTCTGGCCGCAGTCATGGATATTACACCTGCGGACGATGTGGGATCCGATCCGCTCCTTCGTCCAGCCTTCCCGCTGTGCCTGGCAGATGCAGTCACGCTCTGTCTGCGTACCGTCTTTAAACTTCCACTTCAGCCACTTATTGTCGTTCTCCGGCTGCAGATATTTCCCCAGAGAGATGCCGCTGCACTTGGAAAGGGAGACATCGCAGTCCTCGATGATCCATCCTTTGGACCAGTGCGGTCCGATCATACCTTCCTGATAAGCTGTCGGCGGTGCCCACTGGGTCGCGGCCTTGGTCACCGTAAAGCCGGAAAGCGTAATATAGCCGATACCCTCCTGCTCCGGATAGAAACAGCTGCGGCGCACATTGATCTCCACATTTTCCCTGCGCGGGTCAAATTCCTGGAAGTTCGCGTAAATGATCGTCGCATCCTTCTTTGTATCCTGCTCCGTAAACCATGTGTAGATTGTAAAATCAGGATCCCAGGACGCCAGGACACGAACCGGCTGCTTCACCTGCTCTAAGGAAGTCACCTCGTACATGGCCTTGTCATTCAGATACACCTCTCCCGTATGGGCGATAAAGGAAGCGATAAACCAGTCCCCGCTGACAAGCGTGGTGAAGGGATTGTATTCCCCGAACAGGCTGTTGGGCACAACGGCCTTCCACACACTGCCTTCCACCTGTTCCCACTGCGTTACCGGCTCCGCCCCGGTGATCACCGCCGCTCCTTTTTCCTCCGAACGGTACACGATGGGCGCCTCCTGCGTTCCTCCGTTTCTGGGATCTACCGCCTCCCTGTAGACACCCGGCGCCACGATGACCTCATCACCGGGCTGTGCGATCCGTGCCGCCTCCTGGATCGTCTTAAAAGGGCTCTGCTTCGTGCCGTCACCGCTTTCTGCCACGGCTGCTGCTACATAATACTGCATAGATTTTTCCTCCATTCCGTCATAATTTCGTTTACTTTCTCTGTCTTGTCTGCTCTCTCTTCTCGCTGTCTATAATGTATCCTATTGAGACGGTAATATTTTTACAGATCAGGATATTTTTTAACAAAACAGGATGCAAAATAAAGAACGTAGCGGAAAGAACGCAGCCCGTAAATCCTGTCAGTAGAGTGTCCGCTGCTGCTTCCTCCGGTACGCTGTCGGCGACTGCCCCTTTTTCCGCCTGAACACAAGGCTGAAATGGCTGACGCTGCCAAAGTGCAGATGATCGGCGATCTCGCTGATCTTCCGGTCGGAGAACCGCAGCATGCTGCAGGCAGCCTCCAGTTTCTTGTCAGTGATATATTCGGTAATGGGAATCCCTTCATACTGTTTAAAAAGTTTCTGCAGATATTCTTTGGAAACCCCCACATCTGCCGCCAGCTCATCAATGGATATCCGTTCAAAGCGCCTGGTGACGATCGCCCGTTTGCATTCCTCCACATGCCGGTTTAAGGCGGATTCCTTCCGCTTCCTGTCACGGACGATCCGTGCAAACTGCAGATAACATTCACTCTGCACGACATGCATCGCCTGAATATCCCTGCAGGCCGCTATCCTTTTCAAGAACAGGTCATTGTACAGGAATGCCTCCTTGGAGCTGATCCCGCCCTCGATGGCCGCCCTGGCCGCAAGCGAAATGCCCGTCACCATCATGTACTCTTCGTTCTTTTTGACATCCTCCAGTATGATCGGGTGCGGCAGTGCAATGTCGTCTATGTGCTCCTTTAAATAATCCACATCCCCTTCCCGTATACAATTATACAGCTTCTCTTCTTCCTGATAGGTGTGGTTTTGCTGAAAAGCTTCCATCTGCCACACCTCCTCCGCCATGGATTCCTGGTCGGTCACGCCGCAGAGAACGGCTTTCTCTTCTCTGCCGTTCTCTGCTGTGGCTTCCGCCTCCCGTCCTGCTGCCGCCTTCCCACTGTGCAGCAGAAACCAGACCACATTCCGCGCATCCTCCATGCGGCACGCCGGGTACTCCTCCAGCCTGTTTCTTCGCAGAAAACGCCCTGCTTCCAGTGTCTGCAGCGGCCCGTAACAGAAAGGCCCCAGAATATAGATCCTGCCGCCCCGCCTGCACCCGTACAGCCCAATCGGCACCTGCTCATGATAGGGCAGGAATGCCTGATCCGTCTCTTTTTCCTCCAGACGCTGCTGCAGCTTCTGAAACATCTGTCTGTCATATGCCGCTTTGTTCTTCTCCCCTGTGCCGAAACTGCTCTGCAGCACCCAGTCCTTTGTATACACGCTGACCGGCAGCCTGCTCAGTCTGTAGACCAGTTCCAATACAAATTCCTCCTCCATCTCTGCCCGCAATCCTTTCTGTCCTGCCCGCTTACGGCCCGGACCATCCTCCGTATTCTCATCCTGTTCCCCGGCCTTATCCGGCGCTTTACCCTGTCAGTATTGTAGCATAAATACAACATCATGTACCCGGAATTTTTACAGCCACTAGTTTTCCCAAAGGTCTTGTTTTTGTAAGGGAGATATGACAAAATATGATTTGCAAAAACTCTAACCCCAGGTTATAGTTTTCCGGCAGACAGTAAAACCGTCAGACAGCAAAGCTGTCACACAACAAGGGAGCACTTACGGCAATGAGTCAGTACATGTCCATCGGGAAAGTATCAAAACTGAAGAATGTGAGCATCAAGTCGCTGCGCTACTATGACCAGATCGGTATCCTGAAACCGGCTTTCGTCAATACAGAGACGAACTACCGTTACTATACGGAAAGCCAGCTCTATCTGCTGGATGCCATCACCGTCTGCATCAAACTCGGCATCCCCTTAAAAGATCTGAACAATTACGTGAACAAGGATTCCATCAATCTGCAAAAGCTGCTCTACGACGGCAAGATTCTGGCAGAGCAGAAGATCCTGGAGATCCATAACTGCCTCGGCGCCCTGCAGGAGACGCTGCAGAAGATGGGCAGTTCTGTCACCGGTATGGCCAGGATCCCGGAGAGCAGGAGCGGCATCCTGCTGCCGGACGGTTTCTATCAGAACACTCAGAGACAAAGATGCCTTCTCACCGTGCCTCTGGAAGCAATGGACACCCCCAAATACTATGGGCAGTATATCCTGAAACTTTTTGTCACCGCACAGCAGGCCGGCATCACGGCCTCCTACCCTTCGGGTATACTGCATGACTATACGGACGGCGTCTACTGCCGCCATATGTTCCTGACATTGGACGCAAACTCTGCGTCCGCGTTGTTAAAAGAGCGCTCCGGCGATGCATTCGTTAATACCTGCCGCATCCTTCCGGAAGGTGATTATGCCTGCCGCAGGATCTCTACTCATATAACAGACTTTTCATCGGTGCGGGATGAAATGAAAGAAGTCCTGAAAGAACAGGATTTCTGCATTATCGAGATCGACACCCTCTCCGAGCAAAATAAGAAGGACGGGTATGCTTTCGAACTGGAATATTTTCTGGGAGTATGATATAATAACAAAGGTTTGCCATATCGGCGCATTCTATCTATATCTATCGTAAACGGCATGACAAATTATTGCTTCCGTTTTCTGTCAAAGTCATATGCGGAGAAACTTTTGCAGAACCGAAAGCATAATTTCCAGTGTCGCTGACTAAATATAAAATTTCAGGAGGCCATAGGGTGATGAACATGTCATGGAAACGGGGAGCATGCGCCCTCACGATTGCTGCAATTTTAACCGGCTGCTCCTCTGCAGAAGCCAGTAAAACTTTACAACCAATGTCAGATAAAGATTCCGATTCCGCTGCGCAGGTGCAGGAACCGGACGGTGCCGAAGCATTAGAATCCGGCACTGTTTCGCTGAATGTCTGGGCAGAAGAAAACGATTTCGAGATGTTGGAGGCAATGATCGCCTCTTTTCAGGAATACTATGCCGGACAGGCAAACTTCGAGATCAGTCTGACCGCCCAGCCCGATTCCGGCACCTGCAACATGGTACTGGGCGATATCCACAGCGCCGGAGACGTATTCTCCTTCCCCGACGATCAGTTTACAAGACTGATGGCCGCAGGCGTGCTGGAGCCGGTAGACAACGCGGCCGCAGTTTCCTCCGCCAATGTACCGGAAGCCATCGCAGCCGCATCCTGGCACGATACCCTCTACGCTTTTCCCTACACCGCAGACAACGGTTATTTCCTGTATTATGATAAGACTTATTTCACAGAAGCAGATGTGCAGACGCTGGACGGCCTTCTTGCCGCTGCCACGGCAGCCGAGAAGCAGATTTCCATGGAGCTGACTTCCGGCTGGTATCTGTATGCCTTTTTCGGACAGACCGGCCTTGAATTCGGCATGAACAGCGACGGCGTCACAAACTACTGCAACTGGAATACCACCGAAGGAGCCGTCAAAGGCAGAGACATTGCACAGTCCATCCTGAATCTCACCACCAACCCAGCCTTTGCCTATCATACGGACGGCGATTTTATCGCAGGCGTGCAGGACGGCAGCATCATCGCCGGCATCAGCGGCACCTGGAACGCCACGCAGATCCGGAATGCCTGGGGCAGTGATTACGGCGCCGCCAAGCTGCCTACTTACACCTGCGCCGGCAAACAGATCCAGATGGCCTCTTTCACCGGTTATAAGATGATGGGCGTCAACGCCTACTCGCCCCACAAGCAGTGGGCCATGAAGCTGGCCGACTGGCTGACCAATGAAGAGAATCAGACCATCCGTTTTGAGCAGAAGAACCAGATTCCCTCCAATATCCGGGCGGCCTCCTCAGATGCCGCCGCGCAGATCCCTGCCGTGCAGGCCATTCTCGACCAGTCACAGTACGGCAACCTGCAGCGGGTAGGCAACAAATACTGGGATGCCTGCACGGACTTTGCCAATATCATGATCGCGGGTAATCCTAACAACATCAGCCTGCAGGAACTTATGGACACTCTGACTGCGGAGATCACCGCTTCCATAGCAGAATAACAGAATCGGGAGGACGATATGACCGGACAGGAAAACCAGAACACAGCTATCAAAGGCAGACCGCGTCTCAGCATTAAACTTTTGACCTTGATTCCTATCTTTGTGCTGAGCTTCGTCTGCATTATATCCAATATCGTAGCCGTCCACAATATACGGAGCGTCAACCGCACCGCCAGCACCATCGCGGATGACTACATGACAGGCATTTTCAATCTGAGCAACATACAGCGGGAAACCCAGCGGCTGCATTCCATGGCGCTTTCCCACATCATTGCCACGGACCTGGATACCATGGTGGAGCTGGTGGATTCCATCCGTGCCGAGGAGGCGCTGCTGGATAATATGCTGTTGGAATACGGCGCCGCCATTTCCCCGGAAAACGCAGCAAGCTACGAGAAACTGCTGTCCGAATATGAAAATCTCAAATATGCCATTGTTACGCTGTTCGGTTACAGCGCAGCCGGCCGCAACCAGGCCGCATTCGAACTGGCAAACGGCGAGATCACACAGTACGCGGAGAACATTCAGGATGCCATCACCGTGCTGAACACCAATGCACAGACGGATTCTGATCTTGCGCGCTCTACCCTTGGCAGTACCTATTTCCGCGCCCTGCTGCTCAACGGCACGATCATGGTCATCAGCATTTTCGCTCTGCTCATCGCCCTGACCGTCGTCCTGAGGCGCGTTGTCAGACCCATAGCCTGCGCCAAGAACGAGATTAACGCCATCATCGCCGGATTGGACCAGGGGCACGGTGACCTGACCCAGCGCATCACTATCCGCTCCAGCGACGAGATCGCAGACTTAAGCCGCGGTATCAACACCTTTATCGACAAACTGCAGGAAATCCTGAAAATGATCATCGAGAACACCCACAATATGGAAAATGTGGTCTCCGGTGTGCAAAGGAGCGTGCAGAATTCCAACGACAGCGCTTCCGACCTGTCCGCTGTTACCCAGCAGCTGGCCTCTACCATGTCGGAGGTCGGCACCTCCGCTGGCATCATCAATCAGAATGCCGCCGCCATCCGGACCGAGGTGGAAGAGATTGCTCTGAAATCCACCAGCATCAACAGTTATACGAAGCAGATGCGCTCGAATGCCGACCATATGGAGTCCAGAGCCAGAACCTATATGGAAGAGACAGGCAGCCAGGTAGCCAAAATTCTGAAAGTCCTGAACAGCGCCATTGAAGACAGCCGGAGCGTTGACAAGGTAAACAGCCTGACCAATGACATCTTAAGTATTTCCGGGCAGACAGACCTGCTCGCCCTCAACGCCTCCATTGAGGCTGCAAGAGCCGGCGCAGCCGGACGCGGCTTCATGGTCGTGGCCGAGGAGATCCGTATTCTGGCTGAGGACAGCAAGGCGGCCGCGGGCAGGATACGGGATATCAACCAGGTAGTCACCGATGCCGTTCACAACCTGATCAAAAATGCCAACCATCTGGTTTCGTTCCTCAACGAATCCATTCTGCCGGAGCTTGACAATTTCGTTCAAAGCGGTGTGCAGTACCGAGAGAATGCTTCTTACATAGAGAACGTAATGAATGAATTTACAGACAAGACCGACCGCCTGAAGCTGACTATGGATGAGATCGCCTCCTCCATCAATTCCATCACACAGGCCATCGACGAAGGAGCCCATGGCGTAACCGGCGCCGCTCAAAGCACCCAGGTATTGGTTCGCGACATGGAATCCATCAGTGATCAGATGCAGGAGAACCAGCGGATCGCCGACACGCTGGAAACCGGCACCTCAATCTTCGAAATTTTCTGATAAAAACAGCAGGTACGGACCGTTTACAGTCCCGCCTGCTGTCTTTTCTTTAATCTCTTTTCAACTGATATAACACTTCCTCGAAGCATACCCCGTCCGTCTTCGGAATTTCCATCTCCACAGACTTTAAGATACACTTTTTCACAAAACCGGAGGCCTTGCGCACGGAGCGGTCAAAAGGTACGCCGTTCACACCGTCCGCGGCGATAATCGAGGTGAACACGTCTCCCGTGCAGGAGCGCTCCGCGTCCACCCTGTGGGTGCGGATAATCCGCGGTTCCCTGTCCTGCTCGTAGATATAGTTGGCTATAAACTCTCCCTGCGGGATGCCGGTGACGACCACCTTCGCCGGGCCATACGAAGAGATCTGCCGCGCCATATCATACAGCTCCCTTTTCCGCCAGCCTGCCGCCCTGTAGGGCGTATCCGTCAGCCTGCAGGCTTCCGTCAGGTTGGGTGTGGTAATATCACAAAGTGCCACCAGCCGCTTCATCTCCGTGCACATCTCCTCCGTGTACGTGGCGTAGATCCTCCCGTGATCGCCCATCACCGGATCCACGATCACCAGCGTGCCTTCCTTCGAGAAATCACGAAGAAATCCTTTCACGATATCGATCTGCTCCGCCGATCCCAGAAAGCCCGTCATAATGCCCTCAAACCGCAGGCCAAGCTTCTGCCAGTTCTCGATATACACCCGCATGCGGTCGGTATAATCATCTATAAAATAATGCGGAAACCCCATATGATTGGACAAAATCGCCGTCGGCACCGGGCAGCACTGTACCCCCAGATAGGAAAGTATGGGCAGCGTCGCCGTGATGGAGCATCTGCCGAATCCCGATATATCATTGATCACCGCTATTTTCTTCTGCATGTCTGGTCATTTCCCTCCTGCTCTGTTTTTGCGGGCTGTCACTGTCTATTCACAAATTAGCCTGAAAGTATCCCCTTTAATACCTTCAGGCTAATTCTCTCTGCCAAATCTATATCACAGTTTATCACAAATATTCCCGTCCAACAACCAGAAATCAGACCTCATCCTGTTACTTTTCCTCGTCCTCCTGCTCCTCGGAACTCTCTGCCGGCGTGTTTCTCATCTGATCGATCTCCTGCAGGGCATCCCTGCACTGCCTCACCTCGGTAATCTTCCGCAGGATCAGGTTGATATCTTCCGGCGAAAACATATCCAGGCACTTCATCAGGCTGTCAATATCATTCAAGTCAATGTGTACCGTACCTACCGAAGTGTCAACATGAATCCAGTTGGGATTCGCGCTGCCGCCCACCGTAATACTGTTGCCCCGCAGGTAATCTTTCTCCACCACCACACAGACACCGTTATGGAATACTGTCCTGCTCACCGTCTCACCTGCTTTCGGCTCTTCCATCTGCCGCAGGATAATCCCTACCGAATCCGTTGCCCCGCAGGATTCCCCCGAAGCTCTGAATTCATCCGCCCTTCTGAGCATGGATGCAAAAGAATCCGATGGTGCACCATCTCCCTTTAGTCCCAACTGCTGACGTCTGGCCAGGTTTTCGCTGTATTTCTTAAGCTCCTGTGCCGCATAATCCATGCTCCGGTTTACCGGAGCAAAACCACCAAACCTGTCATTTCCAATCATTTCTTCTTCCTCCTTTTTCCTTCTTTTACAGACTCCCGGAGTCTCCACTCTCTTTGTTATCAGTCATTTTCCTCTCGTTCCTCTTCCGTCTCCGAGGATTTCATCCCCTCCGCCGTCTCCATCGCAAACCGTTCAATTCTGTGCTGCGTCTGCTGCGGCACCCGCTCCATATCCACCCGATAAGCCTCCAGCCTGCCGTCATCATATTTCGCTTCTACATAGACCTGACTGCCCTCCAGCTTTCCTTTCAGAGTATACCCCTCTGTCACGGCAATCTCGATATTATCGCTCTCTTCATAGCTCATATGCCTCACCTCCGCAGCCTGTACGGCTTCCCGTCTCGTTACAGCATTCACCCGTATACCCAGCCCCGTGACCAGTCTGCCTTTTTCCATACTGACAGTGTCAATTCTTTGTCCTTCGCTTCCGGCTTTCTCCCTGCCGTCCTGCTCCTGGTATTTCAGATTCTGCATCAGACTTTCCTGAAACCGCTCCGAATGCTCCTTCCTCTTCCTGCCCGGATATCCCTGAAGACGCTCTTTCCCGCTCTTGCCGCTGCCTCCGATTTCCTGTACGCTCATAAATTCTCTGGCCTCCCTTCCGTAAGAATTTTTTTGACCTCTTCTCTGCCCCGTCTCAGCCTTGTCTTAATAGTTCCTTCCTTTTCGTTCAAGGCCCCGGCAATCTCCTGTATCGAATAGTCTTCGTAATAAAAAAGATAGATGGCATTCCGATAATGCACCGGCAATTTGAGCACTGCTTCCAGCGTCCTGTCATCCCTGATCTGATACGGCAGATAGACCTCTCTCGACGCCGCCGGCATGGATTCCTCCAGCGGCACCGTCCGGCGCCGCCAGCTGCTTTTCAAGATATCCATGCAGATACGGATCGTCGTCCGGATCAGCCATGCCTTCTCATGCTCCTTATTCGCGATCGGCTTCTCATCCTTCATATAACGCAGAAAAGCCTCCTGCACCACATCCTCGGCATCCGCCCGGTTATGCATATTGGCAAAAGCAACCCGGTACAGCATCGTCTGATATTCCGCCGCCAGATTATTCCACCTCAGTTCTCTCGCAAACTCCTGCTCCATCTTGTCATGATTCCTTGTGTTCTATGGTCTGTTTCTATTATTGCCCTCACAGCATCCGGATGCTCATGCCGACAGCATCTCATCCTCTGACTGTAATACGAATAAGAGACAGGAAAAGTTTCATTCTCAGAAAATTTTCCCGTCTCCCGTGCTGTTCTCAATAATCTTTCTTCGCTGTCGCCCTGGTGCAGAACACGATTCCGGCCATCATCACGATCAACGCCATAACAGCGCCTCCCCATCCGATCGCGTCAAGATTACCGCCAACCTTTTCAAGCAGCGCAAACGCCGCCGCCGGATTTTTCTGTATCTCTCCGATCAGCTTCATGGATACGAAGAAAAAACACATACTCGGAACCATTCTGACCAGACTGAGAAGCTGTGCTCCCTTACTCTCGCCCACCAGATAAAAAAACATATACTGTACCGTGATAATCACCACGCCGACCGCAAAAGTGAGCAGGCACATCGGCAATGACACAAACTCCGCCTTCCCCGTGAGCACACAGTACACGGCCGTACCTGCCAGCCCGATACCGATACCGGTCAGCAGCAGGAACATGCCGAATAGAAATCGTCCTGCCACTCTCTGAAAAGTGGTGGCCGGCAACAGCTGTTGGAATCCCATGTCCTTTCTCGTACAGGTTCCAAAAGGATTCGTCGAGAACACGATCGCTATAAACACCCCATACATAAAATTTACCTGCCCTACCATACTGCTGCTGTTCAGCATCATGATTACAATCACGATAACCGATATGCTCAGCATCATATACCATTGTGTCCTCGTCTTGATATAATCTATTTTTGCAAAATATAAAGCTTTCATAGATACCTCCCTATTAAGTCAAGTCTTTTTTCCTTATTTTTCAAGGAATTTTTAGTTACATATCTCAGATGAATGAGCCAAGAGGATGGACATTTCTCTGTATCTGGTACGAAAATAGAGGGATTGGGGTACAAGAAGTAGAACGTCTTGGTTTTTCGTTCTACATGGCCTTATGTATACCCTTCCTTCTACGGCAGCGAACCTCCCGTGTCTACCAGGATCACCCTCTTTTCTGTGGGGTCCTAACTTCCTTCGTCCCGCCTGTCCATAACCAGGGTGTCGGCTTAGCTCCATTGCAGGGTCCTGCCCTAAGGTAAATATTCCTGCCGACTACTGGCTCATTCTTTGTTTTAAGTCTTACTGACCTGTTCTGTACGCTTCGCAAACCGGCACCTTGCGGCGGACGTTTTCCCGGCTCCATCCACATACCTTCCAGCTGTCCTGTCACAGCTGGATTCAGCTCTCAGAAATAACTGCTGAAAACTCAACCCAACCGTGACAGGGGTATTGCCTCCTTTTGTTTCTGACTGCTATGCTGTCTGTATCTGCGGCCTTCTGATGTCACCCATCAGTTTATTTGCATCATAACCTACACCTTTTGTAAGAATCGTGTAGAATACCCTTATTATTTTACAGGCCACGGCGACTACTGACTGCATCTTTTTCAGGGGATTTTCCTTTCGGGTTCGGTAGTACTCGTGTATTTCCCGGAATTCCGCATTCTTCCCTATCAGCGATATCGCAGCCTCATACAATACATACCTAAGACGTTTCCGTCCGCGATAACTAATCCGGCTTTCGCCACTATGCTTGCCTGAGTCATTTGCCACGATTGCATATCCTGCCAGCTTCTGCAGTTGCCTGGGATTATCAAAACGTCCAATGTCTCCCACCTCCGCAATAAATCCACTGACCGTGGTCAGGCCGATCCCCTTGATCTCCATCAGTTTATCAACATAAGGTATCTCCCTCAGCTTCCCCTCTATACTCCGGAGCAGTTCTTCCAGCCTTGTTGTATATACATCCATATCTCCCAGAAGGTGTCTCAGTTCAATCCTTGCCGTTTCCGGCGCCTCCTTACTTCCAACGCTGTGCTCTGCGGCTGTTATCAGGGTCTTTGCCCTCTTCATTCCAACTCCCCGCAGCTTTGCATCCCGCCAGATCTGATTCACGCCTTCCGCTCCGAGTTTTATGATGTCATCCGGTAGTGGGGCCACTTTCAACACCATCCTCCCACTGGCTGCCTTTAAATCCCCGTAAACGTCTTTATATTCAGGAAAGTAAATGGCAAACCATCTGGCAATCCGGTTCTTGATCCGCGTCAGCTCCTC
>OFFS01000031.1_pt1 | contig 130027 bp, 133 predicted proteins | sample 1521541 | NCBI WGS metagenome assembly OFFS01 (sample SAMEA3504127, study PRJEB24116) | mouse gut metagenome | biome: mouse gut; feature: mouse-associated habitat; material: faeces | place: Denmark | collected 2011 | reverse complement strand
CTGGATTTTACCAGAAGGATTTTTCCTCCATAGACACAGAAAAATTTACAGCCTCGTTTTCTTTTTTGGTCTGCTCCCTATTTTTTAGATCGCTTTTCATACTTCCCGCTTTTTCCCGTAACGCTCTCCCGGTATTTCTGGGCATTGGAATCCATGATGATGCCCAGGCAAAGGCTGGAAACCATCCCCAGGGCAAAGCCTAACCAAACATTGTTTAATACGATTCCCAGAATCATTCCCACTACTATTCCCGCAACAGTATAAACGCCTGTCCATACCGTTTTCTGCTTGACAATGGAATAGGTCTCCACATTCCCCTCATTGCCCCGGAATACAAATCCTGCCTTTTGAACCGCATTCACGCCCTTGTCATTTTCATGTTCCACCCGGGATATGACTTCATATATATTCCTGTGCAAAAACGCCCAGTTTACCATCATCTTGATCACTTCCGTACCCAGCCCCCGGTTTCTGTATTTTTGCGCAAGTTCCACCTTCAGAGGCACGGTTCCAAGAAGTTTCTCTCCGGAAAAAGAAGCCGTTCCGATCTGCTCTTTCTCACCCTTCCTGAAGGCAATAATCCAATCGGACTCCCACAGGTCTTCCGCATTCGATGGTGTAATCGTTATGATATCGGATTTCAGCCAATAATCGTTCTTCTTCATATCGCCTTCGTACCTCCTTTTTCTATCCCTATTATAACCCAATGTGCCGCATAAGGGAAGGTACATTTCCAATCTTCTCTGTCAGTCAAACAAAATCTCCTCCACCGTCACAAAGGTATAGCCCTGTTCCAACAATGCGTCCACAGCTTTCAGCGCCGCTTCCACGGAAGTATCGTAGTAGTCATGCATCAGGATGATATCGTTTTCCTCCACCTTGCCCACAATTTTCTGTGTGATGCGGTCCGCATTGCTGGAACACCAGTCCAGGGTATCCACTGTCCACAGTACGGGAAACATGTTCAGTTCCTTCTCAAAACTCTTGTCCCAGGAACCATAGGGCGGACGCACATAGACCACCTCCTGCCCGGTGATCTCCTCCAGAATCTCATTGGTCCTGATCAGTTCTTCCTTAAAAACCTCCCGGTTGCTTTTCCGAAGCTGCATATGGCTGTAGGTGTGGTTGCCGATCAGATGTCCTTCCTCCTGCATACGCCTTATAATGTCCGGGTGCAGTTCGGCATGTTCTCCCGTGACAAAAAAGGTGGCCTGTACTCCCCGTTCCTTCAGGCCGTCCAGAAGCTGCTGCGTATATCTGGGGTGGGGGCCGTCGTCAAAGGTAAGTGCAATCCTGCGGATCTCCACTGGCTCCTCAGGCCCTTCCGCCTCAACCATTGCCGCCGTCGGCATCTGTTTCAATTCCCCCCCAGCGCCATGTATGTATCCATAAGCCCCTGCCAGCGCCAGACACAGCAGCATATCTCCCAGGGCCAGCGCTTTCCCGATCTTCCTCATACCATTCCCCACGCACGCCGCAGACAGAACCCGCGGCATTGCCTGCCTTTATCCCATATTCTATAGAAATATATGTGACAGGGCATATCCATATGCCGCCGGGTAAGCCGACAGAAAACAGCCGTAAAAAGGGCCGCCGCAATATGCGGCAGCCCCGTCATGCTCAGGTCTTAAACAGCGCGATCTCCGATTTCAGTTCGTTCATATTGTCTCCCAGGGCATCCGCCGTCCGGCTCAGATTGTCCACATTCTCCATCAGCTTTTCTGTGGTCTGACTGACAATCTGGGCATTTTCCGCAGTCTCGGCAATGATCTGGGATATGTTCTGCACCGCGTCCAGGGTTTCCGCCCGTTCTTTATCCGCCTGCTCTGTGCTGGCCACGATCTCCTGAAGCCCGGTCACCAGCTCCTGCATACGATGGCGCATATCCGCAAATACCTGTATCACCTCCTGCACCGCATGTCCCTGCAGAGCCACCATTTCCTCCGCCTGTCTGGCGCTTTGTACACTCTCTATGGTACGGGTGCCGATATGCTGTACATTGTGGCTGATCTCTCCTGCGGCCTTGGCAGAATCATCCGCCAGCTTTCGAATTTCCTCCGCCACCACGGCAAAGCCCCGGCCGGCATCCCCGGCCCTGGCCGCCTCTATGGACGCGTTGAGAGACAGCAGATTGGTCTGCTTGCTGATCCCGGTAATGGTCTCCACAAACACGCTGATATTCTCCGTCTCCTGGCTGAGTTGTTCGATACTGGCCCCCACCTGATTGGTAATATCGGTGGTCTCCTGGGCGCGCTGCCCCAAAAGTTCGATAATCTCAATGCCCCTGTGGATCATGGTATCGGTTTCCCGAACCAGCATCTCCACCTTTTCCACCACCTGGCTGACCTCCTGCATATCATCGGACAGAAGCCCCGTTTTATCCACGCATTCCTGGGCGTGGAGGGACTGACGTCCCATGCCCTCGTTGATCTCCGTGATGGCCTGGGTGATGTCCAGTGAATAATCACTGATGATCTCCGAAGCCCGTTTTACCTCCTCCGCAGACAATTCCAACTGGCCCGTGGCACCATGTACCTTGTTCACCAGCTTTTTGTTGTTCTGGATCATATGGTTGGCAGACTGGGCCAGATCTCCGAACTCATCCCTCCCGGACACTTTCACGCTGCCGGTCAGGTCGCCTTCCGCCACCTGTTCCAGCCCTCTGGAAATCTTCTTCATATTGCCGCGAATGCCGATGGTGATGGTCACCCCGATAAAGCCCGCCACCAAAATGGCGATTAATACCATGGCAAAGGTGATCCATTTGATCTGATCCGCCTGGGCCGTCACTACTTTGTTGGGCACCAGCATACAGATCGCCGCGCCGCTGTCCTCCACAATCCCATACACGAAAAGGTACTCCCGGCCCTGGAAATCCACTTCCTTATGACCTATTTTTTCATCGGACTGCACGCATTCCTGATAAAAAGGCTTGTCATACAGCACCGTTTCCCCTTCCGCGAAAGCGCTCTCCGCGCCCTCCTCCAGGTATTCCGTCACGATCTCCCTGCCGCTTGGCGTCACAAACACCGCAACGCTTCCCTCTCCCAGAATCAGATCCTGCAGCAGTTCCTTAACAGACTCCTGCTTAATATCCACCACGATCATGGCTTTATTATTCTTGGATTGAATCTGATAGGCCATGATATACCGCTTGTCGGACAATTTCATATGGGAATCCAGCACATGATGCCAGTCCGTCCAAACATTTCCCCTGCCGCCTCCGCCCTGCTGGCTGACTTCCTCCTGGTATTCCGCGAAAAAACCATTGGGGGAATCGGAGTTGGTGGTGGAGATCAGAGTCAAATCCTGAGAAGGAATAATATGTACATTGCTGATAAAGTCATTTCCTGACTGGGTAGAAAGCAGATTGGTCTTCTGATTGGTAATCAGTTTCTTGCGTTCCACCGCATAGCCGTCCTTTTCATACACGCCGCTGAAGTAGCGGTTCAAATCCGTGTCAAAGGCATATTTTAATGCCTCTCCCGCCACAAAGGAATTGATGGCCTCCATATAGCTGACCGTCATGTTCATGGTTTTCTCCGTGGAATCCAGAAACTGCTGGCTCATGCCGGTGGAAGCCTTTCTGTAGGCGATGACGCCCACCAGGATCATGAACAGAATCGGAACGGTAAAACAAACCACAATCTTATTTTGCAGATTGCTTAGCCTCTGTTTTCTCTTTTTTTCTGGCTTGCCGGTTTTCAATTCTTTTTCCTCCTTTGATTTAAGGAAATCTATACTTCCCTAAGAGACATTCTACCTTATTTTTGTCGAAATGCCTAGATAAAATATGCAAATTTTTATTTTTTCTTACAACTTGACAAAAACGCTTCTTTTTGCTCATGAATTTGCACATTTTACCGCAATTTTAAGCAATCAATTATGTAACAAGTGCTAAAACCAAGCATGCCAACCAAAAGATGGGACAATCTCACGCTCCTTTCGAAAAAAATAGCCGGCTGTCAAAGCCGGCGCAGATACATGGCCTCCACAAAGCCAGATTCAAATTCCTGCTGCTCCGCCAGGTTCAGCACCTGGGTCACGGCGCGGAGACGATTCAAACGCTCCCCGGCGTCCGGTTCGTTGCCGTAGATCCATGCCCCCGCCAGAGCCGTGTTGCCCACCGCCGTCACCCTGCCCTCCAGCCCCTGGGGCAATAGTCCCAGGGCTATGGCGGCCTGTACATCCAGAAAATACCCGAATCCCCCGGCCAGCCAGACCTGCCGGATCTGCTCCGGGCCCTCCAGGCCATAGGCGGCAATCAGCGTCCTGATTCCGGCGCAGACGGCGGCCTTGGCCGTCTGCAGACGGCGGATACTTTCCTGGGTGATACGCACATCCCCGATGAGCACTCCTGCTTCAAAATAAGGTTCCGCCAGAAGCCCTGTCTCATCCGTAAGTCCCAGTTCCAGCAGCTTCGCCGTAAGGGCAATCATATCCGCCCCCCAGAGGGCGCTGCCTCCTTCGAAAGCAGGGCCTGCTGCCGTACCGCAGCAGATCATTTTGTCCCGGTTGCCCAGAACCATTTCCCCGTTGGTTCCCAGATCCACCAGCAAAGTCACGTCCTCCGCCCGATCCATTCCGCAGGCCAGCATCCCTGCCGCGATATCGGCTCCCACAAAAGCCGACAGGCCCGGCAGAGTCACGGTATCCACACCGTCCACCACCAGTTTCTCCTGTGTCAGATAGGCCGCGTGAAAGGGAGCCCTGCCCAGAGGGGCCGGGTCATGCCCCATCAGCAGATACAGCATGGTGGTGTTCCCGGCAATGACCAGCCTCTCCGGGTTTCCTCCCTGCTGCCGGAAATGCGCCATTCCCTGCTCCAGCACCCGCCTGGCCGCCTGCTGCATCTGCAGCCGGAGCAAAGGGTTTTCCGCCGCCTGAATCCGGGAAATCACATCCGTTCCAAACACTCTCTGAGGGTTGGGGCATACATACTCTCCCCGTTTCTCTCCCCGGCCGTCATACCATTCCACCGCAATAGTGGTGGTTCCCAGATCGGCTATGGCCAGTTCCCCCCGGGGCTGCTCCAGAGCGTCCTCCTCCGGGCCTCCGCCTCCTTTTCCCAGGGCGTTCCCTTCGGTTTCTCTCCTCTCCGGCAGGAAAAAGGAAGCCGTGACCACCTTCATTTGCTCCTCCCTTTTTCCTCCGGGCGCACACCTTCCGCAGCCGGTGCAGACCTGGCATCTATTTCCCCACTCTGTCATAGAATGCTCCTCTTATATCCCTTCAGATAAACTGGTTTTTCTCCGGGTCATATTGATACGCAATGCCGGAGAGTTTTTCCGTGATTTCTTCCTGGTCCACATCCAGATCCTCGCACAGGGCTTCCAGGCTGGAATAGTAGTCCCGGAGTTTCAAATTAACAAAGCTGAGCAGCATCACCGGGTCTCTGGGAATCATATTTACCTCTTTTCCGCAGGGCCGCAGGCAAACTTCCGGCCCTGTCCATACTCATAATGCGCGGCGGTGCGATACCAAATCCCCTGCCGCGGGAATTGTTTGCGTATTTTCCTAGGGCGCAGAATTCTCCACAGCGGTGGAAGCAATGATCTCCATATCCCCCAGCATCTCCACACGCCCATAGCCCGCAGGGATCAACAGATGCGCACCCTTGCCCACACTGTGGCCCTCGATGATACCCGCGCCTTCCAGCACACTGACGATGAGGAATGGATGCTCCTGTTCAAAGGCAAATTCTTCCTTCACCACCAGCTTCCATACTTTATAGTAATCACTCTCCGTCAGCAGGTTCCAGGTATTGGGCTCCTGGGGAGCTGCCCTTTTTATGGCCTTTTGGTACGCCTCATCGGGTACATTGATCACATCAATGCTCTGAGACACATGAAGCTGGCGGGGCTTGCCGTCCACCAGACGGTTATAGTCATACACCCGGTAAGTGATATCGCTGTTCTGCTGGGTCTCCAGGATCAGAAAACTTCCCGTGATGGCATGTACCGTGCCGGGATTGATCTGGATCATATCTCCCTTTTGCACCGGCACCCGGCGGATCAACTCTTCATACCGATTATCGGCGATCATCTGCTTCAGTTCCTCACGGGTCCGGGCGTGATGCCCCACCACCAGTTCCGCCCCCGGGTCACAGTCCATGATATACCAGCATTCGGTCTTGCCAAAGGGAACTTGTTCCACCTTTCGGGCATAGGCATCGTCAGGATGCACCTGAATGCTCAGGTCGCTCCTGGCGTCAATGATTTTCACCAACAGGGGAAATGCCTCGTAAGAAAGATTTCCGAACATCTCCCTGTGTTCCCGGTACAGCCCGGACAGAGTCTGCCCTGCGTATTTCCCCTGGGTGATCCGGCAGTCCCCATGGGGATGGGCGCTGATGGCCCAGCACTCCCCCACCGCGTCACTGTCCGCATGGTAGGGGAACTCCGTCACCAGTCTCTGGCCGCCCCACACGCATTCCTTCAGTACTGGCTCCAGATACAGGATTTCTCCCCCGGGCCGGTTCATGGCCAGCGCGCTGCCGTTTGTCTCCATGACCCGCTTATACCAGTAGGCACTGTCCTTTGCAATGCGCTGCTGGGTACGGTAATCCACATACACCAGGCCGAAGCGCTCATGATAGCCGTTGGCCCACTCGAAATTATCCAGGAAGGTCCACAGGAAATATCCCCTGATCTCCACACCCTCGTCCACGGCACGCTGCAGCTGATACAAATATTTTTCCAGAAAATCAATGCGGTTGGGATCATGCACCTTACCGTCCAGGGATACGGTGTCATGGCAGGACATACCGTTCTCCGTGATATACAGAGGCATGTGGTAGCGCTCATAAAGGAACTTGCAGCTCCAGTAAACACACTCCGGGGTCACGGGCCACTGGATGGCCGTCTTGGGAAATCCCGGGTAACGGTCCACATACTCGATTCCGCCGTCCGCGGCCCGCCGCACTTTGTAGCCATTGTACACATTCTGTCCCATAAAGTCCAGGGGCTGGGAGATCAACTCCATGTCCTCCGGAATAATCTCCGGCAAATACTCTGCGAAACGCTTCAGGCCCTCCTCCGGGTAGCGGCCCAGAAATACGGGATCACTATACCAGGTCACATTCCAGGTCCAGTTATCCAGCGGATTGTCAAGGCCGAAATACGCTTCTCTGGCCGCCGCCACATCCTCCGGACTGTCCGTGGCTGGAATGGCCACGCCGCAGGTGGGCGCAAACCCAATTTTCACAGGGGCTTTGGCATATTTCCGCAGATTCACCACCGCCTGGCCGTGGGCCTTCAGCACATTGTGGGCGATCTGAAAAGTCTCTTTATAGGAGAGTTTTAGTCCCGGGGCATGTTCCCCCCGCAGATGTCCCAGCCCCACAAAGCATTGGGGCTCATTCAGGGTAAAAAAGTATTGGCAGTCCTGGGAAAAATTCTCCGCCACCACTCTGGCATACTCCCCAAACCAGGCCACGCTCTCCGGATTTGCCCAGCCGCCCCGATCCTGCAATGCCTGGGGATACTCCCAGTGGAACAGGGTAAGATAGGGCTCGATGCCATTGGCCCGCAGTTCCCTGAGCACATCCTTATAATAGTCAATTCCAGCCTGGTTGACCTGGCCGATACCTTCGGGCAGGATTCTGGCCCAGTTCAGGGAAAAACGGTAATTTTTCACTCCCAGCATACGCATCAGGGCAATATCCTCCCTGTAGCGGTGGATATGGTCGCAGGCCGTCCGGGCGTCCTGCCTCTCATATACCCTTCCCGCTTCACAAAAAGTATCCCACACCGTCTTACCGCAGCCGTCTCCGGGAGCCCTGCCCTCAATCTGGTAGGCGCTGTCCGCCACGCCCCATGCAAAATCCTTACTAAACATATTTTTTTCCCTCTTTCCTGTTCATACATGGCTATATTCACTGCCCATTCCAAGCATAAATGTTCCGTACCGCTCTTCCCGATCTATCCTGCCGTGATCACAGACACCAGATAGAACCCGGACGCCTCCTTCTCATGAGTCCGGCACAATTCGATCCGCACATGGTGCTCCCCGGACTCCTGCCGTTCAAAAACCGTGGTCAGGGCCAGCAGATCCCCCCAGGTCTCATCAAACTCGCCGTCCAATACCACAGCCCCGGCCTCATCGCCGTCCACAATCACCCTGGCAGCGGGAGCGGGCTTTCGGATGGTGCGTCTGTACTGCATCGCCAGGGCGCTGCCCGTCATGGTAAACTCCATATACGCGCCCTCCTCCCAGGCTTCCCAGCCGCATTTGAAGATATCGGTCATATCTTCCTGGGGCGCATGGTCCTCGGTAAATCCCTCGCAGGAATCCACCTCCAGCTGTCCGTTCCGCAGCCGCCTGGAATGCTCATAGCGGTTGGGCGTCAGGGGCCGTTCCGGGAAAACAGGCTCCGGCTCCGGATGTTCCGCCTCTGCGTATACCCCGTCCAGAAAGTGCCGGATGGTATCTGCCAGCATCACATGGCCTGTATCATTGGGGTGCAGATCATCGGCGGTGACGGACTCCGCAGCCAGTTCCCCCGCCGCAATCCGGGCATGGACATTGTTCCTGAAGCTGACGCAGGGCAGATCATAATGCCTGCCCACGGCGGTGTGAATCTCCTCCGTGCTGATGCCGGTGCTGAAGAAAGAATTGTGCAGCAGCACCACCGCCGGCCGGGACGGGGCGTTGTAGACATGTCGGACCAATCCCTCATATGTCTCCAGGAAATGGGTGGAATTCCCGTCGTTCACACTGAACTCGATAAACACCAGATCCGGACCGGCATAGAGCAGATCCTCATCCGCCCTGGCCACCCCGAACTCAGAAGTGGTGGCCCCGATGCCCGCGTTATAATACTTCACTTCTGCCTGGGGAAAGCGTTCCCTCCACCACTGGCAGCTCAAAGAGGCATAGCACTTCTCCGGCGCAGTGGCGTCACAGCCCATGGTGATGGACCCCCCCAGATAGCCAATGGCCACACTTTCCCCCGCCCGGGCCCGGAGCATCAGATTTTTCAGCCGTTTCTGGTTGCCCCTGTTTACTACGATTGTGTCCAGATATTTGTCCCGCATACTTCCCTCTTTCCGAAAACCCATGTCCGGCTCTGCGCAGACACCGGGCTTTCCCATAATTTTCCTCACTCCCAGAACCCAAAACTCTCGTTCAGCCGTTCAATATAAGCGCTCAATTCCTCTGCCATCCGCTCCGCCTCGGGCCTGCGCACATGGCCCTTGGTACCCGCAGCGTTATTGCTGTAGGCAAAATAATGGATTGCCGGATCCCCCTTCTCCGCCACCACCTGTTCTATGGCCCGATCCCAGGCCGGGTCATGTTCCAGAATCGTGGTCTTACAGATCAGATGGGCCCGGGGATAGATCCCCCGAAGGGTATCCAGGAATCTGCCATAGGCTGCCCGCCAGCGCCTGGCCGCTTCCCCTTCATAGTCCGCCGCCATATAGTCCTCCGGGTGGCTGTCATTCTGGCCGAATGCCAGGATCACCACCTGGGGTCTGTATTTTGTAAAATCCCATTGTTTCGGTTCACACAGATTGGGATGATACTGTATCTTGTCATACATCCACTCCATACCCCGGGCCTGTGGCTCGTTGAAATAGCCCGTGCAGTCCAGCAGCGCGATGCCTCCCTGGGCCACATCGTGGAGCCTGGCCCCCAGCCGCCGGGCCGTGAGCCAGGCATAGGAATAATAGCTGTTGGAATACTCCCCGTTGTGCTCCGGGTCGGGCTGCCCGCAGTAATCCAGCGCCTCGGATACCTCTCCCGCGGATATGGAATCTCCATATACCTCTATCCGCCGCTCCGGCAGAGGCCCCGGCGGCAGAAGCCGTCCGTCCCCGGACAGGAGAAAGCCGTGAAACAGCGCCATATGGCAGGAGTCCATCCGTTTGAACAGGCACAGTTCATGTACCCCCTCCCCCAGATTTTCCCCCAGGGTAAGAACCGTCTGTCCCTGATCCGCCAGATCTCCCCGATACTCCTGCCCGTCCAAAATCCAGCCCATACAGCTGGTCCAGTAGGAACGGATATTGGTAAAAACCGCCCGGATGCCGCTGCCTGTAAAGCGGATCTGCACAAAGCTGGCAGGGTACACCATCAGGGCTCCGTCCTCCCGTTCCCGGTCAATCCGCCCGCAGTAATCCAATTCCGGCTCCCGCCAGGAGACGGGCTTCTCCCCGGGCAAAGCCTGCTGCCGCAAATATTCTGTATCCATCCTTTATCTCCTCCCGGCCTTCAGCTCCGCAGCAATTCCAGGTTTTTCCCGATCATCTCACATCTCTGGGCCACACATTCCACACTGCGCAGAGGATCTTCCGGGGTGTTGAATACATAATCAATGAGTTTGTCCATGGTGGTGACAGCCACATGCATCCGGGTGTCACTGGAGGCATAGTAAATATAGACATCCCCGTTCTCTCGGGCGATGGCACCATTGGTAAATACCACATTGGACACATCCCCCACCCGTTCCGGGCCCCTGGGGCCGATCAGCAGACCGGAAGGCTCCGCAATCACATCAGCGGGATTCTCCAGAGCCGTGGCAAAGGCATAGATCACATAACGCAGCCCCGCCGCCGTATTGCGCACCCCATGGGCGATATGGATCCAGCCCCGGTCCGTCTTGATGGGCACTGCGCCCGCACCGTTCTTCACCTCGGTGATGGTATGATATTTTCTCTTGCTGGTGATTATTTCCTGATCGATCACCGCATGGGTGATATCCTGGCACAGGCCGAAACCGATACCGCCGCCGGAACCGGTGTCAATAAAATCGTCCATGGGCCTGGTGTAAAAGGCATACTTGCCCTCCACGAACTCCGGGTGCAGCACCACATTGCGCTGCTGGGGGGAGTTAAGGGTCTTAAGATTGGGCAGACGCTCCCAGTCTTTCAGGTTTTTGGTGCGCACAATGCCCGCTGCCGCCACCGCCGCAGACAGATCCCCCACGGAGGTATCCTTGCTCTCGGAGCAGAATACGCCGTAAATCCAGCCGTCCTCATGCTTTGTCAGCCGCATGTCATATACATTGGTCTCCTCCGGGCAGGTATCCGGCAGCAGGATGGGATAATCCCAGAACCGGAAATTGTCTGTGCCGTTATCGCTTTCCGCCACGGCAAAGAAAGATTTCCTGTCATTGCCCTCCACCCTGGCCACCAGGTAAAATTTACCGTCCAGCTCAATGGCCCCGGAATTCATCACCGCATTGATCCCCAGCCGCTCCATAAAATAGGGATTGGTCTCCCGGTTCAAATCATATCTCCAGTGGAGAGGCGCATGCTCTCTGGTCAGCACCGGATACCTGTACCGTTGAAACAGGCCATTGTAAAAGCCTGTGTCCACCTCGTTTTTTCTGGTTATCAGCTTCTCCTGCTGCGCAGCCAGATCGTAATATTTTTCATGTATCATGGTTGTTTTCCTTCTTTCCGAATTTTATTCCGCCACTCTGCCTTCATGCCGGGTTTTTTACCCGCTTCATCAATTCCATACACATACGCCCGTTGTGATAGGGGCACTTCCAAGGCTCCACCACAGGTTTTTCCGGATCCGGCCTACCGTTTTCGTCCACCCGCCAGTGCCACTCGCCCCCCTCTTTGGAATCCACCACATATTTTTTGATGAATTCCCAGATATCCAGGGCAGCCTCCCGGAAATAATCTTTCTCCGGGTACTTCTGCCAGGCGTTATAAAAGCCCACCACGCTCTCAGCCTGCACCCACCAGATCCGCCACTCGTCGTCCACGCCCCGCTCGCACTCGTTTTTCAGAGAGTGGCAGCTGTAGGCCGTCTCATACACATTCTGTTCCAGATCCGCCGTGACAGAGGCCATTTTCGCCCGGTAAACGGGATCCCCCAGCACCTCCACGCCCCGGTCCACCAGCCAGGCCGTCTCAATGTCATGGCCGTAGGAATGCAGGTCGATCAGACTGTTCATGTCATTGTCGAAAAATACCTCCTGGCGGTGAAGCACCGGGTTGTAAATCCTGTCCTCGATCAGATCCATCATCCAGCGCAGCTTCTCCGCCGCGGCCTCATTTCCGGAAACCCGAAAAAGTTCCGTATATGCCTCAAACACATGCAGCAGAGTGTTCATGGTGCGGTCTGCCATGACGCCGTTCTCCGACAGCTTATCATTGTCCGCAGGCTGAAAATCAATGTCCAGCGCCTCCTTATACCCATATTGGTCAAAGCATTTGCCCTCGATCACCTCCTGCAGTTCCAGGGCCAGTTCCAGAGCCTCCCGGCAGCCGGACGCCGCATAATAACAGGACAGGGCGTAGACGGCAAACGCCTGGTTGTAGGTATGCTTGGTGGTGTCTTCCGGTTTCCCGTCCCAGGTCACTGACCAATACACGCCGCCCCGCTCCCGGTCCAGGCAATGCTCTTTTAAAAAAAGATAGGCATGGTCCGCATACTCCTTCAATCCGGGATCCTGCAAGGCCATCCAGGCGCTGGAGAAAAACCACAGGATCCGGCTGTTCAGAATACAGCCCTTGACCGCCTGCCGATCCACCCTTCCTTCCGCGTCCATGAAGCCGTAGTAGCCTCCATTTTCATTGTCTTTCAGATTCTTCCAGAAGGGCAGCAGCTTTTCCTCCAGATGCGCCCTCATTTCCTCCGCAATACTCATCTCTCCTCCTAACTTAAGCCGCTGCGCGACGGCACTAAAGGGTAAACAACTTCACCTGTCATATGCCTCATATCTTCTGACGCTGTCCCGGAGCACAATCTCCCCCTCGACGATCTGCATATTACAGCGGCTGTCATCCCCTCCGATCCGGCGCACCAGGATATCGATTCCTGCCTTCGCCATCTGAGGCATATTCACCGAATAAGTGGAGATGGGCACATCGCACAGGCCGGGATACAGCCAGTCGTCGTACCCCACCAAAGACACGTCCTCCGGCACCCGGTATCCCGCCTCCAGCAGGCTTTTCACCATCCTGCTGGCGGTGAGATCACTGTTGCACACAAAGGCCGTGGGCATCTCCCCGGGCAGTGGAATCTTATCAAAGCAGTAGGCACTGCTCTCGTCCTCCCTGTCCTTGATCACCCAGTCCGCCCTCTCCTGCACCCCATGTTCCATCAGGGATTTGCGGTATCCCAGATATCGGTCCATAATGCTCTCCGTGGCCAGCGCCGTTCCCACGAAGCCGATCTTCTCATGCCCCATCTGAAACAGATAATTGGTCATGTAATAGGCCCCGTAGAAGCTGTTGCTGATCACGCAGTCCTCCTGGAGTTGTTTGTCATAAAAGTCCATATACACCACCGGGACTTTGCACTTTTTCTTCAGCATCCTTAAATATTTGGACTGGATGCTTCCCAGGATAATCAGCCCGTCAATCTTATCCTCCTGCACCAGCTTGGGTTCTTCCAGTTCCTGCTCCCGGTCCGCGTCCAGCACCTCCAGAATCACATAACAGTTCTCCTGGACCGCGCAGGTGATGATCTTCTGATAGAATTCCCAGTAAAAAGTGGCATACTTTTCCACATAAATCTCAGCCATGATCACACCGATGTTGTAACTGCGTTTCGCCTCCTGGCGGTTGCTGACAGGCGGCTTATACCCCATCTCCTCCGCCAGTGCCTTAATCCGCTCCCGCATCTCCTCGCTGACGCCCTTCTGGTCCGCCAGCGCCTTGGACACCGTCACCGTACTGACCCCCAGACGCTGGGCTATATCCGACATCCTTACGCCCTTTGCCATCTCTCAACCTCCCTCTTTTGCTTGTCTCTTCCCCGTTTATGTAATCGAAGGTTTTTGTCCGCTTCACCTGTCACTGCCGTTTCAGCCAGACCAGCTTTGCCCGGAAATCCCCCCACATGCGCTCCAGCACCATGCCGCCGTTTTGCAGCAGCTGTCCGCTGTAAGATTTTTCCGTGTCTTTGATCATACCCTCCAGTCCGTCCCCGGGGGCCTGCCCCTGCATATCCGCCTCGTACACATGATACACGGCGGTCTCATCCAGGCCCCGGAGCCGCAGGATCCTGCTGTGGCGATTGGGTTCTCCCAGTACCTGTACATAAAACACCAGACTTTCCCCCTTGTCCTTGCTGACTACCTGGAAACAGTCATACAGATGGTTATCCCCATAGGAGGCAATGCGGTAATAGTCCCCCTCCCGTACCAGGTCGTTGAACTTGTGGTACAGGGCGGTCTGCCGGCGCACCATCTCCCTGTCCTCCGGATTCAGCCCGGTGACGTCCAGTTCATAGCCAAAAGTTCCCGCCAGGGCCACAAAGCCCCTGGTCTCAAAGGGAGTATTCCGGCCCACCGCATGGTTGGGACACACGCTGACATGAGCCCCCATGGCAGACAGCGGGTACACCAGAGATGTGCCCTCCTGGATCGCCAGCCTCTCGATGGCGTCCGTATCATCGGAGCACCAGATCTGAGGACTGTAGTACAACATACCCGGATCGAATCGGGCACCGCCGCCGGAACAGTTCTCCAGAAGCAGATCCGGGAACTCCGCCAGCAGCCGCTCCTGCATTTCATACATGCCCAGTACATAGCGGTGATACAGCTCGCCCTGTCTGTCCGCCTCCAGCGCGGCACTGCCCAGATCGCTTAAGGGGCGATTCATATCCCATTTCACATATTTGATATTGGCGCTGTGAAGCACGGCGAACATCTGCTCCAGAATGCAGTCCCGCACCTCTCTGCGGCTGACATCCAGCACATACTGGTTCCGGGCCAGGCCGGGAGTGCGTCCGGGCACGGCGATGGCCCAGTCGGGATGTTTCTGATAAAGCCCCGACTCCGGGGATATCATCTCCGGCTCGAACCAGATGCCGAACTCCAGACCCAGGGCGTTCACACCCTCCACCAGCTTTTTAAGGCCCCCTTTAAGTTTCTCCTCATTGACCTGCCAGTCTCCCAGGGCCCGGTTGTCGTCAAAACGGTTGCCAAACCAGCCATCGTCCATAACCAGCATCTCAATACCCATTCCCGCTGCCTCTCTGGCAATATCCAGCAGCTTCTTCTCATCAAAATCAAAATAAGTTGCCTCCCAGTTGTTGATCAGGATGGGACGCTTTTTGTTCCGATAGGGGCTGCGGATCAGATGCTTTCTGTACAGGTCGTGATAGGCGCGGCTCATACCCCCCAGACCCTCCCCGGAGTAGACCAGAATGACCTCCGGAGTCTGGAAACTTTCGCCCGGGGCTAATTTCCAGCTAAAATCTTCCGGTTCAATCCCTGCGGTTACCCTGATGCTGTCAAATTGATTCATCTCCGCCTGCATCCTGAAGTTACCGGAGTAGACCAGGCTGAAGCCGTACACATCCCCTCTGTCCTGAGTGGCCGTGCGCTCCGGCAGCGCCAGGAAAGGGTGCTCCTGATGGCCCGGTTCTCCCCGCAGGCTGGATACGGCATGTTTGCCATGGCTCACCCTGCGGCGGTCCATATGGCGTTCCCTGGCCCAGGAACCGTGCAGCGTGATCATGTCATAGTCCCGGTTGTCCAGATCCAGGCAGGCGCTCATGGCCTTCTCCAGATAGAGAGGCCGGCCCCCGTCATTGTAAAAGCGTACACTCCTGGCAATGGCGTCCGTGTCCTCAAACACACTGTAGAGCAGCACAGCCCGAAGGCCCAGCGCCTTGTCCCGGCAGGTGACAGCCAGCGTGGTCACCTCTTCCTGTCCGCCGAAAGTGGCCGGCAGACCTTCCAGCGCCTCCTTGCCCCGGTATATTTCATGAGACTCATAGGTTAACAGCACGGCGCTGTGGCCCGATACGGTGCGTACCCGGACGCTGCTCTCCCGATAATCCCCCACGCCGTGGGCGGAATACTCCGTGGGAAAACTGTCCAGAAAAGACAGCCTGTCCCGGGGATTGACCTGGGGCGTCATAGGGTTCTCATTAATGCGCATCAGCGCAGACATCCCCCGCACATCGTCAATTTTCCCGCCGTAATAGGCATGTCCCAGAAAGCCCTCCTGGTCTATGATGCCGATGCAATAGGTCGTATGGGGAGTATCCAGCTTAAACAGCCGCTCCTCCGATAGATAAACAATGCCCATGGTGGTTCCTTCCTTTCTCCTATTAATACTTTTCATTAAGCTAAATTAATCTACATTTAATTGGTAATTAGTTTGATATTAGCAAATTTTCATTGGGAATACAAGGACTTTTCGAAGATTTATTTGTTTCGTGGAGATTACCAAAATGGACCGGGAGAACTTAGTGAAGATTACCTAATGGCAGTCTGCCCATATAAAAACTGCCGGCGGGCGGACAGATCACAAGGATCCGTCCCTCCCGCCGGCAATTCGGCAGTCAATGCTTATTTTACAAATCTTTTTTTGCAGCCAAAGGCGATGGCGGCAAGGCCGATTACGGCGATTGCGTAAAGGGCAAACGGTACGGAATCCCCAAGCGCCGCAATCAGGCTGCCCTGATTGAAAGCGGTCACAAAGGTACCCACCTGAGCCATCACATGTATCATGACATCATTGCTGACCACCTCGCCGGGGGTGATAACCAGGGTACAAAGTTCCTTGCCCGTGGTGTGATCCGTATAGCGGACCGTAAAAGTATTTCCGGCGCGGGTGACGGTCACCGCATATGTATGTCCCTCCACCAGCTTGCTGTCCAGTTTTGCCGGAATACCCGAGATCACCGCTTTCGCAGGATCAAAGCCTTCCGCTGTCCAGGCATTTTTATCGGATCCGGTGGTAATGTAGCCGTTGATGGCAGGATCGCAGATCTCCACGCTGAATGCGCCGTATCCGTCTTTTAAGTCGGAGGCCTGTACCGTCCAGGTCCAGGTGCCGTCTCCGCTCATGTTCCGATAAGAACCTGCCTTCATGCCGTTCCACCATTCCGTGCCGGTGAGCACTTCGCTGCCCCCTGCCGTCCCGGCCTTGGGGACGGGGACACCGGCCAGCGCACCCTGGCTGAATGCGGTTATATAGGTGCCCACCTGGGCCATTACATGAATCTGAACATCATTGCTGGCCATCTCGCTTGGAGTGATTGCCAGCGAACAGAGCTCCGTATTCGCGGTGTAATCCATATAGTGAACCATAAAGGTATTGCCGGAGCGGGTGACGGTCACCACATAAGCATGCCCTTCCACCAGCTTGCTGTCCAGTTCCGCCGGTACGCCCACTACCATGGCTTTCTTGGGATCAAATCCCTCCGCCGTCCAGGCATTCCGATCCGACCCGGTGGTGATATAGCCGTTTGTGGCAGGATCATAAATCTCCACGCTGAATGCGCCGTATCCGTCCAGCAGCGCAGACGCATGAACAATCCATGTCCAGGTCCCGTCACCGCTCATCAGCTGATTGGAACCCACAGCCATACCGGACCACCATGCGCTGCCCGCCAGGATCTCACCGCCTTCAACCGGCCGTACTTCCGAGGCGGGAGCCGCCGGCGGATTGGAATTATGATTGGTTTGATTGCCATGACCCAGCATGGCGTCTGCGCTCGCTCTCGCCGCCGTAAGATCCATATGCTGGTCCGAAGCCTGCAGATCGCTTAAGGTACAGAGTTCTCCGGTCAGCGACAGGTAATTTTTGACGGCCGGATCCAGACGCACTGCATAAGTGGTGGTCACTCCGTTGTTCGTCACGCCGATCAGCGCGCATCCGTTGTACAACTGGGTGGTAACGGCGCAGTCCACACCGTTCCTGTTTGCCGCCTGCCATGCCGCCCAGTCAAAGCCTTCGGGGAAGCTCTCCGATGCTTTGCCGATGGGCGCAATCATATCTGCCCCGTCCCAGTACCAGTTGTCGGAGCGCAGCACCCCGTACTCTCTGTATCCTTCGCCGTTTACCAGACCGTCTCCGCTGTGGAAAATCACAAACAAAGGGGTCTCCCAGTTGTTGACGGCTCCCTCATAAGTCCTGGAGCGGAAAGTGTAGGTATGAGGTTCCTGGGTAATTTCAAATCCTGCCGTGTGCGCGCTCCAGAATGCGGAGCAATCCAGGAAAACATCACCGGTTCCGGGTTCTCCTTCTCCCGGCTCGCCTTCCCCGGGTTCTCCCTCTCCAGGCTCACCTTCTCCGGGTTCGCCGCTTCCGCCGTTGATCGCATCGACGGCTGCGCTCAGGTCGATATGGTCCTCTGAAGGCACAATATTGTTCAATGTACAGAATTCTCCGGACAAAGTAACAGACGCAGCGCCTGCCGCAGGAACCGTCACCGTAGAAGTCACCCCATGATTGTACAGAGCCACTATCACATAGTCTCCGACCTTACGCATAGTCAACTTGCATTGAACACCTGCCTTATTGGCAACCAGCCAGGAAGGCCAGTCCCCATAGGGAGCATCAAAAGATGTCTGGTAACGATATCCCTCCGGCAGACCGCTCATGGTATTGTCCGCGCCCACCATACCATATGCGTCCGAACGGCCCGCAAAAAGTTCCGCATTGTTTTCGGAATACACAAAGAATACGGGTGTATGCCAGTTCCGATCCGCATTTGCGTTGGACGTGGACGTGAACACATACGTCTGTTCCGCATCCGTCACTCCCATAAGGGGAGATTCGCTCTGTTTGTACCCGCCGCTGTTGTCCACAAGGTCAAAGGTTCCCTCCTGAGCGCCGCCTCCGCCATTTCCGCCATTTCCAATAAGATCGACTGCCGGACTCAGATCAATATGGCCCCCCGCCGATCTGATGCCGGTCAATACACAGTTCTCTCCTGACAGCGACACGGATACAGTACCGACCGCCGGAACCGTCACAATGGAAGTCACCCCGCTGTTGTATAGGGCCACTACCGCATAATCCCCAACCTTACGCATGGTCAACTTACACTCGACTCCCGCTTTATTGGCGTCCCGCCATGAGTCCCAGTTCGTAAATGGGGGGTCTAAAAACGTCTGGTAATTATACCCTGCCGGCAGACCGCCGGCGGTATTATCCGCTCCGACCCACCCATATGCGTCCGAACGGCCCGCGAAAAGTTCCGCGTTATTTTCCGAATACACAAAAAACGCGGGCGCATGCCAGTTCTGATCCGCGTTTGAGTTGGACGTGGAAGTGAACACATATGTCTGTTCCGCATCCGTCAATTCGATGCGGGACGACTCGTTCTGCCGAAAACCCCCGCTGTTATCCACATCCCCCAATGTTACTTCCTCCGCATTAACCGTTACCGGCGATAACAAGATGGTGGATATCGCCAAAACGCAGCTTAGGAAAACCCCAAAAATACTCTTCCGTTTTTTCATTTTTTCCCTCCTTGTTTATTTTTCCGAACAGGTATATCTTGGTAAAAACATTATATCATGTCTTAATATCAGGTGTAAATATATTATTTACTTCTTTTTCAAATATTTCAGTTTTTACTTAAAGAAGTTGAATATGAAAAAGCAGGAAGCCGTCTTTACTGTACGACTTCCTGCTCTTCCTGTTTTTGCTGCATGGTCTCTATTTCGTAACTGTCCACTCTCACCGCATTGACCAGCGTTCTTTTCCCCGGCGTATAGCAGGTGAGCAGCGTAACCACCTTATCATTCTGCCCCACCTCAATCCCGGTGTCCCTGACGCTTCGGCTCTGAAGCAAACCGATAAAATCCGAGAACTCCTTTTCCGGAGTAAAGTCGACCCGGCACATCTCTGTCTCCGTCTCCTCCACATCGAAATAAGAAAAAATCCGATAGCGGTACACAACGCCTTCCGACAAAATCTGAAAATACTGATGGTCCTCATAATATTCTTTTTCCTGCAAGTAGTATTTCAGCTTCCCGAACATACTTCGGTTCTTCATATTGTGCCCATAGATTACATTTCTGCTGTCCTCAAAATCGGGGGTGTTGCCCCCATCCAGAAAAATACTGCCTGCAGACGCGTTCTTCCCGTCCAGCGTCCTGCGCAAATACCGGACATTGTCCCCGGAATACAAAATGGGATAGCTGATGCTCTCGTTCTCAAAAAAAATCCAGCCGATCACATCCGGGTTGCGTTCTTTCAGACTTTTAAAATTCACCCGGATCATGTGGTTCCAGGGAGTTTCTTCCGGCTCCTCCTCTTCCGCCGGAAAGTCTCCCCCGGAAACGCCGCCCGGAAGAGAGCCGCCTCCTTCCGTCCCGGAGCCCGATCCTGCCTCCCCGGTCAAAACCTGTTCCGGCGGCAATACATACTGCTCGTTCAACACCTTGTATAATTGTTCCGACGCCGCCCGGTCCGCGTAGCGCCCGTATAGCCCAAATCCCGCAAAGCCAAGCAATCCGATTCCCAAAAGTATGATTCCGTCATACAGCCATCTGCTTCTTTTCTTCCCTTTTTCTGCTTCTTTCTCTGCCTGCATGGCCTTTTCTCTTCTCGTTCCCTGTCCCCCTTTCATGCTCACACCTCATAGGCGGTATACTCTGCCACATATGCCTCCGGCATTGCCAAACCGACTTCCTGCCCCTGCAGCAGAAAGGTTCCCAGGCAGACGCCCCCTTCAAAAAAGACCTCCAGAATCCTGTCATCCACAATCAAAGTCAACTCTCTGCAGCCGCAGCCCACCCGACTTTCTTCTCCGTCCACCGCAAACAGTCCGGAAAGCGGATCATAGCAGACCCGGCTGTCATTAATCTCCCAGGTATACACAGCCCCGCCATCAAGCGACCGCATCTCCAACACCAAGGCCTTTCCCTTTCCGGGCCTGCAAATGATCCTTCCACCTTCCTGAACCACGGAGCCGCCTCCGGGAGCGGCCCCTTCGATCCCTATACGAACACGCCTCTCCAGCAACTCTCTCACGGGCCGCTGGGTCAGAACACAGCCCTCCCCCGTCTTTTTGCAGCCCAGTTCCACCGGAATGCCATAAGTCCCGGTGAAAGGCCTGCCGTCATTCTCCATCCGCAGCCAGGGAATGGAAATCACTCGTCCTGTCACGCCGGAGTAGGTCTGGGCCGCATAGGGGATGCTGTTCACATAGGCCCGCTGCCTGCTGCCCTCCGGCCGGAAATGATACCCGTCAAATTCACCGGGAAAACAGAAACCGTCCGCCGCCCAGAAAAACCAGCATGTCTCCCCGTCTTCGCTCCTCAGACACAGAAGATCCGGGCATTCCCAGGCGCCTTCCAGCGTGAATCTGTCCGATTGTTCCCAATGGGCCAGATCTTCGGAACGGAATATCCCAAAATCATTCTCCTCCAGCCACAGCGCCATCACATAAGCCTGAGACTCTTCATGCCAGTATACTTTAGGATCCCGGTTCTCCCGGCAGACCGTGGGCAGGCAGGGCTCCTCCATCTTGCAGAGCGTCCTGCCGCCGTCCAGACTGTACGCGATTTTCTGCGTAAACTCCCGGCCCCTGCTCCAGTCGTTTTTTCCCCCCGCCGCCGTGTAAAAAAACAGCAACGCCTCCTTGGGCAAGCCCAGCAGCCCCCGGTCATTGCCTATGGCGCAGCCGGAAAATATGGTCCCGCTCCCGTCCGGAAACAACACCGTGTCCTGCTGCTTCCAGTGAAGCAGATCTTCACTCACCGCATGGCCCCAACTCATATTGTTCCAGGAGGTGTTAAAAGGGTTGTACTGAAAATACAGATGATATATGCCCTCCGCATAGATCAGCCCGTTTGGATCGTTGGTCCAGCCGCTGTCCGCGGTAAAATGAACCGCAGGCTGCGCCTGACTCCCAGTCTGCCGCTTCCCGGACACGAAAATGCCTTCCTCAAAAGCCATGGGAAACTCGCCGCAGATAAGGAACTCCCGGCCCTGATACTGCCTGACCGGGATTTGTGCATAAAAGTCACAGACATATCCTCCCGCAGCGGTTCCGTCCACCGGCACCATAAACTCAAAGATTTTTTCAGGCGTCTCTCCCTCGGATTTCAGAAAAATCTCCAGTTTTCTCTCTTCCCTGCCTGCGCAGACGGGCAAATACAAATATTCCCCCCGGATTGGGCATATTTTTTCCATGGCTGTTGATCCTTTCCATTATGATATAAAATTTTCGTTCCAGAGCCGGCCGCCGCATTCTCCTGCTCAATTCCCGGTGGCTCCGCCTCCTATGCCGGCATACACAATGTTCCTTATTTGCCCATTATAAAATGCATCCGAAGATTTTACAAGCAAAATTCCTTTGCAACCTCCGGCGCATTGTGTTAGAATAAATAAAATATATCGTTGATCCCCGGCCATGTGTGCAGTCCGGGAATATACGGAACTCAAATAAGGAGGTAGACGTATGAACGCAAGAGAATGTATCATGGGACGCAGAAGCATCCGCTCCTACACCAGTCAGCCGGTTCCTCATGAATTGATCGGTGAAGTGGTGGAAGCCGCATCCTACGCCCCCAGTTGGAAACATACACAGATCGTCAGGTATATCGCCGTGGAGGGCAATCTGAAAGCGGAAGTGGCGAAATGTACCTCGGGCTACGCAGGCAACGGTGTCATCATCGACCAGGCACCCATGGCCATCGTGGTTACCATCCTCAAAAACCGCAGCGGCTTTGAACGTGACGGCTCCTACTCCACTCATCGGGGAGAGGGCTGGCAGATGTTCGACGCCGGCGTTGCCAGCGAGGCGTTCTGCCTGGCCGCCTATGATAAGGGCCTGGGCACTGTTATCATGGGGATCATCGACGATGATAAGATAGCCGATCTGCTGAACGTTCCCGCAGACAGGGAAGTGGTAGCCGTAATTCCCGTGGGTTATCCCGCAGAATCCCCTGTGGCCCCCAGACGCAAACCCGTGGAGGAATTGGTCACTTATATGTCATAAATACAGAAAGTCGAAGAGTTTCCTCTTCGGCTTTTCTTTCGTGCCCGCGGGGAATACACTGCATTCCAAATCAGCTTATTCCAGCAAAGCGCACTGATGCTTGTACGGACGCCCCGGCGGACGGACATGCATCACCGGGATTGTGTGCTTTGGGGGAATAAGCGGAACTTAAAATAGGAGGAAATAAAAATATGAGACATCTTATGAGTCCCCTGGATTTCACCACCCAGGAACTGGACAGGCTTTTTGACCTGGCCAATGACATCGAGCACAACAAGGCCAAATACGCCCACGCCTGCGACGGCAAGATCCTGGCCACCTGCTTCTATGAGCCCAGCACCCGCACCCGACTGAGTTTCGAATCCGCCATGACCCGCCTGGGCGGCAGCGTCATCGGCTTTTCCGATGCAGGCTCTTCCTCCGCCTCCAAGGGGGAGAGCGTGTCCGACACCATTCGGGTTATCTCCTGCTACGCCGATATCTGCGCCATGCGCCATCCCAAGGAGGGGGCGCCCATGGTAGCTATGGAGCATTCCCAGATTCCGGTGATCAACGCAGGGGACGGCGGACATCAGCATCCCACCCAGACATTAACGGATCTGCTGACCATCCGCAGCCTGAAAGGCTCCCTGAGCGGCTTTACCGTCGGCCTGTGCGGCGACCTGAAATTCGGCCGTACCGTACATTCCCTGATCCACGCCCTGGTGCGCTACGAAGATATCCGCTTTCTTTTCATCTCCCCGGAAGAGTTGAAAGTCCCCGACTATATCACGGAGATGCTGAAAACCAGGGAAATCTCCTATGAGGAAGTCACCAGCCTGGAAGATGTGATGCCCCGGCTGGATCTGCTGTATATGACCCGGGTACAGAAGGAACGCTTTTTTAACGAAGAGGATTATATCCGTCTGAAAGATTTCTATATTCTGGACAAGGCCAAAATGGCCCTGGCGGGACCGGACATGTTGGTGCTCCACCCCCTGCCCCGGGTCAACGAGATCTCGGTGGAGGTGGACAACGACCCCAGAGCCGCTTACTTCCGGCAGGCCCAATACGGCGTTTATGTGCGCATGGCCCTGATCCTGACCCTGCTGGAACTGGCATAAAGCAGAGGCCGGGAAATTCACAATCATCTGCAATATTGTTAGAAGGGAGATATCATATGTTAAACGTGGGAAAAATTGAGGAAGGCTTCGTGCTGGACCATATCAAGGCCGGAAAAAGCCTGTCCATCTACGAACACCTGGGCCTGGACAAACTGGACTGCACCGTGGCTATCATAAAAAATGCCCGCAGCAACAAAATGGGTAAAAAGGATATTCTGAAAGTAGAATGCGACATCGACATGCTGGACCTGGACGTGCTGGCATACATTGACCATAACATTACTGTCAATGTCATAAAGGATGGAGAGATCGTGGACAAAAAAGACCTGGTGCTGCCCCGGCAGATCAAAAATGTAATCCACTGCCACAATCCCCGGTGCATCACCTCCATTGAACAGGAACTGCCCCACATTTTCTATCTGGCTGACCCGGTGAAAGAAGTATACCGCTGCAAATACTGCGAAGAAAAATACACTGAACGGGCCAAGAAAAAGCTATAGCATCCCAAGCGTAAAACAGGCGTCCATCCACCGTTTTCGGTGTATGGACGCCCTTTTTAAGCACTGCCTTTATTGTCGTTCATCCAGATAAATCTGCACCCGCTTCTGGATAGCATCTACTACCGTATCCAAGTCTTTGTCTGAATGAAAATAGCTGTCCGCATCTTCCATCACAAGGTTAAAGACTTCCTCCGAATCAAAAGCCATGGGCACAGCTTTCCCCAATAGTTCCACATACTCTTCCAGATAGGAAGTTCCATCCGCTTTCGCCGGTAACTGATAACCGGTGTTGTTTGTGGATTTCCAATAGTATGTTTTACCCGCCTCATTGTAGGCGACCTGAGCGCTTGGTATATCGGCCCTGACGCTGATGGACTGGGACAGAAGCTGCTGGCTCTCCAGACTGAGCAGGTAGTTGACCAGCTCCTTCACTCCTTCTTTCTCCATGGCGTTCTGATTGACCACCAGCATTCCCTTATCCACCAGGAAGTGACTGCCTCCCGCATCGGAGGGATAGCCCACCAGATTCGCGTTATCACCCAATTTCTCGCAGGTCTCGCTGAAAATCTTCATATCCCACACCATGCACTCCACTCCCAGATAACCCCCCGACACCAACGGCGCAGTGCGGTCATATAGCGTGCTGTTGTTTTCGGCCTTTTGGGTCATATCCTTAACTGTCTTCAGGATTTCCCGGAACTCCGGACAGTCAAAACTGCTCACCCCATCCTTGATGAAAGGGGAATTCGGGATGTCCATTCCCATCAGAAAATACAGGTTATAAGCGTATTCATCCTGACCGGATATATCCACAAACAGACCTTTGATATCGTCCTGTTCAGCAAGCAGAGACAGTATATCCCGGGTGGTCCAGCCATCCTCCTGCCAGTAGGCCCTGGCGGTCAGGAGCGTTCTGACATACACCGACAGGGGAACCGCATACAGGCCGCCCTCATAAGTTCCCGCCTGAACGGCCCCCGGCAGCAGAACATCCAGAGTATCCTGGGAAAGAAGCTGCCCCAGTTCTCCCAGCGCTCCGTTGGCCTGCAGGGCCTTCACATTCTGTCGGGGCAGATACAAAAGATCCGGCCCCCCTCCGTTGGCCACCTCCAGCAATACTCTGTCGGCCTCCGCCTCCTGAAAAGCCGCCTGATATTGAATTCCGAAGGAGGGATTTTCCCTGCCAAAGCTGAGCACCCTTTCCGAGAAGAAGGAACTCTCTCCATACAGATTGGCCACCTGTATTTCCCCCTCCGCCGCAGGCCGATCCTGGGAGAGCGTCAAAATATATCTCCGGGCTTCATCCGTTTTCGTTAACAGCAGTCTGAGTCCATTCCCTGCGGGCATCACCGCCATTTCCAGCGCATCCGCATAGCCGGCAACCTCGTCCAGTCTTGCCAGCAGCTTTCTCTCGCCTGTGTCAGTATCCCAGCTTACCAGTTGATGATCCGCAGCGTAGTACAGCATGTTTCCCCACATGGCGTACCATCTCTGGACATTTTTGATTCCCTGTAGAGAATGGCGGTTTGCTTCCCCCGTATCCGGATCCAGCTGAACCCACTCCCATTCTCCCGGCACGCCGCAGACAAGAATCCTTTTTCCATCGGATGTGCGGAAACTCTGGCTGCCTGCGCCGTTTTCCGAGGGATAGGCATAACTCCCTGCCAGCTTTCCTTCGGCATCCAGCATATAGACAGTCTGTCCGTCCACATCGTCTATGTACACATTTCCCTGACTGTCGCTGCCCAGGAACAGAACGGCGTACGCAAGTCCCTCCCGGATGCCGTTCTCCCGCAGGATGTCTGTCAGTTCCACCTTATTCTGTATCTGGCCCCGGCAATCCGTATACACAGCATAGGATCGGATCTCCTGATCATCCTGGGCACTCCTGCCGCTGACCCAGAATACCAGTCTGTCATCGTTTACCACATCCATTCCCTGTATTAAGCCGCCTTCTATCTCCCAGACGCCGGTGGACAAGGAGACCTGTTCTCCCGCCCCAGTGTCCCCGTTAATCTTTTGCAGAGAAGCACTTACGGTATCCTGCTGTCGATACGAGTCCAGCACATAGAAATCGTTACCCCAGGCAAGCTGAAGACAGGTATGAGCAACCGTTTCCCCGGGCTCCCTGTACTCTACGGATATATTGTCATTTACATACAAGAGCGCATCCTTCACAGCTCCTGCTGTCGGAAGTCTCTTTTCCTGCCAGTCCGTCTGGGGTTCTGGAGTTGATGTCTGTTCGGTCCCGGCTGTTTCCGCTCCGGTGGCTGCCGTCCCATTGGGACCCGGCTCCCGTCCGCAGGCGGCAAGCAGGAGACAGATGCTTAACAGAAAACTTATTTTTCTTAATACTTTATGTCTCATCGCTATCCTTTTCCCATATTTCTGAAATATGGACAAGCCAACGGCTTTTCTGTGACATTGTGCCAACGGTTATCAATCCGTATCCAAATTCTGCCCATGTCCATGGAATCCAAGGCTGGCATGTTGTTAGAACGTCAAATCAATAGTCTATACCACAGAGGCTATGCTTTTCATGGTAATAGGTGTCGCCTCCTATTACATAGCCGCAATCTGTGCACATCAGAGTGGTCTTATCAACCCACTTTGAATAACTGCAAATCTGCGGTCCCTGGCTTGCCTGCAGGGTGACAGTATGGTTGCTCGTCCTATAATCCACCGTTTCTCCAAACCATTTTGTATTATGATGCATACAGGCCCCTCTTGTACTGGCAGATGCCATCATTGTCATTCCGATGCACAAGATGCCGACACAAGCCGCCGAAATCAATTTCATGCCCACTCTTTTCTTCATAAATGTTTTCCTCCTTTATGTTTACATTACCGCCAGCCCAGACATTACTTCAAAACACCTTTTGGATACATCATAATAATACCGTATCTTTTTCTTTTTGTCAATTATTCCATTAAATATATATGATTACTAAAACTTTCTCAAATTATATCGCATATTATTTATTAATTCAAAAAGACCATCCGGCAAAACCGAATGGCCTTTCCCAACTTCTATATTCAGGCCCTCATCAGACCATCCACGCTCAACACCACACCGGTGATATAGGAGGCCTTCTCCGACGCCAGAAATACAAAGGCGTTGGCAATGTCCTCCGGCTGTCCCAGACGGCGCAGGGGGATGCGGGCGATCATGGGGTCTATCACTTCTTTGGGCACTGCTTTCATCATATCCGTCTCCGTGATACCCGGCGCCACCGCATTCACACGGATGCCCTTAGGGCCCAGTTCCCGCGCCAGAGAAAGGGTAAAGCCGTTCACGGCAAACTTGGAGGTGGGATAGGCTACCCCGCTGGGCTGTCCCGATATGCTGACCATGGAGGAGGTGTTTAGAATCACGCCGCTGCCCTTCTTTTCCATAAGATCGGCCGCCGCCTTGGAACAGTTGAAGGTGCCCTTTACATTCAAATCCATCACTTTGTCAAAAGTCTCCTCCGTATAACCGGAGAAAGGCGTACTCTCCGAGATTCCCGCATTGTTCACCAGGATATCCAGACCGCCATACTGCTCTGCCACCCGGTCAAACGCCGCCTTTACATCCCCAAAACTGCTGAGGTTGGGCCAGATGCCCTCCACTTTAGCTTCAGGGAACTCTTCCTTCAGCTGAGCCACGGCCTTGTCCGCCGTCTCCTGTCTGCTGGCGCACAGCACCACCGCCGCGCCTTCCTGCAAAAACGCTCTCACTGTGGCAAAGCCGATGCCCCTGCTTCCGCCTGTCACGATTGCTACCTTGTCCTTCAATACCATAGCGCCCTCCTGCCTGTTTGAATTTTTAATAGTATACGCATTTTATTATAGCCGCACACAGGGCCACTGTCAATTTTCTTTCAAGGAAAAGACCGATTCTCTGGTAAAGTCTTACAGCGCCCCAAAACTCCCTTGTCATACTCCGTGAAAAAGAATAAAATAGAAAAGCGTTGTAAGAAACTTGTAAGAAACACCCTGCTGTTTTTGTAAATATTTAGGTTTATCCTGATACCAGCTTAAGAGAAACAGCTACATTTTTTTTCGGAAAGGGACAACATGAGCGATTGCGTGTTGGTCGTGGACGACGACCGGGAGATTGTAAAAGCCATCAGCATCCTGCTGGAAGGAGAGGGCTATGAAGTGCTGAAAGCCTATGACGGGCTGCAGGCCCTGGATATTCTTGCCGCCCGTCAGGTACGGCTGGTACTCATTGATGTGATGATGCCAAGGCTGGACGGACTGTCGGCAGTGCTGCGCATTCGGGAGAAGCAGAATATCCCCATCATCGTGCTCTCCGCCAAGAGTGAGGACAGCGACAAAGTGCTGGGACTTTCCATGGGCGCGGATGACTATGTGTCCAAACCCTACAATCCCCAGGAGTTGGCGGCCCGGGTGAAAAGCCAGCTGCGCCGCTACACCATGCTGGGAGATATCAACGCCGGGAACTGTGTGGAAGAAATCAGGAACGGACGGCTTGTATACCGCACAGAGGAAAAAGCCCTCTACGCGGACGGAGAACCCGTCAAACTCACCGCCACGGAGACCAGAATCGTAGATCTGTTCATGCGCAACCTGGGACGGGTGTTTCCCGCCGAGGAGATTTATCGCCGGGTATGGGACGAGGAGGCTTTCGCGTCTGAGAACACCGTGATGGTACATATCAGGCGCATCCGGGAAAAAGTGGAACTGAATCCAAAAGAGCCAGAATATATAAAGGTGGTGTGGGGCATTGGATACAAAATGGAAAAACAGAAAAAAGGGAATTAGTTTTATGATCTTCTTCACAGGGGCCAGCCTGACGCTGGGCGGCACGGTCAGCCTTCTGCAAAATCTGCCGGATGATTTCTCCTGGAAGTACCCGGACAGGGCACTGCAGGACGACTACCAGCAAAGTTCGCATTTCAGAGGGTATATCTCGGGCCGTCTGGAGACCTTTCTGGCCATGGCTACAGATTGTTTTGGCAGCCATTATTACGGTTACGATTGGGGGACTTATTTCTCCCCCGGTTCTTATGGGGACAATGTTGTGGAGGCAACGGCTTATTCGGATATCCCTGTGGAACTCTACGAAGATATATCCGAGTATAGGCAGCTGCAGCTGGAGCCCTACGAGTGGATCTACAATCAGAATGAGGAAAAATGGGAATTGGAGCTGGGTGCGGAACCCCTCACGGAGGAACAGCGCCGGGAGCAATACAGAAAGGCTGCCCAGCAGTACCATGACAGCATCAAACAGGACGAGAACCTGCTCTACTCCATATCCTATGACGGCAAGGTTCTCTACACCAATTCGGAACTGCTTCCCCAGGAGGACAAATTGACCGCGCCGGAGGGGTACAATTTTCTGCTGCAGTATGCGGAGGGAAAAGTACGGATTTTCAAGGACGGTAAGGAACTGGATGTCTACGGGGACGGCTACTATCGGGACGAGAGCGCGTGGTATGTACCCGGCTACCGCAATTTCCCGGCAGATGAAGAGATGAAAAAGGCTGTGATCTATATGGCTGTAGCCAAAGAACCCGTATTGTATTCGGAAAGTTCCTACGGCAGAAGCGGCTACCGTCAGATGGACAATTCCCTGTACTGGATGCAGTACAACACAAGAAAAAGCAGAAAGACACTGATCCAGGACATGATATACCTGGGGACAGGGCTGGCACTGCTGCTGGCATCCTTCCTGTGCCGGAAGTCCAAGCGGGAGGCGGACGCAGGCATCGCCCGATTTACCGGAAAAATATGGTTTGAGGGCAAGATCCTGATGGGGCTTCTGATCCTGTACCCCCTGTTCCTAGGCTGCGTCATATGGCTCTCCGAGAACTATGGCGACTATATCAATGAAGCCGTCTACTGGGCAGAGGCAGAATCCTACGACTATGCCCTCTCCTATACAATCCGCCCTCTGGGCCAGGCTCTGTGTCATCTGCCCGCTCCGATATGGGTCCTCCTTTTCTGGCTGCTCTATCTGGCCGTCAATGACCTGCGGCGCAACAGGAAAGTATGGACGCACGGGCTGGTGGCCAGGCTGTGCCGGGCCTTTACTGCCCGGGATCTGCGGGAGCCCCTGCCTGTGAGGACGGCCCACCGCAATGGGGCCGCCTTTGCCGCGGCTGCTGTCTACGGACTGCTGATGCTGGCGGGCGGAATAATAGGATTTACCCAGGGAGGCAGAAACACCATGGGCGTCTTGTGGGGCTTGGGCAGCCTGTTCTTTCTGATCTTGGTGGGATTTCTGTTGCTGCAGTACCGGATCGGCGTGAAAAATATGGAAACCGCCAGAGATCTGGAGGCATTGTCAATCCGCATCCGGGACATCCGCAACGGGAATTACGCCGGAAACTGGGACGGAAATGCCTCTGAAAGCGAAGACGGGAACCCGGGCACTCCCCTCTCAGGCCATGACCTGGAGGACGCCATGGCGGAACTGGAAGACATCCGGCACGGCATGGCCATCGCCGTGGACGAGCAGATGAAGAGCGAACGCATGAAAGTGGAATTGATCGCCAATGTCTCCCATGACATCAAGACGCCGCTTACCTCCATCATCAGCTATGTGCAGTTCCTGAAAGAAGAGAAAGAACTGCCGGAGCATGTGCGGGACTATGTGAAAATCCTGGATGAAAAATCCCAGCGGCTGAAAAACATGGTGCAGGACGTGTTTGCCGTGAGCAAGGCAGCATCCGGGGAGCTCCCCATGCATATGGAGGAACTGGACTTTTGTAAGCTGCTGCGCCAGACTCTGGCGGATATGGAAGAGCAGATTGCAGGCAGCAAAGTCACTTTCCGCACGGAACTGCCTGAGACACCGGTGATGATCATGGCCGACGGCCAGCGGATGTACCGGGTATTTCAGAATCTGTTCCAGAATGCCATACAATATTCCCTGGACGGTTCAAGGGTGTTTGTAAGCCTGCAGAACGACGGACAGCTGGCTGTAGCCAGCGTTAAGAACACCTCCCGGCAGGAACTGGATAAGGACAAGGATTTCACGGAACGCTTTGCCCGGGGAGACTTAAGCCGCACGGACGGCGGCAGCGGCCTGGGACTGTCCATCGCCCAGAGCTTTACGGAAGCCTGTGGCGGCAGCTTCAGCTGGGAAACCAATGCGGATCTGTTTGTAGTAACGGTTTCTTTCCGAATACTGGAAGATAGGACTTAAAACCCGGCGGGGCACTTCCGATTGAGAAGTGCCCCGCCGTATGTCTTTTTTCACTAAAACTCCCCTTCGTGTTTTTGAAAGAAATCATAGTAGGCCCTGACATTGGAAAGTTCTGTCCAGCGCTTCACATCCACCGGATCCTCGTCCAGATCGTAGATTTTGGCTCCCCGCATGGACAACAGGAACGGGGAATGGGTGGCCATGACAAACTGACAGCCAAAAAACCGGGCGGAATCCTCCAAAAACCGCAGCAGTTCCTGCTGCCGCTGGGGGGATAAGCTGTTCTCCGGCTCGTCCAGCAGATAGAGCCCGTTCTCCTGTATTTTTTCCGAGAAATACAGAAAGGCACTCTCCCCGTTAGAATGTTCCCGCACATTGTCCATCAGATTGGCGCGCACATATCGGGACTGGGTCTTGGAGCGCGCCTGCACCACCTTCTTAAGCTGCTCGTAATCCTCCAGGGAGCGCATCTGGAAACGGGCATACTTGTTCTCCAGGTATTCGCTGAACACATCCTCCCGTTTCCTGTCAATCCCCTCGTTCAGGGAACGCAGATTCAACATAAAATCAAACACATCGTCGCTGGTGATAATCCGGCTCAGTTTGGGAATGGGCTCCAGGGTCTCAAAATCACACAGCTTACAATAGGTTTCAAAGAAATTGCTGCGGTTATACAGGGTGTCCCTCTGCAGCTTCAAGGTCTCCCCGATCACGTTCAGTGCCGTGGTCTTACCGGAGCCGTTGCCTCCGTAGAGAATTGTCACAGGCTCAAAGTCCAACATCCGCAGCTTCCGCCGGGAAAGGATCTGAAAAGGATAATACGAATCGTAACAGGTGCGCTGTTCGCCCCAGAAAAAATCGGATTCCTGTTCCCCGGTGGGAAATGTAAAATGAGATAAGTATATCATTGCTTGCTCCTTTTTCTGCCGAAATTATTGTCCGTCATATACACAGGTCTTCAGCTGTTCAGGCCGGGTATGCTGCCGGTTCCACTCCGCGCCGTACATCTGCACATCACAATAGTCCAGAAGTTTGACCATATCCTCCATAAGCAGGGCATGTCCCCGAAGATGAACCTGTATGGCGATATGGCTGCCCAGGCTCAGGAAGTCAAAGACCTTTTCGGCCTCCTTATAAGCCGCATACATGGAACCGCCGTTGACCCAGTCCTCCCCATGAGCCGCAATAACCACAAAAAGATACTGCCGGGAGTCCGCTGTCAAAGCCGCCAACTGATGCTGGTCCACCGGCAGCCGGGATACACAGTCAAACTTAAGGAATCTGTCATTGAACCAATGCCTTTCCCCCTCTCCCTGCAGACAACTCAGGGGCTCGTTCTGCCCGGTCACATGAGTGGTCCCGCCCTGCTCATTCACATACCCCAGAGATTTCAGGTCGTAAACCCGTCCCTCCGTACAGCAGCGATACAGGGCCATGCCCCCTGCGCCGGAGCAGGCGGGAACCACCACCCGGAACCGGGAATCATAAGCCCCGGCCACCAGCGCCGCCTTGCCGTACCGGGATACGCCGGACAGAATATTCCTGGAAGGATCCACCAAAAGTTGCTCCCCCAGTCCCTGCTCCAGCATGTCCAGCAGCCGGGAGGCTCCCCAGCCCCAGGCTGCCAGCGCGCCCGTCTGCTTCCGCCAGTCCCCTTCATAGGGATGAAGCGTATAAAAAGCGCCGCGGCGACCGGGGGTATCCGCCGCCACATCCGTGGGGTTGCAGCAGATGGTGGCATATCCCCGGCTCGCCGCGTAAAAGGCGTTATCGCCGGCCTCCAAACTCTTCCCCTCTTCCACAAAGCGCATCTCCAGATGCACCGGGTACAATCCATGAGCGGGAGCCTCCATCGGCAGAACCGCCAGGGCAGGAAAGCGGGCCTCCCTGCCCCGGTATGCCACGATGGCCTCCAGCTCCATGACCCTTGCGTTCAACATGGGGGAATTGCCCTCCGGCATGGCCACAGCCCTCGAACAGACCCGCTGCTCCTCCAGACGCCAGCGCACCTGCTGTCCCTCCGTCTCCGGCAGGGGACCATATACATAATACGCAAACAGTTCTTTGATCTCCTCCCGCCTGGCGACCCAATCCTGTGGGGTTTCCACCCGCCTGCCGTCCTGAAAGACAAAAACATCGGGATATTCCTCAATCAGCGGGAGCTCCCCCGGTTCCCTGTACTTTTCTCTGCTCACATCTCTTCTCCTGTACATCAAGTCTGCTTTATTTTCGACCAAATCCCCCTGTCCGATCCCGTATGCCATGGATCCCTACAGACAAAGCCTGCACCGCCGGCACACAGAACGGAGCCCTCCTACCCCAGCGCCACATCCAGCACCATCATCAGCGTAAAGCCCATGGCTACGCCGATAGTGCCGATGTTGGTATGCTCTCCTGACTGGGATTCCGGTATCAATTCCTCCACCACCACATAGATCATGGCCCCCGCCGCAAAGGAAAGCAGATAGGGCAAAAAGGGCACCACCAGATTGGTCAGCAATATGGTAATCACGGCGCCGATGGGCTCCACCAGGCCGGAAAGCATGCCATAATAAAATGCCTTCCCTTTGGAAATGCCCTGTCCGCTGCTCTTCAGCGGCATGGAAATAATAGCGCCCTCGGGGAAATTCTGGATGGCAATGCCCACTGCCAGAGCGAAAGCCCCCGCCATGGTGATGCCCGTATTGCCCATCATAGCCCCTGCGAAGGTCACGCCCACGGCCATGCCCTCCGGCAGATTGTGCAGCGTTACCGCAAAGACCAGCATGGCCGTCTTTCCCATCCCCGACTTCACACCCTCGGGGCTGCTGCTGTCCAGGTGCAGATGAGGAATCAGGCTGTCCAGTACCAGCAGGAAGGACATACCCAGCAGAAAGCCCACCGTGGCAGGCACCCAAGGGATTTTTCCCTGCTCCCCCGCCATCTCAATGCCGGGAATCAACAGCGACCATACGGATGCCGCGATCATCACCCCTGCGGCAAAGCCCAACAACAGCTTCTCCAGCTTCTTATTCATCTCATTCTTCATCAGGAACACCATGGCTGCGCCCAGCGTGGTTCCCGCAAAAGGAATAGATAAACCTGTGGCTATCTGCAATATCTCTCTCATCCATTCACCGCGCACATCCGTAAACCTCCGCTCCCGTCCTCCATAAACCGAACCGCGAAAGAGCGAACAAACAGAAAATGCCCCTGCTTTCTGAATCATCTCATAATCAATATATGTGTTTTTTCCCCATCTGTCACTGTCGGTTTCCCAGCTCCGCATACCGCCGGGCCTTTCTTATCCCGCCGCGCCGGTCAGCACAATTCTTCAGTCATGTCTATCATCGCTGCCATAGACCTCACAGAACCGGGCCGCAAAGGCCGGCTCCTCCCCTGCTTCATACAGATGGGAGACATCTCCAAAGGCTGTCATGCGGAAAATAGCTTTTCCACGCCGCCTCTCCTCCGTATAAAGTGTGGTAACGGAGGTGGGCGCTGCCACGGTCCCATGCCACAGCACCATGGGAGAAATACCCAATAAATGGCTCAACAGTACACATTCTACACCAAAATGGCAAAAAAATACCAAGATGTCCTGATTTGACTGTTTTGTACGGTAGATTTCCCCCTTGCGCTGATAGCCGTGATCCGCCAGAAGACTGTCAAATCCCCGTATCACCCAGTCATATTCTTCCTGAATGCCCACCCGCATTTCCCCTGTATCCGGATCTGCAGCCATGGCCTCCCGCATCATGGGCGGCGTACTCCATTGGTCACGGCGGTAAAATTCATCCACTCCAGTCCAGTCCTGGGGCAGCCAGTCCCAGGAGATGGTAGTCCGGTCCGACACGTCCGGCCGCATAATCCGTGGCGCAAACTCCCGCAGCCAGGGACATACGGTGGCCTTTCGGCCCATTTTTTCAAGTGTCAGGGAAGCCGTGTCCCTGGCCCGTCCCAGCGGGGACACATAAAATTCCTTCACCTCCAGCCGGGATATCCTGTCCGCCAATATGGCCGCTTCCCGCCAGCCTTTCTCTGTCAGGGAATCCTTCTCATAGTCCGGGTCCCCGTGTCGTACAATTATCAGCCTCATCCTTTATCCTCTTTCTTTTTCTAATTCCGCCTCCCCGCCCGCCGCAGCGTCCGCATTGGGAGCAACGCGCTGTCCGGGAAAATGCTGTTTTTGGTTCCTTATTTTCCTACCACCCAATATGATTATAATGGGAATATCCCTTCATCTGTTCCTGGAAACCGTCGATCTGTCGGCTGATCCGCTTTCGCTCCCGCTCCGGCAATTCGCCCTCCAGTGCCTCAAACAGTCTCCGTGCCTCCTTCAGCCCATCCCTGGCCGCATCCTTATAATTGTTAGCCAGACTGTTGGCCACGATGGTCAACTGAGCGTCAATCTCTCCTGTTTTTCTTTTAAACCCAAACACGGCAGCTCCCCTTTTCCGCGATCTCCACATGATCGGCTCAATCCGTTTCTATTTATCAATTCTATTATAAATGCATATCTCTGAAAATACAATAAAAGAAAATGCTCCATAAAAAAGAAGCCGTTTTCCCACGGCTTCTCCGCTATAATATCTGTAATACTCCCTCAATCACTTCTATCTCTTATCCCGCTCCAAATACTCCGCATACCGACGCTTAACCTCCCGGTAACGGGCCTTGGGCACAGACAATTCCTGTCCTGTGGTCAAGGTCATCACATAGCTGCTGATCTTTCGGATATAACGCATGTTCACCAGGAAACTCTGATGGCATCTCAAAAACTCCATCCCCTCCATGAGGGCCTCGATCTCATCCATCTTGCGATAGATGCTGTAGGTGCGCTCCTTCGTGTGAAAAATATTTTTGTGCCTGCAAGTTTCTATATAGAGGATTTCCTCCGGCTCCAATACAGCCTCGCCCTCCACGAATGTCAATGTTACCTGTCCCATGCTTACCTCTGTCCGTCTAATCGAAGTATAACCGAAGCCTCTCCTGCTCCGCGCTCCGATTTTGCCTGTGATTCTTTTACCCTACATCGGCCTGCTTCATCCAGACCGTTCCAACCTTCTCTATTGATATCGGCTGCCTGCCTGTTCAGACAAGAGCCTTTGCACCAAACGACTATGTACGTTATAACAAATATTTCAGACAGAATTCCAGCAGATCATTCTCCCAGGTTTCTGCCCGCAGATAAAAAATATCCTCATAGTTACCCGGCTCGATCATACCCACATTACCGCAGCCCCCCGAGCCCGGCACTTTCATGATGGTGTCAAAGCTAAGATAGACATACTCCCCCTCAAACTCCAGTTCCTTTAAACAGGCGTCCATCCGCTCCGGGTCAATCTGCAGAAATCCGTCCACCACCTGCACCGCCTCCCGAAGTTGGGGCGTGTCATTGCAGATCAGGCGCAGCTCTTCATCATATAAAACCAGTTCCTGCATTCGGGTATACCGGGGATAGGAAGTGGCCCCCACGGCCAGAATGCCCAGCGCCAACAGAGCAGCGCACCCCAGGGTCAGATTCCTGTGGATGAGCCGATACTTTCTGAGGCCGCACTTTCCCCGCAGGCTGCCAATGCGATTCCTCAGAGAATGATAGTCCCTATCCCTCAGAAAAGTGGCCGCCCCCGCCAATCTCATATTTTCCTGCCTGGCGGCCATGGCCAGCAGCAGCCTGCCATATTCCCGTTCGCTGACACCCGTATAGTACAGGCATCCCTCGTCACAGGCCTGCTCCATATCCTGCCGCAGCAGTTTTTCGCAGAGATAAACCAGGGGATTGAACCACCAGTAAATACGCAGCAGGGCAAACAGATTGATCCACAGGATATGCCCGGATTTCAAATGCAGCAACTCATGACACAGCAAAGTCTTCCCCTGTTCCGTAAGTCCCCAGCCCCAATACCCCGGCTCCCCGTCTGTTTTGAAATTTCTCCGGGATTCCTCCTGTTCCCTTTCCCTGCAGAACTGTTCAATTCCCCTGCAATGTTGCTCACTTGCCCTGCAACGCTGCTCACTTGCCCTGCAACGTTGCTCACTTGCCCTGCAACGTTGCTCACTTCCCCTGCAACGTTGTTCTTCCCCTGCAGCCGAACTCTCCCCCATCGGTTCCAGATATAGATCCGGCATCACAATATAAGGCCGGAAGATACCGCCGCAGTAAGGACTGATCCCCTGGCCGGAAATATACACCCGCGCCCGCTTCAGATACCACCGGGCCAGGCCCCGGCGATCCCCGTCCGTCACTCGCCGGATACAGTGCTGCCAGTCCTGCGTTCCCCTGTGGGAGGACATTTTCGGCGCATACCAGCAATACAGCTTACATACCCTTTTTGACAAAACATGCTTCCCTGCCAGCCACCATCCCAGCAAGGCAAGCAGGATTACAAAATACCCGCCGCTGACCCAGGTATCACCCAATATATGGATCCCGCCCTGCAGCCCGATACTCCACCTCTGAAAAAAAATTCGGCTCATGCCCGTAAAAGCCGCAGGAAACAGCAGGAGCCAACTGTAAAACCCCAGGTCTGCGCTTCTGCCGGCCCTGCGCTTACGCCAGCAATGCCAGGTCAGCAGAAGCAGCATCACAGCCAGGCCGCAGACGGCGGTTCTCATACACTTTGAGAAACCGTATTTACAGACAAATACCACAAATTTCCCCAGCAGTTCCAACAACTCCCACACCCTCATGCTTCCTGTGCCTCCTTTCCGGACGCCGGTCCGTTATGTCCTGTCTTTCAAGCTCTCCACCAGACTGCTCAAATCCTCCAACTGCTCCCGGCTGATCTCTGCCGACTGCAGAAAGCTGGCCACCGCCAGCGAAGCATTGCCGCCGAAATAGTTGCTGACAAAGCGCCTGCTTTTCAGGCGAAGACACTCCTCCTTGGGTCTGGCTGCCCGGTAATGATAGATTCTGGCATCCTTCTCGTCCACCGTGTAAGTCAGCATTCCCTTGGCCAGCAAACGATTAATCATAACCCTGATGGTTTTCTGGCTGACATCCGTTTTGCCTGTAAGCTGCGCGATGATCTCCGCCGCCGTCATGGCGCGGTCATTCGCCCAGAGCACTTCCATTACCAACCATTCATTTTCACTGGGTGTAATTTCTCCCATCCCTGATATCCTTTCCCGAAACAAAGAATTCCCTTTTCTTTATGTCCGTATTATATATATCGGACGCCTCCCCGATTTCATTTATAGATGTAAATGATTTTCCGGGAACATGGCAAAGCGCCATCCCCCCGTCAGGGGGATGGAAAAAACAATCAGAAAATATGGTTGTTACCAGGAAAAAGTTAAGAAATAAATATTCTAGCAAAGATATTTAGATAAAAAAATTGTTTAATACTGACTCAGGATTTGCAGGGCTATTTCTCTCGCCCTGGCGCTGGATACTTCCTGACTGTCCGTCTCCCCCAGATAAACACAGAAATAAAGCCTTTTCTCACCCATATCCGCAAAGCCCGTATACCACGCGTCCACCACGGTTCCTTGAAAGGATCCCATGCCGGTCTTTCCATAAACGCTTATATCCGCATCCTTTGGCTCTGACAGCAGCATAACCTGCTTTAAGTGGCTTACTGTTTCCGCTGAATAATCTGCCTGGACACCAAAGATCCGTTCCATTACCGCCGTCTGCTCCACAGGCGAGATCAGCAGGGAAGATTCAAGCCAAAAGCCGGTGAGAGCAGGATTGCTGTTGTTTACGTTCTGCAGGCCCTCCCAGTCAGAAATGTCGCAGTTTCCGTACTGAAGTTTATCCAGTTCTTCCTGCATGGCCTCCCTGCCGATCTCATTGATAACTTCCCGGAAATACCACACACAGGAAGAGCGGAACGCATCTTGAAAATCAATGTCCCTGTTCCATTCCTCATTCCAGAACATCTCCCCGCTCCAGGTACGCAGGGAATCCTCCGGTTCAATTATTCCGTTTTCCATAGCCGTCAGGGAAGAAATGATCTTAAAAGTAGAACATGGGGAACGCCGGGTAAGAGCCAATTCCCGGTTATAGACCTGACAGCAGTTTTCAGCCGGATCGTACACCACCGCAGTGCCATTGAGGGAGCCAAAAAATTCCGACCAATCCTCCTCCAGCATCATGGGTTCAGTACGCTGCGCATTGACCATGTCGGCCTCGGTTGTTGAACTGTTCTTTGCAGTGGTGGTTTCCGGCAGACACAAATCACCACTATTTCCGGAACAGCCTGTCAGGATATAAACGGCAGCTGTAATAACCAGGCCTACTCCTTTTCTCATAAGGCTTCGCCGCTCCCTGTTTCGGCTGTTGGAAGTCCGATGTCCGTCTCTGCACTGTAGGCCTTTCCTGCAGGATCATACTCCTGCGGTTTCTCCTCTTCATCGTCCCACAGAGAGTCATACTTTTCACGCTTTTTCCGCATCTGAACCATGGCTCCCATGCTTTTGGCAGCCTGATACATCTCAAAACTGTAATCCAGCAATTTTTTTTCGTCCGATGCAGGAACGATCCCCCCTGTGGCGATCCGATGCGCCACCTCCATGATCTTAGCCATGTCCGCGGCTTTTTCTTCCATTACATCCGCCTGCTGCCGGGCAACCTCCGCATTCCATACTGCGGTCTCCTGCGCCGTCAGCTGATCCAGCACCTTCAGGTTCTCCTCAAAGCGCTCACACACATTATTAATAGACAGTTCCAGGGTGGCGGCCTCCTCCTCATAGAGTTCCCGGCCCCCCTCGGCAGCCCTCATTTTCCGTTCCAGAGACTCCTTCTGTTTAAACAGCTCCCGTCTCTGCTGCACCAGCAGCTTGCGCTCCGCACGGTAAGCAGCCAAAGCCTCGCCGATTTTCATCCCGCATTCCTCCGCATCCTTATGGTTTTCCGGCGCTTCTCCCTACTCCTGTTCCTCATCTGGTTCATCCTCCATCAGCTTTTTCCACTCCTCCCAGGCATCCTTGAAAATCCTGGAAGTCATGGAGGGATTGGAGCGCAGCACATTTTTATAAAATTTTCTGACTCTGCCGGAACCTTCCCGTCGCTCCAAACTGACCCGGTATTTGATTCTCAGTTCACCAATTTCTTCCCGCACGCTCTCCAGATAGGCAGAAGGCTTTTCCAGGGCACGTTGTTTTATACCGGCAAATTTCTCTTCGATACCCGCTTTCAACTCCTCCGCTTTCAACGATATGTTCTCGCCGATCTTTGCCCTCTGCTGCTGTGCCGCCGCCCTGCGGGCCTCGCTGGCTTCCAGCCGGGCCTCCCGGGCTTCATTCCACTGTTCCCTGCGGGCCTGAAGGTCACTGTCGGCCAGGGCGATGATCACATCCAGCCGTTTCTGAATATGCACCAGTTCCGCTCTGGCCTTTTCCATCATGACCAGAATATCCCGCAGATCCATGGCCGCCTTGAAGGACAGGGCAAAATCCCAGGCGATCCCCACGGTCAGAACCAGCGTCAGGACCGTCAACGCGGACCCGGGTATCGCCAGCACCAGCCGTTCCACCGGCTTATGTACCAGCCTGGTCATAAGGATGGTAAGCAGCCCCCAGGCCAGAGAAGTGCCCAGACAGATATGCCCCTGAAAGTTATATTTTTTGTCCGAGTAATCCCAATACCGCACCTTAAACAATGCTTCCATGGTCACTCCCGTCACATACTCCAATAGGGTGGCGCCGACGCAGCCCGCAATATATACCAGAACCAGATGCTCCCTAAAGGGCATGGACACCAACAGCATCATAATGGCCCCGCTGCCATACAAAGGCAGGAAGGGCCCCCGCATAAATCCCCGGTTCACCAGACGCTTCTGGTGGAGGGATACATAAGTGGTCTCTATGCACCAACCCACAAAGCAGTAAAAATAAAAGAAAAACAGCCATTGAATGATAGAATATGTATACATGAACTCTTCCTCTTTTTGTATGAAAGTCCTGTATCCTACAAATCTTATGGATAGAGCAGCACTTTGACCGAGAGTTTACCCTTGCGGGTCTCTCTCTGCTCCCCGGTGAATATAAACTTTCCCAGGCCCCTCAGATTCACGGTCTCACCGCCCTTTAGCTGCCGGGAATTGTTTTCGCACAGCCGGCCGTCCACATAGACTTTTCCGCTCTGAAATGCCTCCAGAATCTCCCCTCTGGAACGGTTATACACCTTGGACAGGCAGGCATCAATCCGCAGGGACGGCAGCTGCACCACCAGTTCCCTGGGTTCCTCCTGGGGCAGATCCGCACACTCCTCCACCGGAACGCATTTTACACTGGTATGTCTTACCTTATCCAAATGTTCGCAGACATACTCCGCCATACCGGACAGGCAGTACAGATAGGCTTCTTTTTCTCCCACCCGGATATCTCCCAGCGTAGAGCGGTCTATGCCCAGGTTCATCAACGCCCCCAGAAAATCCCGATGGCTCAGGGCATCGGCAAATTTAGCCTGCAGCGGCGTGATATGGATGCAGACAATGGGATATTCCTCTTCATAGCCCAATTCCTCCACACTGCCAAAGCGCGCCACTTTCCGTTCTGCCTGCTCATAACCGCCCCAAAGGCAGGAACCGCAATAATGCAGTTCCCTGTCCATGGCCCAGAACTGCTCCTGCTCCCCCAGGCTAAGAAAACCTGAAAAAGTATACAGGTTCTGTCGGTACGAGCGATCCGCCAGATCCTTCAGGCGGCTTTTCAACTGTTGGATGTCTTTGGTCGCTTCCATGGCCCCTCCCCGTTGTGGAAACAGATCCCCCGCCTGTCAGGCGAAACTGATAATTTCGTTTTTGGGCGCCTTAGCCTTTGTTACGGAAACGGCGTAAAGCATAGGGCCTTCCCCCTCATAGTCTTTCCAATATTCCTTCTTCACCCGGGCCGTAACCTGCACCCATTGCTTCTGCTTCAACGTATCCGCGCCTTCGAACCGGCAGGCAAATCCCAGGAAGGCCATATCATCGGCGCAGCAGGTCATAGCCATGCGCCCCGGCACAAAGTAGCCCTGGGGCATCTCCTCCGGCTTTAACACCATGGCGGTAAAGCGGATGGTCTTTCCCTCATAGCGCTCCAAATGCTCCAGAGAGTCCAGATACCAGATCCCATAGCTCTGGTCATTTAACTCAATGACTTCCGCCTGCAGATCATAGGGCAAATCTTCCTCAAAAATTTCATTGACCTCGCCGTTGGCGTCCTCAAAAATCACATCCGCATTCTGATTTACCGCTTTGATATTGCGCTTGTAGACATTCAGTTCCTTGATGCCGTCACAGCGGTTAAAAATAATCATATCTGACTTTCTCACCATCTCTGCCAGCAGGGACCGCATATTGGTGTAATACATGGGAAAAGTAGCCCCATCAATGGTGGTGATCTGCTGTTCCACCCGCCAATGCCAGGGAAGTTTCAGATTTTTAAAATTCCACATGCCATTGTACTCTATGATAATGCGCTCCGGCTTATGCTTTTTTTCCAGTTCCACCAAATTGTTTGGATTGCAGTCCTCTTCCTCCTCGATGACTTCCAACACTGCGTTGCATCTGCGCAGCAACGCCTCTCCATACTCCACCTCGCCCTCCTCGCAGGCGATAATCAGGGTCTTACCCTGAATCCGAAAGTACGGCTGGGCAATGGTATAAGTGATAAATTCCGTTTTCCCGCTCTCCAGGAATCCGTTGATAATATATACCGGTTTCATACCGCTTCTTTCCTCCAGTCCTACTCAAAAAATTTGCGCAGCCGTTTGATCCGCCTTATCCCGGCTTCTGACAAAGTCCTCCGCTTGCCGGACTACTTACGGAACAGTTCTCCCAGCTTCTCCTCGTTCAATTTGGAGCCTATGACGCAGATCTTGCCGGTCACTTCCGGCTTACCGCCGCGCACATCATGCTCTTCGGGCACATAGTCAAAATAAATCCAACTGCCGTCCCCTGCGGGCACCATGCCCTTGGAACGCAGAATCATTCCATATACGCCGCTGTCCAGTTCCGACAGTATCTTCTCAATCTCTTCCGCCGTGTAGGTATTGGGAGTCTCCATCCCCCAACTGCTGAATACTTCATCCGCATGATGGTGGCCATGATGATCATGATGATGCCCATGCTCTTCACCATGGTGATGACCGCATTCACAGATGCCCTTTTCATCATAGTGATGGTGATGCCCTTCCTCATGGTCATGATGGCAGCAATGCTCTTCCTCATGATCGTGGTGGCAGCAATGCTCTTCCTCATGATCGTGATGATGGCAGTGCTCCTCCTCATGATCGTGGTGGCAGCAATGCTCCTCCTCATGATCGTGGTGATGGCAGTGCTCCTCCTCATGATCTTGATGGCAGCAATGCCCCTCCTCATGATCGTGGTGATGGCAGTGTTCCTCCTCATGATCGTGGTGGCAGCAATGCCCCTCCTCATGGTCGTGGTGATGGCAATGTTCCTCATCATGGTCATGGTGATGTCCTTCTTCCCCGTCATGATGGTGATGCCCGCAGCTGCACAGCCCGTTCTCATCATAATGATGTTCATGTTCCCGGGCATGTTCCAGCATCTCTTTCATCATGTCCTCCAGATTGTCCACTCCCTCGATGGTCTCCAGAATCGCCCGGCCCTCCAGTTCCTCCCAGGGCGTGGTGATAATGGTAGCCCCGGCATTGTGCTGCCGGATCAATTCCACTGCCGCCTGCAGCTTCTCCTGGGACATATGACCGGTTCTGCTGAGAATGACGGTGCCTGCATGTTCGATCTGGTTCACGAAAAACTCCCCGAAATTCTTTATATACATCTTGCACTTGGAGGCATCCACCACGGCCACAGCGCTGTTCACTTTCACTTCCAGATCAGCGGCCACATTCTCCACCGCTTTCACCACATCGGAAAGTTTGCCCACCCCGGAAGGCTCAATCAACACTCTCTCCGGCTTGTAAGTAGTCAGTACTTCCTTCAGGGAGGCCCCAAAGTCTCCCACCAAAGAACAGCAGATACACCCGGAATTCATCTCCTTGATCTCGATACCCGCATCCTTTAAAAAACCTCCGTCAATACCGATCTCGCCAAATTCGTTTTCGATCAGCACCACCTGGGTGTCCTGCAGCGCCTCCTTTATCAGCTTCTTAATCAATGTAGTCTTGCCCGCCCCCAAAAAGCCGGACACAATATCAATCTTAGTCATACCATACTTCCTTTCCGCAGATTCTGTTATTACCAAAGCCTTCTATGTCCATGGCTCCGATTCCCATTATCTGACCACTGATTTTCATTGTCTAACAAATCAGCCTGCTTGTCAATATCTGTGCGGCTGAAATTATCGTAAACAGCTTCCATAACACTCCAGGGCAGCACAGCGATTTGATCCGCCTCATTGCCGCCGCAAAGAATACCGGCCAGTATGCCCTCCCGGGTAAACACACCGCCCCCGGATTCCCCGGGGACCACATGGGCATTACCCAATAACATATAATTATCAAAATCCTCCAGAAAAATCCAGGGTTCCGTCACACTGCCCCCGCAGATACGGTCTGCGGCTTCCTGGACAGAGCCCATGATCCACAATGGTTGTCCCGCTTCCAGTCGTTCACAGACTTCCCTGTCCTGCCGGGCTATCTGCCAGGGAACATTCAAGATCTCCACTTCCCTCAGAGATACCTCCAGAAATGCCAGATCCACCTGATCGGAGACATAAAGAAGCCGGGCTTCCACGGGTTCCCCCTGATCAAACTGTACGGTAAGAGGACTGTTATCCGACACCACATGGGCCGCTGTGGCGAGCACCAGCCCGCCTTCCTCCTCCGCCCAAATCGTACCGCTGCCCATACCCCTGGAGCCCTGGATCTGTACGGTCGCCTGTTGCAAATAACACAGCATTTCCTGTTCCGGATTCCCGCCATTGCCTGATTCATTCATTGAAGAAATGCCGTCCGGCCTCTGGGGATCTGTGTCCGCTGCCTCCCACCCATTCCCTTTCCGCCGGACTCTCCCCGAAGGATTCTCCCCTTGCGGGGCTGCGCTCCAGGATGCCTCCCGGCTCGGCTGCCGCCCTGACTCCGGGCTGCCGCAGCCCGTCAGCATACATATCATGGCCAGCAATATCAGCCGCCTCAGAACCATTTCAGCATCTCTCCCCTCTATACAGTTCCATTCCCATCTTCTCCCTGTATATTCTCTGCATTTTGGCGGCAGCCCCGGCTTGCCCCTGTAAAGCCCTGCGTTTCACACCAAGCCTTTGCAGATAATAAAACCCCAGTATTCATAACAAATACTGGGATTCCTCATAAGCAGGACGATAAGCCGGGTTATGTCGTTGAGCGATCATCTATCTAGGACGTCTGTTGCCAGACGCCTCCAGCGACCTACCTGAAAGCAGGCCGGGCAAGCCTGTAGCTTTCATTTTGGTCTTGCTTCGGATGGGGTTTACATGGCTCCGTCTGTCGCCAGACGGACGGTAGTCTCTTAAGCTGCCTTTCCACCCTTACCGAAAAGTAACTGCCTGGCAGTTACTTTCCGGCGGTATATTTCTGTTGCACTGGCCTTGGAGTCGCCTCCACCGGATGTTATCCGGCATCCTGCCCTGTGAAGCCCGGACTTTCCTCACCCACGCTGCCGTGGCTGCGATCGCCTGTCCTACTTACAATTTTACATCATATCACAAACCAGATATTTTGGCAACTGCCAGCGTAAGTCCCCGGCTGTTACACCCTGAAGCAGCTTCCCCCCACAAACTCCCTGCATATGGAGTTCCTGGGCAGTTCCTCGCTGCTGATACCCAGAAAATACTCCAGGAATTTCAACAACCGTTTAGCCTCATAGTACTCCGGCTGGTCTTTGTCGATATGGAACAGCAACGGCTCCGCATACTGCTTCAGCGCTGCCAGTTCATAGATCGTGGCCGAGTTAAACATCACGTCAGCTTCCTCCTGGAAGGGGAAGATATACTCCTCCTCTCCCCGGCGCACAGAGGGCCACATCTGAATGGTACGCTGGGCGGATGCTCCCCTGGTGCGGGCATCCCGCACCAGGCGGCGCAGCAGCCGGCCGTCGGTGGTGGGAATGCGGTTGTGGGCATCCACGTTCAGGTTAATCAGGGCACTGATGTAAATTTTGAACTTGCTTTCCTCCGGCAGGGCGTAACTCATCCGGGGGTTCAGTCCGTGGATGCCCTCGATGACCAGCACATCCTCTTTTCCAAGCTGCATATAGTTGCCGTTGTACTCTCTGCGGCCGATCTTGAAATTGAACTCGGGAATCTCCACCCGCTCACCGCCTAGAAGCCTGATCATATCATCATTGAACTTTTTCACATCTATGGCTTCCAGACATTCGAAATTGTAGTCCCCGTTCTCGTCCAGCGGAGTGTCCTCCCGGTTCACGAAATAATTATCCAGCGCCACGGGATGGGGCGTCATGCCCAGCGTCCGCAGCTGGATGGACAGCCTGTGGGACAGGCTGGTCTTGCCGGAAGAAGAAGGGCCGGCGATCATAATGAATTTAACGCCCTTGCGGGATGCGATCTCACGGGCAATCTCGCTGATTTTCCGCTCCTGTTCCGCCTCCTGCACCAGAATCAGGTCGCTGATGGAACCGCTGCAGATCTGATTATTTAACTGTCCCACTGTCTCTATACCGATGTCATGTCCCCACTGAGCGGAGGCTTTCAAGGTCTCAAACAGTTTCCGCCGCTGGGCCAGGGGTTTTACCTCTGTGGGAGTTTTCTGATCCGGCAGCACCAGCATAAAGCCCTCATCGTAAGCCTGCAGATCATACCATTTCACATACCCCGCATTGGGCAGCATGAAACCGTAATAATAGTCATAATAGCCGTCCATCTCATAGACATTCACAAAAGAACTGCGGCGGTAGCGGAACAGTTCCGTCTTCCCTGTCATGCCCTTTTTCCGGAACAACTCTATGGCCTCGTCCAGAGGATAGGACCTTTTGCGGAAAGGCATGGCGCAGGCCTGCAATTCGTCCATCCGGGCCTTAATGCGCCGGGCATTGTCCTCCGTGGCCGCGATCCTGCCCCCGGTACTGATATAAGTGCCGTTTCCCACAGCAAACTCCATGCGGCACGTGGAAGCCGCCTCTTCACCCATGGTATCATAAATGGCTTTCAGACACAGCATGGTGGCCGAACGCACATAGGTCTTGTGTCCCACAGCATCCTTTCGGGTGAAAAATTCCAGTTTACAATCCCTGTTGGCATGTTTGAACAATTCCCGGATCTTGCCGTCCGCGCAGGCCAAAGCGATCAGCCCTCCATATTGCTCCTGGTATTCCTCCGCAATCTGTTCATAAGTGATTCCCTGGGGATATTCCTTCTCCTGTCCCAATACTTCTATCTTCATCCTCGCTGCCCCTTTCTGTTTTTGTTCCGCACTGCCCCGGTGGCTCCATCTTCTTCAGAGCCAGACCGATCAGACGCTGCTCCTCTTCCAGTTCCCGGATGCGCCGGGCCGCTCTGCCGCCTGCCGCGTTTTGTTTAAGCTGCTCCAGAATCTGCCGGTTGCCCTGCTGTTCATATAGCAGGTACTGCTTCAGCACCGGGTGACGTCCCGCCAACAGCAATTCTCCAAAGCGGTCCTGCAGCGCCTGACTGTCCCCTGCTTCCGCACTTATACACCGGGCCTCCCTGTCTGGGTTTACGCCTCTTCCGGCCTCCTCCGAATGCTCCGCCTTCCTCTCCCGGCTTCTACCGCTCCCGGTTTCCACCGCCGAGATGGCTCCCGGGACTGCCTCCGGCCCCGATTCTTCCGTTCCCGGGACCCTGTGCTTCCCCGCCGTCACCTTCATCATGGGATAGTACTTCCCATCCTCGTACACCATATCTTCTGCCAGAAGCACATATCCTGCCTGCCGCAGATATGCCCGAAAGGCAGGGATATCCGACTGGGGCTGCAGAATCAGTTCCCCCACAGCCTCCAGCTTCTCCCTGCCCTCCTCCAGGATTCTCTGCATCAGCCTGCCGCCCATCCCGGCACAGATCACCGTGTCAGCCTCCCCGGCCTCCAGCGCCGATATCCCGTCGGAAAGTCTGGTCTCTATGTATGCCTCCAGGCCCTGCTGCCGGATATGCTCCTGCGCCCTGGATAAGGGCCCCTGCCGCACGTCCATGGCCAGCACCCGGGGACTGATCCCCCTCTGTACCAGATAGATGGACACAAAACCATGGTCACAGCCCACATCACACACCCGGTTCCCGGCAGAGACCATGCGGACCAGCGCCTGCATCCGGGCGGACAGAGCCAACTCTCTCCCCATCAGTCCAGATAATCCTTCAGCTTGCGGCTGCGGCTGGGATGGCGCAGCTTGCGAAGTGCCTTGGCTTCGATCTGCCGGATCCTCTCACGCGTCACATTGAACTCCTTGCCCACCTCTTCCAGGGTCCGGGCCCGGCCGTCATCCAATCCAAAACGCAGGCGCAGTACTTTCTGCTCCCGCTCCGTCAGCGTGCCCAACACCTCTACCAACTGCTCCTTCAGCAGTGTAAAAGCTGCCGCATCCGCCGGTACGGGCACATTGTCATCCTGTATGAAATCTCCCAGATGACTGTCCTCCTCCTCGCCGATGGGAGTCTCCAGGGATACCGGCTCCTGGCTGATTTTCATAATCTCCCGCACCCGGTCCACGGGCATGTTCATCTCCTCCGCGATCTCCTCGGGGGAAGGCTCCCGCCCCAGCTCCTGCAAAAGCTGGCGGCTCACCCGGATCAGCTTATTGATGGTCTCCACCATGTGCACAGGGATACGGATGGTCCTGGCCTGGTCCGCAATGGCCCTGGTGATGGCCTGACGAATCCACCAGGTGGCATAAGTCGAGAATTTGAACCCCTTGCGGTAATCAAATTTCTCCACGGCTTTGATCAGTCCCAGATTGCCCTCCTGAATCAGATCCAGAAACAGCATCCCCCTTCCCACATAACGTTTGGCAATGCTGACCACCAGACGCAGATTGGCCTCCGCCAGACGCTTTTTTGCCTCCTGGTCGCCCAGTTCCAGCTTTTTCGCCAGTTCAATCTCCTCCTCCGCAGAGAGCAGAGGCACTTTGCCGATCTCCTTTAAGTACATGCGCACCGGGTCCTCGATGCTGATGCCGTCCGGAATGGACAGATCCAGATTCTCTACATCCAGATCCTCCTCTGCCAGCAAAATCTCCTCGTCCACATCATCGTCCTCGGTGATGCGCAGTACATCCACATTATTCTGTTCCAGAGTTTCCAGAATCCTGTCAAACTGATCCTCCTCCAGCGTCATATCCGAGAAAAAATCATTGATCTCCTGATACTCCAATACATTTTTCTTTTTCTTGGCCATCGCTAAGAGATTTTTCATTTTCTCCTCAAAACGTGCCTGTGTGTTTTCTTCCATCCTTGTGGTTTCCTTTCTGAATTAAAAGTTCCTGCTGTTGTATTGGTGTACTGACACGTTCCCATTTCACAGAAAGTGAATGTGGTAGTACACTAGTATTGACTTCATTCCAGTGAAATATGCGTTTTAGCCAGTTCTTCCAGGGCTTTCTTGCCCGCCACCGCCCTGCTGAGCGCCGTAACATCTGCCCCCAGACCGGCGGTCAAATGTTCATAACTGTTTTTTTTCACTGCGTACAAAATATCATGAAGAGCCTTCTCCCTCTCCTGTCTGGTCTCCAGCTGGGGCAGATTGGTGTTGAAAATCTCCGCCACCTGGCGCTGCTCCTCCTCGTCCTGGAACATGCTCACTATAGCCGCCGGCTGGTACCGCCCGGCCTCCAGATCCCTAAACAGCCGTTCCGCCACCTGGCGGTACAACTCCTCGGTAAAATCCTCCGCGGCCACATACCGGGCGATCTTGGGATAGAGTGCCGGGTCGTCCACGATCCAGGTGAGCAGCAGCCTCTGGGTACGCCGGCTGTTCTCCTGGGGCGAATTTTTTTGCCGCACGCCGGACCTGGGCCGCTCAGGAGGCTTGTCCACGCCTGTCTGCATGGCGTAACTTCCCACCAGCCTGCGCAGGTTATCGAAACCGATATGGTATTTATCCGCCACGGCTTCCAGATAGTTCTCCCGCTCCACATCCACGGAAAAACTGCAGAGTTTTTTGGCAATCTCCCTGTAAAACAGGGTCTTAGACTCCGGATCCTTCAGGTCAAAATCTCGCTCCAGCATACGGATCTCAAAAAAGAAACTGTTCTCCGCCTGGTCTATGCGCTCCTGAAAAGCATCCCTGCCGTTTTTCTTAATAAATTCATCCGGATCCTTACAGGGCTGCATATTGATGATCTTTCCGGAAAGCCCGGCTTCCCGCAGGATGCCGATGCCCCGCAGGGCTGCTTTGACTCCCGCTCCGTCGCTGTCGTAGGCCAGCAGCACCTTGTCCGTATAGCGCTTGAGCAGCACCGCCTGCTCCGCCGTAAACGCGGTCCCCAGGGAGGCCACCGCCTGGGTGAACCCCGCCTGATGCAGAGCAATCACGTCCATATAGCCCTCGCAAAGTATGATGTTGCCGCTTCGGGCAGTCCGGGCAAAATTCAGTCCGTACAGATTCCTGCGCTTGTCAAAAACAGGAGTTTCCTGAGAATTTAAGTACTTGGGCTCCCCCTCTCCCATAACCCGGCCCCCGAAACCGATCACCCGGTTATGGATGTCCTGAATGGGATACATCACCCGGTTCCAGAACGGACTCACCAGGCCGGTCCGCTCATTGTGACTACCCAGCCCTGCCTCTATGATCAGCCTGTCCTCAAATCCTTTCTGCTTCAGATGCCGGATCAGACCGGCTCCGCTCCTGCCCGTATACCCCAGACCGAATTTGCGCATGGTCTCATCGGATAATTCACGGTCCGCCAGATAGCGATAGCCCACCTGTCCCTGGGGACTGCGCAGTTGATAATAGAAAAATGTGGCTGCCTCCCTGTTCACGTCCAGAAGCTGCTGCCGGTGATTCTGCCTCTGCTTCTGCTCCTCATCATACTCCGCCTCCGGCAGGCTGACCCCCGCCCGGGCCGCCAGCATCTTCACGGCCTCCGGGAAAGTATAGTTCTCATAATTCATGACAAAAGTGTAGACATTGCCCCCCGCGCCGCAGCCAAAGCAGTGATACATCTGCTTGGCCCCGTTCACCGCGAAAGAAGGGGTTTTCTCATTGTGAAAAGGACAACATCCCCAGTGATTGGCGCCCTTTTTCTGCAGTCGGACATACCCGGAAACCACATCCACAATGTCATTCCGCACCCTGACTTCTTCCACCAGTTCTTCCGGATAATACATGTTTATCCTCCATGCCCGCCTTGGCGGACGTTAAAGCCTTTCGTTGAAAACTTCTATAGGATCCAGGACTTCGGTATGTATAATTCCTCATACTGGGCAATGGCAAAACGGTCGCTCATGGCCCCTATATAGTCGCAGACCACCTTTTCCCGGTGCTCTCCCTCCGAAATCAGATTCAGATACTCCCCGGGCAGCTTGTCAATATGTCCCATATAATACTGATACAGAGTCTTGATCAGCGCCTCCGCCTTACCCTCTTCGCCCTTGGCCACCGGATTCAGATAAACCCGTTCAAACATAAAACCCCGCAGTCTCTTCATGGCCTCCGCCACCGGCGGGGACATACATATGTCCGCCTGGCCCACACTGTGGATCACGATATCATGGATAAAATGATCCAGCCTCTGGCCGGTGGTGAGACCGATGACTTCCCCGATCTCCCGGGGCACATCAGCCTCGGTCAGGATCCCGCCCCGTATGGCATCGTCCATATCGTGGTGAATATAGGCGATCTTATCGGACAGCCGCACGATCTTTCCCTCCAGCGTATGGGGCATGCCGCTGGTCTGATGGTTCAGAATCCCGTCCCGCACCTCATAGGTCAGATTCAATCCCTGCCCCTTTTTCTCCAGCCTCTCCACGGTACGGACGCTCTGCTGGCTGTGCTCAAATCCAAAGGGACAGACATCATTCAGCGCCCTCTCTCCCGCATGCCCGAAGGGTGTATGCCCCAGATCATGACCCAGAGCGATGGCTTCCACCAATTCCTCGTTCAGCTTCAGCGCCTTGGCTATGGTGCGGGCGTTCTGTGACACTTCCAGCGTATGGGTCAGCCGGGTACGGTAATGATCCCCCTCCGGCGCCAAAAACACCTGGGTCTTGTCTTTCAGCCTGCGGAAAGACTTACTGTGCAAAATCCTGTCCCGGTCCCTCTGAAAAACAGGACGAATGTCGCACTGCTCCTCCTCCCGCTCCCTGCCCTTGGAATTCATACTCAGGGTGGCAAAAGGACTGAGATATTCCTTTTCCCAATACTCCAGGCTTTCCCGTATCGTCATCTGCACCATGCCTTTCCCACAGCCCTTCGGCGGGCCGCGTCCTGTCACAATGGTCTCCTACTTCTTATATTCTGCAATTTTTCCCTAAATCCTTTTTCTTTTTTAAAAAAGAATTACCGGCCCTGACAGGACCGGCACTGTTCCCGCATCCGATGCGGTACGCCTGGAAAGATGCTGCATATATAAGAGTCATCTGCAAATATCATATATAAAATCCGCGATCAGGTCCATGGCTCCATAAGCCGTCTTGAAGGGCGACATCTGGAATACATGCCACATTCCCTTGAAATGTTCGAACTTTACCGAGACATGCTCCTCCAGCAGACGCATATACAGCCGCCTGGCGTCGCTGTAAAGCACCTCGTTCTCCCCCACCTGAATGTAGGTGGGCGGAAAATCCCTGTGGTCCCCGAACAGCGGGGAGACCAGAGGATTCTCCAGATCCCGGCCCTGTGTGTACGCCAGTTTCATCCGGTCGATATATTCCGCATTCAGCACCGGATCCACCTCCGCCTTGGTCTGGAAAGACTCGCCTGAAGAAGTCAGGTCCGTCCAGGGAGACATGAGCACCAGCCCCCTGGGCAGCAGGCGCTTTTGGGCTTTCAGGCTGAGCGTCAGGGCCAGGGCCAGATTGCCCCCGGCGGAATCCCCCGCCACGATCACTTCCCGGGCCCCGTAGCCCAGCAGCATCAGGTAATCCCACGCCGCCACGGCATCCTCCAGGGCCGCGGGATAAGGATGCTCCGGGGCCAGCCTGTAGTCAAAGCACAGCACATCCATAAAGGTGGAGGACGCCAGCTTGGAGGTCAGAGTCCGGGCATATTTGCGGCTTCCTGTGGAATACCCCCCTCCGTGACAGTACAGCACCACATATTTTTTCATATGAGCACGATTTACGGAGACCCATTCCGCCTCCATCTCCCCGATCTTAAGTTCCTCGTAATGGATCTCCCTGGTGTTGCCCAGGATCTCCCCGATATGGTTCTGAGACTGCCTGTGTTTCTCAATGTCCGGATTCTCCACCAGTCCATGGGCACGCCGAACCAACTGCATCATCCGCTGATTACGGTTATTCTCTCTCTTGTCTACCATTTTTTCCTCCTAATTAGAGATCTTATGATCTCCCAGTCGCTGCGCGACGGCACTAAAGGGTGAAGCTCTTTCGCCGCACTCTTGGGAGATCGCCGCCCTATCTTTTAGAAATGCAGCCTTCGGCGCACTTCGTTGCGCAGTCGTCTTCTGGACAGCACCGTAATCAGCATGGCATCCACACAGACTACCACCGTCAGCACCACAGCCGACCAGCTTAGGGCAATAAGATCTGTCACATACAGGTCAATCAAAATCTCCAGGCCCAGACACAGCAGTCCCACCGCACTTACCACATACAGCGCGTTGGTCAGGAAGGAACTGGGAAGATGCCGGATACAGGCTGTAAGCAGTTCCGCAATCAGGGTCACAAGGATCACAATGGGAAGCCCCAGCCCCCACATCCAGTCCTGGCTGGCAGTGAGAAAACTCAGCATAAAGAGATACAGGCCCGCCGCCACCCCGTCAAAGAGAAGGGACAGGTAAATGGGCTGCCGGCTGTCAATCACCAATGGGATCATCATAACCCACACCAGAAGGCAGGCACCGATGACGGCCAGAGACCATCCTGTTCCGGTAAACACCAGCAGGTTCAACAGGCCGCAGGCCACCGCCGTAGCCCCCAGAATACTGGTGGTAAGTATCCCCAGATCCTTGCGGCGAATGGTTTCCACCGCCCCTTTTTCCTCCGGGAAGGGAGATGGCTTTTTCTGCCGTGAGAGTTCTTTGGGATTGATCACCGGCGTATTGCACAGAGGGCATTCCTCCAGCGCGCCGTCCAGTTCCACCCCGCAATTAACACAATATGACATGGCTTTTGTCCTTTCTGAGTCAAAGATCCGCTTATCTCCTGCCACGGCCCGGCGGGCTGTCAGGGCATCTCGCACTGGCTGCGGTTGCTCTCTATTTTCACATGAATGCCGTCCTGCACCAGCCTGCGAAAGAAATAGCGCTCCACATCTGCCTCGATGATACTGCTGGCAAAATTCACGGTCAGCACATCCCCATAACTGATAATGGCGCAGTTGGTGCGGGATGAAAAAGGCTGACCCATATAGATGTCAAAACGTTCTATATAAGGTTTCATGGAGGCGGGTACCTGCAGAGCGCCCATATTGGTAAGCCCCGCGGAAGAGTTCTTATCCTGCACCTTGGTGTAGAACTGCCTCACCACGAAATCCTTGATAAACAGCGGCACCACCCGGATCAGTGGATTGCGTTGGGTAGCTGCATTGGTGGTAATATCTCCCCGCAGCAGCTTCTCATTCAGATAATAGCGCATATAGTGATGTACCTGCTCCACAATCTCCGGAAAGGTATACGCTCCCAACCGGGGGTCCACCCCGGGATAGATCATGGTGATAAAATTCCGCAGGGTCCGGGAAGGAAAAAATCGCCGCAGATTCACGGGCATGGCAATTTTAACCGGTCGCTGCCTGCGCCCCTTCTCCTGCCCCTGCTTCTGCAGCAGGGCATAGATCAGCACGGCGTTGAGGTATTCCGTAACAGTGGCATTATAGCGCTTCGCCACCTGAATGACCTGGCTCACCGACATGATACCGTCCACGATATTCAGGGTATAAAAAGGCTCCATGGTGCCCCTGACCCGATAGGTTTTCTCCCCCGGCCTGGGCGGACAGACCCTGGCATTGGCATAGCGCATATAGGCGTCCTCCAACTCCTCGGGATCCGGCACTCCCTCCACATCAAGCACAAATCCCTCGGGACGGATCCGGGCCTGATATTTCAGACGCAGATACTGCGCCGTCACCGTCATCAGCAGGCACATGCCGCCGGTGCCGTCCCCCAGGCTGTGGTGAGCCTCCAGGGCGATCCGCCCCCCATAATAGTAAAACCGCACCAGATATCTGTTATTTCCCTTAAAATGCATGGGCTGGCAGGGATTCTTCACATCCGGCTGCACAAAGGGGCCGGGGCGGTTGTTTGGCTCCAGATATCGCCAGAATACGCCCTTGCGTATAGCCGCCTTATATGTGGGAAAGCGGGGCATAACCTGATCCACCGCCTGCTGCAGCACCGCCGGATCAATTTCTTCCTTCAATACCACCGACAGCCGGTATACGGAGGAAAAATCCCGCCGCTGGAGGGTGGGATACACAATGGCCGACAGATCCAGCCGATACCAATCTTCTGTACGCTTTTGTTCCATGGCCATCAGGCATCCTCCTGTTTCCGTTCCGCTTATTTCACATTCCCTCCTGTATCTCCTCCGTGAAGGCCAGGGGATCCTCCTCGCTGCTGTGGATAAAATGCATCAGCATGTAAGCACACATGATGGCCACATTTTCCTCCCGCAGGATGCGCCGGCACTCTTCCCGGTCCGCCAGCACGATCTGTATATCCTCCGAGTCCTCCTGGTGGCTGTTGCTGGGAATGCCTTCGCAATAACCATATACGGTGCCGCAGCATTCATCTGTCATACCCACTGTGGTATAATAGGGTTTGGCATACGCCGCGTCCACCTTTTTGGGGGTGAATTTCAGCCCGGTCTCCTCATAAATCTCCCGGATTCCGGCCTCAAACATATCCTCCCCTTCCTCCACCAGCCCTGCGGGGAACTCATAAATGTAATCATTGATGGGGTAGCGGAACTGGCGGACCAGCACCACCCTGTCCTTCTTCTCACCGTAAACAGCATAGATGATTACTCCGTCCGAGCGTTTATCATGGCACAGCGCTTTCAGCTCCTCCTGGTTCCGGGCCCGGGAGGCCACGAAATAAGGCGTGGTTTCCCCGTCCCGATGCTCGGCCTCAAACTCATAAAGGTTGAGAAATCTGTTGTCCGTCTGTTTTTTTATCTGTTTAACCCTGTTCATAGGCCTGTTCCTTCTTCCCGGAAATAATTATTTCCAAAATGATATCCAAAACCACTATCAACATCATACCAGATATTCCCATGAAAAAAAAGTGAAATATTCCTGTTCAGCCCGGATTGTCCATGATTCCCACGAACAGAGGAATCCGGCTCTCCAGGTCCAGAATCATATACACAAAGGGCCTGTCAAAATGCAGTTCCCGGGGACGGGGTTCCAGCAGGGCGGCGCGTTCGTTTACAGCCACCATAGTCACCGCTGCCGCCTCCGTGCCCTTCTCGTCCAACCTAAACACCGCCTTCTGCCGCACCAGGCTAATATACATCGGATTCCCCTGTATGGTGGTTCCCAGCCCGGAAAGGTCTGCCATCTCCTCTTCAAAGGCCCGGACCAAGCCCATGGCCTGCAGACTTTCGTTCAATTTCCTGTCAAAACCGACCTCGTACTTAGGCAGACTCAGATTGCACAGTTCCGTGTTCTCACTCTCCAGCAGTTCCGCCAATGCCTCCGGGGTAAGGCTGCTGTAAAGCTGCCGCACCGAGGTGCCTTCCTCCGGCAGGATTGCCACATAGGCAAAATCCCCTCCCTGATAAGGGAGCAGTACCCCCTCCCCCAGGCTGCTGTGCAGATACCTCTGATTCTCTTCCATCATGCGCAGGGTGTCCACCTGGATTTGTGTACCATCCTCTCTGGTAAAAGGCAGCTCCATTGTATCCAATGCGTCAAAAGGAATTTCCCAGTCCCCGTTAAAATAGATGGCGTCCAGCAGTGCCAGCCTTGTCGTTTCGTCCAGGGGATCCTCCAGCATCTTCGGAACCAGTCCCTGGGTATTCTCACTGCACCAGGCATTGATCTGCTCCATGGCAGCCTGGCTGGAGAGAATGCCCTGGTAACCTTCCCCCTTGAATATCTCCTCCGTCTCCTGCACCCACTGTCCATTCGGCGTCAGTTCCTGATCCACCCAGACCGAATTGGCTATATTCAGAACCATTCCCTCCTGCTTCCGGGGATAAAGTTCCATCAGTTTCCGGGACACTGCCGGCATATTGTCTCCCATTACTTCCTGAAACTCCTGCAAGGTCTCCCCCCTGGCTCCCATAGCCACCATGCCCAGGGCCAGATAAGCGGAGACCGGAGACAACAGAGGGTTTTCCTTCTCCATGTTCTCCAGCATTAACTCATGGGAAAACTGCCGCAGCATCTCATAGGATCCATCATCCTCCCGATCCCAACCCGAATCTTCGGTCTCACTGCCATCCGGCAGATCAGACAGCCCGGCCATACCTTCTGCCCCCTCTCCGCCGTTCGCTTCCCGATCCGCCCTCAACGGCTTTATGCCGCTGGTACTCCACGGCTGACTTCCGCATCCCATCAACATACCGCCGGCCAACATAACCGCCAGCCATTTTGTCCAATTTCTTTTCATACCCTGCTCCTTTCTGTTTACTGCCGGCCAAGCCTGCAAAACCATTCCGGCTTGCCTCTGCCCATATAGACAGCAATATGCAGAAAAAGTTACAGGTAAACAAAAAAGAAGAAATCCGAAGATTTCCTCTTTCCTATTTTTATGATGCAGGAGAAGGGACTTGAACCCTCAAGGTGTTGCCACCACACGGACCTGAACCGTGCGCGTCTGCCAATTCCGCCACTCCTGCGAACAATATGTATACTACACTATCCCGGAAGAAAAGTCAATAGGAATTTTCAAATTTTTTCAAAAATTTTTATTGTATCTACAAAAACCCCTAAATATGCACTGTCTGCCACACTGCTTAAGTTAATCAGAAAATCCATCCCTTAGATATTATATTCTGAACAAAGCCTGTAGGGCCGCGCCAGCCGCCGCCTTGACAATTCCCGCAGGATGTGATATGTTTATAGCGGTTAAGCAGAAGCGGCCGGGCAGACAGAAGTCTGCAAGCAATACAATTTGGTTTTAAAACTCTCTATTCGACATACCAGGAAGGTATCTGCGCCCAGAAGGGTACGGGTGCTTTTTTTGCGCCGAAAAATTTCCCATATATTAAATCAGGAATCAAATACATGATACAAAGAAAGGATGTCTAAACGATGAATGAAAAAACAAAGAAATTATGCCTCTCCGCAGTTTGTCTGGCCCTGTGCATGGTACTGCCCTTCCTGACCGGCCAGATTCCCCAGATCGGCAGCGCGTTATCTCCCATGCATATCCCGGTGCTGCTCTGCGGCCTGCTCTGCGGCTGGCAGTACGGCCTGGTGATCGGCTTCGCCGCGCCTCTGCTGCGTTTTGTGCTGTTTGGCATGCCTCCCATCATGCCCACGGGACTGGCCATGATGTTTGAGCTGGCGGCCTATGGCGCCCTGTCCGGAATTCTGTTAAAGCTGCTTCCCGGAAAACTCTCCTGTCTCTACGCCTCCCTGGTGGGAGCCATGCTGGGGGGACGTATGGTGTGGGGAATTGCCCGCTTTGTACTGGGGCTGGTGGTGGGGCCCTCCTTCACTCTGGCGGCATTTCTGTCCGGAGCCTTCGTCAGCGCCATTCCCGGCATCGTCTGCCACATTCTGCTGATCCCGCCGGTGGTCATCGGAGTGCGCCGGGCGCTGAAGCTGGAGATCTGATTTGATGAGTAGTATCCTTGTGCCATGTAAAAGCCGCCCCTTTTCAAGGACGGCTTTCTTTGGCTTCCTCTATCCGATATTTTCTCAAAAACGCCTCCCGGGAACAGGGCCTGCTGTAATAATAGCCCTGAATAAAATCCGATCCCAGCAGCAGAACCTGCTGCTGTTCCTCTTTTTCCTCCACACCTTCGATGACAATGCGCAGGTTAATGCTGTGTACCATATTGATAATATGGCTCAGAAGCTGCCGCTCATAGCTGTGCTGCAGCGCCCTCAGCGTAAAACTCCTGTCGATCTTGACGATATCAGGATTAAACAGGCCGATGTTCTGCAGATTGGAATAGCCGGTGCCGAAATCGTCAAGGGCAATCTGAATCCCCGCCTCCTTGAATTTGTGCCACACCGTCTGCACATTGACGCTGTTCTCCAGATAACCGCTCTCCGTTAATTCCATGATCAGAGCATCCGGGGGCAGCCCCGTCTCTTTCAGCGCCTCCATGACCTCCGCAAAAACAGGCCCCTTAGTCAACTGGATATAGGACAGATTGATGCTGACCCGGAATTCGGGATACTTTTCCCGGCAGGCCCTGCACATATCAGCAGCCTTGCGGATAATCCATTTTCCCACAGGCAGGATCAGCCCGCTTTCCTCCAGGATGGGAATAAATTCCGCCGGAGAAATCTGCTCCCCATCCGGCATTCGGTAACGCAGCAGCGCCTCCGCCCCATATAACTCTTCGGAATGGGTATATACCAGGGGCTGAAAATGCAGGTCCATTCCTTCAAAATCATTGGAAACGGCTTTCCGCAGGCTTCTGCTGATGGCTCTGGAACGCAGGAACGCCTCATAATCCTCCTGGGCAAACAGGTAAACCTGATTTTTCCCCATGCGTTTGGCCTGCCCCAGGGCAAACTCTGACAGGCGCATAATCTCCTCATAATCCGCCTGCCCCATGTCCTGCATGTTGACGACGCCGCCGGAGATGGTGTAAACCGCCTCATAATTGCGCCGGGCAATATCCTGCTCCACCTCCTGACGGAGATTTTCATACAACTCTCTGATCTCCCGGGAATCGCCGCCCATCAGGTCCAGAATCAGAAATTCATCGGAGATAACCCGGTATACGGACTGCCCCGGCTGCATTCGTCTCTCAATACACTGCGCCACCTGGCGCAGCACCGCGTCCCCGTAGTCCACCCCCAGCCGCTCGTTGATAATGCGAAAATCGTCAATGCCCACGCGCATCACATAGCCGTCCGGCAGGACCTGCATCTGCTCTAACCGCTCCTGAAGGGAAGAGGCCCCCAACAGACCGCTGACATTGTCTGCTTCCTGTTTCTGGCCGATCTCGTTGATGCAGCCCAACATCAGCCAGGGCTTTCCCTCTTCATTCTGCAGCACCCGTCCCTTGCAGACAATCCAGATTGGGGTGCCGTCCTTGCCCATCCAGCGGTAGCGCAGTTCGTGTTCTGACTTCTCCCCGTTCAGAAGCTGCTGCAAGTCCGCCTGCAGCATGGCGTAGTCATCCGGATGCACCACATCCCTGAGATTATCCGTCACATCATGAAACAAAGAGCCCGGCAATGAAAAACGCCTGGTGGCGCTGTCGGTAATGAAATAAGCGTCATTCATTATATCATACACAAAAAGATTGTCGTCCATGCAGGTCGCAAATTGCTCCGCTGTGGCACAAAATGCGTCAAACCCCTGGCTTTTGTCCAATTTACGCATATTTCCCCTCCAAACTTACCATATCACGCTTATCCCCTGTAAAGCCGGGATATTGCGCTCCATCCTGCCTCCTGCTTTGCCGGGGATTGTCACTGCGCGGCTGTCTTGAACCGTTCAATCAGGGCCGGGATCTTTTCTCCCAGCAAAACGATGTTCAGGCTCATGGGATTGATCACGATGCCCTTAACTTCCTGGCCCATGGCCTTCTGGATGTCCTCAAAGGCAATTATGCTTGCCCGCAGCTTCCTCTCCTTGTCGAACTTAAGCAGTTCCTGACCATCCGTAAAAAGGGGCTGGAATTTCTCACCCTCCTTGTTCTGCACACAGGGAATCCGGATATTGGAACCGTCAGGCAGAGGGGCATCCCCTTCCATCTGGTGAGGTACCAGAAAACGGCTGCGCACAATATTGGCCGCCATCTCTTCTTCATATTCATGCAGCGCCTGGGCATTGCGTTCCTTGCGGTTCATCTCCTGTATGAAATGAATGCCGGACAGCTGCATCCGGGGATTGAGCAGGGGCCGTTTCTCCTCCGGGATCTGGGACAGGTCCGGGTGCTTCACCAGCTTGTCCAAAGGCAGGCGGGTCAGCCTTTCCTCCTCCTGAAACATAATAACGTCAATGCCATAGGAAAAAAGGCTGCTGAAAAACGGCAGTAACTGATCCCCGGGCACTTTTACCACCACCAGCGGGTCCTGAAAATTCTCCCTGCGCACATTTACATAGTGCTTTGCCTTCTCTTCCTCCACAAAGGTCCAGATCTGGTCCGTAAAATCCTCCTCGTCACAGGTGACGAAGGGCAGCCTGGTCCCTGCGCCAAAGGCCACAAACAACTGCTCCAGCTGTGGAATCCTCATGGCCTGCTCTATAAATGTATTTTCGTTTTCCATGTACTTTCAACTGACCTCGTTTCTCTTTATTTCTGCATAACAGATTTTATATACTATTATTTTATCATAAATCCCGCACAATGACAACCGAAAAGGAAATAAAAAGAATGAAATGATTTTGCAAAAAGCATTGACATTTTCCATGGGAAATGGTAACATATTATCTGCTTAGAGAGATTTCCTATAAAAGTACAGGCGAAAGTGTCGGAACTGGCAGACGAGCAAGACTAAGGATCTTGTGCTGGCAACAGCGTGTGGGTTCAAGTCCCATCTTTCGCACTCAATGGCGCAAATTTGAACCCGCTATATTTTTTCAAAAAAGTGTTTGCGGTAGTTGTGAAATTTGCACGAAAAGAATAATATAAAAGCGTCAGGGCTGAGCTCTGGCGCTTTTATTATGCCCGGTCGCCTCTCGATGTGGCTCGAGAGATAGAGCCTGCATAGCTCGGCAGCGATCACCGTTCCCTTCTGGCCTCCTCGGCCGCGTTGGCATGGTTTACGGGTTGCACGGGACTGGCTGCGGCGCCTGCTGCCGTCTGTCTCGTTTTAAGGTTTTCACATTAAAAACCAGCAAAACTTGTCAGCTATCACTCAGACCGGGCTTGATCTGTAAATTACGCGCGCCCCTCTGAATTTGCACGGGCTTGGGACCGTCCTCGGCTTCATTAGCGCCCCGCATTGCTGCGGGTGTTATCTTTCCCCCATATCTTTATATATGAGGTCTGTTATATATGCGTTTGTGCTGGCGTAGCCCTTTTGTCTGGCCCGCTCCGCGATCCGGTCCTTGTCCCCGAGTGGAACCGTGACGGGAATCCGGTCTTTGTTTTCTCGCTGCCATGTGTTTTTGTATGTGGTGGCTGCTGCCGTTCTTTCCTTTGGTGTCTTTGTCGGTTTTCTTCCCACTGTATCGCCTCCATTCTGGCTCTATATTATCATATCATGCACAAGATAGCAACGATGCTATCAGTGCATATATGGCCGGAGCGTGTCGTCTTGCAACTCGTAGCACATGCAACCGCAATTAAAGCGGATATAATTCCAATCGGTCGCATTGTAGAGAGGCGGGCGCTCAATTTCTCCGCTTTTCCTGAGCTGTCTGTGGCGGTTCACTTCGTACACCGGAACCGAGCGCAGGATCTTGATTTTTTCCTTTGCGAAGCCGTACCAGTCATAGAGGAGATCCTTCGCCTCGTCGTCTGTCAGCTCTTTGGTCCCGGCGGCCTTTGCGAGCTTCTCGTATTCTGCCTGCTGCACGTTGTCTTTGTCCTCGTATGTTTTCCACTCCAGTTCCTGCTCCAGAGTTTTCTCCAGCTTTTCGATCTTGGCTTTGTATTCCTCGAGAGCTTTCTCTGTCTCTCTCTGTGCCTTGATCCTCTGCATGTTTGCCTCGTGCTGAATTTTTTCAGCGAGCCCGCCCTCGTTCTTTTTGTACGCTTTGCAGAAGGCGTCTTTGTCTCCGTTGAAGTTCATGTATGCCCGCTCGATTACTTCATATTCTTCGAGCGTTGGAAAATAACCGGTCCTTTTTTCAAATTCTTCTAACATCATAGTGAAAAACCTCCTTTTTGATATTCTGGGCGGCAGCAGCGCCGCCCTTGTGTTTTATACTGTAAAGATACCGATCGGGCTGCCGTTTGCGCTGCGCCACCCGGGCTCGTGTATTCTGTTGAGCTCCTCCTTGCTGTGTGTGCCGTCCTCCCACTCGATAACTGCCAGAACGTCGGCCGGGTGAAACATATTAGCCGGGCGGTGCTCGAAGCCGGTAATCTTGCCTTTTGCTACCGGATAGCAAGCGCCCCAGTTGACCGTCAGCTCTTGCCCCTCTCTGAATGTTAAGCCGTTAATCATATAAAAAATGTTTGCCATTGTATTGCCTCCTCGTTTTCTGTGTTTTCCTTGTTTCTGATATAAATATATCATATCGTGCACAAGATAACAATACACACACTCCACAAACATTCGCCCGATAAATTGTGTATCTTGCACAAGATATATAAAAGAGCGGCAGCAGGTGAGAGAGGAGCGCGTAAAATGCCCCAGAACGTAAAAAAGGCGCCCACTCGGTAAAAATACCGGGTGAGCGTCTTTTCCTCAATTCTCGCTTAAATCTGGGCTATTCTGTGGCCATCTCGAGAGGTCTCGCTGTCTCAGCTTCGGCCACAACCTGCGCGGCGGCCGTCTGTGCCACGGTAGCAGCTACCGAAGCGGCAGCGGTGGCCGCGGTTGTTGCGATCTGCGTCTGTTTCTCCTCGACGGCAGCAGGCGAGGTCTTTTTGTCCTCACGCACGAGAGTCTCGATCGTGGCCGCCAGCCATTTGTCAAAATCTCCGTATGCTTCGGATATGGCTTTCTTTGCCTCGTCTGTAATAAGGGCCGCGGCGGTATCTTTCGACTTTTGCAGCGCTGCGAGTTGCGCCTCTTTGTCAAATTTTCCTTGTGCCTTTAATGTATCGACGTATGTCTGGAAAGTAGTCTGCACCGCCTTAGTCACGGCCTCGCTTGCCATGCCTATATATTTCTTTGCGGTGGTGTTCTCGATGTTCTCGGTTATTTCCTGCGTTTTCTTGCGGAGCCATGCAACGGCAAAACCGGAGACGCCCACGAGAAGCGGCAGCACGACGAGAGTCATTAAAGTGTTGAGTGTTTCCTGATCCATGATGTTGTCCTCCTTATGATAATTCCAGATCGCCGAGGTTTACCCAGCTTGTGATCTCTTTCAAGAGAGCCCGGGAACCGTTGATCTGCTGCACGGTGTACTTTTGGCCTTTTACCCAGCTCGGGATCGTCTGGCCGGTGGCGTACTTCGTGGCCGTACTTTTTACTTTTACGGTTTTTCCTACTGCGATCACTCCAGCGCTGGCAGCGGTGGCGCCTTTAATGTCTCCGGCATTTACCCAGCCGGAAACGGTCGAGCCGGATCCTTTTTCTGCCTGAAGGTGGTACGGGTGAGGCTGGCCGGCGCTGAGTTGCGTCACTTTTGCTTTGCCGGGCTTGCAGCTTTTAGCCTTTCCGGCTGCGTAGCTGCTCGTGTAGTGTGTCGATCCGGTAAAGTCTACAATATCACCGACTTTGTATTTGAGAGCGCCAGAGGAGCCCCCAGAGTTGCCAGAGGCGGCAGCATTTCCTGCAGAGTTGGAGCTTGTCGCCTTCTTGCTGTACTTCGGGGCCCCGTAGCCTCTAATATACCGGGAATTTACGGCCATATTCCGATAGCTCACCGAGTCGCTTTTATTGCCCTCGATGATCTTCATATTGCCGCCGGTGACGCTTGCAACAATTCCCACATGCTCAGGCCAGCCGGTGCAATCCCCGGATCCGCTGTCGTCCCAGTCATAAAAAATAATATCTCCCGTCTGGGGGGTGTGTGCGTCGTTTTCAATCCATGCGCCGAGCTTCTGGAAAAGCTGGATCATTTGGCCGCACCCGCACTCTGTCGGGATAATATCAGTTAAGCCGCATTTGATCGCCATAGCCGAGACGAAAGTCGCGCACCATGAGTCCGTATATTTTACGGTGTAGCCTCTGGCGAGCGGCTTGTGTTTGTTGTAAATATCAATAATTTTTTTGTGGCTGCCGTCGCTTTCTTTGCAGCCCAGATAACCGATCGCGGTGTTTACATAGTTCTGTCTGATTTCTTTTTCAGTCATAGATCGTCGCCTCCTAAATAAAATTGCCCGGATCATTCTCTCCGGGCGTTTCTCTGGTTTGTTGTTGCTCTAGTTTCTTTTGCCTCCGTAGGGCGTCGAGTTTGATCTCATTTTCAGCCTTTGCTTTCCAGAAATAAAAACCGGTAGCAGCAGAGAGCTCGGCAAATATCCCCGGGATAATGTACGCCAGAGGCGAGGTGTCTCCGGTTTTCCACATGAGGGCAAAAGAAAAAACCACGATCACGATCGTGGCGGCTGCCGCGGTTCGCAATATGGTTTTTGAAAATTCCTTTTTCTTTTTCCTACGTCTCCTCATGGTCTCGCCTCTCAATCTGTATATCATGCTCGCGCTCGAGGTGTTCATTGATACGGTTATGAGCACTCTTTGACGACTCATGCGCTCGGGCTGCCGTATTGCTGATCCCTGAGAGCTGGTTGCTGATCTCGTCAATGCGTCCCTCGAGCCGTTGCACGTCTCTGTTGAGCTGGCCCTCAATACGCCCGACGCTCTCTTTGATGTATCGCAGGTCTGTCTCCAGAGCGCCGGCTGCCCGGCCGTCTGCCTTGCTGGCCGTCTGGCGTCCAACGTAAAAGGTAGCAATCGAGAGACAGATCCCGATTACTGTAATTAAAAAGCTGATTTCTGTCACTGGTTTCCTCCTTTCTCATAAACTCCGCAATCTTCGAGGCAGAAAAGCAGCTTTTTCGTGTCGCTCTCCAGTTTAGAAATTGCGGCGCGATTTTCTACTACTTCACACTTTGCAACCTCTGAATACTGCGCGAGTCTCTCGTGTAAATCTGCATTGATCTGGGCCATGTTAGAAATTATTGTGTTTTGTATGGCAATAATTTCGGCGTTACTCATTGTCTGCCACCTGCCCTTCAGCAGCTTCGAGCTCTGCCTCGAGGTCGTTAATCTGCCGGCGGTAGTCAATGCGGAGCTGGCGCGTTTCCTCGTACTCCTCGTCACTTATTACGCCGTCGGCGTGTTTCAGCGCCTTATAGTCCGTCGCTGTGAGGAGTTGCTGTAGGCCCCTGATCTCTGCCTCGATCTGATCTCTGGTCCTCGTTGTCTGTTTGCTCATGTTCTTGGTCTCCTTTCCATTGTTCTATAAACAGCCTATTAAATAGGCGGTTCATGCTTTGAATTGTCCGGTATGCGTTGCGGTGCTGCAGGCTGCCTATGTGTGAGGCATACGAGCAACGAACCGCGTCAAAAGTGAGCACTCCGGCCTCGACGAGCTTCGCCTGCTTTTTCAGCTTGCGGCGCTCGCGCGTGATACTTTCCCGGCACGGCTTCGCAATGATCCGGCCGGTCTCTGTAATGTAAAAGCGGGTTTTTAGATATGTAAACCCATGCTTTAGGTCAACAATTTTTGTTTTCTTTTCATTGACGATAATTCCATGATCGGCATATATCACCCGGAGAGCCTCGAGACAAAACTCGAGGTATTTTATATCTTGATGTATTGCGTAGGTATCGTCCATAAATCGGGCATACCCGTGGATCCTCAGCACCTCCTTCGCGTAGTGGTCCGCTTTATTGGGTAGCCTTACCGCGTTTAGTTGGCTTGTTTCGCTCCCGAGTCCGAGGCCGATCTCTCCAAAAGCAGAAATAAAAGCCTTTCCCAGAGCTATGATCCGCGGATCTGTGAATACTTCGTCATAAAGGGAGAAAAGCGCCTCATGCTGTGCATTTCCGAAGTAGTCCGAGAAGTCGATCAACAAAATCCCTCCCTCTCTGCCGTACTTTCGGAAATGCCGCCGAAGGTGTGTTTTTAGGCGCCTGAGAGCGAAGTGCGTGCCTTTGCCCTCTTGACTGGCGCCGTTGTCATAAATCAGCCCGCGCGTGGAGGTCGGGTATAATACATTTGTGCAAAAAGATTTCTGCACAACCCGCTCGGAAAAGTGCACGCTTTTGATGTTTCTCAGCTTGCCACGCTCACATATCGTGAAGCAGATAAACCCGCGCCGTATATCTTTTCCGGCGAGCAGGTCGGCTCTTGTGTTAGATATATTAAAAAGCAGCGACGCATGATAGCGCTGGACGCTGGCTTTCCATGTTACGCCCTTAGCTGCTTCTGTCGCTGCTTCGTATAGAGAATTGAGAGAGGCCACTCTTTCAAAATCATCATACTTTCCGATTTTCTCACGGCGTTTCGCTTCTCTGGCCGCTTTTCTCCGTTGGTACCGTCGTTCTTTTCTTTCTTCGCTCGTCACGGTTTTATTACTCATTTCTATAAAATTTTTACCCAGCACGGCTATTGTGCATTTATGTAGCCGCATAGTACAACGGGTATGAAACGCGGAGAACATGCACAAACTCCGCGCCATGCAAGCAGCGTCCACCCGGTAGCGTCTGGGCTCTTATTTACGCCTTGTCGGCGAGGGTTATCCACTCCTTCCTTCCACTCTGGCACTGTGTTCGTTTCCTACTAAGTCGGGCTATAGGTGGAATCAGACCGGCACACAAAGCTCGTTGCTCGCGTTGTTCCAGTTGTTCGAGTTCCCGTTGTTGTTCACATTCACGCAATTAGTCGAGGAGCCGCCCGTCACCGAAGCCAGCCACCAATGACAACGGCCGCCGCACAAAAACTAAACAGCGGATAACCCGCGGGCCTTACTGGCCCACAATTTTGTCGTTTTTCCTCCAGCCTTTTATATCTTTGATCTCTGCCTCCAGCAGAGTGACAATATCCTCGAGGCTGCTCGCGGTAGCAGAGGGCACACACCTGATTAGACGCTTTAGCTTTCTTTGTATCTGGTAGCCGTTTATTATTGCCTTTTGCTGGTAGGCTTTCCGCGTTTCGAGGTCCTTTTCCGTTGTGGCATAAATGGAATTTGCGGCGACTACGTTGTCGTTGAGCTCGTCGATTTTTGCAACGAGATCTGTGCCGATCATATACCGCCATTTTTTCGGTACTAACCGCTCATTCATTACATAGAGGGTTATGTCGTCCTGCAGCTTCTCCGCGTTTGTCACAACGTCAAATTTTGTCTTTTTCCGGTTTCTCACATACACGTTACTCATTATCTGCCTCCATATTACCGGCTACACGAGGTAGCCGGATTAAAAAAAATTACGAGGCTACGCCTCGTCGATACGGAAGCAGACCGGCACGCAAAGCTCGTCGCTCGCGTTGTGCCAGTCGTACGAGTACCCGCCGTAGCTCACATACACGCAATTAGTCGAGGAGCCGCCCGTCACCGAAGCCAGCCACCAATGACAACGGCCGCCGCCGTTGCCTTGCCCCTTGATCCGGTGCAGGTAACTGTTAGCAAAAATAGGATACTGGATAGCCTGCCCTTGACTCCAGCCTTTTGTCCCCCAGATACACGAGTCAAAAACTTCGTATTCTGTCGGCACCCAGAGCGGGCCGAGGTCTTTCCAGTCCCACGATGTACTATCAGAGAGGGCGCCGCTTGCGCTGTACCGGTATTCCATGAGCATACGCTTGTTACTGATTACTGCCTTAACTTCTGTCGGCAGGTAGCCGTAAAGTGTAGTAGTGAGGAATGTGTGCAAGTTGCTCACCATATACGGGGAATTTTCCGCGGAAGTCCCGTTGTTGGTGTTTGTGGTGTTCCATTTTACCGGCTGATTAAAACAGTCCTTACTAATAAAATCAATGTGGTGGCTGAGCTGCTGATCGGTCGTTCGGTAATATGTATCAATGCCGGCAACCTGCATTTTCACCGTCTGGCCGTTCATCGTGATAGGGATATAGTCGGCCACATGTATGCCGGTAAAATTATGAGCTTTGATCCGGGCCTTGATCCACGCCCATGCGTCCGAGTATTGTGCAATCTCCAGAGCGAAAACGCTCGTCAGGTCGCGCCCGGGATAAATGCGGTCATTGTCCTGCATGATAAGCTCGAGAGCGTCGTCCACGGCAGCGAACCGGTTTTCGCTCTGCTGTGCCATTTCCTCGAGCTCTGCCTCCAGAGCGTCGAGATCTTCGGCCAGAGCCACGGCTCCGGTCTTTGTCTGGATAGTAACCTCGAGCGCATTGTCTACGGTTGCGAAGTATTCCTGCGTAATCGTCGAGGGCGTCAAGCCGTTGTACGGCGGCAAATAGTCGGCCACGTTTGCGATCGCGATAGAGTAGAGCACGGGCTCCGCGTCTGCGTCCAATTCATCAACCGCATAAATACCGACTTCATTCACATAATAGCCGGCGTCAAGCGTCGCATTTGATACGAGCGCCACGAGTTTTACGCACGTTTCCGAGGCCATAGTGATTGAGGAAAAAGGAAACTCCTGCTTTTGTGCTTTCAGACTCGTGCGCGCCTGAAGGCTCCCTCTGGTCTTTTCCTGATCCGTGTAGCTCCCGGAACCAGTCACCAGCTTTGTGAATTTGAGCCGGGCGGTCCCCGCGGTAGTTGCCGCTAAAAGAGCGGCGCCACCGGTTGTCATAATAGCGTTGTTAAAATCTGCCATTTTGTTGTCAATCCTCCTTTATTGTGTTTTTGGTGTAATATATTTGTGAAACTCCGGCTCCGATTGTGGAGTGCTGAGTCTGCACCTCTGCGAAGCTCTCAACCGCTGCCGTGCGGCTTTGAGCGCTGCCTGCTGCCGTTCCGGCATTTGTAACCGCTCCGGCTGTATAAGCAAGCGAAAAATGATCCTGAATACTGTTTTTACTGCTGTATGAGCCTGCTGCCGTTCCGGCGTGCTGGTCTGAATGTGCGCGCCTTGTTTCGTGGAAATGGTCTAAAACCACGCATTTGCTGTGTGAGAGTTGCGCGGTCCCGGCGTGCATTATCTGATCGATCGTCCGGGTGACTTCTATCATTTCCACATGGTCGCGGGCGCTTTTCACTTTGTCGATCATGTTCAAAAAATAGGCCATTCCGTCTTTTGTCAGGGTTGCGCTCGTCTGAATTTTGAACCAGAACGGATCCCCGCCATACTCAAACCACGGAGTAACTTTACCCATTCCGAAGGCCGACGTGATAAGCTCCTCAACAGCCCACTTTGTACCGCGTTTCTCGTGTACCCGGTAGCAAGATTTTACAACGGCGCGCTTTGTCTCCAGAGAAAAAGCAGAGTCCCACCAGTCAATATTAAACTCCCACGCCATTTCGTCGAGCTGTGCGTGGTTCATATTGTCGATCTGGTCCCATTTTCTCAGGATCCGCGAGCGCTTTGCCGGTTCTGCCAGAAGGGCGTCCATAGCCTGAGAGAGCGCGGCGTTTGCCTCGTCTCCTCGCATGAATTGAGGCAGCAATTTCAGCATGTTCGGGTTAAAAATAGTCATTCTTGCCATGCTCAGCCCTCCACTTCATGTGATACTTTCAGCACTTTCGAGAATTTTGCAACGGTAGTAGGGGTGAGCTCTGTATATACCGGGCTCGTGATTATTACGCGATCGGCCCCGATCAGGTGATTGCCGTCGCTATCTTCGGGGCACAAAATGAGCTTTCTCAAATAGTCCGGGTTTATATTCCGGTCCAAACTGCTGCCTTGCCAGTATATATACTGGTCGATTGAGCCACCGGATCCTTCGATGTTTTCAACGACGGCGGTCTCATTTGCCGGCGTCGTGTAGTATGTCAGCTCAATGTCATAGCTCTGTGTTGTCGGCGGTGTCACTTGCACAAAGTCAGTGAGAGGCCGCACGTCGTCAGCGTTGCAAGCCTCCAGCACTTTATTGAGAATATCCTGATCCGGTATTTGCCCGCCGTACAAAATCGGCGTTATAACTACGACGCCCGGGCTCGGAGAGTCCACATGTGCGTCGGCCACGCTGGAGTCGGCAGAGATAGCAAAATACCGGTATGCGTTTTTAGGGCCGGCGGTAGACTTCCCAGACGGAGAGAGCCGGATCCTCTGCCTCAGATCCTCGTCGCTTTCCACGTCGCCGCCTCCGCTTGTTTCTGCCGTGTTTGAAACAGCGTCAATGTACGGTATCAGGTCCACCAGCACATTGATCTCACCTTCCGGTATTTCGTTGTAGCTGCTGCCTCCCTCTGTGCTTTCTGCCTCAATGTCAACATATAAGGAACCGGCCTGCAGCACGGCCGTCTCAGTCGTGGCAAAATACCGGGTATAGTCAGACGTTGCTCTGGTCCCTTTGGGAATTATTATATTTTGGTTTACTGCTTCTTTCAGAGAGAAGCGGAGCGCTGTCATTGCCGGCATTGCCTCGATCCGATACACTCCGGCAAACTCTCCTAGAGCGTCGAGCACTTCTCCGCGAGCATAGCGGAGCGTTGCCTGCTTCGCGGAGTCGTTCATCGTTGAATATAGCGCCAGAGTCAGCGCTGCGAGAGCTTCTCCGAAAATGCGTCGCTCGTCCCCGGGGTATAGTTCCTCGGTGACTCCGTTCTCCAGCACATACATGATAAAATCATATATTTGCCCGGCGTCGGTCTCGATAAATTGCAATTCACTGGTTTTACTCATTGTCCTCCTCCTCTCTTAATTTAATTTGTGTTAATGTGGAAAAATCCCCGAGCTGGGCGTCTGGAGCTGTGAACTCTGCCGCCTCAATCTTAACGCGGGGCTCGTATGTCTCGAGTACCCACTCAGCCTCCGCGATCGCGTCATTTTGAGCCGTCGCGCTCGGGGCGTCTGTCATAGTTGCGTCAAGCCCTTTTATACGGTCGAAGGGGTTTTCTCCTCTTGTTATTTTCAGCAGATTGGCCGCGCATTGCCGCGGATCTCCATTATTACTTGCCAGCATGTGCTCGCCTCCTTTACGATACAAGGGACAGCGTGCTTATATATACCCATGCGTCAACTTGCGGGAGATACGCCTTGTCGCCTTTGATTTTTCCGACTTTTAAGACTCTTTTTTTCTCCTCTGCGAGTATCTTCTGGCCGTCTGTGTAATAATTTCCGGTCAGCTTCACGCTGCTGCCTACTGATATTGTCACTTTTTTGCCCTTTTTCTTTTTGGCTTTCTTTTCTGCTTTCTTCGCCTCCGAGGCGGCAGCCCGGGCTCCGGCCTCGCCTTTCGTCTCTTTGGTGTTTACCTCCTCGAAGGTTAGCCCTATTGTAGCGAAGCGGATCCTTCCGAAGTCGTCAAGCTGCACGCCCGAGAGGCTAACATCGGTTAGCCTTGTTTCTCTACCGAAGCGCCGGCCGTGCAAATATAAAACGCCGGTTTTCTTGATAAGAGAGCACCAGCTTTCGTATTCGCTTTGTGGATTGACGCCGGCCCCGGCGTGTACGTCTACGTCAAAAGTAAACGGCACGAGCTCGGTCGTTTTCTTTTTGCTCTTTGAGTCGTCACTTTTTATCGTGGTAGAGGTAGAGAAGTTTTTGAGCGGGTTTACTTTTTTTGTGGAGACTTCGAAGGTTTTGTTTCGCCATTTTGCCATGACTGCCATGTGATCGCCTCCCTTAATCTAATTTTGCAAATATGAGCCCCGTCTGGTCCTCAAATATCACATACGCCACGGCCGAGCCTTTTGTCAGCTTCGCGGCGTCGATGTATTCCGCTATCTGAATACTTTGAGATACGAGCTCGATATTGCTCGTAGGCGCAACGCGCGCCTTTTGTCCCTCTATGCTCAGCACCGTGCCTTTTTTTATATTTCCGTCCATTAGTAGCCCTCCAGCTTTCGCCTGAAAAATATCTTTGTTTTGTTTTTTCCGTAATCGTGCCGCACCTTGTAAATAAAATAGGCGCCACTCCATGAGGGCGCCTGCCGGTTTTTGATATTTACCATAATACCGGGTGCATACTGCGGCATGAGGGATCCTTCAATGCTGCCAGATATAAGCATTTTATTTTTTTCTCGCAACTCACTGGCTGCGAAGCGGATCGCCTCGAGGTTGCTCTGGCATGTTATCGGCCTATCGGGCGTCCATAGTCTCGCGTTACCCTCTGGAGCTTTGAAAATTCCACTATACGGCCCGCTTGATACTTTCGCGGCGCCATATTCCAAAAGGCTGCGATCTTCACACTCAACCACACAACCGGCCGTGTCGATAGTGGCGGTCGGTTCGGCGCTTTCGAGGTACGGCTCGTATGCAGCAATGAGCCGGCCGTCGAATATTATGAGAGCTGCGCGCTCGAGAGTGCAAAGCTGCCCGAAAAACTTAAAATCTTCTTGTTTTTCCTGCGCTCTATACTGGTATGCAATGTCGTCGAGGCCGTAGCTTTCAAACTCCAGCCCGTGACGCGCTGCTATTTCCTCGCCGATTTGCGCGAAGTGAACGCGCTCCCACGGTTTTGTATTTGGGATCGTTCCGCTCACCGGCATGGAATAGGCGCGCAGGATATAATAACCATATTCAGGCGCCGTGCTGTATAAATACATTTTACCGCTTGCGGCTCCTGAGCCTCTGTACTCAACCGGGGATCCGGTCTGTATTCCCCATTTATCAAATTGACTTTCTGAGTCGTCGATCCTGATCGTTAGGGAGTCGGAGCGGCCGCCCGCGTGCATTTCGTGAATACACGAGGATATTGTCACCTTCTCCGATACATTTGTATTGTTTAGCAACAATTCGCTCATTCTGTTCGCCTCCACGGTGGTATTGTTTCCGAAGTCTCGGCCGCCTCTACAACGGGCAGCTTTAAGAGCACGCCGCCCTCGAATACGATCACGTCGCTATAATCTGGGTTATACTCGATTATATAGTGAGCCAGACGCTCGTCATTATACATGTCGAGCGCCAGAAGGTCGAATGTGTCGCCCTCTTGTGTGATGTATTCATAGTATGATATAACCCTACGCAAAAGCGGTCACCTCCCTTGCTCTTAGCCAGCGATCCAGCCAGTCGAAAAACTCAGCTTCGTGCGCTTTCAGCCTGCGGATCAGGTCGTCATTGTCTCCCGTGGCCTTGCCGCCCTCGATAACCGGGCTCCATGTGAAGCCGCTAAAATCATAAATAACAGTTGTAGAGGGTTGAGCCAGCTCAGCGAGAGAGAAGTCGTCAACATTCAAAAGTTTTCCGGCGAGTGCCGTCTCGGAGTCGTTGTAAACTCCCAGCATTTCGCCGGCCTTTTCCCAGTACCCTATATTTGCGGCTCTTACATTGTGATCGAATGAGATCACCGCCTCAGTCCCGGCCTCGCCGGCGATTGTTATGCCTTCAGTAAAGCCGCCCTTTGCAAGCATTGGAATGTTTGGAATATTAAAGCCCATACCTCCGACGCCCGGTACCCAGTCCGGGATCTTTATGCTGTTTAGACCGTTCAAAAATGTGTTAATTCCGCTAATAATAGCATTGATCGGGGCCTTGAAAATTGCGGCTATTCCCGAGACAATACCGGAAAAAATGCTCACGATACCGTCCCAAGCTGCGCTCCAATTACCCGAAAATACGTTTGTTATAAAGTCGATCAAGCCCTGAAAAATCTGTGTTATCGACTCGACGATCGGCCCGATCCCTTGAATAGCGGCACCGAGTACACTCGTAAAAATGCCGGCTATAAATTGCAACGCGGGCGCCAGAATTTCCAAAACCTGAGAAATAAGAGAGCCGAGGACGGAGATCAGCGGCGTAATTGCCGTTGTAATCAGGCTCACGATCGGCTCGATTAGGCTCATAATTGTGTTTAGGATCGGCATGAGTGTGTCGAGTAAAGTCATAAGGATCGGTAGCACAACATTGAGCAATTCAATCACAACCGGCAAAACGGCCGATATAATTTGCATAATCGGCGGCAAAATTGCGGTTATGAGCTGCACCAGTACCGGCAGAATGGCCGAGATCACCTGCGACAACAACGGTAGGACGCTGCTCACCAGCTCAATAATTACCGGTAGCACTTGCTGGATCATTTCGAGCAATGGCGGGATCAGTTGTTGCCCGACGGCCTGAGCCGTCTGTAAAATTACCGGTACAAATTTTTGAAATAAAGGGATAAGCTGCGGCATTAGCTCTGATATAATCGGCATGATTGAGCCGGCTACTCCCTCGATTATAGGGATCAGTCCCTCCATAGCTTCGCCCACTACCGGCATTAGCTGATTGAGTGCGTCAAACATGGTATTAGCAAGAGGCTCGAGTGCCACCTGAGCCTGCTGCTTGAATAATTGCAGCCGCTCAGCAAAGTCGTATGTATCTTCGGCACAACCTCCGATTGTTTCATTGCTTTTTTCGAGCTCTGCCGTTAGGTCGGCAACCGAGAGGCTCCCGTCTCGTATGGCTGCGGCCATTGTAGATCCTGCTTTTGAACCGAAGATCTCCGAGGCGATTGTCGTCGCCTCTGTCATGCTGCCGGCGTTTTTGATTTTTTCGGCATACATTTCGAGCCCCTCGCTTGCAGAAATTCCCTCTTTTGCAAGCGAGCCGACGCCTTTTTTCATTGCGCTCAGCACTTCGCTGGTGTTTACGCCCGCTTTGTCGAGCTGGCCGATCAATGCCGTGGCCTCCTCGAACGAGTAGCCCATTTCTTGAAGCTGTGGCCCGAACTGCTGTACGCTACTCATTAAGTCGGTAAAGCCGAGCCCAGTCGATTGCGACGCCTTAAAAACATAGTCCATAGCGTCGCCCATGTCCGCTGCGTCAATATTCCATGCTTGGAAGGCTTGGCTCGACTCCTCGATCACGCTGCCGAGGTCGTCACCCAGCATGTCGGAGACTTGGATCGCCTGCTTTGAAATGTTCTGTAGCTCCGGGCCGGTCAGGCCGAGCCGCGTGTTGTACTCTGCGATCGCTTGGCTTGCGTCCTCCATTGTCGTCGGTACGCTTTTATAAACCTCGTTAAAATCATTTGTCAGGGCGTCGAGCGCGTCGCCGGTTGCGCCGGTTCCGATCCTGATTGTGTCTATCACATTATCAAACTCGCCGCCGAGATCAACGAGATACTTCCCAGCCTCAATCGTTGCCTTACCGATAGCGGCACCCGCGGCAACAACGCCGGCACCAATAGCGACGGCTTTTAGGTTTATTCCCTCGAGCGACTTCTGGGCCTCCTCGGCCGCCTTTCCCAGTGTAGGGCTCAACGAGCCCGCTATTTCCACAATAGCTTGTAGTGTCTTGCTGCTTGCCACGGTATCACCTCCTTCGGCCTTTTTTATGCTTGACTACCGGCGCCGGTTTGTTTTTCTGGCGCCTTTTTTGCTCAGCGGCCAGATCCTCGGCCGCCTCTGCATATTCCACAATAAAGTCAATTACTGGCTTTCTTTCGAGCTCTGCCGTGCTTGTGTGGTAGGTTCGGGAGTAATCTCGGATTGCTCGTCTGAGCTGTCTGCCTCTGAGTCGCCCGACGCGATAAAAAAACCACGGCCGATCCTCGCAAATTCCCGCAGGCTTCTCCCTTTTATCCGCTCCATGTCCTCGAATGTATAAGCCGGGTTTACTGCGATAACGGCAGCGAAGCCGATGTATAAATGCAAAGAGTAATCGAGCTCAACCGCTCCGGCGAGATTGCCGCCTTTGGAGCCACTGGCCTTCATTTTCGCGTTTTCTGCCTGAGCATAGAGGGCGCCGCTGATCTCGTCCGTGTCGTATGTCATTTCCTTTACCTCGACTCCGTTAATGAGTACGGGCTTGCTTAAAGTGATTTTTCCGTGTTCGTCCATGATATTGCCTCCTTCATAGAAAAAGCCGCCAGCATTGAAGCCAGCGGCCGTATTTTACAGTAATTTGTTAATGTCTTTCATATAGTCCACGCCGTCAACTCTGAGGATCTGGCTCAGTCTGTCAACAATCAAATACTCGTAACCTCCGACAAAAATCTGCACGCGGTTCGCTGAGTATGTGAGCTCATTCTCTGAGGCGGCCCCGACTTCTACGCCGATACCCGGGAGCGCTGTCGGTGGGAATGTACGCACAAAAGCCTTGCAGCCCTCGGCGCTCGTTGTGCCGTCTCCCTTGACAACATTCTGCACCCACCGAAACTCAAAATTTCTCTTTTCGAGCTTCGACATTCTCCCGAGCCCTTTATCTTCGCCGATCTTCGTGATTGCGAGCTCTAAATTTTCAAGTAGTCCGACGATAGGTACCGTCATTGTCCCCATTGCGTTGAGGTCTGCCGTCATTGAAGAAATAGACGGCAGCGTGAAACTTGTATCTTTCGCAACAAGCACGCCGGTCTCGTACACTGTGTCAGCAACTACCGCACCTTTTAAGTCCAGCCACATGATTATTCACCTCCTCCAAAATAAGCCGCAAAGCCCTCGTCAGTATAGGAGACTCTGGCCGTGCCACTCTTGAAGGGTGGCGTCGGTGTCGCGCTCACGTCCCACACGAAGTCGCCGTTCATCAGGTTGCTTGTTGGGTTTGCTGTCTCCAAAAATTCAATTACCGGATCGCCGATAAGGGCGCCGCGGCCTTTTAAGCTGTCGAGCTCCTCCTGTTCGTCGATCAATATGCTCTGCTGCAGGTTCAAGTCCATAGGGCCGTCGATCTGCGTGCCGTGCCGGCGCTGAAAACCGTTTGTAATATACATAAGCATACGGATATTTACCTCGAAAATATAGCGGGCAACTCCGTCGCTGCCGTACTCGAAGTATGCCGTATGAGGTCCCCAGAGCACCCAGAGCCCGCCCCAAAATACCGCGGTAGTAATTCCCTTTGAGTTGAGCTCGTTTCCGTCCTGCTGGTCGAAGCCCTCATTTTCTGAGTTTTTACCGAAGTATTGAGAGGTGCACATAATTTCTTTATTTGACGGGCTTTCCATAGGTATGCCGTCGTGACTGTTGTCAACCCGCTGCATGGTGGCGGTTGCGTGTGTGCTCAGGTGGTACACGCGCTCCCCGTATTTCACCTGCGGCCAGTACACCTTCGAAAAGCCGCTTGTGTAGCCGTTGGCTTCGGCCCACTCCTCAGCCTTTGCGATTGTGTCGATCGCCTTGCTTGTCTTTTTGTCGTAGAGCGGGAGATCTGCATTGACAAAACCGTCCCAGTGCCCGTTTAACTTTTGCACGATTGCGATCATTGCCTTGTAAACGTCAGGATCCTCGCTCCAGAACGGAGCCGCCAGCAGATTGAGCACCGCGTTGTGCATGGTGTAAAGTTTATAAAGCGCCTGAAGGCCCGTGCGTTTCCCGCCGGCCGTTACGGATCCGATAATGTCGTCTTTTGTAACCTGAGCCGGATCCACTTCTGAGAATGACGCCTCCAGCGCTCCGGTCAGAGGATCCTCGTCATTCAATGACTCAATGACTACGGTCCCTTTTGTGTAGTTGTAGTCGATCGAGTAGTCGGCACCCAGCACTTTGTCAGAGAGGGCAAAAGTGTCGAGTATGATCGTATCGCTGGCATATTCGGCCCGGCCGTTTTTGAAGGTCAGCTCTACGGTTGTTTTTGTGTCTTTCTGGTGTGTGGCCGGATCCAGTACGTTAATAACATAAATCGGCCCCACGTTTTCGATCGTGTTCGCAAAGTGGCAATCAAAAGCCTCGCATAATGTGAATTTATCCCAATTATCCGAGTAGCCGACTGTCGCCTGCGTCTTTGGCATGTTCTCCAGCTTGATCGGTGTGTTGACAAGCCCCTTTTCTTTGTACCCGAAAACGAGGTTGATCGGGGCGGTTCCGATGTACGCGACAACGGTGTCAACCTGAACGGCGCTTTTTACTTTGTCGTCGCCGATCTTGCCGTAAGCTCCATGTTGATAGCTCATTCTGTAATCACTCCTTTATAAAAAATTTTCATATTCGGCGGGAATTTTCCGAGCCAGCCCGTGCTCGAGGGTGAACTGTACCCAGCAAAACCAGTACGGATAATAACTCACGAGAGCGCCGTCCTCTGTAAAAGGTCCGTACTCGATATTGCTCTCTTTGACAAGTCTCATGCCCGCAATGTACTCGGTATTCTCCAGAACTGCCAGCACTTTGTCCGTAAAGGTCCAAACGTCACGCCAGCCCTCGAGGCTTCTCTTAAAACCTCCGCTTTGCTCTGTTTTGTATGAATAGCCCCCCAGAGCGTCGGGGTTTTCTACCGGTGTTCGTATCTCTCCCGAGTGCTCGCCCGGGTTCCATGCAGCAAGCGCGAGTTGTATCGTCATTTGCCCCATGTGTTGAGCGGGAGAGTGTTTCCCTTTCAGGAGCTGCACGCACACCGATGGTATAGGAGCCGCAACGTCTGGCGGCTTTCTGTCCTGAGTTGGAATATACATAGCAAAGGCGGCCGGCGTGGTTGTTTTCACGCTGTAGCCGCCATCGTTTTTCTCGTCGTCCGGTACTTTCAGGGTTATGCCCGGGCATACTTCCTTTTTGAACCATTCGACAATATTGTCAAGATCTGTTGTTATTGCCATATCGCGCGCCCTCCTTAAATCATGCGGGCATGGTGCACGGTGACTTGTGAGATCCCGAGATTTTCGGTCCATAAATCAACGGTGCACTCCCGGCCGTCTATGTTGATAGCTGAGCCCGGGGCTTTTTTACCCGGCAGATCTTCGGTTTTGGCAAAAAATAGCATATCGGACTCGGCAACGTCCAAAATATTGCCGTTTTTCATGGTTGCAAGGGTGTCGTTGTCGATAACGATCACGATCTCCTTGCCCTCGACTCGGTGCGTTTCCCCGAAGTCGTCGAGTTGCATGAATATCAGATCAACGTCCGAAGCTATGAGCTCTTTCAATGTCTTACTCAACCGGATCTATTGCCCCGAAGGACGGCGGCTGTTCGTTGTCGTCCTTAAAGTAATCGTCCAGCAGCTTGACCACCTCAGCTTTAGCGCGCATTTTCTGAGCGTCAAGTCCATACGAGGCAGCGAGAGCCTGCAGCTCCGGCAGCTTCATTTTTTCGCTGTATTCCGGCTTCTGTTTCTGGCCGTCCTCGTCATTCTGGCTGCCGTCGTCGTTCTGGCCGGCCGGCTCCGGTTCCTCCTCCGGTATGATTAAATTTGCATACACAGCAAGCCCACGCTTGACAAGCTCGGCCTCTCTCTCAGGTTCGAGAGAGAAGGGCTCCGAGTTTTTGTCTTTCGGCGTGATGATCCCGCCTTCTCTATATCCGTACACTCCGGCGATCATTTTAATCATTTTGTGTCTCCTTTCTTCGCGTAATTAAAGCACTTTTGCAGAGATCCACGGGTTTTTACTTCTCGGGATCAGGAGCGGGCGGCTTGTTACCTTTATGTCGCGAGTCTCGCCTTTTACGTCTGCCGTGTATTTAGGAATACGGCGGCCGGTGTAGGTGTGAAACTCCATATCGTCCTGCTCGAGCTGAGTCACGGCTCCATAAATTCCGCGGCCCGCTGCCGGGTTGGATAATACAACGGTGCCAGCCGGGATATACGGCACGATGTTTCCGCTCTCGTCCTCGTATGTCTCGTCGTAAGTAATGAGCTTTACAGTGTGTCCGTCAACATTCAGGACAGCAAAGCAGCAAGCCCCCTCCGGCAAATTCATCGGCGCAATGTTTCCGATCGAGATCCCTTTATTGTCGAGAAATTCCTGAATGGTTTTATCTTTCAACACAATCTTGGAGACTCCACGGGCCATTACAAGCTCAGACGCCGGCAGGCCGTTCTGTGTGAGCATGTAAATCATTTCGGAAATGTCGCCGTAAATATCCGCGCCGGCTTCATTCCATTTTTTCGCCGGGACATACTGGGCCGGGTTTGCTGCTTCATCATAAAAACGGATCTCGTACTCCTCATATTCTCCGCTACCGTACTTGTCGGCGTAATGTCTCAGAATGTAGCCGTTGTTAATCATACACTGAGCCGCCATGTATTCCTCGCGGCCGGAGATCATCTGGTCGAACTCTGTCAAGTCTCTATTGAGGATCTGCGCCTGCCTCTGCTGCGGTGTTACATTCTGGAAAAGCTGCTCACCGAAGCCCTTTTTATTCAAATCGTCAATGGTGAGCGGTCTCTGAGGAGCGATAAAGGGCGGCTTATATGTGAAGGTTTTGTAACCCTCGCGCTCGATTGTTATGCCGCCTTTCCTCGGCATAACGCACGGAGCGATCTTTTTGCTGCCGTTTCTGTACTCGACGAGTACCTCCTCGCCCGGGAAAACATCGTCAGAAACTCCATTCACCGGAGCGGTAGTAGGGAAATAGCGATCCCTTAAAAATGTTCTGTGTGTAGGCATTGCCTGAATAGCCGCCAGCATGGTGACGGTTCTATAAATCAACGGTGTAGGCATTTTTCTCTTTCCTCCTTTTCCTTACATTGCAGCGTCGAGGTAAATGCCGCCATTGCGGAGCGCCGCCTCGTCTGCGTCTGTCATTGTGTAGTTGTCGTCTACGATAAGGGCCTCTTTGTTAAAATGCCCCGTTCTGTATGCCGTTGTAACGGCGTCGGCGCTTGTCGCGTCCACCTCGTCACAAATAATGCCATACGGTGTCAGTGTCTCGCCCTCGCCGGCATCTGTGCCGAGAATTACGCATTTCCCCGACTTGCTGCTCATTGCAACGACGGTACCGCGGGAGAGAACGCCTTCGCCGCTTGCGATCGTCACGCTCACGGCGTCCCTCTGAAATTTTCCGCTGATAATGAGGTTATCAGCTTCACATGTTCCGATCTGCCGATCTGCTCTCATGGTTGTTACCTCCTTATTTTTTTTCTGTTTCTGCGGGTGTTGCAGGTACTGTGCCGCCGTTTGCAATCATAGCGGCGAGTTGCGCGATCTGAGCGTTTTCGTCCGGTGCCTGATCTTTCGGAGCAGGTGCCCCGGAGTTAGGAACCGATCCGACGCCGGCAGCATTGGACGCCTTGAAGTCTGCCGCGGCGTTCTGGATATGCTGCTCGCCGAGCTGGGCCTGCTTTTTCATAGCATTAAAAGCAAGCTCCTGAGCTGTGCAGGCATTGTCTCCGTACTTGGCCGCTGCTATGAGCTCAGCGTCTCCGACGGTTTTCTCGATTGCCTCGATCTCCTTCAGTCTGGAGCGCTCCGCTGCGGTTGCCTCAGCGCTGGCCGCCTCCCTTGCAGCAGCTTCGATCTGTGCCACTACTTCGGGATATTTGGCTCTTAATTCTTCTGGTGTCATAGTTGTGTTTCCTCCTTCTTTTTTTGTATTTGTGGAAACGCCTTGACTCGGAGCCGTCGGCTTCGGTTCTGTTGGCGTTTGAACACTGTTTATGATCGGGATATTCCCGGGGAAATTACGGAACCCTTTTATTGAGTGCCGCACTCCGTTGACGATAATCTCGTCTTTGACTGAGCTCATGCACATGCTCGTTTCGCACCCGGCGCGAATCGACGTGCAAAAACCATTTTCCACCGCCTCGCGGCCGGTGTACCATGTCTCCCGGGCCATAATGTTGCGGATCTTGTCAGTGCCGAGGTGTGTCGCTCCGTCGTAAATCTCGGCCGCTGCCTTGTTTGCAGCCTCCAGCCTTTTATTGACTTCGAGAAGGGCCTTGTGGTTATAATTTCCGATCAGTGTCAGAAGGGCCTCGTGTACCATAAAGAGAGCGCCCTCCGGGATCTCCCTCTCTTTGCAGCCCATAGCAATGATAGTGGCCGCGCTTGCTGCGATCCCGTCAATTACGGCAACCGTATCGCCGTTTAATTCTTTGAGCCGGTTGCAAATTCCGATCGCCGTGTATAGGTCGCCGCCCACGGAGTTAATGCGTACAGTAATTTTTGCCTTGTCTTTCACCTGAGCCAGATCCTCCAAAAAGCCCTCCGGTGTAATGAAAAGCCCCTCGATCGGTTCACCGGTCCACCAATCTGTCGGCCTCTGGCTCACAACTTCGCCGTACATGGTGATCTCGGCCTCCTCGTCGTTTACCTCGACTATGTTCCAGAACTTAGGTACCGCGAGATCCGGTGGATCTGTGGGCCCGTTAATTATCCGGGGAATTGTTTGTTTTTCCATTGTTCGTGTCCTCCTTTATAGAATATTGAAAAATTAAAGAGGCCAGTGCCTGCGTTGCCGCCGCCTGAGCCTCTGGAGTGGTGCCGTTTGCGTTTGCTATAATTTCATTTTCGCGCTTTAGCTGGCCCATGTTTGCCTCCCATTGGCCGCCGTTGAGTCGGATCGTGCTCTGTTCGTGCGTGCTGTACCCGTGCTGGTTCGCAAGTATCTCGGCGCTTATTTCCTTTGTAGGATCGAGTTGTCCCTGAGACGGGCCGATCCACTCGCTACCGAGCCACGCCGCCCGGATCAACGGATCAGAGAAAAAGCCGGGGGCCTGAATACGTCCACGAGCTACCGCCTCAGCGAGCCATATCTCATAGATTGGCTTGCAAAAATCATTCGCGAACCATTCTCGCCGCATTTTGAAGGCTTTCCACGCCTCCAAAAGAGCCGCCCGGCTTGCTGAGTATGAAGCATTAAAAGATTTTAGAAGTAGGTCGGCCGGGATCTCTAAAGCTGCGCCGCATTGCTCGCATAGTGCGCGAACAAAAGCTGAGAAGCCGCTCGCCGGTCGCGTAGGTGTCGCAAACTTTATATCTTCCCCGGGCTTCATTACGTTAATAGTGCCGGGCCCCATTTCGTAGTCGTCAGGATCCGACGGCTCGATCTCGTCGCCGTTCACTTCGTTGTACGGCATTTGGTCGGCTCCGGTGTTCGTTGTGATAAATGCGGTAAAAAAACTCTCGACAAGTGCCGCCATGAGCTCGCCCTCTGTATATCTCCGCATTTGCAAAAGCGGCTCGATGATCTGCGCTAAATAAGTAACGCCTCGATATTGCTCTGGGCGCTCCGACTCCATGACGTGAAGCACATTCGGCAACCCGGTTTTTTCTCCGTATGCTTCGACTCTGGTCCATTCGGTCGCGGCGGTTGCTACTATGTGCGGATATGTATTTCGGAAATAGTACGCCCTTATCATTCCTGCGTCGTCAATCTCTACGCCGTCAAAAATGCGGTTCCCGTTCTTGGCCTTTCCCTCAGTGGAAAAGCAGTAGTGCCCGGCGTTAATCAGTGGAGTGCTGCACCGATCAGCTTCGACAAGCTGGATCCTGAGTGAATAAGGGCACATAGGCGTCGGATCTACCTGCTTGACAAGTCCGAAAACGTCGCCGCTCATTAGCCAGCTCATAAGCGCAAGCTGCTGCATTGCGTAATAATCATTTACGCCCGTAGCGTCGCAGGCGTTCTTTTTCTCGGCCCAGAGCTTAAACTCTGCCTCGGTTTTGTTTTGCCATTCTTTGGCGGCCTCTTTGGATAGCCCCAGACGATCGGCGTCTATGCTGCTTTTCAACATGAGCCCGCACCCGATAACATTCGTGCGGTTTGTCTTTATTGCCGAGGTTGCGATCGGCGCGGCCATGTAGAGCATACGGGCCCGCTGCCTCAGTGTGTCGTTGCTGTGGTCTATATCCCATTGGGGAGAGGAGCTCGCGGCGTTGAAACTTTTTAGAGCTTTCTTTTTCCAGCTCGCGCCGGCCTCTGCATACCCATAGTTTGACATTCCGGGAGCTGTTGTCTTTGGCCGCGCTTTGGCCGGATCTGTTGGCTTTTCTATTGCCGGCGGTGTATTTTGTGGAGCTGTCTGCATTTTTGTCGCCTCCTTTACCAGTCGCGGGGGATAACTCCGACGGCCCTGCGCTGTGATTTACTTTCAAGCGACGCGATCTCCTCCTCCAGCTCCTTGATCGCGTTGCGGATTGTGGAGAGGTCTGTCTGGTAGCGCGTCGCACTTCTTGTACCTAGTCCATAAGATTGCACGCCGCCGTTGAGCATTTCCTCCTCGCGCTTATAATAGAGCTCGAGGCGTTTTCTCAACTGGGCGATTTTTTCCTCTTTCTGCTGTTTTGTCATTGTCTGCCTCCTTACCAGTCGTCATACATTTTTTTGGAGCTGGTTCTTTTTTTCTTCTCTTTCTTTTCTGGAGCTTTGAGCTCTTGGCCTTTTAGCCTCCTCTCAACCGCTTCGAGAACGGGATCCAAAATTCTAAAGGCCGCCATTGCATAATTGCGGCAGTCGAGCGCTTCGTTTCGATTGTGCCCGGGCAGCTTTTCCCATTGCCACTTGTCGCCGCGTCGTGTTTTTACGAGTGAGAGCTTTTCAGACAATAAGCCAGAAAAGAAAAGCGAGTCATATCCTCGATCCTCGCCCCGTGGGAAGTGGCAGTATTTGGCGCCTTTTTCTTGCACCTTGATCGAGCTCATTATCTTGCTTTTTCCAGCGTCAACTCCAAGAGTGTAGAGCCAGCACTGGCCGATCACTTTCCCGTCAATTACAATTTTTACTTTCGACGGCGGGGCCGTGTACGGTATGCCGTCGCCGCCTTTTCCTTTGATTGCAAAAACCCGCTTATGCTGGCGCTTTTTGCACTCTGCATAAACTTCCTGCGTAAAGTGGCCGCCGGAGTCTACACAAGTAAAGGAAACTTTCAAGCCTTTTCCATTTTTGAACCGGTACACATGGTCGATCACGTCGTCGAGTTTCTCCCAGACTTCGGCCGTATCTGGCCGGCCGTTGATAATGCCCTTTTTTATCCCCCATGTTTCACCGTAGAAGCCGTGGCCTACAACTTCATACTCGAGCCGGTTGTCCTGAGTATCAACTCCGACGGTCAAAACGAGAACGCCCTCCGGCAGCTCGGCGTCGTATTCTTCCCGGCGTGCGAGCATGGTGTCCTCGTCCTCGAGGTCTCCCCGGTCCTCCCACAATTCGCCCAGCAACGTATTGAAAACAACTTTTAATTTCTCACTGTCTCCCTGAGCTTCGAGAAATTTCGTGATTATCTTTTCCCACGGAGTCCACGGAGAGGAAAAGGCGTTCAACCAAAAAGAGCGGTGCCCTTTTTTCTGGTATGCGTCCGGGTTCTCTGCGATCCACTTCGCCGGCTGCTTTCGCATGGTCGCCTCTGTGCTTATGCAACCGCACCCGGGACAGCACCATGTTATATTTTTGACGGTGTACGCTTTTTTGTTGCGTATTTTCTTGACTTCGTGGTCGAAGTGGATATTATCAAAAACGATATTGTGATACTCGCCGCAATCCGGGCACTGGTGACACCAGCGCTCCTGCGTTCCAGCATAAAAACCGTTTTCAATGTTGCTGGCGCCTTTAATCGTCGGCGTTGATACTTCTACCGATTTTGCATTGTAAAATGTAGCTTGACGAGCCTCTGCCAGAGCCCACGGATCGCCCTCTGTGCCGGCGCTGCTGGCCCAGCGGTCCCGCTCGTCGCCTATGATGTAGCGGGCCGGAGTAGAAGCGAGAGCGCTCGGGCTGTTTGAGCCGGTGATCGTCAACATGCCGCCCGGGAATGACTTTTGTAAAATCGTATTCCCGGAGTCTCGGCTTTTTACGTCTGAGACTTTTTTCCTCAGTGGCTTCGAGTCTCTAATCATTGGCGCGATCCTCAGCCTCGAGAATTTGCGGGCGTCGTCGAGTGTTGGCTGCACATAAAGAGTAGAGCCCGGATCCTGATCTATGATGTAGCCGATCATGTTGAGCTCTACCTCTGATTTTCCGACTTGGGACGCTGCCACGACGGTTTCCTTTTTGACTTTTGGATCTGTGAAGGCGTCCATTATCTCGACGAGATAAGGCGTCCTTGTGTTTCGCCACGGTCCGGCCTCTGCTGAGCTTTCAGGAGATAAGCGGCGGTTTTTCTCAGCCCATTGCGAAACGGTGAGCCGCTCGGGCGGTTTGAAATTTTTAACGCTCCGCGCGATCGTGTTGTTAAGATTTACGACATGCGCGGCGGCGTCAATCGGTTTGTACATCGTCCTCGATCTCCTCAACGCTCGCCCAGCCTTGCCGATCCTTTACCCGCTTTTTATACTCCTCGGGATCGTACTGATATTGAGAGAGGGAAAGAAGCACTTCGTTGACCTCATCTTGTATTCTGGCCGATGTTTCGGCCGGCGTTTCAAGCTCTGCGGTGTCAACCGCGAGGCGCCCGGGCATAGCCATGAGTGCGCTGCGTATGCTGAAAACGAGGTCGGTCGTCATTGCCTCCACGTCCTCGGCTCTGTGCATGGTTCCCTCGAGCTCTGCGAGTTGGAGTTCAGCAACTCGAGCTTTTGCGTTTTTGATGTCAACCTCTGCCTGCAGCTTGTCGGTCTCGAGCTTGTTGTTTTGGCTCCCTTGTTTCTTGTCGAGCTGCTGGCGCAGGTATTTGATGTAGTCCTTTGTTGCCTCTCCCACATTGTAGCGCCGGCCCGCCGGCGTGTCGTGGGTTTTGAGTGTTCCGTCTTGTGTGAGCTGCTGGATCCTCCGAGCGCTGAGCTCAAACAATTCGGCCATTTTGCTTGTCGGCCAGTAGCCCGGAGTCTCGGCCGGCTTTTCTTTTTTCGGTGTCGCCATTGCCTTGCCCTCCTTCCCGGCGTAACGAAACGGCCTGAAAAAAATTTTTTGTGTCTAGCAAGTTTTTGGGCTCGCAAGCACCGCAGGCGTTTTTTTCACTGGAAGAACCTATTGAAAAATTTTTTATTTATTTTTCGTGTGGTGTCCCCATATAAAAATATTTTTTTCTGCGTGCATTTGTGCCGAGCTGGCGCTCGAGCTGTCGGCTTGCCTCTGCCCGCCCCGGTCTTGTTGCCGGGCCGGCCTCTTGTGCGTCTCCCCTCTGGCCGTGGTGTTTGCCCCAGCTTTGTGGTCCGTCTTGTTGTGTAATGTGCCTCAGCTTTGTGTTGTGCTGAGGATATAGAAAGAGGCCAGCCCCTCGAGTCTCTGCCGAGTGGTGGCCTCTGGTTCCCTTGTGTGGTGTGGTATTATGCCTTTGCCTTTTCTAACATTCTGTTGACATTGTGCTCTAGCCTTTTGCTGAGCCCCTCGTCTATCTTCTCTTGTATGAGTGGCTGCACCTTTTCGTTTTCAATCATTTGTGGCACGCTCAATGTTTTAATACTCTTGATAGGGTAGCGCTCTGAGCTCTCTCTCTGGAATGGTATTTGTGTTGAGCCCTCGCCTCCAGACGAGGCAAGGAACACGCCGGCCGGCAGTTTTTTTCTTTGCCCCTTAAATACCGCTTGACTTACTCGGTATGGTTTCGGGCTTCGTTCTTTTGGCTGCATTTCGAAATGAGTCGGTGTGAGCACTCTGCCCTTGTATGTGAGCACGACGCTCTCGACGAGATTGCCCTCAATCTTTAGCTGCCCGTTTCCCCGTCCTTTTCCTTCAAGTGCTGATTTCATATCCGACGGGCTTATATTATAAACTTGTCGGACGGCAGCAGATACCCAGCCTCCAGCCCGGCTCTTTGCGTCCGCTGTGCACTTTTTTATTACCTTTTCGGCGTCAACTCCTGCGATATTATCCAGCGTCTTGACGAGGCGCTCATAATTCGCAAGCATACAAGTCGAGGTCCCTCTGGTTGCGCCCATGCGATCGCCTCCTTTTCTGCATGAAAAAACCGCCCGATCTGCCTCGCGCGGTTTTTCATCTAATTATTGCATTGTAAACAGTATAACACGACTCTTTTTTGAAGTAAATTGCATCTTTTTGCACCGGTAAATTGCACGGCAGAGGAGCGGTCCTGCTGCTGGCTCCGGCTAGTCAATAGCGGCCGTCCCGTACAGTCTCACGACCAGACTCTTGACAAGTCTCTGGCGGTTCCTCCAGACTGTCGTCCCGTCACAACCTATTTTTTCGCCGATCGCTTCGTTGTCGAGTCCGTCAAAATACCGGCCGGAGACTGCTTCATAATATGGATCGTCGCGTATGTAGTCGAGAGCCGTCTCTAAAATGTCAACTTCGTGCTGGTCTGCTGCGATAGCTGCCTCTTTGTCTTTGATGATAGCCTCCAGAGCCTCCTCTGGATCGAGGCGTACACTGTTTTTTGAAAATCTCGTGATTGACTTGCTGCGCTCCGGCGCTCCGTATGTCCGAAGCTGCTCGATCTTCTCGGTGTCGTCCTTTATTTTCACCTTCAGGACCGGTAGGGCGTACAGTCTGGTCTCTGTGCTTTTGAAGGCTGTTTTTGCGTTCTGTGGCTTCTGGAGAGGCCCGCAGGCTTCTTTTACCGCCTCGGCTGTCATTTTTACGCTTGCGTCGATATATGCCTTTATGTCCGGCGGGAGCTGTGTCTTTTTTGGATTTCCCATTTACTCATATTCTCCTTCCTGATATTCCGGGCTTATTCCCAGATCCTCGAAAACTTCGGTGTAATACTCCGGCGGCATTTCTTCGCCGTCGCGTATTAGCTTGATCTGGTCTTTTCCTGCTATCCTGAAATACCTTTTTACAATTACGTCGGTATATTCCGGCGTTAATTCCATTATGTAGGCCGTGTGACCGGTTTTCTCTGCCGCTGCGAGAGTGGTCCCGCTGCCCCCGAAGGGATCGTAGACGGTTTTTACAAAGTCCATATTGTCGAGAATTTGCTCAAACAATTCGACGGGCTTCTGTGTCGGGTGTAATTCATTCCCGGACCGGCTGCATCTCAAAACATTGCCATAGCCTTTGTGTCCGTCAAAACTTGCTTTTCCTCGGCTCCCGAAAATACAGAGCTCGTGCTGGCTCCTCCAGCCTACGCCCATTCCGGGCGACTCTTTATCCCATACAAGCATAGAGCGCACACCGAAGCCCGATTTTTCTATAATGTCATACAAATAGATCCACATGCGCCAGTCTGTGAAAACATAAGCAAATAGAGGAGTAATACCTTCAAAAGCTGCGGTTAATAATTTGATATAGCCGCGAGTGCTCAATATATCGTTGGCAATCTTTGGAGCGTCCGGCTGTCCTTTTCGCACGGTTCCTATGCTACCGGTAGATTTTCCGCTCTCTTGGTGTCCTCCGCTACAATACGGCGGATCCGTGAGCATAACCTCCGGCGTTGCCCCGGCCAGCAGCTCCTCCCGGTCCTTTGCGTTTGTAGAATTGCCACACATTACTCTATGCCGGCCGAGGATCCACACGTCGCCCAGCTTTGAGAATGGCGCCTCCGGTGGCGGCGGCAGCACGTCCTCGTTTTCTTCCTTGTCGCTGTGGTCCGACTCGCAAAGGGTCGTCGCAAGTTCCTGATAAAAAGACTCCTCGTAACCGGTCATTTCAAAGGGGATCGCTCCAGTGTCTACCGCTTCGAAGGCTTCGGCCAGTTTTACGCTGTCAATCTCTGCCAACTCAGCGATCCGGTTGTCTGCCATGAGGTCGGCAAGCTCCTCCTCCTCGTTTGCATAGTTCTGATAGTCAACGGGCGCCTCTTTGAGTTTTGCATACTTCGCGGCCATGAGCCGGCCGTGGCCTTTTACTATAAGGCCGGAGCGTTTGCTCACTGTGATCGGCTGCCTCCAGCCTGCTGCCTTAATGATAGCAGCGAGGGCCCGGATCTGGTCGTCTGGGTGCTTATTCGGGTTCAGAGGGTTCTCTCTGAGGTCCTTTATCTGCACGATCTTGTCATGCGCGCAAAAAACCGGGCAGCCGTCGGCGTGTGCCTTCGGCTCCGCTTCGGTTGTGTAGTCCATGTCATTGATCTGTATCTCTTGGCGGCTTGCCTTTGTCCTTGTTTGGGTGATTTCGAGCTTTTTCTTTCCCACGGTTTAGACGCCTCCCTTCTCGAGCTCTTTCTTTTGCCACATGCTCAGTGCGGCGATCGGCAGCAGTAGCAGCACAAGCGCTATGATGATAAGCAGCAGAACGCCGGCGCATATTACAGCCGCCCTCATGCCGGTGCCTCCGTTTCCTGATTTCCGAAGCGTGCAAGGGCCAGCTCGTTGTATTTTGAGTAAATTCTCTCAAAAGCGGCTTTCCACTCCGGGCCGTGGTCGTCTCCGGGTGTCACAACATGTGCGAGCTCATGCGCCAGAATTTCAGGAACGGCGCCCGCTGGTATATGTGCGGCCACTTCTATGAGCGGAAGGCTCCCGTCGTCCGGGTATGTAGTACAACCCACCATTTCTACGCCGGCGGCGTCCTCTATCTTTTCAACCAATATTGCCTCGTATTCTTTCCCGGGGTATTCCGTCTCAAAAGCCAGAGCAACGAGGGCACTCGGATCGTTCAAAAACGGGCTTTTCAATAATTCCATGTGTCTGCCTCCTTATGTGGGAGAGCTCAGCGCTCGGCCGGCCCTCCCTGATTTTATAGCTTTACGCCTTATGCAATGATTGTGAGCTTTTCGCGGTCCGGTATGTCTTTGAGCGCCTCAACGAGATAGCTCCGCACGTTCTCGAGAGCCTGAGACTCCCAGACGCCGCCGTCAGCCGCTACGAGCTTAAAGACGGGAGCGCCGCCGCGGCCCTCGCTAACTCTGAAAACGAAGTCGCTGCCGGGCTGTTCAACCTCCAAAAATGTGCGGTACGGGATCAGGTGCACCGGGTTCGGTACAAGCACATTTTCCTTTGTAGTGATCCCCGTTTTCATTGTGGCCTGCTGAGTGACGCCGTTGTCAGAAAAAGCCTGCTCCTGAGTGTTGACGATGTTTCCCGCGAACAATGTCACGGTTTCCCGGTCGTCGCTCGCCTTAAAACATGATTGCATAGAAATGAGAAAAGCCTCCTGCTCATAATCTTCGCCATATCTAAAGCGGGGGAGTAGTGCATTTACCTCGAAAAGTGTCTCGCGGTTGCGTTCTGCCAGCAATCCAGAATAAAGCAGCACTTTCGTCGGGCTCACTACCTGAATTATCATGCGATCCCGAAGCTCCTCCCGGCTCTCTTTGATGTACTCAATTAAAGAGGTGAGCGTTGTCGCCTTGATAGGTTCGGCCATATCGGGGCGATCGTAGCGGGTGAGGTTCTTCGTGCAATAGGTCCTTCCGTTGATCTCAATCTGTTCGGGCTTTTCTGCCTCTACGGCTAATTCCGCAATATAGGCAATCGCTTCTTTGATGTTATCCATTGATTTTTTCCTCCTTCTTATCCTTGCGCGGCTCTCTGGCCGAGCGCTACAATTTTACCGTTTCCGTTTCCGTCCTCCGGTTGTTTGCCGGTCGTCCGGCGGTCGTCCACCGGTCGCCCATTTTCCAGCACTTCGCCGGTGTCTGGATCAAAGTCTTTTCCCGGGACGAGGGCGCCTGCTGCCGGCTCAGCTTCTCCGGGTTCCTGATTTTCTGCCGGCTGCTGCTTGTTTCTGTTTTTCAGGTCCAGCGGCTTGCCGGTCGGCTGCTGTTCAGGCTGGGCGCCTGCTGCCGGCTCGGCTTCTTTTGTCTCTGCCGCGGCCTGCTGCACCGGCTCGGGCTGTTCTGCTGCCGGTTTCTGAAGGTCTGAGAGAGACATTTGCCCTCTGATCTGGCCGTCATATTCCGCGATCTCGATCTGTCCGGTCCTCATGTTTACACCCATAATCATTTGAGTGTCGATAGCCTCAGTGGCGGCGAGTTTTGTCGTGACTGAGATTTGAGTGCTCACGAGCTGCCTCGTCTTATTAGGCGCAAATTTGAGCAGGATCTGGATCTGTCTCTTTGTGGTGGCCTCCGTGTTGGGGTTCTGAATGTTCTCAGCCACCTGCATGAGTGCCTCGTTGAGCTTCTCGGCAAAAGCGCCGCCCGCGAGGCTCTCGAGGTTAATGTTGCTTTGTACTGTTTGTTTTGGCATGGTTTTGATCTCCCTTCTTGAATTTCTTTTTGTGTCTGGAGCTTTTCGCTCCGATGAACGCCTCCGCGGTCATTGTTTTGGCTCACCTCCTCCCGGTTGAGATAGTCCGGCGCGGACAGCGCACTCGGTACATACTCCAGAGGCTCCCGCTGCCATTGCCAGACGTGCGAGCTCTGTCTCCCAGCAATCGCGGCCACAAAGCGGGCATTTTGCTGGTTTCCAGTCTGGGTGCTTGCTTGCGTCCGGTATATTGGAACGGAGAGGCAGACACAAGAGGCCGCCGTCTCCCGGTTTCCACGGTGTTATTTTTACATTCACGCCAGCACCTCCTCGGGCGGCTCCCAGTTCCAGAGGCCCTGCTGCCCTTTGGCCGGTATTGGCTCCGGCAATAATTTGATGTTTCTCAGCTCCCACGCATAGCGCCCGGGCGTCCAGTCTCCGAGAGCCATTTCCTGAGCTGTCGGCACAATATAGTCGTGAAAATCTGGCGCGTGTTTATCTTTGCTCAGACTCTCGGCCCCGATCGGGATATTTTTCGCCACGTCTACGTCGGTACCGGGGTTGTAGACTATGTGCCAGACGTTCACGAGCTCAGCCGTACATATTACGGCGCCGGTCGGTAGAGCTTCACCCTCATAGTTGAGGAGCTGCTGCAGGAGCCGCTGAGTGTCTGCCGGCAATGTTTTGATAATATTCATATACGGCCGCTTCGCTGCATGGATCGCAATCGGTCCCCGGTATGATGTGGCCCAGCCTCTTGTCTCGTAGCCTTTGGCCTCTATTGCGATAGCAGAGCCCCACGGCTGCCATATTGTTATTGCTTTCATGTTCATGCCCCCTTCTGAATAGCTGAGGCGCTCCAGTTTTTCGCAAAGGCTCCCGCGCTTTGATAAGGGCAGTAGAGCCGGCCGTCTTTCGTCCTCGCCTCAAAGGTACCGCGGCTCCTGATATATCGCACAATAAGCTCATACCTCTGGCCGGTAGTAAAGCCCATAGAGCCGTCGGCTCCGGTAAATGTTGCAAGTATCTGGAGATATGCGGTTTTTGTTTTCGGGTTTCTTAAATCATTGAGAGCTCTTTCAAGCATTGGCATTTCCTCCCTTTGTCTTTTTCAAAAACTCGAGCACTCCTAAATAATTGAGGCCGATCTCATATTCCGAGATCTCGCTGCGTTTCAAGTGCTTGTTCCCGTATATTTCCTTCATGTCGCGCCAGACGCTCCACGGAATACGGAAAAATTGCTCAAATTTGAAGCTCACCAGTACAAAGCAGCTCGCGCCCATTTTCTCGTAATTCTCGAGCAGGTCGGCTTGCCTCTCTGTCACAGCAGAGCTCTCAATCTTTTCGGCGTCCGTGTGTTTTGCCTCGAAGGCAATGCACCGGCCCCCGTTGAGTATGCCCTTATAATCGTTCTGGGCTTTTTTCACAAATACCGCTATATACTGGCCGCGCCTCCGGTCTCCGTATGGTTTGAGTGGCCGCATAGGCTCCGGCGTCTTTTCAATGTCTGCGATATTCTCACCGCGATAGTAGTCGCAGGCTGCCGAGATCATGTTCTCGAAGCGCTCCCCGGCATACTTGGAGCGGCGGCCTTGCTGCCGGCGTTCCGTTTCGATGTTTCTCTCCGCGAGGTATGGCGTCGGATCCGCGTAGCCTTCCGCGTTTTTTCTGCTATCTGTCAATATTAAGCACCTCCCGCCATAATGCCAGTGAGAACATTGCCGGCGCTGAGCTCTTTTTCAAGCACCCGGGCCAGATCCTCCTCAAAATTGATATTTGCACACGCGGCGCCTGCTGCTGGGTTTATGTCCGGCTCTTTAGTCAGCGGAGCGGCAGCGGGAGCTCCTGCAGATACACCGGTGGGCCGTCCTTTCTTCCTGAGAATAGGCTGTTTTTGTGTTACCGCTGCATTGTTGTAGATTTCCTTCACGCGCTCGACAAACTCCGGCGGGCCGTAGACTTCGAGCTCAATCCCCAGAACGCCGGCGAGCTGTATCTCGTTATACATGCCGGCGCTCACGCGGCAGCCGTAAACTCTTATAAGCTGGCAATATCTGAGGAGCTGGATCCCGCAAAGAAGGCCGCGCTCCCTTTCCTCCGGTTTCTCGTCGTCCACAAACTGAGTAAAATATACATGCGGCGCGATCGGCAGCAGTCCCTCGAGAAGCGCCTCCCGGCAGTATTCCTGCGCTTTTATGATGTTTTTCTCATAGTCACCGCGGCACGGTGAGCATATATAGGTCATTTTCATGGTTTTGCCCCCTTTCCTTTAGCCGCTGCCTTTTCCAGCTTTTTGAAGTGTTCCTTCGTTGTCACCAGATAGCCGCCCGCTACCTCGATCCAGTCGTCGGCACAAATAAACGGCTTTTCTGATAAATTTTTTATAACTTTCTTTGCGTCCTCTCTATCCAATGAGTAGCACCTCCTAAATAATTTTTATTGTCTGGCGCCTGCTGCCGGGCTCCCATATAAACCATGAGTAGCTTGTGGCGTCGGTCCCGTGCCCCGTGAAGCTGGGCCGGGCGTGTAATGTGTAGAGCCCTGAGATCTGGTGCTCTGGTTTCTGCCAGAACGAAAAACGCCGGTCGCTCTCCATAAATGCGGTACGGAGTAAAAAAACGAGCATACCGTCCGGCTTTAATAGCTCGAGGCTCCTCTCTACAAACTCGATCGCCTGATTAAAAGGCGGGTTTCCGATAATGAGATCATACTTTTTCCCGATGTTCATGCTCAGATAGTCGCCTATAATCACATTGACGCCGAGCTGCTGCAGGTGCTCTGTTTCCTCCGGCCTTATTTCCACCGCGTCGATCGAAAAATCGCCATATTTTTGCAATGTTTTGATGATATTACCGCTGCCTGCTCCCGGTTCCAGCACCTCGATCCCCCCCCTGAGAGGGAAAACGTCGAGAAATGCCTCTATTGACGGGATCGGCGTAGGGTAGAAGTCGTGCGGCCGTCTTTTGGTTCCTCTATTCGTCGCGCTCATTGTCTGCCTCCTTCCATAGCTCCAGCAGCCACGCCGGCGCCTTTATAAACTCAAATTCTCCCGGTTTTACTCCCAGAGTTTTGCCCTCCGGTAGTTTCACATGTACGGCCCCGTTTTTATTGCAGCCCGCCGGGTATTCTCCGGGCGGCAGAGGCGGCAGCAGTAGGCCGCGCAGGACTCTGTTTGTTTTGATGATGATCTCCTCGGCCCTGAGCGGTCGGCCGCACATAGGGCAGTAATTGATCTTTATGTTTGTAATGCGCCCCGGGTATTCCTCGTCGAAAATCTGAAGGTATTCACCGGAAACGCTCAAAAATAGCCTTGTGTCTCCGAAACTCTCGACGGATATGTATTTACCGGTAGTCTGGCAATGTTCGCATGTTTTCATTGTGCCTCCTATCTGCCGCGCCAGCTCTGGCCCTCCATGACGAGAGCCTCGCACATTTCGCGCAAGCGGTCCACGGTTGCCCGGGCGGTTGTGTCGTCGCCTCCCGGCGGTGTGAGACGCCTCTCGAGCTCCGTGTCTGTATAGTTACTTGTGACGATCGTCGGCTTGTAGCCTTCGTATCTGGCGTTTATAATCGCGTATATCTTTGAGACGCCCCACTCGGTCGCCGGCTCTTTCCCCATGTCGTCGATAATGAGGAGCGGGATCGTCTCGTAAACTTTCAGGATCTCGCCCTCTGAGATTTCCCGCTTATCGTATGTCGCCTTGATCCGGGCCAGCATGTCGATCATTGTCATGCACATTACCGGCCGGCCGTTCTGCATTAAGCGGTTAGCGATAGCAGCGGAGAGGTGAGTCTTTCCGACGCCTATGTCGCCGAGAATGAAAAGACCGTTTTTCTTTCGCTCCAGATTTCCGAAGCTGTCGGCGTACTTTTCGGCCGTTTCCTTTGCCCGGGCCGTCTGGCTGTCTGGTGTCTGGAAATTTTCGAAGGTTCTTTCTAAAAAGCGCCCCCTCATGCCAGAATTTCCTTGCAGACGTTCAACCAGCAGGCGGGCCTGCTCCTCTTTCTGGCGCCGTTCCTTTTCCTCTGCCTCTGCTTTTTCTCTGGCAGCAGCTTCGACGGCCTCCGGGCACTTGCACGGGATAGCTGCGGGGATCCAAAAGATACTATTACCCAGCGCGCCGAGCTCTTTCCCTTTGTGGTACCGGAGCTTTCCGCAATATTGGCATTTTACCGGCTCCGGCGGTGGCTCCGGCCACTCTCTGTCCTCGTTGCTGTATATCCACTCATTGTCCGGCTCTTGTGAAGCCGGTGAGGCGATAGCGGTCGCCGTTGTTTTCTGGTCCTCCATTGTCCGGGCCTCCTTTATTGTCGTATTTACCCTCCAGCACTTTGCACATGTTTGTCGCTTTTATTATCCAGTCAAAGTCTGCGCTCCAGTTCCGATCGTTCGCGCCTTTCATAAAGTCGCTTGCTTCGGTTTTCCTGAAAAGCTGCTCAAAGATCTGTATATCCGGGTATGTCTTAAATCTGGCAGCCACGGCCTTGCGTCTGGCTCCGTCAATTTTCTGTATCTTCGGAAAACTCAGACAAATCTCGTTGTAAAGCTGCATGATCCTCGTGTATGGAGTGGGATCTGCTTTTTCTGTCGAGACGGCAGCAGGCGCCTGCTCCTCTGGAGCACTTAAAGGATCTTTATTATCTCTACTCTTATCTACTCTACTCTTATCTACTCTGCCGGCGGTCGTTTGCTGGTCGTCCGGCGGTCGTCCGGCGGTCGTTTTTTTAGCGGCAGCACGCCGAGCTCGAGAGCGTTCTCTTTCCTTTTCCCGCTCCTGAATTAAGCCCCCGGCGTATTCCTCCCAGTCGTGGATCAGGATCGTGCTTTGCTCTGTTTCGGAGTCGCGGCGATCCAGTAAACCTGCGGAAATAAGGGCCTCCAGCAGTTTGTCAGCGTCGCCTTTCCATTGTGACGCCCGGGCTATATTCCGGGCGCTTATGTTTGAGACGTCCCCGTCCGGGGCATTATCGAGAGCCCAGAGCCAGAACGACGTCAGGAGCCCGATCATGTGAGGCGGTTCTATCTCGAGATCGTCGGCGGCGTCTAAAATTTTTCTATGTTCTCTTATTGATTGATAAATTTTCAACCACGCCACGGCTTTTCCTCCTTCCTTTTTTGGTCGTCCTTTTTCTTGGCTATGCTTTTTTGTGTGGTCGCTTTTTGGTCGTCCTCCGGTCGTCCTTCCGGTCGTCCGGCGGTCGTCCACCGGTCGCACATCAGACGGAGAGAGGGGCGGCTAATTGAAGGGCAGCTCCTCGTCTATGCCGTCGGGAATGTTCATAAAGCCGTCGCCGGCGTCTGATTGCTCAGGCGGTGCCTGCGTGTTTCCTCCGTTCTGGCTGCTCTTACTTTCCGCAAACTCCTGATCCTCGATAACAACGTCGGTGGTGTAAACCTTGCGGCCCTCTCTGTCGTTATAGCTGCCCGTCTGGATCCGGCCGGTGATTGCGATCTTTGTGCCTTTTCTGAAATATTTCTCAGCAAATTCGGCGTTTCTGGCAAAAGCTACGCAAGAAATAAAATCAGCATTTTGCCCGTTTTCGTCCCGGCGTCCTCTACGGTCCACGGCCAGAGTATAGCGCGCAACCGCCATAGGCTCGGCACCCTGAGAGTACCGCACTTCGGGATCTCTTGTTAAGCGTCCCATAAGTATGACTTTATTCACTGTTTATTGCCTCCGTTTCTCAATTCTTTGGCCGTCTCGTCCATGCGCTTGCAAAAATCTTCATACTCTGGCATGGTGAGAGTCTCCGGCGTTTTTTGATACAAATAATTGATCCGGCCGTCTGTCTGTTCTTTTGTAAAGCCCGCGTCCTCAGCTTTCCGGTATAGCCGGTGGAGCTGTGAGCTTGTGGGGCGTTTCTCGGCCTCTTTCTGGCCGTTCTGGGCCGGTTTTTGGCTCTGGCCTTGCTGTTTATTACCCGAGCCCGTTTCAAGCGTCTGTGAGGCGTTTCCGGCGGTCTGCTTAGGCGCTCCGCGCATGTCTGGATCTGTCTCGCCCATGTCAATGCTGAATTTCTCAAAAAGATAATATTTTATAGCATAGGTCCACGCGCTCCCTTTTGCCTTTGCCGGATCGTCATTCCATGCGATCGCATGAGTCTGGGCCGTGTCTGTGTCGTCCTCGTTGTCTGCGTTGGTCCATTGGATCGTCAGATCGGACTCATACAAAAACATAGCCCCGCCGCGCTGCATGTTCATGGTCTTAATGCTGGCATTTTCTTCTTTCACAATGTCGAAGTTTACGCCGAGCTCGTTCATCGTCGGAGTAATAGCCCGCCACACGTCGTCAATTTTGGCGAATTTGTAGGGAACCTCCTCGCTGTGCTGTTCTTTTTCAATCCGGGGGATCTGGCGCCTCAGCTCGATAAATTTCTCTTGCAGGCTCATTACCTCGATCGGCTTATCCCGTCTTGTCTGGAATGAGGCAACCGGAGAGCCGGCCGGCGCGTCTTTCTTTTTGTCGTCTGCCATGTTTCCTCCTCACCGCGCCGCACAAGGCGGCGGGATTTTATAAATTACTTGATTATGAAGCAGACCGGCACACAAAGCTCGTCGCTCGCGTAGTACCAGCTGGACGAGTACCCGCCGTTGCCCACAATCACGCAATAAGTCGAGGAGCCGCCCGCCACCGAAGCCAGCCAGTACCAGTCAGGCGTCCCGCCTTTTCTATTGCATTTGATACGGTGCCGGCGGTCTTTGTAATATTCGATCTGCGGGTATGTGTCGTCTCCTGAATAGCTGCAATCTCCGAACATTTCCGACTCGGTAGGAAGGAAAAGCTGGCAGCGGTATGTCTTGCCGCCCTCCTGAACCCTCTCAACCTCTGAAATAACCGCCTGCAGATCCTCCGGCAGACTTGTAAAAACAACATTGTCTAAATGCCACTTTACGCCAGACTCAGCGAAGCCGCCGGCGTTTCTGCCGTTCTGATTGTACGGAACCTCTGCCGGCAGGCAGTCCTTACTCTCGAAGCGCGCCCAGCCCGGGCCCATATCTACGACAACAAGATCCAGCTCCTCGCCGTCCTTCGTCTGTTCTGTGATAATGTCGCCGACTTTGAGGGTGCCGCCGCCTCCTTTAATCAGGTTTGCGAGCCCTTTCCATGTGATTTCTGTCTCTTTGACTGTTGTCTGTACTAACTTTGCCATGATGTGATCCTCCTCAATTATTTTTTATTGTTGAGATAGCCAGCTCTAAAGCCTCGATCTCTGTTTTGATCTGGTTGCTTTCTTTCTGTAATATCTCGAGGCGCTCCTTTTTAGGCTGTATAATAGCCATAATCTGTACGATCGCCGGGTTTTCTGTTCCGGCCTCAGCTCGTGGCTCCTCTGCAGGTGCTGTTGTGTTTGGTTCTGCCATTAGTTCCCGTTCCTCCTTTTCTAAAATTCCGCATTTTTGAAGATATGTCGCTATTGATGTAGCAACTCCGGCGGCTACTGTCGTTGTAACCGCATTTCCAAACTGTTTATATGCCTGAGAGTCAGAGACAACCTGCTCCCAGTCATTCATCGGGAACGCCTGAAGGCGTCCGTATTCGGTGGGAGTTAGTTTTCTAACCCGGTACCGCTTTTTGTCTAAAATTTTCACTTGTCTATTACCCCCCCCCCGCAAGTAGTGAGAGTCGGGGCGATCCCGTCAGGATCGTACACTCTGCGAATAGAGTCGAGTCCCTTCATGTCGAGGAGCCCCAACATTTCTAATTTTGGGCTTTCAGTCATTTTCACCCTCCTTTGATATTTCAATGATCGCCGTCATTCCTTGACGCCCGAAGCCTTTGTAGTCCCTTGCTTGCAGGCACGTCGCAATATCTGTAAAACGGTTTAGCCTTGTTGCATAATTCGTAACTACGGCGCCGATGTGGTTGTTATTACATGCTGGTAATTGTGCTTTTTGCTCAAACTCCCCCCCGCCGACGCGGAGAGTCTTGCCACAACCGTTAGGATCCAGCAGGCCGGACTCTGCACATATTTCAGTCACAAGCACGCCGTTTTCGTCGTCCTCCTCCGTCTGTATTATTACGCCGTGGAGATCCTGAGCTGTCAGGGTGAACATTGGCTCCTCGTCCTCTTTGGCTCGCCTGCCGTTTTGCCTCTTTTCTATACGATCGGGCGTAATAGTTGCGTGTACTTTCCCGAGTTCGCTCAATTTCTGGAGCGCCTGCTCGATTATTTTCCGAGCCTTATCGTCTGATATATAAAAATTTTCAGGCACTTCATCGTCTAAAAATTCAGACAGTCGTGGTACCAGCTCCGGATCCTCGTTTTGTTCCGGCATTTCCAGAATATCCGGCAGATCCTCGCGTGTCGCCGCTATGTAGTAGCGCTCCCGGTTCTGTGCAACGGTCCAAAATTTTGAATTATAGAGTTTTATGTGCGCGTTGTAGCCCCTTTGTTTAAGTTCTGCCGTCAATATAGGAATGTACGGAGAGAGCCCCTTCACATTCTCGGCCACAAGCACGGCAGGCAGGCTGTTCGGTCTATTTTCTCTCGTTTCATCAATGAGCCGCATTATTTCATAAAAGCAACCGCTCCGGCTTGCCGCCTTGTACTGGGTTGATCCGCACTCCGGGCATTGTGCGTGTCCCTGAAAATTTTCGGGATCAATAGCAAATTCATGGTTGCAGCTTTGGCATTTTAAGAGGAGCCCGGCCTGCTTTCCGGCGACGCTGAGATCTTGGCAAGGGAACCCAAAAGCCCACACATGTGCAAACGGCACGTCGTCCCATTTCATTTCTCTAATATCTGCCTGCTTTACATGGTCGCCGACGTTATGCCGATAGCTCTGTACGGCGTACTTGTCAAAGTCCCACGCTCCGGCTATTTTATAGCCTGCCTTCATAAAGCCGACGCCCATGCCTCCGCACCCACAAAAGAAGTCGTTTACAAGTGGCTGCATTTCCTCACTCCCTTTCTTTGATCTCCGCATAAAAGCGGTGTTTGTTAATGGTTAATATGTAGCGTTGCGACTCGTGGAAGTCGCTTTCTACCATGTCGGGGTTATAAAAATATTTGATCGGCTCGGTTGTAACCATGAGCCCGAAGTCAAAAACATAGGTAACGGCCAGCAGAGCCTCGTCTGTTGGCTCAGGCCGCCGGGTGGCGTAGAGGTAGCGCTCCGCGGCCTCTGCAGGTCTGATCCCGTCGTCCTCGCACGCTTGCAAAATGCACTGGCATATTGCCATTTTGCCGGCGAGAGGCTCGCCTGCTGCCTCTGCGGTGACTATCTGGGCCACCTCGTAGCGCTCCGCGTCTGTCAGCGTGTACCTCACCTCAAACCCGGCCTCTGCCGCCCATGCGCTCGCGAGCGCCTCCATGTCAATGAGCTGCGGCTCCCCGGTGCTGGTGAGATATGCGAAAATCTGTTCTTTTGCCGGCTCCGTCGCCTCCGGCGTCGGCGTTGGTGTTGCTGCCTCTGTTTCGAGTGCTGCGTTTATGCTCTTTTTCCCGCTCCGGGAGATAACAACCGCAATTATAACGGCGAGAAGCGCGAGAGCGAGAGCAACGCCGCAGGCAATTTTCGGGTTAATTCCCGGGAGCCGCTGCGTTTTGTGCTTTCTTTTTCTGCGTTTCCGTGCTATAATTGCTTTGTGATCCCCGTGTTTTGAGACGTACTCAGGCGAGAGAAGCGTCTCCTTCTTCGCGGTCACTGGGCTGGGCGTTCTGGGCGCTCGGCCCGTTTTAATTTTGAATTGCATTTCCTTTAATGCCTCCTTCTGGCTCATATTTTGATAATTGGCATAGCGCGATCGTGAAGTCCGAGAAGGCGAGCTGCCTCACCAGATCCGCAACCAAAAGAACGCGATACCAGCCGGAGCGGTACGTCTCGGCGTTTTCTGGCTGCATTTCCTCAGCGCGCCGGAGCTTTAAGTCAGCATAAGACTCGGCTCTTTGCATTTCTGCCTCTGGGACCGTCTGGCCCAGTTCCTCAAAAACCGCCTCGCGGCTGTATTCCTCATTCATTCCGGGAGCCTCCTATTTCTTGTCATTGCCGCCTTTATTGCTGCCGTTTTTGTTTATGTAGCTGATAATAACCAGCGCCCCGCATATAATCAGGGTTATAATTACGCCGTCACTCATTGCAAGCGCCTCCTTCCTTTAGTTCTGGGAGCCGGCAGTCGAGGCGGTACGACTGGGGCAAATATGTGAGCTGCCTCAGTTTCCGGCCGGTTATGCCGTACTTCGGGTTGTAGCCTATTAGGTCGATGTATTCCTCCAGATCGTCGCGCTCCGCGGCCATTGCCTTTGTCACCTCATAAAGCGCCAGCACGTCGTCAATCGCTCTATGACTGTTCTGTACGCGCTCAGAGAGCCCGTAATGCTCAATAGCTGCCTCCAGCTTGTGCGGATATGCTGCGCGGTCCTTATACACCGTTAGAGAGTCGAGAGCCCTCAATTTCGGCGCTTTGGGAACCATGCCGCAACGCCTGAACATTTCCAGAGTAAAAAGCAGGTCAAATTGTATATTGTGGGCCACCAGCAGCACCTCGCTGTCGCTGTGTATCATGTTACAAAACGCCCGGCAGGCTTCGGAGTAGGGGATCCCGTTCTCTTTGAGCATGTCGTCGGTGATGTGAGTCAACTCGACGATCTTCTCCGGGAGCTTTTCGCCCTCTGGCAGCTTGCAAAATGCGTCAATTTTTAGCTCTATACCTTTTTCAGTCACCAGCACCGCGGCCAGTTCGATGATCTGATCCTTTTCAGGATCGAGGCCGGTCGTCTCTGTATCGAAAAATACAATTTTCCTAAACCGACGGAGTAATGCCTTCACGCTCCAGCACCTCCTTCGCAATGTATAGCTTTTCGGTGGCCGGCACGGTCTTGTTTTGGTTCATGGTCCGGCTTACTTCATGGATCCACACCGGCACAAAGTCCTCGGGCGCCTGCTGCTCACTCACGAGCACAACATTGTCGCGGCTCCAGATCCTTGCCACCTGCCATAGCTCCGAGTGATTAAAGGGCTCGAGCGCTTTATATTGCTTTGTGCCCTCATACGGTGGATCCAGATAAATGACGCAACGGCTCGGCTGCCATGCTCTGTAATCTTTGTGTAGAAAAATAACCCCCTCCAGATCCTTGCGCTGTGCCTCGATGTTTCGCCGGCCCTCGTCCTGATAGTCCCGGAGCCCTCCGGTCGTCTGTGTCTTTCCTGAGTAGCCGCCGTCGAAAAATCGGCCGTTATATGAACACACAAAGCCGACATAACCGGCATACCACTCGGGGTATGCGTCCCGGTTGGCGCGTACTGCTGCATATTCCTCGCGCTCTATGTAGCCCGGCAGCTCGCCGCCGTCCTGAATGTATTGCAGCAGAGCGATCAGGTATTTGTTGCAATCGCTGGCTATTCGCTGCAGGGCTCTGATCTTGTCGATGATGTTGCAACCGCCACAAAACGGATCGAGGTATGTCTCGAAGCCGCTCCGGTCGATGTGGTCCTGAATAATCGGCACTATGTAGCGGGCAACTTTCGCCTTACTCCCCATGTACTTCATGTAGTTGCTGCCTCCTTTCTGAGTTTTCTCTCGTTTTTCCATTTCTCGTAATCTGCCCGGACGATCGGATCCTCGAATAGCGCGGCCATTCCGTGAAGCACGGCCCGGCATAGGGCGTCGCTTTCGTTCTCAGGAATAGCGCCGAGGTCGATATTTATTTTTTCCGGGGTTCTGGTCCCTACTTTTTTGTAATCTGTCATGTGATCGCTCCTTCCTCTGTGATGTTTCGCACACGGGGCAAATATAGCCCTCCGGTGGTATCACGGCGAGAGCGCTGATCTGCCACTCCTTACCGCATAGCCGGCAGGTCGCTGTTCTGTTTGGCTCGCGCCTCCGTTTCATCGTCCTGCTGCCTCCTCTCGTCACGTTGAGAGCTCTCACAATCGCAACGCTCGCCGGCGTCCAGCGCGGCGCCGCATTTGTCGCATTGATACGGCCATTTCATAGTTACGGTCCCTCCTCGTCGTCGCTGGCCGTCTCGTCGTCCTCTGAGTCGTCTGCCGTTAAAATCTCCAGCAGCTCACCGGCTCGGCGTCTGGCCTCGCGTCTGATTTTATTTCTGTATTTCTTGCGGATCCGTCGCTTTTTGTGATGTTCTGCCATATACCACCAGTGTTTATTTTCACACCAGAGGTGATCCCAAAAGTCGCTGGCCCATTTGAAAAACCTCTTTGCTACCTTTACGAAATAGTCAACGATCGGCTGGATCGCTTCGAGAAGCGACTCCTTTATTTTTTCAAAGGCTTTTCTGAGGGCTCCCAGCGCGTCCAGTGTTTCCTCTGTTACCTCTGGGATCTCAATCTCCGGGATCCTGAGCCCCGGTGCTGTAATGTCTGGGATCCTGATTTGTGGCAGCGATAACGAGAAAAGCGTCGAAGTGTAGTGCCCGCGCAGGCTCCCGCCCAGTGCGGCGAGCCTCTGGGAGATCTCCGGCTGTTCGTGACGGTTCCGGGCGTAGCATTTCGCGGCTGCGTCTGCCAGCAGAAAAGAGAGCGTTTGAGCGTCCATTTTGTGACGCCGTACCTCTCACCGGATCCGGTTCTGGTATTTCTTGCGGATCCGCTTTTTCTTGTGGTGGGTGTAGTGGATCCACTGGCTCGGGATATATGCCGGATAAAATGTTTGTGCCATGTTACGCCCTCCCCATTTTTTCAGTAGTTGGCTGTATTGGCTTTGTACTGAAAAGGTATGAGATCGGGAGGTCCGGGAAAAATTTCTCTTGTATAGCGAAGGCTTTGCCGATCGGAAAGTCCCCTTTGCCGTTCAGCCAGTTCGTTATTGTGTCCTTTGATTTCTCCGTAACCTCGGCGAGATCTCTGTTTGTGAGGCCGGTGCGTCTCATTTCAGCAACTAAATTAGGGTATGCCATTTTTTGTGTACCTCCTTTCACTTTTTCCGACGCCTCGGAATTATGATACAATAATAGCCGACGCAACGGAAAAAGTCAAGCGTTTTTATTATTTTTTTCCGACATATCGGAAAATATTATTGAAATGCTCTTCCGGATATGGTATATTAAGGGAGAAGGAGGAAACGGCAAAATGTTTAGAGAAAACCTTAAAAGGTTGCTTACTGAGCGAAACGTCCGGCCCTCTGCTCTGGCAGCAGGAACCGGCCTTCCGACTTCCACGATTGACAGTATGCTAAAAACCGTCAACGAGAAAAACATAAAGGTCGATAATGTAATAAAGATCGCTGAGTTTTTCGGGGTGTCAGTGGAATGGTTGTACGGAAAAGACGAGGTAGGTCAGAAAAGCGAAGAAATGGAGCTTTTGAGGCTTTTCAACGAGCTCAACGAGGAAGGTCAAGAAAATGCTCTAGGGTTGCTCAATGATATGGTTGCCGGCGGTCGATATAAAAAAATTGATACGTCTGAGCTATTACAAAAAGAAGGCAGCTAAAAAGTGAGTTTTCCCTTTCAGTGAGTAAACACTCAAAATCTGGAGCCCCGGCTTTGAGCCCAGAACGACGGCCGGGGCATTTCAAAAATAAAAAGCGAGGAAGGAGAGGCAAAACGGGGTGATACAATGAAAGAAAGACTAAAAGCGGGCTATGAGATTGCAACCGGGGCGCTTGCTTTGTTTGCGGTGTCTCTGGCTGTTCTCGATGTAACTCGCGGCCTTAATCAGTGGCAGCGTGTAGCCGACAATATAGTGCTCGCCGTTTTCATTATTGACTATATTGTCAGGCTGTTCGCTTCTGGTAACAAGCGAGACTTTGTAAAACATAATATTTTTGACCTTATTGCAATAATTCCGTTTAGCTCGTTTTTCAGGGCTTTCAGAATTGCGCGCCTCGCCAGATTGGCGAAAATAGCAAGAATTTCAAAAGTTTCGAGGTTGGCAGCTTATAGTCTTAGGCTGGTAAACAGAGCAAAGGTATTTTTTGATACAAACGGCTTTAAGTATGTTCTCGCTTTGAGTTGTGTGCTCGTGGCCGTTGGTGGTATCTTAATTCATTTTGCCGAGGGCATGGAGCTATCGGACGGCCTCTGGTGGGCTTTCGTCACTACAACAACAGTGGGCTATGGAGATATTTCGCCCAGCACCGGAGCCGGGCGCGCGATCGCTATTGTTTTAATGATTACCGGCATTGGTCTATTAGGCACTTTGACGAGTACGATCACCTCATTTTTTCTTAATCTAAAAGCAGAAAAGCCGACGCATAGAGACGAGGTTCTCGGCCTTGTGTTGAGTCAGCTCGAAGATCTCGAAAATTTGAGTAACGAGGACATTGATCGAATTTGCGAGATTTTACAGACTTTTAAGAAGGAGTGATTTGTTTATGGGTGTAAAATTTAGAAAAAGCAAAAAGATCGCGCCGGGTGTTCGCCTGAACCTGAGCGCGAAAAGTGCGAGCATATCAGTCGGGCCGAAGGGTTTCAAGAAAACCTTCAGCACCAGCGGCCGCACGACAACAACGGTCGGGATCCCGGGTACCGGGCTTTCGTATTCCACAACAAAAAGGACCGGGGCGCCTGCTGCCGGCAGCGCCTCAGAGGCTCCCGCTGCGGCTCCGGTCCGATCGGAGAAAAGCAAGGGCGTGGCCCTCTGCCTCTGTGTGTTTCTCGGCTTCTTTGGGGCTCACCGCTTCTATGTTGGGAAAACCGGTACCGGCGTTCTCTGGATCTTCACGGTTGGCGGTCTGGCTTTTGGCTGGGTGTACGATCTCATTATGATATGCTGTAATAAATTCACCGACAAGAGCGGCGCCGTGCTCGGTCTGAAGGTTGAGTCTGGGGGATCTGAATAATGGCGGCAAAGAAAAAACGCGCCGCCGGCAGCAATACCGACGGCGTAGAAGCATTACGAGCGGTGATATACGCCAGATACTCCAGCAGCGGCCAGCGTGAGGAGTCAATCGAGGGCCAGCTCCGGGAGTGCTACGACTTCGCAAAAAAGCACGGCATAATTGTGATCGGCGAGTACATCGACAAGGCTATGACCGGGCGAGTGGATCAGCGGCCAGATTTCCAGAGAATGATCCGAGACTCAGAAAAGGGCCGTTTTAACTGTGTTCTCATGTGGAAAATGGACCGTTTCGCCCGGAACCGCTACGACTCCGCAATGTATAAGTATAAGCTCAAAAAGAACGGTGTGCGGATATTCTACGCAAAAGAGACAATACCAGAGGGCCCCGAGGGCATTATCCTCGAGTCAGTAATGGAAGGATACGCTGAGTATTACAGTGAGAACCTGAGCCAGAACGTCAAGCGCGGGTATTATGATAGTGCTCTCGAGCTCAAAACACTGGGTAAAACGTGCCTCGGGTTAAAGACTGGCCCAGACGGCCGGTACATGGTGGATCAGGCAGAGGCGGCAATCGTGCGCCGGATATTCGAGGAGTATGCAGCAGGCGAGCGTGCAAAAGATATTTACACGCGCCTGAATGATGAAGGGTACCGCACGAGCCGCGGCGGCAAATTTAACAAGAATAGCCTGCGGCGTATTCTTTCAAACGAGAAATACATCGGCGTATATGAGTATGAGGACATAAGAGTCGAGAACGGGATCCCGGCAATAATTACCGATCGGGAGCTTTTCGACAAGGTGCAAAAAATGTTAAGGATAAACCACGACGCGCCGGCCAGAGGCAAGGCGCAAAATTTCCTTCTCACAACAAAATTATTCTGCGGGCTCTGCGGGGCTCCTATGGTCGGAGACGGCGGCACGAGCCACACCGGCAAAGCATACGCCTATTACTCGTGCACGACGCGGAAAAAGACGCGAAGCTGCCGCAAAGAGACAGTGGCAAAGGAATGGATCGAGGATCTCGTTGTCGGCGAGCTGGTGAGGATCTTGCACAACGACGAGCTGATCGAGGAAATTGCCGATCGTGTTATGGAGTACCAGAACCGGGAGAAGGACGACTCAGGGCTTCACGCTCTGGAGATTAGAAAGAAAGAAAACGAGAAGGCGCTCAGCAATATGCTGGCAGCCATTGAGGCCGGTATCATTACGCCCAGCACAAAGACTAGGCTCATGGAGTTAGAGGCCGATCGTGCGGACATTGAAAAAGGAATAGCCCGCGAGCTTCTGGCAGAGCCAGAGTTTGAGCGGGAGCAAATTGTTTATTTTTTGGAGAGGTTTCGCTCTGGGGATATTCACGACGAGGAGTACCGGATCGCGCTCGTTGATACGTTCCTCAATTCGGTGTATCTGTACGACGACGATCACCTCGTTTTGGTGATGAATTACTCGGGAGAGCATTGCAAGGTTAATTTGCAGCTTGTCGAGGGCGCTATTTCTGGCGCGGAAGGTTCAGCTTTCGCGCCGTCGAGCGCATTAATGTACAGCCCCGAACTGTAAAAGTTTGGGGCTGTACTTTTCCTCTGTTCAAGTTTATTCCAGACCCTTCATATGGGTCAGCGCACTCTCGATCAGACTGCCCAGAGACTGCTCCGCCACACCGGCCACAATGTTTTCGCAGTGGTTCACAGGGATCAGAATGCGTCTGGCCCGGCTCTGTCCCACCGCTACCGCCATGGCTGGCGTCACCTCCCCGTACAGCGAGTCCGCGATCACGATGCCGATGGGCCCCACGATCACATCCGCCCTGCGGCATCCCACGATCACCGCGTTCTCTCCGGTGGCGGCAACGTCCGCCCCTGCTCTGAGCATGGCGGCGGTGGCGGTACTGTTGGTCCCCACCGCCGTGACATGGGCACGGGGCAGCCGCTCCTTGACGGCGCTCACCAGCTGCCTGCCCATGCCCCCACCCTGGCTGTCAATCACTAAAATGTTCATAAGTACCCCTTTTCCGTTACGGCCCTGTTATATTTCGCTGAACCCAGGGCGGCGCCTGATAGTGTTTCATTCATTGTACCACAGGCCGCCTTTATTGAAAAGAGTCCCTCACCATCCTTACCGATTCTCGTTGATATAGACCTGAGCCCTGGACTGAATAATACCGGCCACTTCCTGCGCACTCCTCTGTCCGGAAAAGAAGGCTTCCGCATCCTCTATAATTATATTGCGGATCTCTTCATTATAATAAGCCGTGCGGTTCACGCCATAGATGAACTGGCAGATCTCCTCCACTTCTTCCTGCGTAAAAGGCTCCAGAACCACCTGCTCTCCATTGATTGTCCAGTAATCGTCATAATATTCCTTGTTGCCGTTTTCATCCGTCCAGTAGGAGCGCTCCGTAGCCTTCGCCGCCTTGGCCAGAAATGCGGACTTCAGAACCGGCATACTGTAAAGTTCGCTGCTGGTCTGGTACTCTTCGGTGAGGAACTGACGTACAAACTGCCATGCCTCGTCCTGTTGCTGGGAATTGGCGGAAATCATCAGGGCAGAACCGCTTATGCCCAGGCAGGAACCCTTTGAATCCGATGTGGGGAATCCCACATAGGACACCTCCTCACCCATATATCCTTTAATCTGGTATTTGCAGTCCTCGATATTGCTGATATACAGTTCCCGCATCAGACTGCGGTTCTCCCTGTACTGGTTCTCATGGGAGAAGTAGTCATAGTCCTCGTCCTCCTTATAGCTTTCCTTGGGCAGGGTCTTGGCATATTCCAGCATGTCGATGAATTCCTGGGAATCAAAATGGCATTCACCGGTTTCCAGGTCAATAAAATCCTTCCCTCCATAGCTCAGTATGTTATAGATAAAACCGTCGCGGGTCATATCGCCAAAGGCGGCTGCTCCCTGGGGCATGGTGGCAAGCACAGCCTCCACATCCGCCATGGTCCAGGACTGGGGCTCTCCCACCAGGGATTTCTTGGCAACCATGGTCTGGACATTAAAGCTGGGAATCACCGCATACAACTGCCCGTTTACGGAATAAGCATCCCACACATTCTGGAGGTATTCCAGCCCGCCCAGTTCCGGGTCCGCCGCCAGCAGCTTACCGATATCTGCCAACGCCCCTTTGGAAACATAGTTGCGGTAGCTGTTCAGATCGGTGAACATCATGATATCCGGCATCTTGCCGCTGATGATGTCATTGTTGAGCCGGGTCTGTCCCGCCGTCCAGTCCTCCGGGCTGTTATAAATGCTGTAGTCCTTCAGCGTGATTCTGTACTGGCTGTTTGACTGATTAAACTGGATCACCTTGGCTCTGATCTCCGAACCCACATAGCTTCCTCCCAGCACCAATTCCTTCTTATCCGGGATATCTGCCGGGTCCACATAGGTAAAGCAGGCGCATTTCTGCGCATAAGTACGGATGTCATGATAGACCGCCGCAAAATGCTGATCGTCAATCCACAGTACCATATTGATATCATCAGCCAGCAAATCCGAGTTTATACTGTTCATCAGCATCTTGGGTTCCGCATCCCCCGGGCTCCAGGTATACAGGCCCATATTATTGGCCAGCAGCAAATCCTGACCAATGCCTCCGCGGATTCCGAAGTTATCATGAAAAGGAAGTTCCGTCTGCTCTCCCAGAGTGCCGGCTTCTATATCGTAACTGGCCATATAGCGTTTGGTATATGCTTCGTCATTATAGATCATGGTCAGTGTACCATCGCCGTTGGCATAGATCAGAGCAGAACGCTCGATAATATCACCGCTCATCTCTTTGCGGCTGATTTCTTCGCCCTGGGGCGAGTAGAGCACCGTTTCGTTCTTATTCCCGCTCAGGACAGCTAGGACCCTGCCCTCGCCTCCATCCAGCACCTGGCCGCAATAGGACCATTCTCCCGGTTTGTTGGCAATGATCTGTTTTGACCATTGCAGACTTCCCTCCATATTCCAACAGTCCAGATAGAATCGGTCCTCATAGACATAATTGTTCGGATCGGAAGTATCCTCGTAGGTACAGCTATCCACGGCATAGACATAACCTGCGTTTGATACAAAGGCACTGTTGATCCAACTGTTGCTCCCTTCCCGCTCAGGCAGCGCCAGTTCCACGAAACTGCTGTCTGAGCCGTCAATATTGGCTTTGTAATAGCCAAACTTGTTGTTCTCACTGGTCTCCTCACCGGAACCCCCGTAATTGTATACCAGGAAATACAGCTTTCCATCCTGGTAAGAAAGGTTGCTCACATTGTCATTGCGGCCCAGCAGATTCAATTCCTGATACGAATATACATTTTCCTTTCCCTGCTGGCTGGTTTTCACACCGCCCGATGTGCCCACATCACCGCCACCGATGCCGTCCTGGCCGCCCTGGTTGTCATCGCCGCCGCTGCAGGCGGCAAGCCCCAGGCCCATAACCGCTGCCAGGGACAGGGCTATCACCTTTTTCCATATTCCTTTTTTCATACGCTCCTCATTTCTGCACACCACTGGCTTGGCCCATGGTATTGCGTCAATATGTAAAATAATACCTGAAAACAGATTTGCCGAACTCGGCCGACTATTCCGCAAGTCTGTTTTCCAGGTAAATATACCACCTGATGTTTACTTTGTAAACATGCTTTGCAGAATATTAAGAATTTCATATCGGAGAACCGTTATCCAAATGCCGCCAAATGGAGTATACAGCGGGAAAACAGCATATACTGTTACTGTCTGTGAGGTGAGTAATTATGAAGATTTTAAAACGCCGCACCATCGGCGGCATCGCTTTTGTTCTGATCGTGGGTACCCTATCCCATTTCCTGTATGAATGGACGGGCAAAAATTTTGTAGCAGGACTCTTCACCCCTGTCAATGAATCTGTCTGGGAACATATGAAGCTGGTGTTTTTTCCCATGCTTCTGTATTCTTTCTTCATGATACCCGGATTAAAGGACGAGTTTCCCTGTCTCCCCTCCGCCTACTGTTTTGGGATGCTGCTGGGAACCCTTCTGATTCCCGTACTTTTTTACGCCTACAATTTTGTGACAGGGCGGGATGTCTTTTTCCTGGATCTGGCTACTTTTGCGGTCAGCGTAATCCTTGGCTGCACTGCCGTATATAAGCTGACTCTGCACTGTGGGGCAAAGGCTTTTTCCTGGCTGCTGTACGTTCTTGCGGCGATGGGCATTGTCTGTTTTATGGTATTCAGCTACAATCCCCCGCCCCTGGCAATCTTCACCCCTCCGTCCGGCTCTTTTTCCTGATTTTCCATTGCCGATCATTTGGGGGTATGCTATACTGATAACAACACCTGCCCGGAAATCGTGTTTTGGGACAGGCCGTTGGAAAGGGTATGGAATAGGGATGCATACAAGTGAATCTGCCGAGAACTATCTGGAGACAATTTTGATATTAAGCAAATGCAGGCCGGTGGTGCGGTCCGTGGACGTGGCGGAAGAACTGGGCTATAAAAAGTCCAGCGTCAGCGTGGCCATGAAGAATTTGCGGGAAAAAAATCATATCACCGTAACCAGGGAGGGCTTTATCTACCTGACCGAGAGCGGCAGGGAGATCGCCGATATGATCTATGAGCGTCATCAGCTTCTATCCCAGTGGCTGACCCGCCTGGGAGTGGATCCCCGGATTGCCGCCGAAGATGCCTGCCGCATGGAGCATGTGATCAGCAAAGAGAGTTTTGAAGCCATCAAGCGGCATATCCGATAGACTGAAGCCAATAAAACCGGCCTTTTCCGGGCGCTGCTGCAAACCCGGAAAAGGCCGGTTATTTTGTTCAGATCCGATAAATACTTAACGCTGCACCCTGCCGGAAGCGTCACCGCCGGCCAGAGTCTCCACCTCTTTCCTGGACACCAGGTTAAAGTCGCCGGGAATGGTATGCTTCAGCGCGGAAGCTGCCACGCCGTACTCCAGCGCCGCCTTATAGTCCTTGCCATCCAGCAGGCCGCAGATCACACCGCCCGCAAAGGAATCGCCGCCTCCCACGCGATCCACGATGGGATGCACGCTGTATTCCTTGGAGTGATAGAATTCCTTTGTATCCCTGGAATAGATACAGGCGGACCAGCCATTGTCGGAAGCGGAATGGCTCACCCGCAGGGAGGAAACGCAGTATTCAAAATTGTAGTCCGCCACCATCTGCTCGAAAATGGACTTGTAGCCTGCCAGTTCCAGATCGCCGCTGGTCACATCGGTCTTGCCGGGCTTGTATCCCAGTACCAGTTCCGCGTCCTCTTCGTTGCCGATGCAGACGTCCACATACTTCATCAGGTTTTTCATGATTCTCTGGGCCTTCTCGGAGGACCACAGCTTCTTACGGAAGTTCAGATCAACGGAAACTTTCACGCCGTGCTTCTTAGCGGCAATCAGCGCCTTCTCAGTAAGCTGTGCCGCGCTGTCGGACACGGCGGGAGTGATGCCCGTGAAGTGGAACCAGTCGGCGCCCTCAAAGATGGCGTCAAAGTCAAAATCCGCCTCGGTGGCCGTAGAGATGGAGGAATGGGCCCTGTCATATACCACCTTGGAGGGCCTCATGGAAGAACCGCTCTCCAGGAAGTAAATGCCCAGTCTCTCGCCGCACTTTGCGATATGCTTTGTGGACACATTATATTTTCTCAGAGCAGCCACAGCGCACTCGCCGATCTCGTTGTCGGGCACTGCGGTGACAAATTCCGCGTCATGTCCATAATTGGCCAGGGACACGGCCACATTGGCCTCGCCGCCGCCATAGCATACATCGAACTCGTCTGCCTGTATAAACTTCTCGTTGTTGGGAGTGGACAGCCTCAGCATGATCTCACCCATAGTAATCACTTTTGCCATTGGATTTTCCCTCATCTTTCTTCATTATAGTTCCGCATTTTCCCTTCCAGCGCACCATACTCCTGATCCATGCACGGCCGCCTCTGCGTCCGTGCATGGATCAATGCGCTGTACGGGAAATGCTGTTTGTATTATAGTTCCGCATTTTCCCTTCCAGCGCACCATACTCCTGATCCCTACACGGCCGCTTCTGCGTCCGTGCATGGATCAATGCGCTGTACGGGAAATGCTGTCTGTATTATAGTTCCGCATTTTACTTCTGCACCAGATGTAGTGCGAAGCCGCCAAACTCTTCTTTCAGGTAGATGGCCTTCAGGTTGCCCTTGGCGTCTCTCTTGGCGGTATCTTCTGCAATTTCCACGCCCAGTACACTTGTAAGATAGTTTACAGCCCTGTCAATGTAGTTGGTCCTGATGGCGATATGGCCGTGCTCTCCCAGGTAAGGCGTCTTGTACACCTCCACCTCCGTGCCCGCGAACACGGAACTGTTGCCCACTTTCACAGGCATTCCAAAGATAAAGGAGAAACGACGGGCAATCTTTTCCGCCTCCTCGGCGCTGCCCGTGTTGATGCCTACATGAGCCAGTTCAAAACCCAGCATGGTCTGCACGGCTTCTCTGGTAAGCTGCTCAATCTTGTCCCACTCCCCTGCGTTAATCAGGTCTCCGGGCACCATCCAGGAACCGCCGCAGGCGATAATCTTATTAAAATCCAGATAGGAAGTCAGATTTTTAGCACTGATGCCGCCGGTGGGCATGAATTTCATATTCACATAGGGCGCCGCCATGGCCTTGATCTTGGCCAGGCCGCCGGACTGCTCCGCCGGGAAGAATTTAACCACGTCCAGCCCCAGTTCTATGGCCTGCTCTATATCGGAAGGGCTGGAAGTGCCGGGGGTTATGGGCACATTCTTGTCCAGGCAGTACCGCACGGTCCTGGGGTTCAGGCCGGGGCTTACGATAAATTGGGCGCCCGCCTCCACAGCCGCGTCCACCTGGGCTGCGTTCAGCACCGTGCCCGCGCCCACGCACATCTCCGGGAAATTCTCCGTCATAGCCTTGATGGCGGCGGCGGCGGCATCCGTGCGGAATGTCACCTCCGCGCAGGGAAGGCCGCCCGCGCACAATGCCTTGGCCAGGGGAACCGCATCCTCTGCCCTGTCGATCTTTACCACCGGCACAATGCCGATCTTGCTGAGTTTCTCTAAAACTGCGTTCATGTTTTTTACCTCTTTCCCGCACAATCGGTGTCTGGCTTCAAAGCTGCTCCCGTTATGCTTGTTTTCTTGCATTCTTTCCGTTTGAAAGCCCTGCTTCCAGGCTTTCCCTTTCCCTGCATATCGCAGGCTTTTCCCTTATTTTATGCCAGAATCTCTCTTACACAGTCTGCCAGCTGATCGCATTTGCAGTTCGCGAAGAAATACTCCTGGAACTTCCCGCCGGAAAGCGCGCCCTTTACCAATTCCCGGTCCAGTCTGCCCAGTATGGTGACCAGATCCGCATGGGTAATCTCTTTCACCGCGTCCAGAATCTTCTTGTTGCGCTGCTCCGGCTCCACCCGCTCTTTGGGATAGCCGCCGCCCCCGGGGGCACAGAACAGTTTTTCAAAAATATACTCCAGATTCAATTCACCGCCCCAGCCAAAATTCTCCGCAAAAGGCAGGGCCACACAGTTGCCGTCATTTACCTGGGAGAACAGATAGGCATCCAGCGGGCTTTCGATATGGCCGCACAGCACTTTGGGAAAGGAATTGCAGGCCAGCATGGCTCCCTCGCCGGTACCGCAGCCGGTGATCACATAGTCCGCCGCGCCGCTGTTCAAAAGCACCGCCGCCAGAATCCCGTTCTGTACATAAGTCAGGGAATTGGGGTCCTCCCCGCCGTACATGCCATAATTATACACCTCATGGCCCATGGGTTCCACTACTTTTTTTAAAGTATTGCAAATCATTTCGTTTTTGGCCGCCTGACTGTTCTCGTTGATCAAAGCTATTTTCATGGTTTTGTTCTCCTAATTTAAGTTTCTGTATTTTCCGGGAATATGCTGTTATACTTCCGTATTTTCCCGGAAAATCCCCGCTTACTCGGGCTGTTTGCCGATATAGGCCAGGATGCCGCCGTCCACGTACAGGATATGGCCATTCACCGCGTTGGAAGCCTCGGAAGCCAGGAACACGGCGGGGCCGGTGAGTTCCTCGGCCTTCAGCCACCTGTTGGCAGGAGTCTTGGCACAGATAAACTGGTCGAAAGGATGCCTGCTGCCGTCCGGCTGCACCTCCCGCAGAGGCGCTGTCTGAGGGGTCTCGATATAACCGGGCCCAAGGCCGTTGCACTGGATGTTGTACTGGCCGTACTCGGAGCAGATATTTCTGGTCAGCATCTTCAGACCACCCTTGGCGGAAGCATATGCGGACACGGTCTCACGTCCCAGTTCAGACATCATGGAGCAGATGTTGATGATCTTGCCATGGCCCTTCTTGATCATGGAAGGAATAACCGCCTTGGACACGATAAAGGGCGCGTTCAAATCCACGTCGATGACCTGGCGGAACTGCTCTGCAGTCATCTCGGTCATGGGAATACGCTTGATGATCCCTGCATTGTTCACCAGGATATCAATGACGCCCACTTCTGCCTCGATCCGGGCCACCATGGCATTCACGGCTTCCTCATTGGTCACATCGCACACATAACCATGGGCCTTGATGCCCTTCTCCGCATAGGCCGCCAGTCCCTTGTCCACCAGTTCCTGCTTGATGTCATTGAAGCAGATGGCGGCACCTGCCTCCGCGTAGGCGGAAGCGATGGCAAAGCCAATACCATAGGATGCTCCCGTTACCAGTGCTACTTTGCCCTCCAGGCTGAAATTTGTAAATTCGCTCATGCTCTTTTCTCCTTTTTAATATTATTTTTACGCATATTTCGGGAATATGCAGTTCCTATTGACCGTTTCCTTGTATTACCGCAGATCCCGGTTGGCCACGCCGTCCATGTCGTCAAAGTCCTGGTTCTCTCCCACCATCCCCCAGATAAAGGTGTATGCTCTGGAGCCGCAGCCGGAATGGATGGACCAGCTGGGAGAAATCACCGCCTCCTCGTTGCGCATCACGATATGACGGGTCTCCTGGGGCTCTCCCATATAATGCATCACGAAGGCATCCTCCGGCATCTCGAAGTACAGATATACTTCCATCCGTCTGTCATGGGTATGACAGGGCATGGTATTCCAAACACTGCCGGGTTCCAGTTTTGTCATGCCCATCTCCAGCTGACAACTCTCCACCTGGCCGGGCAGAATATATTTGCAGATTACCCTGTGGTTGGCGTCCTCCAGGCAGCCCAGTTCCACCTTATTCTCTTCTTTCACAATGACCACGCCCTCCTCCGGAGCGCCCTCGGGCCTGATCAGCACAGTGGGGCAGGCACGGTGGGCCGGCGCGGAATTCAGGTAGAATTTGGCAGGCTGTTCCCTGTCCTGGCTGGCAAATACGATATCCCTGGACCCCATGCCGATGTACATGGCTTCCTTGAAACCAATCTTATACACCCTGCCGTCCACGGTAATCGTCCCGGCACCGCCGATATTGATAACCCCCAGTTCTCTTCTCTGGCAAAAATATTCCGCCCTGAGTTCCTCCCCCGCGGTCAGGGTAAGGGGCTCCACAGGCACCGCCGCTCCGGTGATAATCCTGTCAATATGGCTGTACACCAGCTTAATCTCTCCGGGCACGAAAAGATTCTGGATCAGAAACTCCTCTCTCAGACGATCTGTTGTATAATGTTTTACATCTTTTGGGGATACTGCTGTTCTCAGTTCCACGCTACGCCTCACTTTCTCCGGCTCCCTGGCAGGATTGCCGCGCATTGCCCGCATCCCGGCGGTACTGCCCTTCACCGCAATTCCGCCTCGTCTGCACAACTGCTTCCGGCCCGGTTTTTACCTGGTCCGCCAGGACGCCGATCACAACTGACTACTTTCCGCAAATATAGATATATTCTATATGTAAGCGCTTACATTATAGCATATACCACCGGTGATTTCAAACAGATTTTTTCATTTTTTCCCGTTACTTTTTTAACAGGGCATTTTATCATTTCCTTTTCACCGGAAACGGTTTATAATGAAATCACACCATCAATCCAAGGAGGTTTGTTATGAAAAACAAAAATGACTTCGCCCCCACCCCGCCCATGGGCTGGAACAGCTACGACTACTACGACACCACCGTAAACGAGGAACAGGTGAAGGCCAACGCCGACTACATGGCCGCACATCTGAAAAAGCATGGCTGGGAATACATCGTGGTGGATATCGAGTGGTACGCCATCGGCGCCGGAAGCCGCCGGGACGAACACCAGTACATACCCTTCGCCGAAGTGGCCATGGACGAATACTCCCGTCTGCTGCCGGATCCCGCCCGCTTTCCTTCCTCTGTGGACGGAGCCGGTTTCAAGCCTTTGGCCGACCATATCCATGATTTGGGGCTGAAGTTCGGCATCCATATCATGAGGGGCATCCCCCGGATCGCCGCCCATCACCACTGCGCCATAAAGGGCACGGAAGTAACGGCGGACGATGTGGCCATCGCCTCCTCCGTCTGCCCCTGGAACCCGGACATGTACGGCGTGAAGGATACCCCGGCGGGACAGGCTTATTATGACTCCCTGCTGGAATTGTATGCCTCCTGGGGCGTAGATTTCATCAAATGCGACGATATCTGCCGCTATGACCAGCCCTCCAGCAAGGACGAAATCCGTATGCTGTCCACTGCCATTAAGCGCTGCGGCCGTCCCATCGTGCTGTCCCTGTCCCCCGGACCGGCCATCATAGACCAGGCCTGGTACTACGAGACCCACGCCAATATGTGGAGGATCACGGATGATTTCTGGGACAATTTTGATCTGCTGAAAAATATGTTCTACCGCTGTGAGCTGTGGCAGGAACATGTGTCTGCCGGCTGCTATCCCGACTGCGACATGCTGCCCATCGGTCAGCTTGGCAAGGGATTCGGGCATGAGCGGCCCTCCAACTTTACCCTGGACGAGGCCCGCACCATGATGACCCTGTGGTGCCTGTTCGGCTCCCCTCTGATGATCGGCGCGGAACTGACGCTGCTGGACGATACCAGCCTGTCCCTGCTGACCAATGATGAAGTGCTGGCCATGCTGCCTCCCTCCGTGAAGCCCCGTCAAATCTGCCGGGACAAGCAGAAAGCCATCTGGCGGGCAGACGACCTGGCGGCAGATGTCCACTATCTGGCAATGTTTAATCTGAGTGAGGAAACCCGGGAATTGTCTGTGTCCCTGGAGGAACTGGGATACGGGGAGAAAGTTGCCTTAAGAGAACTGTGGACCGGAGAGACCGGCACGGCAGATGCGGTGCTCTCTGCCGCCGTAGCACCTCATGCCTGCGTGGTGTACGCCATTGAAAGCAGATAAATCATTTTCCGCCGCCGGTATAAACTTCATGCCGGCGCCAAATGTATGATGAATTTGCAAAGGCCATCACATATCTGACATGATAAACGGGAGAAAGCAGTCCTTCTTGCAGACGACTTTCTCCCGTCTCTGTTAATATGCCGGCCTCTTCCGCTTCCGGGTCGGTTCCCTCACTTCCTGCTCTTTCTGGTCCTTGCCCGCAGAAGATCCGCATACCAGAACACAATCTCCGCGACCCGGGGCAGTTCCGCCTCCTTGCCGCTCTCCCGCCATACCTCCTTATAAGCCATGAACCATTTTTCCAGCCGTTCTGCCAGGGCAAAGGCGGCGGGCTCCGACCCAGCCAAACTCACGGAGAGCCGCCCGCCCACATGATTCCAGACGTTCATTCCCTCTGCCACCATATCCAGATCCTGCATCAGGCCCCTTCCCGTGCTGTCCATTTTCGCTGCCGTCCGCCCCAGTTCCAGACGAAGGGCATGTATCTTTTCCCCGGTTTCCTGTATCGTTCTCTCCGAAAGCCTTTCATTTCCCGGGATTTCTCCTATGGCAAATTCCACCTTCGGCTCCCCCAGCGCCGTGGATTCATAGTACATTACCGCGTCATGCCAGCTAAAGAGGCTGCAGGCAGACAGTTCTTCCATCAACTCCACCAGATGCCCGCTGCTGTCCCTGTACTCAACCACGGAAATCCGCCGATTCATCTCCTCTTTGGAAATCTCCTCTTCATTCCAGGAGAAGGCTGCCCCATAGATTATGCCCGGCACGGAGTGGGCGGGATGGTTGATATGTCCAAAATCGCCCCAGTCCGTGTTCAGCACCCCCGCCGCATGGTATTTCCGGGCGTAGCCGCACATCCTGACAATATTTCGATAGCTGTCGCCGATCAGATTCATCCATTGGTTCCAGCCGCCCACTCCCGGACAGAGATACTGCCTGATCCCGGCCTCCGCCATCCTGCGGCTCTCCTCCTCCCGCTGCTCCGGCGCATATCCCCAGGTGAGGCATATGCTTTCCTCGGGAAGTTCTCTGGCCAGCCCGGGTTCACCGCAGAGCACATCCCCCCAGAACATGGGCTTTTTCCCGTGCTGTACCAGAAAATCGCACAGTTCCTTCAGGTAATCCACATAGAGCCGATGGGTTCCCTTTTCCGCCGCCAGTTTTGAAGATTTGCCCTTCCCCAGGTCAAAGGTCTCATCCGCGCACAGGTTAAATTTGTCCGAACGGAAAAGGCTCATATACTCTTCCAGCATACTTTTTATAAAAGGAAGCGTCTCAGGATCCGATACGTTCACCGTGTGATGCCGCATGCGGTCCAGAAAGGAAAAGGGCTGAGCGGAAGCACCCGGAAATTCACATAGATCCTCATGGCTTTTGGTGGAAAGCAGCATGTACAGATGCCCGAAGCTGGACAGGGAGGGCACCAGTTCAATATGCCTCCGGGCACAGTAGTCGTCCAGTTCCATAATCTCCTCCGCCGTCAGGGGCGCGGTATCCCGCCACATCTCGGACAGATCTCGGAACAGATAAGTGTGCTCCACATACAGTTGAAACTCGTTGAGTTTATATCGGCAGAGCCTGTCGGCAACGCGCTTTAATTCCTCCAGTTTCAGCACCCGCCCCCTGGCCTGGTCCAGATAATAGCCCCGCCGGGGAATCCGGGGGAAATCCCTGATCGTCACCGCCGGAAGCAGCGCACCGTACTGCTCCACAATCTGGCACAGGGTTTGGACCCCATACAGCAGCCCGGCTCCGTCGCCGCCCTTCACCAGGACCTCTTCCGTTGTAATTGTCAGGCGGTACGCCTGCTCCCCCAGTTTCGGATCCAGCCCCAGGGCAATATCTCCCCTGCGGGCCTGCCCTCCCGCCAGGTGAAGCCCCAGTCCCGCCCATTGCTTTACACAATCTCTGAGCTGCTTTGCAGGGAAGGCTTCCATCCCTTGCCCGCAGACAATATTAGTCTCAAAGGTGCACTGAAAAATACCTTCCTCTTTTTTTATCTCCTGTGGTTCCGGAATAATAATCATATTTACCTCTTTCCCGCGAAACGGGAACCCGGCCAAAGCCAGGCTCCCGGCATTCTGTCCGCTCTGCGGCCGCCCTGCGGAAATCCGCAGGACTATGCTATACCAGCTTCACTGTCACTACTTCGTAAGGCTTGCAGGTCACAGCTACCCTGTTTCCGTTCACCGGAGCCTCTTCCTGAACTTCCTCCAGCAGATTGCAGATATAAGCCTTTGTAAAATCCAGGTTCACCGTGAGTTCCGCCTTTGTGAGGGCGTTTTCCGACTCGTACATTCGCAGAATAACGCCCTGCCCGTCTTCCACTTTCTTCACTGTCTCCAGAATTATATTCTCCCGGTTAATGCCCGCCAGGGAATACGCCGTTCCAGGCTGTCCGCCTTTGGCCGCGAGAGCAGGCTGATTCAGCCGATAAGCCTCCCCCACTGTCCCGGCCTGCCGCCAGCCCTCCGCATGGGGATACAGAGAATATGTGAAAAAGTGCTCTTCCTGATCCGTGACAGGATTGGGTTCAATTCCCGACTTAATCAGCGTCAGCCCTATGTCCCCGTCCTTCACGGAATGTCCGTACTTACAGTCGTTCAGCAGACTGACCCCATAATGCCCCTCGGACAGGTCAATCCATTTCTGCCCGCAGCTCTCAAACCTGGCCTTGTCCCAACTGGTATTGGTATGAACCTTGCGGGTCAGATTGCCGAACTGTATGTCAAAGGCCGCCTCGTCCGTGTGCACTGCCACCGGGAAATGCACCTTCAGCAGATGCTGATGCTCCTTCCAGTCCACCCAGGTATCAAAATCAATCCGCCGGATATCCCTGTAAAAATGAATCTTCTGGCAGATCCGGGAATTGCTGATCCGGCGTTCCAACTCCAGCGTTGCCCGCACCGGGCCCAACTCGGTCCATTCCATCCGTTCCAGATTCTCCGCATCCCAGTATTTTTCCGTATAGTATATGTCTATGTCCCAGTTATCATAATAAATAGGTTTATCTTCGTACATCCGCATCAGGTTTGCCCGCCGGCCCTGCTGGATCACCTGACGCTGGTTTTCCTTGTCGTAGATATCCGTGAACATTCCCTGTTCATCCAGCCAGATGATATAAAAAGGCGTTTCCAGACACAGCCGGTCTTTCAGTACAAAGGGCTCGGGCTCCCGGACCTGACCGCAGGCTTCGAAGGTCTTGTATCCCTTGGACGGCAATCCTTCCACATACACGATTCCGCCCTCTTCCGTATTCTGTACGGGATACACCTTTCCGTCATGGTCTTTCAGAGCTTCCACATGGATTCCTTCCAGTTTCACCACATCGCTTCGCACCTTCCCGGTGGTATTGAACAGGGTAATTCCCTCCCCTTCTGCTGTCAGGGCATGTATCCGCTCTTTCTTCAAAGCGTCCAGCCGCTCCGAGAGCCAGGCGTATTCCTTCCTGGTAACCTCGTACACTTCATGGATGGATGAGCCGGGCAGAATGTCATGGAACTGATTGAGCAGCACTTTTTTCCACAGGGCATCCAATTCCTCCCAGGGATACTCCACATGCTCCTGAGCCATCACTCCCAGGAGTTCCAGATCCATAAGGCCCAGTTCCGACTTGCGGTTGGAGCGCTTATTCCGGGCCATGGAAGTCAGCGTCCCCCGGTGATACTCAAAATACAGTTCCCCTTCCCACACGGGAAGCCTGGGATGATCCTTCACCCGCTGTTCCAGTTCCTCAAAGTATTTACCTGCGAATGCCTGACGCACCCGGGGAATCCCCTTGACGCCCTTCTCCATGCGCAGTGAAGTCTCCAGCATCTCCCGGGTGGGGCCGCCGCCCCCGTCGCCATAGCCATAGGAAATCAGGATATCATTGTTAAGATATTTGTTCTGATACCGCTTCCATCCGCCCATAATGGCGTCAGGATGCAGCATGCCGTTATATGTGGTAAAATAGTCTGTCTCGGGCTGGCCCACCCCCAGAGTGGTGATCAGATGGGTCAGGATTTCCGTGCCGTCGATTCCCCGCCAGCGCATGGTGTCATAAGGCACTTTATTAAACTGGTTCCAGGCCAGCTTTGTAGTCATGAAATAGTCGATGCCGCATTTCTTCATAATCTGAGGCAGCGCTCCCGAATATCCGAATACATCCGGCAGCCACAGAATGCGGTTGTCCACACCGAATTCTTCCCGGAAAAAACGCTTGCCGTGCAGGAACTGGCGCACCAGAGACTCGCCCGAAGTCAGGTTGCAGTCCGCCTCCACCCACATGCCGCCCTCGGGCTCCCAGCGCTTCTCCGCCACCCGCTCTTTCAGCCTCTCATAGAGTTCGGGATACCTTTCCTTCAGGAATGTATACAGTTGGGGCTGGCTGGACATAAACCGATATCCCGGATATTCTTCCATGAGTTTCAGCACAGTGGCAAAACTTCTGCCCACTTTCTCCCGGGTCTGCTCCACGGTCCACCACCACGCCACATCAATGTGGGTATGACCGATACAGGTAGCCACCACCTCCTGCCAGCCTGCCATGTCCGTATACAGAGCCTTTTCGAGATACTTTTCAGCCTCCTCCAGGGAATCATAGAACGCCTGGGAATACGGGCTCCGCAGATCGAGATAGTTGACGGCCCGGTTCAGTATCTCCTCGATCTCCTTTCTGTTCCTGTCCTCCTGCTCCATACGGGGAAGGGCGCACAGCGGCACCCAGAGATCATAATACAGTTTTTCTATGGCAGCGTCAACCTCACAGATATCCACTTTCAGAGTGAACTCATCGTGGAGGGTTCCCGTGTAGGCCTGCAGATCAAGCAGCCAGTTTTCTCCGGCCCCGGCCTCCAGATCCAGCAGCACATCCCTGTGGTTCATGTCGATCCCCTGGGTCGCCTTCCCGTTCACAAAAAGCAGGAATTGGGGATTCTTCCCGTCATCCCACTCATCAATCTGGGTGCAGACATGCATCCACATCCGCTTTCCGTCCAATTCTTCCGGCACGGTGAATTCCGTGCGGAACCAATAGTGCCGGTCAGGCCCGTACCAGCGCATGGTATGCGCGTCAAACGCCTGCCACCCATGACTGTCGGCCTCCGCATCCACAGGATGTATGAAATTCCCTTCCTTATACTGAAATTTGGTGATGGGAAATTTCTGCTTCACCTTCAGCTTTTTCAGTTCATTGCAGATTCCCATAACCCGCTTGTCTAAAAAGTCCATGGCTTCTCCCTTCTAATTTAAGTTCCGTATGTTCCCATAAAGCACACATCCCTCATGATCATACCACGGCCGCTTATGCGTCCGTGATATGATCAGTGCACTTTATGGGAACATACTGTTTTAAGTTCCGTATGTTCCCATAAAGCACACATTCCTCATGATCATACCACGGCCGCCATAGCGTCCGTGATATGATCAGTGCACTTTATGGGAACATACTGTTTTTAGTTCCGTATGTTCCCATAAAGCACACATTCCTACTTTTTTAGAGGGAATGCTCCTTCACAAAATTGATCAGTTCGTCTACTGTGGTGAAGGCCAGCCCTGTGACTGTGTCGGCACATCCGTAATAAATGGCAATCCGGCCTGTGTCCCCGTCTGCCAGCGCCGCGCAGGGGAATACCACATTAGGCACATCTCCCACACACTCATACAGTTCATGGGGCGCAAGGATATAATCCCTTGTCCGATACAGTACCTTCCAGGGCTGTTCCAGATCCAGCAGCGCCGCTCCCATGCGGTACACAAAACCGTTACAGGTGGTGATCACACCGTGATAAATCAGCAGCCATCCCTGGTCCGTCTCAATGGGAACAGGCCCCGGGCCCACCTTGGTGCCCTGCCATGCGGACAGATCTCCCTTAACCGGGCTCATTACATGATGATGCCTCCCCCAGAACTCCATATCCCTGCTCTGACTGATAAAAATATCTCCGAAAGGGGTATGGCCATTGTCGCTGGGCCGGCTAAGCATAAGGTACATGCCGCCGATTTTCCGGGGGAACAGCACTCCATTGCGATTGCAGGGCAGAAACGCATTCTCTAACTGCACAAACTTTTTAAAATCAAAAGTGTACGCCACGCCGATGGTGGGACCGTGATAGCCGTTGCACCAGGTGATATAATAGCGGTCCTCCAGAAAACAGACCCTGGGATCATAGCGATACTCCCTTGCGAACCTTTCCCCGTCGTCATCGGACTTTCCCGGGGCGGCTTCTCTCTCAAACTGTATGGGGGTATCCTCGATTGTCCAGTGGATGCCGTCGCTGCTTCTGCCAACGAAAATATCCATGCTGACGGAAAAGCTGTCGCAGCGGAAAACTCCGGCAAATCCTCCCTCAAAGGGCACCACGGCGCTGTTAAAGACACTGTTGGATACCCGGTTCCCCTCTCTTCCGATAATGGGATTGCCCGTGTACCTCCAGACCGGCCTCTTGCAGCCCTCCGGCTTATCCTGCCACGGGATATGGGGCAGTGCCCCTCCTACTATTCTGTTCATTGCGTCCTCCTGTTATAGCTTGGCTATGGTTTTGCTGAAATTCCACACATCTTCCGTTACACACAGCCGGAGGGGCTGTGAAAATATACATTGCTTTATCTCTTCACAGCCCCTCGGCGATTAAACTTTTCTTTTGGGGAATATTAACATTTAAAACGCAGCGTCAATCTGCCTCTGAGCCTCGGCCATAATATCGTCAAAGCCCGCCGCACGCATCTCATTCATCATCGCCGCAATCGTGGTCTCCGGATCCACGGTACCCGTCATCAGCTCGGGACGGTAGCGAAGCCAGATTTCGTTGCAGGAGGAGATCTGATCCCTCACGCTCTCCATGTCAAAGGCAAATCCCAGAACCGGGGAGGGCTTGGCCTGCTCGTTCAGTGCCTTTACCTCGTCCCACTGGTTGTAATCTTCTTCGTCCGTCAGGGAGATGTTGAAGAACGTGCCCTGGGTGTACCCTGCCATAGGCCATACCTTATCTTTATCCACATGCACTCTTCCGTCCTCGGTATAGGTGAAGTTGTCGCCTTCCAGACCGAACCGCAGAGCATCTCTCACATAGGAATCCGTATTTACCAGCTGCAGCAACTGAAGAGCCTTGTCAGGATGCGCGCTGGAAGCGGAAATGCAGTTGATGGAACCTAACACGGTGTCATTGGAAAGCACAGTGTCGCCATACTGAGAGGCCACGGCTTCTACTCCCATGTTGGGGCCCCAGGTGGACTTGGCTGCATAAGGCCAGCCCTGGGCGATGAAGCAGGCACGGTAGTTGGGATTCTCAGCCAGAGTAGCCGCATCCTTGTTGATGATACCGGACTGATACCACTGCCGGATCACACCCAATTCCTCCAAAACATCCTGCTGCTCAAATACCGCCACAACTTTGCGCTCCTCACCGTAATAACTCACGCCGAGAGCGGGAATCCCGGTTCCGATATTATCATACCGGCTTCCGTAAATGGCGTCCAGTCCCATATTGGTCAGAATGAACGGAGTGATGTTCTCTCCTTCTTTCAGCTTGGTCAGCGCCTCTGTAGCATCGGCAAGGGTATGAATATTGTCGTAATCAATACCGTACTTATCAGCCAGTTCCTTATCCCATACAAAATACTGGGTGGAAGAACTGTCCTTGTAGGTGGGTACACCATAGATCTTGCCGCCGATGGTAGTAGCCCCCCAGTAATCCTCGGGAATGAAATTGTACAATTCCGGGGAAGCCGATTTTACCAGTTCGGTGATATCGGCAAATGCACCGATACTCACATCATTGCTGTAAGTTCCCAGATTGGTGAACATAATATCATAGGGCTCGTTGGTGCTGACAATGGTATTTCTCCTGCCGTCCCAGTCTGACCAGGACACCACCTGTACATCCAGATGAACGCCGATCTTCTTCTCCAGATACGCGTCCAGGTTCGCCTTCCATGCGTCATAGTTGTCAGGCATTCCGTTTCCCACCGAATACCAGACCAGATCCACGATCTCCTGAGGATCGGATGCAGATGTCTGTTCCTGCGTGCCCTCCTGAGATGCGCTCTCCTGGGGCTTACTCTCAGATGTGCCGGTGGATGCAGGCGTACCGGGACTGCTGCCGCATCCGGCCAGAGCCGTACAGGTGAGTACCGCCGTTGCCAGTAAAGCCACCGTTTTCTTTAAATAATTCTTTTTCATGTTCTCCTCCTTTATGTCTTTGTTTATGTGATCAAGCGACCGATACTGCCGCTTATATCCCGGATCATCCTTTCACCGCTCCCACCGTCAGGCCGGAGATAAAATATTTCTGGAAAAAGGGGTAGATGCAGGCTATGGGAACCGCCACCACCACCGCGATGGCCATACGCACGCCCTCAGTGGGCATGGCCCGCTGGTATGCCTGCAGGCTCAGGCCCGCAGTAGGGTTCTTTGTAAGAAATTCTATGTTTCTCTGCATATTGTTCAGCAGCGCCTGTAAGGAGTACAGATTGCTGTCGGAGATATACAGGGAGGACTGGAACCAGTCGTTCCAATACCCGAAAGCCAGAAACAGGCCGATGGTGGCCAGCACAGGCTTGGAGATCGGCAACACGATCCGGGTAAAAATCTGAAGCTGGGAAGCTCCGTCTATCTTGGCCGACTCTATAATCGAGTCAGGGATGGTACTTTGAAAGAAAGTCCTGCTGATCACCACATTGAACGAGGACACACAGAGGGGAAGAATCAGTGCCCATATGGTGTCGCTCAGGTGCAGCATCTGGCTCACCACCACATAGTTGGCCACCATGCCCCCGCTGAAAATCATGGGGATGAACACCAGCATGGTAAATACCCTCCGCAGCTTAAATCCCGGCCTGGACAGCACATATCCCATGGTAGTGGTCAGCGCCACACCGATGAGAGTACCCAGTGCCGTTACCTCCACGGATACCAGCAGCGCCCGCAGGATCATCTTGCGCTCCCCCCACAGGAAGCGGTACGCGGAACCGGAGAATTCTTTAGGGATGAACTGATACCCGTATGCGGCAATGGATTTCTCCGAAGTGATGGATATTATAAATACAAAAATAATAGGGACGAAAGCCATCAGGGCAAGCAGCACAAACAGGATGTTAAAGACCCCGTTGGTGACTGGGTGGATTCTGTTCAGACGGTTTTCCTCGTTTGCTCTCTTCATGATTTTCTGTCTCCTTATATTAATGCGCTGTCACTGTCCACTTTTCTGACAATCAGGTTCGCCGTCAGAATGGTGACGCAGCATGCCACCGCCTGGAAGAAGGACGCCGCCGCTGTCCTGCCCAACGGCACATTGGTCTGCAGCATATTGAATATGTACACGTCAAATGTGGTCACTGTCTTGAACAGGGAATTGGTCACTCCTCTGGGAATCTGATAGAACAATCCAAAGTCAGAGGAGAAAATGCGGCCTACGCTTAAGATAAACATAATGATAATGATAGGCTTCAGCGCAGGCAGGGTAATATATCTCGCCTGCTGGCTCTTGCTGGCCCCGTCCATTACCGCCGCCTCATAAAGGGTGCTGTCTATGCCCGAAATACTGGCCAGGTATACCACCATATTGTAGCCCACACTCTTCCAGGTCTGCATAAAGATCAGGATGAAGGGCCAGAACTTTGCTTCGGAGTACCACATCACCGGTTCTTTTCCAAAAAAAGCCAGAATGGCATTCAGGAGTCCCTTATCCGGGCTGAGGAATGCAAATACGAAATAGCTGACCACCACCCAGGACATAAAGTGGGGCATGAACATCAGCGTCTGGTAAGTCTTGGATTTTCGCTTGCTGTAGATCTGGCTGATCATAATTGCCAGCCCCACGGGTATCACAATGTTCAGAATAATGAACACCACATTGTACAACACCGTGTTTCTCAGAATCACCGATAATTGGTTGGACTTTAAAAAGAACTGGAAATTGTCCCATCCGCTCCATTCGCTGTGCAGCAGACTGTAGAGAAAACTCTTGCCCGCGGAAATCTTATAATTCTTGAAAGCCAGTATCAGCCCGAACATGGGGAGATACGCGAAAGCCAGATACCAGATCACTGTGGGCGCGGCGAGCAGGGTCAGTTCTGTATCATCCCGCACCCATTTCCTTCGCACAACGGTTTTCTTCTTTTCTCTGGATTTGGGCACTTTTTCTGTGTTTCCCAATTTACAGCACCGCCTTTCTCGACTTTATTCGTCGTTTTGTATATTTTTCTCTTGCTTTTATATGACTTATTATATATTTTTCCGCATTATATACTGGTATAACAACTGATACAATTATATTCTCCATCATGATTTCCCCTACTTATACACAATTCCGCCCCATTAATTTCTTTGCCTTCTCC